>Ga0066789_10001199_pt1 | contig 11124 bp, 12 predicted proteins | sample OrgsoiDNA2013049_FD_70960 | JGI IMG/M metagenome (GOLD analysis project Ga0066789, IMG submission 70960) | Permafrost soil microbial communities from the Arctic, to analyse light accelerated degradation of dissolved organic matter (DOM) -... | ecosystem: Environmental > Terrestrial > Soil >...
CCAGATATAGTAGTCGAGATGCTTATGGCTGAGAACGCACCCGGGGGGCGGTTCTTTGACGGCGTTGGCCTTGGTACCCGGTTCTTTGCGCGCAAGAAACTGAGACGCCGTCGGGTTGAGGAGCCAGAAATCCCCCCGCCCGCCCGCTTAGAACGCAAATTATTTAGCAGCCCACCCAGTGTTGCCCGTCCCCGACTCCTTAACATACAGCGTCGACTTGATCCCACCATCTAAACGCCGGTAGAGACCTGGTAGAGACCGCCAACCACCGAAGTGACCCCACGGTCTTGATTTCCGTTGCCAGTAGAGATGAGCGGCCCAGCATCACCACCCAAATTGATCGAGCCTAGCTAGAGCATTGCGATCTAACGGATCATCTTCATGGATCGCCCAAGAGTTAGGGTTACGCCCATCCGGGTTGCCCTGATTCTGAGACGCAATTCGGATACCGTTGCGAGAGGTGATGCTCCCAGTCCCCTCCCGCCCTAAAGTGTGGACGGGGGGAAGTTTCTTTTGGACCCGCCGGATTACAGTCCCTGTTTGCCAGACTATCGGCACTCGTAGCGCTAAGATCCTAGCCCGAAAACGGTGTAGCCACGTCAAGTGTTCAACATACTGTGTTCTGGCCCTTTGGTCTTTAGGTTTGCTGCGGTCCTTGCGGGTATGATCCCGTGACGACGGACGTGCAGAAACTCATTTCGGAGTATTGCGCCATTGAAAGAATGGATCGAACCCTCCAGCAGGCCGGCTCATTAAATGAGACTGAACTGATCGGATTGAGGGTCCGCGAGATGAGGCGTCGGGAGATTCTTCGTGAACTGACCGCTTGGATCTTCGCCGCCGAAGATTCGTTGCGGCGTAGTCTCGCGCCACAGTGAATGCGACACTTGAACGCAAAGGGTTTGACTTGACCGAAACAAGAAAACAAAAAGTTTGCACAAAAAGCGGCCATAGCCGTTCCGGCTTCCCCCATGAAGCTGCTTTGAGCATGCCCCACGCTTTTTGCGCTCACCGCAGAGCGGGGGGGATTTTTAGTGAAAGACCGTCTGAAGAAAAATGATCTGGTATTGGGACGCGAACAGGCAGACGAAGAGTTATGTGCTTCTGAGACCCGGTACCGTCGACTTTTTGAAACAGCCCAGGACGGAATACTGATTCTCGATGGACACTCGGGATTGATAATCGACGTAAACCCCTTCCTGGCAAGCCTGTTGGATTATCCGCGAGAAGAGTTCATTGGCAAAATGCTATGGGACATCGGCCCATTTAGGTACATTGCAGCATCGAAAGTGGCTTTTCAAGAGCTGCAGGACAAGGAATATATCCGATACGACGATCTGCCTCTAGAGGCGCGGAGTGGGCGCCGTATGAACGTCGAGTTCGTCAGCAACGTATACGAGGTAAATGGCACGAGGGTAATTCAGTGCAATATTCGCGACATTACGACACGCAAGCACGCGGAACAAGCACTTCGCGTCAGCTACGCCCAGTTGTCCGCGGTCGTAAACTCGGCGATGGACAGCATCATCACCGTGGACCGCAGCCAGCGAATCGTGTTGTTCAATGCGGCAGCAGAAAAGATGTTTGGTTACAGTGCTCGGGAGATGGCAGGACAACCATTGGGACGGCTGCTGCCGGAGCGATTCCGCCAATCGCACGCCCAGCACGTAAATATTTTCGCACAAACGACTGTGACTAGTCGTCGCGTGGGCGGACTCAGTAGCCTGAGCGCACTGCGTGCCAACGGACAGGAGTTTCCTATCGAAGCCTCTATCTCAGGAACTTCGATCTCCGGCGAGCGGTATTTTACCGCGATCGTTCGCGACGTCACCGAGCGCGAGCAAGCCGCGGAGGGGTTACGCAAGTCGGAGGAGAGGTTCAGTAAGGCCTTTCACTGCAGTCCGCTCGCAAACACGATCTCGACGGAGGGGGAAGGGCGGTATCTCGACGTAAACGAGGCATTCCTAAAGATGCTCAGGTACGAACGCCGGGATGTCATTGGTCGCACCGCCGCGGAGCTCGGCTTCTGGATAGAACCGTCGCATCGCATGGAGATGCTACGGCAGCTAGAGAAAAACGGACAGGTCACGGGGCTCCTTACACAATGCAGGACCCACACGGAGAGATTCGGCAAGCAGACGTGTCGGCGGAAATGATCGACATCGAGGGGCAGCGGTGCGTGCTGGCTATCACTCGCGACATTACCGAGACTCAGCGATTGGAAGCGCAGTTCCTCCAGGCCCAGAAGATGGAAGCGGTAGGACGTCTGGCCGGGGGGATAGCCCATGATTTCCATAACATTCTAGGCGTGATTATCGGCTACAGCGATCTCTCGCTAGCTCTTGTTGCGCGGGACAATCCGGCGAACAAGCACCTGGAGCAAATCAAGAAAGCATCAAACCGGGCCGTCTTACTTGCGCGGCAACTCCTGGCGTTTAGCCGGCAACAGGTGGTCTTTCCCAATATCTTGGATCTGAACGAACTGGTGCATAACGTGATCGACATGTTGACGCGAATCGTCGGTGAGGATGTTGCTGTTTCGTTCCGGCCGACTACCGCGATTGGCAGCATCAAGTCCGACCCAGGCCAGATTGAACAAATCCTGATGAATCTGGCGGTGAACGCCCGAGATGCGATGCCGGGCGGAGGCAAGATCATCATCGAAACGGGGCATGCTGAACTCGACGAGCACTACGTTTCCCAGCACCCAGGTTCCCATACCGGACAACATGTCGTTTTGGCCTTCAGCGATACGGGGTGCGGCATCGACGAAAATATCAAGTCAAAAATCTTCGAGCCTTTCTTTACCACGAAAGGGCTTGGAAAGGCACCGGCCTCGGACTCTCAACCGTGTACGGAATTGTGAAGCAAAATGGGGGTTGCATTTTCGTTTACAGTGAACCCGGCAAGGGAACAAAGTTCAAGATTTATTTTCCGCGAGGGGCCGAAAGAGCCGAATATCAGGTGCCGTCCCATGAAGAAGCCGGGTTTCCAGGAGGGTCAGAAACGATTTTGGTGACTGAGGATGATGACCCTCTGCGCGAATTGGCCATCAGCATACTGAAAGATGCCGGTTACCGAGTCGTCGAAGCAAGGGATGCCGAAACCGCGCTAAGCATACTGCGGGTTCCTGAACTAGAAATCGACCTGCTCCTTACGGATGTCATCATGCCCGGAAAAAGCGGGGTTGACCTTCTGGCACTCGCCGAGGTAGTCCGTCCGAATCTCCGTTCGTTGTTCATGTCGCGATACGCTGCCGATCTGATTGCTCAAAGGGGCGGGCTGGCACCGGAAGCCGCGTTCCTGGAGAAGCCGTTCAGCAGAAGTTCGCTGCTGACGAAAGTCTATTCGGCTCTGCATGGCGAGTCTGCAAAAAAGCGATCGCGTTAAGAACTCCCACCGCGGGTGAACTTACCAACACTGCGGCGGTCCTAGTTCGCAAAAGCATAACTTCGTCTTCCACCAGCACTACGACAAATGTTACACAGATTGATTGACGGAGGTGTGCAAAACTGAACAGTTAATATAGGCCGTAAACGCCACTATGAACAAGATTGCAGGCCAATCCATGCAAACAAGAGTTTCGCGATGAACACACAGATTATGCTGCTTTGCGCGGCTCTGCTTTGCCCGGGCACGGCGCTCGCCCAATTAGGCGTCAACTGTGGTGAGCACCCCGAGGTTTTCCAAAGAAAACACGGATTCGCATGGTTCACTCCCGAACAACTGGAGAAAAGAGCGACCAAGCGAGTTGAACCTGTGATGCCGTCAACCCCGGCAGGATTTCATTATGATGGTTATGTCACCTTTAAGATCCTTGTGGATAAAGATGGCGGAATTGGTTGCATTTGGGCCCATGGTGGTAACCCTGTATTCTTTCCGGCGGTCAACGAAGCATTACAATACTGGCAGTTTAAGCCACTGGTGGTGAATGGAAAGCCTGTCGAATTCGTTGGCGTGATGAAGTTTCACGTGCACGCAGGCTAGAATTGATGCTGAGCAACCTGCATGTCCCGGATATGCACATCCGAGGAGCTCACTTCCTCGGAAGATTCTGAGATACGTGACGTTAACAGCCACAGGCGATTGCACAGACTGAGAATTTCCGATCTGCCGTTCCGGCCCCGCTAACATCACCTCACACCCATAGCCCCCCTAGCTAAAGGCTGTTGCAAAACTCCGGTTCTATCAATTCGGCGATTGAAAGCCAGTGATTTCGTGGAGAAGGTGCTCGATGGCGGTGGTTTGAGTGCCGGCTTGATCGGCAACTCGCGCAGGCCCCATCGGTTCTGGTGGCCCGTGGGTCTTCCCGCCGGGTGGACTAATATTGCCGCACTCAACGCACGGTCGGGGACCAGAGATCCAACGCGAGCCGGATCGAATTCCATGCCTCTGACAAGCGAACTTGTGGGCGCGTCGGAGACGGCTTTTCCCCCGCGATCTAACCGTGGTCCCAAACCGACAGTCCGTAGCGGTTGGTTCAGGACTGCCTGAGTAAGGCTGAGGAACATTGACAGACACAGAAGTAGGCAGCAGACGAGGGTTAGAGGGAACCATAGTTTCATCGCGAATCAGCCTCGCGAGCAAGCAGCAAATTGCGCTCCTTATTGAGCTCCGCCAGTTCACGCAGACACTGCTGCATTTGTTGCCAAGCGGCCACTCCTTCTCGCGTGGCCTGCTCGGCGCCCTTGGGAACATAGTAGCCAGTGGTCTTTCCCTTCTCCCCGCGGTAGCTCACATTCAGATGCGGACCATGCTTGGGTCCATCTCCCTGACAATGGCAGCCGGTTCGCCCGCAGGTACGGTAGGTTTCCGAGAGCATTCCGAAGATGGCGATCGCGGCCAAACGTTCAATCTCGCCCAGCAGCTTGCGTCGTTGGGCAGTAGCACGCTGCGACAAGCTGTCAATGACTATCTTTCGCTGCGACGCAGTTTGGGTTTCAAACTGAAGAAGCACGAACCTTGCTTGCGGGAGTTCGTCTCTTTTCTCAAGAAGAAAGGAGCCGCTCGTATCTCCACCGCCCTGGCTTTACAGTTTGCGACGCAACGTAGGCACACACAACCGGCGGAATGGGCGGCTCGCCTCAGTGTGGTGCGCGGCTTCGCCCGCTACCGGAGCGGCGATGATCTCGCCACCGAGATACCTCCGCCCGGACTCTTGCCTTACCGTGCCATGCGTGCGCGACCGTATCTGTACTCTGAAGAAGAGATCCGACAACTGCTGAAAGCTGCCCGAACTCTGCCACCGACTTACAATCTCAAGCCTTGGACGTACTACTGTCTAATCGGCCTCCTGGCGGTGACCGGCATGCGCGTCAGCGAGGCACTCAACCTGCAACTCAAGGACGTCGATTGGTCCGAGGGGGTGCTCACGATTCACGGGACGAAGTTTGGCAAGTCCCGCTTGGTTCCTTTACATGCCTCGACCAGAAGAGTTCTCTCAGCGTACGCCAAGCGTCGGGACAGTTTTTCGCAGATCGCCCCGTCTCACACTTCTTCGTGTCAAGCCGCGGCACACGTTTGGATGGGGGCGGTGTCCGCCGAACCTTTTATCGGCTGTCTCGGCAGATCGGACTGCGTGATGCTTCGGCCAGCCATGGCCCACGCCTGCACGACTTTCGTCACCGGTTCGCTGTGGAAACATTGGTGCGCTGGTATCGCAAAGATGAGGACGTCGAGCGACGCTTGCCGATCCTGTCGACCTATCTCGGTCACGCACACGTCACTGACACTTACTGGTATCTCACCAGCACTCCGGAATTACTCGGAGCAGCGGGAAAGCGAATGGAGAAAAGGTGGGGAGGTGTTTTATGAAAAAACCCGCCGACTTCCCCGCTTTGTTGGAGTCATTCTTTACGCAACGTCTCATCGCTCAACGAAGGGCGAGCCCACACACGATCGTTTCCTATCGGGATACCTTCCGCTTGCTGCTGCATTTCGCTCAAGAACGATTGCACAAGCCACCGTCGCAACTGACGATGGAAGACCTGAACGCCCCATTCCTCGGGACGTTCCTGAATGACTTGGAGAATAACCGCGCCAATGGCGCACGGATCCGGAACTTGCGCCTGACGGCGATTCGGTCGTTCTTCCGCTACGCGGCACTGGAAGTCCCTCACCACGCCGCTCTGATCCAGTGGGTCCTGGCCATCCCCAACAAGCGGCAGCCTCGGCCACTGGTAGATTTCTTAACCCAACCCGAGCTCAAAGTTGTCTTGGCCGCGCCGAACCGGAACACGTGGCTGGGACGTCGCGACCATGCTCTGCTGCTAACCGCGGTGCAGACCGGCTTGCGACTCTCCGAACTCACCAGCCTTCGACAGAGTGATATCTCATTTCGCTCTGGTGCTCATGTCCGATGCCAAGGAAAAGGACGGAAGGAGCGATGCACACCCTTGGCGAAGCCGACCGTGGGTTTGCTCGCGGAGTGGATTAAGGAACAGGGAAAGGAGGCCTCCAAGGTCTTGTTCCCCAGCGCACGCGGCGGTTCGCTGAGTTCTGACTCCGTCCAGTATCTGGTGACCAAGTACGCTGCTACGGCACGGAAGAGGTGCCCCTCATTGTCGCAAAAGTGGGTTACGCCGCATGTGCTTCGACACACCGCCGCCATGGAACTGCTCCAAGCGGGAGTGGATCGTGCGCTCATCGCACTCTGGTTGGGTCACGAGTCCGTCGAGACAACACAGATCTACCTCGATGCCGATCTTGCTTTGAAAGAAAAGGTGCTCGCGAAGACTATGCCAATCAAAGGGAGGAGGGGATCTTACCGTCCTGCCGATGAGCTGCTGGGCTTCCTCAAGAACCTGTGAAGCGTACCGGACTATGCCGAATCGTGCCGCATACCCGGTACTTTGGGGGTTCGATTCGCCCCGCATGGCACCGGCTCTTCCAAGGCTCAGAGTCCACACCTTCGTAATCTGCCCGCGAAGTTTGATCGTTCAATTACAGCGTCGCTGATCCGAAACCCTCGCTGCGAGTCTTGAACCTGACACACGGGACGTTCAGTCTCGGCTCAGGGGAGGCCGGGAGCACGCACCCTCGTCGCGGAATCACCGGCGACTTCCCGGCAAGACACGAAACCCTGTGAAGTTGCTCGGCGGTCTGCATTGGGATCCCGCAGAGATGGTCAATTGTGCACAGACCTCAGAGACCCACCGAGATTAATAAAGAGACAGCCCTCACGCTCGCAATCCAAGCTTCGCGAGGGCCGAGGTGGAATATGAAGACCAGCACGAACGACAAGCTAAAAGGCAGCTTCCACGAAATGAAGGGAACGATCAAGGAAGAGGTCGGAAAGATCACGAATGCCCGTGATCTAAAAGCCGAAGGGAAAGCCGAAAAGAAGGAAGGTAAAGTTCAACAGAAGATAGGCCATGCTAAAGAAGCCGTCGCAGATTTGAAAGACAAGCTACCAGAGTTGAAGACTGGATAGGCCATTCAGTGCCGGATCCGCAAAGTGGAAGGGGGCATCGAAAACTAAAACGAATCACCGTCGAACTTGGAGAGGAGAGAATAATGCCGCAAACAGTGCTGGAACGAACCGGCGAGCACATCGCCGAATCTGCGCGCAAGGCTTCTCGCGTGACATCTGCGGTTGCCGATGCAATTGAAGATGGCGTAGGAGCGGCGAGGCGTGTTGTGAAACAAGGCGGCGATGCTGCTGAAGAGTTCTTTGATGATACAACCAAGCGCCTGCAGCGACACCCGGTTGAAACTGTCATAACGTCATTGGCGGTAGGCATCACCGTCGGAATTATGATCGCCTGGATGATGAAACGAAGGTAGGTCTGGCAAATAGCCAGGATGCTTGGAAGCAGGTGCTTGCTAGCTTGTCGTCGAAGCCTTCGCCGACCGAGATACCACGCGATAGCTGTTCCGGTCATTAACCTGTTGAGCGGACAGCAAAAGCTGGTTTGATGAGACGCAGCACGAGTCCCGGCGCCAGGACGGGCCCGTGTGGCCTCTACCTTCTGTTCGGTCCCGTTCCGACCGGACCACACCGTTTAGGAGCCCGCAATGTCCGAGTCGGACCGCTCCGGGAGTTTGCGGCCGAACACCACGATGCGCACCGCGAGTCCTCTGTTGTTCGAGAAAAGGTCAGCGTCCTCACATGGGATACCCATGCCGTCCCTTCCAATGCGAATAGCGGTTGTCGGGAACCATCTCCCGCGACAGTGTGGAATCGCGACCTTCACGACAGATTTGTGTGATGCGATTGCTGATGAGTACGGAGCCGCTGGAGTATTCGTTGTAGCCGTCAACGACCCACAATCAGGCTACAGCTATCCTGCGCGAGTGCGATTCGAGATAACCGAGAGCGACATCTCCTCCTATCAAGCAGCCGCCGACTTTCTTAATTCCAGCAATGTGGATCTCGTGTGTCTACAGCACGAGTACGGGATTTTTGGAGGGAAGCGCGGCAGCCATGTCCTGCGGCTGCTGCAGCACCTCAAAATGCCAGTGGTGACAACTCTGCATACGGTTCTTCGTGAGCCGGATGTCGACCAACTGATCGTCCTGCAAGAAATCGCCGCACGCTCTGATCGTCTTATTGTTATGAGCGAACACTCTTCCCAGTTTTTGCAAGATGTATTTAGGGTCCCGGCGGGGAAGATTGACCTGATTCCACACGGCATCCCCGACTTGCCTTTTGCGGAGCCAGTTCTTCATAGAGATTCGCTCTCAGCACAAGGAAAGATCGTATTACTCACGTTCGGCCTGCTATCTCCGAACAAGGGATTCGAAACCGTGATTCAGGCCCTGCCACGCATTTTGTCACGGCACAGCAACGTTGTTTATGTGATCGCGGGCGCTACTCACCCACACGTCAGACGTCGCGAGGGTGATCGATACCGGTTCCAATTGCAGGCCCTAGCCAAGGAGCTGGGAGTTGAGGAGAACGTGGTCTTCCACAACCGGTTTGTCTGCCCTCAAGAGATGGCATCGCTAGTTGGTTCCGCCGACATCTACGTCACGCCGTACCGCTACGAGGCACAAGCCGTATCTGGAACCCTCGCTTACGCCTTGGGCGCCGGGAAAGCGATCATCTCGACGCCGTACTGGCACGCCGCCGAACTCCTGGCTGATGGGCGCGGGGAGCTGGTTCCCTTCGAGGATCCAGCGGCTCTTGCAGATGTGGCAATTGAACTCCTGGACAACCAGGCGGCTCGCGAGGCTATGCGCAGACGTGCTTACCTCTATGCACGCCACATGGTCTGGGACCGAGTGGCGCAGTCTTATATGCGGACCTTCGTACGAGCTTCCGGTGGTCGCAAGCAACCTGCCCGGGCGGCGTTCCCTGTACAGACTGCCCAGAAGAACGCTACAAGCCGACTCATAAATGCCTGAGTAAAGGAGATCGTGACTATGACTGAATACGTTGGAGCGATTGAAAAACAGACTTTGGAAAACACATATTTCCGGCACGTGTTATTCACGGCGCAGCACGCACAGCTTGTCGTGATGTGCTTGCGGCCCGGGGAAGACATCGGAGATGAAGTGCATCCGAATGTCGATCAGTTCTTCCGCATCGAGCAGGGGGAGGCCAAGTTCGTTTTTGGCGATAAGGAGGCGCACCTGGTGCACGACGGAGATGCGGTCGTGGTTCCGGCAGGGACTTACCACAACGTGGTGAATACTTCGAAGACGGCACTATTGAAGCTCTATACGATCTATTCTCCGCCAAACCATCCCGATGGGACGGTGCACAAGACTAAAGCCGAGGCAGTCGCTGCAGAATTGGTGGAACACCGCTAAAACGCCGGGCCCTCTCTGTCCAGCGGGAAAACTTTTTGTTCCTGGCTGGCGAGGCGTCGTACGAATCACCCCATAGGGCCCTGGTGCGTGGCTTTGTTCGTTGACCCGGTTTTGAGGCGGCTGCGGAGCTGGCAAACATGAATTGCTCTTCTCGTATATCCGAAATGGCCAGACACTTACTGGAGCTTCAAGCATGCTCTGCCGTTTCAGGGCAAGCGTTCTTCATATCCTCCTCTGGGATTGCTCACAATTGCTGCCCTGCTGCCTGCCCACTGGGCGAAGCGCCTCGTCGACACGAACGTGCGCGCGCTGACAGATTCCGACCTAGCATGGGCTGACGTCGCACTGGTCAGCGGCATGCTGGTGCAAAAGGACAATCTACTCGTCATCCTGGCTCAGTGCCGTGCTCGCGGAATACGTACAGTCGTGGGTGGACCGATCGCCAGCGGTTTCGCCGAACTGCATCATTACGCCGATCACGTCGTGATTGGGGAGGCCGAGGACCTAATCGCGCCACTTGCCGAAGACCTGGAACGGGGCACAGCAAGGTCGCAATACAAGGCTAGCGAGATGCCGTCCCTTGATCGCAGTCCGTTGCCTGACCTGAGCTTGATCAATACCCGGCATTACTGCTCGATGGCCATCCATATTCGCGTGGGTGCCCGTACAACTGCGAGTTCTGCGACATCATTGAGATATACGGGCGCAAGCCTAGGACAAAGTCCGTGGCTCAAGTCATCGCTGAGCTGGAGCAACTGTATCGCCGCAAATGGAGAGGGGCGGTGTTTCTTGTGGACGACAACTTCATCGGAAACAAGAAGAGCGCCAGGCAACTACTGCTCGCACTGGCCGAATGGAACGACCGACATCGTCGGCCATTTACATTTTTTACAGAGGCGTCCATGAACTTAGCAGATGACGCTGAGCTTCTGGCGTTGATGAAAGCCGCTGGTTTCATCCGAGTGTTCCTTGGCATTGAGACTCCGGTAGAAGCGAGCCTGAAAGAAGCTCACAAGATACAGAACACCCAGCGGAGTTTGCTTGACAGCGTACGCTGCATTCAGCAACACGGTATCGAGGTTATGTCCGGTTTTATCGTAGGCTTCGATAGTGATCCGGATGATGTATTCGACAGGCAGGTTGAGTTCATCGAGGAGAGCGCCATCCCGATCGCAATGGTAGGGCTTCTCCAGGCACTCCTAGGCACGCAGCTATACCGGCGCCTGGAGCGCGAAGGACGCCTTGTCAGCGACGCAAATGGAAACAACATCGACTGCAATCTGAGTTTCATTCCGACAATGTCTGCACAATGCTTGTTGGATGGGTATCGTTCGATATTGAAGCGCATTTACGCCCCGGACGCCTACT
>Ga0066789_10001200_pt1 | contig 11123 bp, 8 predicted proteins | sample OrgsoiDNA2013049_FD_70960 | JGI IMG/M metagenome (GOLD analysis project Ga0066789, IMG submission 70960) | Permafrost soil microbial communities from the Arctic, to analyse light accelerated degradation of dissolved organic matter (DOM) -... | ecosystem: Environmental > Terrestrial > Soil >...
AAACGAGTGCGCAGGGCTCGCACGGGCAGCCGTTCTCGCTCGAATTGACGTTACCTCCCCTTGCCACGGTCGTGCTGCGCCACGATGCGTGACGCTGCCGATATGCCGATCACGGCAGGCGCCGCCGGGCCGCTCGGAGCTCATTGGGACGGCTACGGCACCAACTTCGCAGTTTTCGCCGAACATGCCGAATCGGTGCGGCTGTGCCTATTCGATGCCAGCGGGCGGCGCGAGCTGCGACGACTCGCCCTGCCCGAGTGCACCGACGGCGTCTGGCACGGCTATGTGCCGCAGTTGGCGCCGGGACAGATCTATGGCTACCGCGCGCAAGGTCCCTATCGGCCCGACCAAGGTCACCGCTTTAATCCGAACAAGCTGCTGCTTGATCCCTACGCGCGCCGCCTTGCCGGCACCATGCGCTGGAGCGATGCGCTCTTTGGCTACCGAATCGGTTCACCGCGCGCGGATCTTTCCTATGACCGGCGCGACAGCGCGCCATTCGTGCCGAAGGGCGTGGTCGCCGCGGAGTCGTTCGATTGGGGTGATGACCGGCCGCCGCGAATCCCTTGGTCCGAGACCGTCATCTATGAGGCGCATCTGCGCGGACTGACTATGCGGCTCGAGGACATTCCGGAGCGCCTGCGCGGCACCGCGGCGGCGCTGGGTCACGAGCGAACCATCGCTCACCTACGCGGTCTCGGGATCACGGCGCTGGAATTGCTGCCGATATTCTCTTATGTGCATGACCGCCCTTTGATCGAGCGGGGCCTGGTCAACTATTGGGGCTACAACACACTCGGCTATTTTGCGCCGGAGCCGGCCTTTTTGTCGGACGGGAACCCCGCGGAACTCAAGGTCGCCATCAAGGCGCTGCACGCCGCGGGCATCGAAGTGCTGCTCGACGTGGTTTACAACCATACTTGCGAAGGCAGCGAGCGCGGCCCGACTTTGAGCCTGCGTGGTCTGGACAACGTCACCTACTATCGACTGCAAGCGGACAATTCGCGCTATTGCGTCAATGACACCGGTTGCGGCAATACGGTCAACTTCTCGCACCGGCGCGTCATCCAGCTCGCCCTCGATTCGCTGCGCTACTGGGTCGAGGAATATCACGTCGATGGCTTCCGCTTCGATCTCGGCGTAACGCTAGGCCGCGAGTTGACCGGCTTCGATCCCGGCGCGGGCTTCTTCGACGCGTTGATGCAGGACCCGACCTTGTCACGCGTCAAGTTGATCTCGGAACCTTGGGACGTTGGACCGGGTGGCTATCAGCTCGGCAATCACCCTGCGGGAATGGCGGAATGGAACGCCAGGTTTCGCGACGACGTGCGCAAGTTCTGGCGCGGAGATTCGGGGCTGCGCGGCGCGCTCGCCGCCCGGTTGCAGGGATCGGCCGACCTATTCGACCGCGAGCGCCGCAGGCCGTGGGCTTCGATCAATTTCGTCACGGCTCACGACGGCTTTACGCTGCGGGATTTGGTCAGCTACAACCAAAAGCACAATGAGGCCAACGGCGAGGACAATCGCGACGGCGACAGCCATAATGCGAGCAACAACTGGGGAGTCGAGGGACCCACCGACGACACACAGGTGCTCGAGCGGCGCGAACGGGTCATGCGCGCCATGCTGGCGACGCTACTGCTCTCGCATGGCACGCCAATGCTGCTCGGTGGCGATGAATTCGGGCGCACCCAGAACGGCAACAACAATGCCTACTGCCAGGATTCGCCGCTGTCCTGGTACGACTGGAAGCTCGCGCAATCGCCGGCGGGGCAAGCGCAGCAAGCGTTCGTCACGCGCCTGATCAGTCTGCGGCGGGAGCTGACCTCGCCGCGCTGCGGCTATTTTCAACACGGGTTGCTCGAGCCGCTGCCGCAGGTGCGCGACATCGAATGGTTCGATGAGAACGGCGACAGCATGCGGCCCGAGGACTGGCAGTATTGGGAAGGGTGGCTGCTCTGCGTGCGGCGCGCGCAACGCCGGGATGACGGGCACACCGAACTGTGTATGCTGCTCGCCAACAACACCATCAACGATCAGGTCTTTCAATTGCCGCAGCCGCTGTTCCAATGGCGAGTGCGCATCGATACCGCGGACCTGAATGTGATCGATCAGCCGGTCGATCAGCCGGCGGTTTGCGTCGCGGCACAAAGCATGCAGCTGTTGTCGGTGATCGTCGAGAGATGCGCGGGCGAAACGCTGCTGCACACGCCCGCCGAAACGGCGATCCAGCCGGAAAATGCCCCACAGCCAACGCCGCCGAAATCCTCTACGGACGCGTAGCCTCGCGCCGGGATCGCCCCACTCCCGCAGGGATGATACGCCGCTCGCTACCTTTATGGGCCCAGTATCGGCATCTCCGTTGGCTCAAAGGTCATTGATTTCGCATTCCCCTCTGCGCATCATGGGGCACCAACGTCGCCCGCTCACCCAAGAGCAAAACCCTATGAACCCCCGCAACGCATTCCTGACTCTCATGACCCTGATCGCATTCGGCGGCTCGGTCAGTCATGGAGCCACCCTCGGCGGAACCGTGAAAGGCCCGGAGGGCGCGCCTCTCGAAGGCGTCTTCGTGCAAGCACAGAACAAAAAGATCAACACCACCTTCATGGCCCTGTCGGACAGCCAGGGCCATTACCGCCTGGACAAATTGCCGGCGGGAAATTATCAATTATCGACCAAGATCACGGGCTACGCGGGCGGCCCAGCCAGCGAGATGAAGCTCACGGCCGGCCAGGTCGCCTCTTTCGATATGGCGCTGCACAAGAGTCCGGTGCAGTGGAATGAAATTTCCATTTACCAGGCCGGCAAGCTGTGGCCCGCATCCGCGGTGAAGGACAAGGTTTTCTCCACTTGTTTCACCTGCCATGGATTTCAAACTCGGATGGCCTCGGTGCAGCACGATGCGGAGGGCTGGCTGGGTCGAGTCCGGTATATGCAGGCCGCCATGAGTTTTGGTTTGGCCGACCGGCTCAACGATCAGCAAGTCGATGAAATTGCGGCCTATTTGAACAGTCTGTTCGGCGAGCAATCCGTGCTTCCGGGATCTCCTGAGCAAGCGCCGGGATATCGGGACACCGTGCGGCCAATCAGCAGCGAGGCCCTGAATATCACCTTCGTGGAATACGACATGCCGTCCACGAGCCGCATGCCCTTCAGCGCCGCGCCCGACAAGGACGGGAATTTCTGGATCCCCAACTTCGGCGTCGCCAACAAGATCAGCCGGCTCGATCCGAAAACCGGCGCCATGCAGGATTTTCCGGTTCCGAATGTCGGCACCGCCGCGGTTCACTCCGCAGTGCCGGGGACGGACGGAACCGTATGGCTTACCGAGCAGGGATCGAACAAAGTTGGAGAATGGGATCCGCATACGCAGAGAATCACGGAGTTCCAGGATGCGTATAGTCCCGGCAAACTCGGCTACGGCGCGGGATCCAAGCACACCGTGCGCTTGGATCCGGACGGAAATGCCTGGTCCTCCGGGAATCCGTTGACCCGGCTCGATCGCAAGACCAAGAAATTTACGCGCTTCGACGAGATGGTCTCCACTTATGACGTCGAGGTGGACGGCAACGGCAACATTTGGTTTACCCGGCCCGACACCAGTCAGATCGGCATGGTGGACTGGAAGACGCTGAAAATATCCCTGTGGACCCCACCGACGCCGAATTGCTTTCCGCGGCGGATGCAGATCGCTGCCGACGGAATCGTCTGGTTCGGCGAATTTAACGCGGGGAAGTTGGGACGATTCGATCCAAAGACCCAGACCTTCATGGAATATCCATTACCCGGCCCCCAGCCGACTCCCTATGGTCTCGGCATCGATGCGGATAATCACATTTGGTATTCCTCGTACAACATGGATGTCCTGGGCCGCTTCGATCCGAAGACCGGCAAGACCGTCGAATATCCGTTTCCGCACTCGGAAAACACCATTCGTGAAATCTTCCGCGATGCGCAGGGCCGCATGTGGTACGGATCTCCTTCGAACAACAAGGTCGGTTACTTCACGCTCACCGCCAATTAGAGCGTGAGCCGGCAGCCAGAATGACCCCGCGGGCGCGCTGCGCGCGGGCTCGCAAGCCTCGTCGCCGACCAGTCCGGGATACCAACGCTTCGAATGGCGGCCTGAGCGCACCAGCGATCGCTCGGAGACAAGTCGATATCGATTGACAGATCGGAAAGTATCTCTATCCTTCGTTCCGGGCCATCCGCTCCCAACGGCGGACGCTCATCTGTAAGGATGGGAGTACAACTTGATGATACGCATGTCGCCGCCGGGCGTCCGTCCGGCTGATGCTCGATTCTCCTCGGGACCAACAAAAAAACGTCCACTCTGGAGTCTGCAGGCGCTCGAGGGCGCCTTGCTCGGCCGCTCACACCGTTCCAAACCTGGGAAAGCAAAGCTCAAAGAGGCGATAGACCGCACGCGCGCGCTGCTGTGTGTCCCTGCCGACTACAAGATTGCGATCGTGCCCGCATCCGATACGGGTGCGGTGGAAATGGCGCTGTGGTCCATGCTGGGTGCGCGCCCGGTCGACGTGTTCGCCTGGGAGAGTTTCGGCGAAGAATGGGTGACGGATGCGGTCGAGCAGTTGAAGCTTCCAGATTGCCGTATTCATGTCGGCCGTCCCTATGGAGAGCTGCCGGATCTGTCTCTTGCGCGCGCAAGCGCTGACATCGTCTTCACGCAGAACGGTACGACCTCGGGTGTGAAGATTCCAAATTTCGACTGGATACCCGCGGACCGCTTGGGGCTTACATTCAACGATGCGACCAGCGCCGCATTCGCGCAGTCGATCGAGTGGTCAAAGTGCGATGTGGTGACCTTCTCATGGCAGAAGGTGCTGGGCGGAGAAGCGGCTCACGGCATGTTGATTCTTTCCCCCCGCGCAGTGGCCCGATTGGAAAGCCATACGCCGGTTTGGCCGTTGCCGAAGATTTTTCGCATGACCAAAAAGGGTAAACTCGATCAGGATCTGTTCGAAGGCGCGACCATCAACACGCCGTCCATGCTCGCCACCGAGGACTATCTCGATGCACTGAAATGGGGGGATCGAATCGGCGGCCTTGCCGAATTGCAAGCTCGTGCGAATGCCAATGCCGACGTGCTGACGGAATGGGTGGCGCGGACGCTCTGGGTTGACTTCCTCGTGTCCGATGTGGCAATTCGCAGTAACACCAGCGTTTGCCTGAAGGTGGTCGACGAACGCGTGACCTCGCTTGCGCAGGCCGACCAGGCGGAATTTGCCAAGAATCTGGCCGCGATCCTGGAGAGGGAAGGCGTCGCACTCGATGCGGCATCGTATAGATCCGCCCCTCCCGGATTGCGTATCTGGTGTGGCGCCACGATCGAGCAAAGTGATCTGCAATCCCTGACGCCGTGGCTCGACTGGGCATTTAAAAGCTGCCTTGATGAACTCGATTTCGCTCGATAAGGATGCGCCATGCCTAAGGTTCTTATTGCCGATGAATTGAGCTCGCGGGCTCTCGACATCTTTCGCAACCGCGGGGTGGAGGTCGACGTACGGATCGGCCTCAACAAGCCCGACCTCATAGAGATCATCGCCGGTTACGACGGCCTGGCAGTGCGTTCAGCGACGAAGGCGGACAAGGACGTCATTGCCGCCGCAAAGAGGCTCAAGGTGATTGGTCGCGCCGGGATCGGCGTCGACAACATCGACATCCCTTCGGCCACCGCGCGCGGCATCGTGGTCATGAATACCCCGCTCGGAAACTCGATCACGACCGCCGAACACGCCATTGCACTGTTGTTTGCCGCAGCCCGTCAGATCGCTGCGGCGGACGCCTCCACCCAGGCGGGGAAATGGGAAAAGACCCGCTTCATGGGCGTCGAACTCTATGCCAAGACCCTCGGGCTCATAGGCTGCGGCAATATCGGCGCATTGGTCGCAGAGCGGGCGCTGGCGCTCAAGATGAAGGTGATCGCCTACGATCCCTTCCTCTCGCCGGAGCGCGCGGTCAAGCTCGGGGTCGAGAAAGTCGAGCTGAACGAATTGCTATCGCGCGCTGACGCCATTTCGTTGCACACACCCCTGACCGCCAAGACTAAAAATATCCTATCGGCGGACGCCATCGCCGGCACCAAACGAGGTGTCATCATCGTCAATGCGGCCCGCGGTGGTCTCGTCGACGAGGCGGCTTTGCGTGCGGCCCTCGAAAGCGGGCACGTGGCGGCGGCGGGTTTCGACGTATTTGCCACCGAGCCCGCCAAGGAGAGCGTGCTGTTTGGCGCGCCGAATTTCGTGGCCACTCCCCACCTCGGCGCCAGCACCAACGAGGCGCAGGAAAATGTCGCTCTGCAAGTCGCGGAGCAGATGTCCGACTATTTGCAGGCGGGGGCGGTCACCAATGCGCTCAACATGCCCTCGATAAGCGCGGAAGAAGCATCTCGTCTAAAGCCCTTCACCGGGCTCATCGACAAACTCGGTGCTTTTGCCGGACAGATTGCCGACGATGGCCTCGAGGCGATCGAGATTGAATATGAAGGGGAAGTTTCGCAACTCAACACCCAACCCCTGACCGCGATTGCATTGGCTTCACTGCTGCGACCGCTGATGCCGGACGTGAACGTGGTGTCCGCGCCCGTTGTTTTGAAACAAAGAGGCACGCCGTTGACCGAGTCCAGACGCGATACCTCCCCCATCTATGGATCGCTGATCCGGATCAAGGTGCTCACGGGAGGGCGTTGGCGGACGCTGGCCGGCGTGGTCAACGCGGGAGCCGCGAAGATCGTCGAAGTCAAAGGCATGGCCTTGGAAGCGGACTTCCATCCGGTGATGCTGCTCATCAACAATCTGGACAAGCCTGGTTTCATCGGCGCGCTGGGCACCATGTTGGGGGAGGCCAATATCAATATTGCAACCTTCCACCTCGGCCGCCATGCCGCAGAGCAGGACGCCATTGCCATTGTGGGTGTCGATCAAGTCGTGCCCGAAGCCATTCAGCAGAAACTGCGGGCGTTGCCCCACGTCCGGTACGTGAAGGTACTCAAATTCTAGGAATTGAGAATTAGCCCATGCCTATCCTTCAAACCGGCGGTCTCCGGCATCTCCGTTCGCGGTGGGCTCGCTTTGCACTGGTCATCGGTCCGGGTCTTGTGGTCATGCTGGCCGACACCGACGCCGGCAGCATCATCACCGCGGCCCAAAGCGGCGCGCAATGGGGCTATCGCTTGCTGGTGTTGCAGTTGATTTTAATCCCGATCTTGTTTGTGGTGCAGGAGCTGACGGTGCGCCTCGGCATCGTGAGCGGCAAAGGCCACGGCGAGCTCATTCGCGATCGCTTCGGGCGGAGATGGGCGTGGGTCTCGGTCGGTACACTCGTCTTGGCGTGCGTCGGAGCGCTGTTGAGCGAACTAAGCGGCCTTGCCGGAGTGGGATTGATTTTCGGCGTCCCGGCGTGGCTGACAATGACGGTCGTCGTATGCGGGTTGACGTTGATGGCTTACACCGGATCGTATTTGTCGGTGGAGCGCATGGCGATGGCCATCGGCGCCTTCGAACTGGTGTTCCTGCTGGTGGCGTGGAAAGCCCAACCGCAAGCATCCGCGATGATCTCGGGCGCATTGAGCATACCGTGGCGTGAACCGAAATATTTGTATCTCGTGGCGGCCAATATCGGTGCCGTGATCATGCCGTGGATGGTGTTCTATCAGCAGTCTGCCGTCGTGGAGAAGAAACTGACCACTATCGACTTGGCTGCGGCGCGCTGGGACACTGCGCTCGGTGCTGTCGTCACACAGGTCATTATGGCCAGCGTGCTAATAGCCACGGCCGCGACGCTGGGCAATGCAGGCCCCCAACCTGCACTCGATACGGTGCAGCAGATCGCCCGGGCGATCACGCCGTTCCTTGGCGATACGACCGGCAAGCTGTTATTCGCGTTGGGGATGACTGGCGCAGCGCTGGTGGCAACGATCGTGGTAACGCTCACCGCAGCGCGCACACTGGGCGAAGTATTGGGCGTGAAGCATTCTTTGGAACACGCGCCACGCGAGGCGCCATGGTTCTACGGCATCTACACGGTGTCGTTGGCGGCGAGCGGATTGTTCGTTGCTTCCGGCGTGAATCTCATTAGCCTCAGTGTCGGCGTTCAGGTCATGAACGCATTGCTGTTGCCATTGGTGCTGGGATTTCTGTATCTGCTTGCGCGACGCCTGCCATTGCCCCATCGGCTAGACGGAGGGTACGCAGTCATCGTCATACTCACCATCACGCTCACCGCGGGATTCGGCGTGTATGCCGCCCTGGCAGGCGTCTTGGGATAGGAGGACACGCCAATTAGGTCCGAAAACCGCTTCCCAGGCAGGCGGCGAATCACCCGGCGGCTGGTAGAACGTCGGCATCGTTCCGGTCGATTCGAGCGCCGCGGCGTTACTCCTCGGCCCGCAAATTGGTCAATTGTGCGTCGCGCAGATCGAGCTCCCGCTCGATTCGACGCCTCGCCTCGTCTTTCAGCTTGCCGCGTCGATACAGCTCATTGATCTGCTGGCGTTCGGCGGCAATCAACAGAAATTCAATCTCGTCGTGTAGTTCGATGAGCGGCTCATGCCCGTCAGCGACGTCGCCGCGATGTTCGACATGAGTGAGCCGATCGCGGTGCCGTGTGCGCAGCGGCCGAACGAAATCCTCCGTTAACTCACGCTGTGCGACAAGTTCGTCGAGACGTTGGATTGCAGCCTCGATGGCCTGTCGGCGGGCTGCGAATTCCTCGACTCTGTCGGTATGACGCTCTCGGCGGCCCGCGTTGGCGAGCCCGAGCGCACGGATCACGGCGGGCAGCATCAAACCTTGGCCCACGAGCGTCACCAGAATGACCGAAAATGTGAGGAAAAGAATCCGCTCGCGATCGGGAAATGGCGCACCGCTCTCGGTCGCGAGCGGAATTGCGAGCGCCGCGGCGAGCGAGACCGTCCCGCGGACACCGGTGAACGCCAGCGCGAAGGGCCACTGCCAGGGCGGCGAGGGATCGGCGCGAGCGATCGAAGGGATCAGCCAGCGCGGAAGATACGTGGCGGGAAACATCCACACGAAGCGGGCCATGATGACCACGGCGCAGACGACGGCGGCGGAAATGGCCAAATCGGACAGTGAATCGCCATGGATGCCGGCAATTAGCGTTCGCGCCTGCAGGCCGGTGATCAGGAACACAAATCCCTCGGTCAAGTAGATCAGGAAATCCCAGAAGAAAATGCCCTGTAGCCGAGTCGCCGCGCTGATCAGCTTGAGACCGTTCCAGCTTATATAGAGCCCGGCGGTCACAGTGGCGAGAACGCCGGAGCCGCCCAGGTGCTCGGGCGGCCAGTAAGCCAGGAATGGCGTGAGGATCGAGAGCATGACCTCGATGCGCGGATCCTGCACCCAGCGCCGCAGCCGCAACATGAGCCAACCCACGCCGATGCCCCATAAGATTTCGCCGCAGATGATGGCGGCAAACATGCCGGCGGCTTGGCTGAACGAAAATACGCTAAGACTGACGGCCGCCACCGCAAAGCGATAGAGAATGAGTGCACTGGCATCATTAGCCAGGCCTTCACCCTCGAGGATCACGACGAGCCGTCTCGGTAGCTGCATTCGGCGCGCAATGGACAGCGGCGCCAGAGCATCGGGCGGCGAAACTATGGCCCCCAACACGAAGCCCACCGGCCAGGAGAAGCCCAACAGCCAATGGGTAACCGCAGCGGCCGCGATGGTCGTGAACAGGACACAGCCCACGGCCAGCAGCGAAATGGGGCGCAGATTGAATTTGAACTCGCGCCAACTCATCGCCACCGCCGACGAATAGATAATGGGTGGCAGCACGATCAACAATACGAATTCCGGGGCCAGCTTCACGGTCGGCAGCCCCGGGATGAGTGCCAAGATGACGCCGGTGAGCACCAGGAGAATCGCCGGTGGAATCTTAAGTCGTGCGGCCACGACCGCAACGGCGGCTATCACGATCAGCAGCACTACCAGAATCTGAATCGTCGGAATCATTGGCGCACCGTGGTTGCGATAGCAGCATAAAGCGCGGGCAACGCCGCGCAGGGTTGCACTTCGGGGACATTCCGCCTTGTGTGCGCCATGGCTGTCCCTTGTGAGTTAAACATTGAACAGGACAATACTTTGAGTGGGTTTGGCTCGAGGCCACCGATCATGGTGGCTGTGTAAGATTTGTAATTGAATCTTGGCGGCCACGCTAATAGACAATCTGGTAAGTTGCATATAGCTGACCGAGCCGAATAGAGAATTGCACTGTCCCGAAAAATGGGGGATTCCAATGAACGAAGAAGCGCTGAACCTCAGCATACGCAAGTTCCTAAAAACGGTTGGCATCAATGCGCAGCGACAGATTGAACAGGCGGTAACCAAGGCCGCTGCGGCCGGCGCCATTACAGGCATAGAAACATTTTCTGCCAAAATGACACTCGAGATTGCGGGGCTCAAGCTAAAAGTGGAATTTGGCGGCGAAATTACGCTGCAATAGGCTTGATAAAGAAGATCTGATACGCGGGACCCCGTCGCGGATCATCCAGGCATCCAGCGGCAGCGGGCCGGCGATATCCGGCCTGCTGCGGCGACAGGGTGGGGAAACCGCAGGATCGAACCGGTGGGCTCGTCCACATACCCTGGTCCTTAAAAATAATGAGGCCCCGATGAAGGGGCCTCATTAATTCCTATTGGCGGTGCAGGCAGCCCCTATGCATTGCTGAGGTCCAAAGCCCGATCAGCACTTCAACGACGTCCGCGAATCGGCCAAATGGGTTGCCTTCTTGCGCTGCAAAAGACCGGATGAAATCGTCTACAGGTCAGCATCAAACGGTAAAAGTTTGTGAATTATAGCATGGAATCTGACATAACTGTGTGTTTAACTAATTGATTTATAATAATTAATTAAAATTAGACGTACGTCACGAAGATTTCATTGAGGAGCCATCAATTATCTTCATACTGCCTCTGCGCTCCATCGAATCGTTTCGATTTATTGCGGCGCAAAACGTAGGAGAGTTTGTCATGGTTGGATTTTTCGCACGCCAAGGCCATAACGTGCTGTTGGTCGGGATGGGGTTGATCACGATCGGGTTGATTCTGACGACCCTCTAGCGGCGAGTGTCCCCC
>Ga0066789_10001201_pt1 | contig 11117 bp, 11 predicted proteins | sample OrgsoiDNA2013049_FD_70960 | JGI IMG/M metagenome (GOLD analysis project Ga0066789, IMG submission 70960) | Permafrost soil microbial communities from the Arctic, to analyse light accelerated degradation of dissolved organic matter (DOM) -... | ecosystem: Environmental > Terrestrial > Soil >...
GGTTCAGTGATACAATTTGCGCGGATAGCTGTGTCCCATGCGAGCTCCCTACGGGCTGAACATCCTCGACAACTGCCTCACCTGCCCGATGCGGGAGGAGCACCTGTTCTGCAATCTGCCGGTGGCTGCGGTGCAGAGGTTGAATGAGATCAAGTCCACCGCGGTCTACCCAAAATCCGCGATGCTGTTTATCGAGGGACAGCAACCGCGTGGCGTATTCGTGCTGTGCACAGGGAAAGCGAAGCTTTCGACGTCATCGGCTGAGGGCAAAACCGTCATTACCCAAATCTCGGAAGCGGGAGACGTTCTTGGGCTCAGCGCGACGATTTCCAATCGGCCCTATGAAGTGAGCGCCGAGATGATCGAGCCGGGCCAGGCAAATTTCATTACTCGGGACGCCTTGCTACACTTCTTGCGTGAATATGGAGAAGTGGCACTGCGAGTGGCGGAGCAGCTAAGCCGCAATTATTACTCGGCGTACGAAGGGATCCGCACGCTGGGACTCAGCAACTCCCCGGCAGAGAGATTCGCACAATTACTGCTGGGATGGGCCAAGACACCGGGCAATGGCGATCCGTTGCAGGTGAAGCTGACGCTGACGCATGAGGAAATCGCCGAACTCATTGGCACGACGCGTGAAACCGTCAGCCGCTTGTTCTCGCAGTTTAAAAAGAAACAACTCGTGCAATTAAAAGGCGCGACCCTGATCATCCGCAACAAAGCCGCGCTGGAGAAAATGGTCCACTCCTGACCGCCGGGAGTTGCTGTTCCTGATTTGCGCGATTTCAGACTGGTTTACCGCCGAGACGTAGAGCCCCCAAGAGCGCTTTTCGGCGTCTCGTGAATCAAGGGACTTTCCGCGAAACTTCTTGCAGCACACGCTGCACGAGGGTTTGCATCGCCAATTCGAGGGCTGCGGAAAGATTAGTTCCAGGTTCGAAGTTCTGCGCTTCAACTCCATAGACGATCAATTGACGGGGCAATTGTTGCAGAGTGCGGCTCAGCTCAACTGCCTCTGGGAGGCTGAAGGCGTGAGTAGAATCCCGATGCATGGTTGCGGGCAGCGGGCGGCGGGTAGCATCGAAGCGACTTATATTTCCTGGCGCGGCGCCGGACCGCATAGCGTCAATCACAATGACTCGGTCAGCGCCCTTCCACAATTCCATCAGCGCGGCGCCTTCCCCCGTGTGTTCAATGACCGCACAATGCTCGGACGCTTTGTCTTTGATTCGTCTCGCGATTTGTCGCGCTGCTATCAGTCCGGCGGCATCGTCGCTGCGATAGGCATTGCCTATTCCGATCACTAGTAGGGTGAACGCGTGATGATTTCTACGATGGAGGGACGGGCGTTTCGCCCGTCCTGCCGGGCGCAACATTATCGTGGCCGGGCGGGGACGCCCGGCGCTCCACTGGCGAGGTTGGGTCGATCGCAGTAACCAGCACGCGGTCGCGGCACTGGAATGTTGGGCTTTTGCGGCGCGGCATTCTCCTTGGGTGCACCTGCGGATTCCGAATCGACAAAGGATGGCACTTTAGCCTCGCTCGATTTCCAGGCGCAGGAAATGGGTCGCGCAGGAGATGCAGGGATCGTAGTTTCGCACCGCCTGCTCGCATTGCCAGCGGAGTTCGGCTTCCGGGAGGTGCAGGAACTTGGGCACAAACTGCCCCAGATCCTGCTCGATGGTTTTCTGGTTTTGTGAGGTCGGAGGAACGATTTGTGCCTCGAGGACGGTACCCTTCTCGTCAAGGCGGTAGCGATGATACAAAATGCCTCGGGGTGCTTCGGTGCAGCCATAACCGGTGGCGGCGTGCGGATGAATGTCGACAGCGGGTTTCTCCGGCGGGTCGTACTGCGCGATAATCCGCAGAGCTTCATCGCAGGCGTAAAGAATTTCCACGCTGCGCACGATGATGCTCTTGAAGGGGTTCCGGCAAACCGGCGCGAGCCCCGCTTCCCGCGCTGCTTCCTGCGCCAAGGGAGAGAGCCGGTCAAAGTTCAGGCTGTAGCGGGCGAGCGGCCCAACAAAGTACGCGCCGTGCGGCTTGAGCACGGAGTGCAAGGCATTCGAGTGCTGAACATGTTCCTCAGAGAAGTTGGCGTCGTACTCGCTGATGGGAATATCGAGCCCGCGATTGGAGACGAGGCGGCCATCGTTGAACGGATATTCATCAGGATGACGCAGCGCGACAAAAATGTAATCCCGCTCGAAGTCGGGAAAAGGCAGGCCGGCCACAAAGCGCACGGTTTCAAGGGCTGCGTCCCGGGCCCATTTCAGGCGTTCCGCCAGGGCAGCGAAGTCACTCCGGGACGGCAATTTGTAGAAGCCTCCGACGCGAACGTTAATGGGATGGATTTCTCTCCCCCCCAATAGAGTGACGATCTGGTTTCCGACTTTTTTCAATTGCAGGGCGCGCTGGACCACGGCGGGATGGTCTTTGGCCAATTGGATCGCGTCCTGATAGCCAAGAAAATCGGGCGCATGCAACATGTAGACATGGAGGGTATGACTCTCGATCCACTCTCCACAGTAGAGGAGCCGCCGCAGTTCCCGCAGTTGCCCGTCAACCTTTACGCCGAACGCGTCTTCCATCGCGTGCACTGCGCTCATCTGATAGGCGACCGGGCAGATGCCGCAGATGCGGGCCACAATGTCGGGGACTTCCGAGAAGTGCCTGCCGCGGAGAAAGGCCTCAAAAAAGCGAGGAGGTTCGTAGATCTTTAGCTTTACGTCCTGAACCTGATCGCCCTTGAGCTTAATGTAAAGAGCGCCTTCGCCCTCGACGCGGGCTAAAACGTCAACCTTGATCGTTCTAATCGGTTGCTTGCTCACGTCCGCTCACTCTCCTCGCTTGCCTTGCGGAACTGCCAGGCCCAGGCATTGAAGCTACGGAAGGCGCGTGTGATCTCCGCATTGTCCTGGCCTAGAATACGTAACTGATTGCTGAGCGACCCCGTATTGGGGCTCTCCATGGGACCGAAACAGCCGTAACACCCCCGGTCAAAGCTCGGGCACAGCGCGCCGCAACCGGCGTGGGTAACCGGTCCCAGGCAGGCGATGCCTTGCGCCACCGCAATGCAGACGTTGCTCTTACGCTTGCACTCCAGGCAAACACTATAGGTCGGGACATTCGGTTTGCGTCCGGCCAGCGTGGCCGTGATCAGCTCGACAAGCTGGTATTTGTTGATGGGGCAGCCGCGCAGCTCGAAATCCACGGGCACATGTTCGGCGAGGGGTGTGGAGAGTTTCAGGGTGTTGATGTATTTTGGGGTGGCGTACACGATGCGAACAAATTCATCCACATCCTTCCAGTTTCGCAGTGCCTGTATGCCACCGGCAGTGGCGCAAGCCCCAATGGTGATTAGCGTCTTGCACTGCCGCCGAACTTCCTGGATGCGCTCGGCATCGTGGTGAGTGGTGATGGATCCTTCCACCAGTCCGATGTCATACGGCCCCTTGCCCATGGCACTGGAGGCCTCGGGAAAATACGCAATGTCGAGGGCAGCCGCCACGCCGAGCAGCTCATCTTCAGCGTCGAGCAAACTCAACTGACAACCGTCGCAGGAAGCAAACTTGAAGACTGCGATGCGCGGCTTCCGCCTGACTTTAGAGCTCATACTTCTCCAGTAGCGGCCGCATCTGGTCATAACGAAAGATGGGGCCGTCTTTGCAAATGAAGTGCGGGCCATACTGGCAGTGTCCGCAGAAACCGACCCCGCACTTCATGTTGCGTTCCATGGAAAGGTAAACATTCTCGCGGGCGAATCCGCGAGTCTCCAGATCGCGGGCTACAAACCGCATCATGATCTCGGGTCCGCAGGCGAAGGCCAGCGAACGCTCAGGTTGCAGCCGCGCATACTTGAACAGGGTCGTCACCACGCCCACATGGCCGCGCCAGCTCAACCCGCCATAGTCAACCGTCACGAGCACCTGGGTCTCGCGTTGCCGGGCCCAGGCGGCCAGCTCCTTGCGATAGAGCAGATCGCGGGGACTGCGCGCACCGTAAAGAATCACCAGCCGTCCATACTTCTCGCGGTTATGTAGAACTTCGTAGATCACCGGGCGAAGCGGGGCCAAGCCGATTCCACCCGCGATGACAAGGACATCACGGCCCTCGGCTTTCTCAACCGGCCAGCCCGTCCCAAACGGACCGCGGACGCCAACCGCGTCGCCCACTTCGCGACTCACTAGCGCGTGGGTGGCTTGACCGACGGAGCGCACGGTGTACACGAGGCGGTCGCGCTCAGCCGGGTCGCCGCTGATAGAAATTGGCAACTCGCCGACGCCAAACACCCATAGCATGCTGAACTGTCCCGGCTGGAACCGGTTCGCGCCTGCTCCGTTCGACGGTTCCAACGTCAGGGTAAAAGTATCAGCAGTCTCCTTGACCACTTGCCGCACGGAATACGGCTGCGGGAGCATGGGATCGGTGATCGCATCGGTCGTGGTCACGGTAGCCATCGTCATCGTCCAACCGCGTAAACGTCGAGTAACTGGAAACGCGTCGCCTCTAACCGCTGCTCCATAATCTGGGCAAAGCGTTTCAATATCTCATACCCGAGATCGTGGTTCTGCTCGCACTTCGTACGCAAACACTTGCCGTCAAGGGCAATGGCACGCACGGTCCCGACGGCGTGCGCGTGCAGCTTCCACTGGTAGGGCGGCAGCAACCAGGACCAACCCAGAACCTCCCCCTCGTCCACGGTCGCGAGCATGATCGGCTTGCGTTGGGGCGCAAAAATCTCCAAGGCCACTTTGCCGGACCGGATCAGGTAGAACTCGTTGGCTTCCTCGCCCTCCTTGAAGATGTAGGTGCCCGCGTCAAAGCGCACGTTGGAGGCGCAGCCGGTCAGCAGGTTGGTGTAATACGACTCGAGGCCGGCGAAGAAGGGGTGATCGGCGATGATGCGCTCAAGGGTTTCCATGGCTGCTCTCCTTGGAATTGGAAGAGGAAGAGGCCGGCGATTCCCGTATGGCGCGAACCTCCTCGGTGATATCAATGCCCACCGGGCACCAGGTGATGCAACGACCGCAGCCCACGCAGCCCGAACTGCCAAACTGGTCCATCCAGGAGGCCAGCTTGTGGGTCATCCACTGCCGGTACCGCGACTTGGCGGAGCTGCGAACACTGCCGCCGTGAATGTAAGAGAAATTCTGCGTGAAACAGGAGTCCCATTTGCGCCAGCGCTCGGCATGCGTGCCGGTGACATCGCTGACATCGTCCACGGTGGTGCAGAAGCAGGTCGGACAGACCATAGTGCAGTTGGCGCAAGTGAGGCAACGTTGGGCGACGTTGTCCCAGCGGGGATGATCGAAGTTGGCGTAGAGCAAGTCTCGAATGCCGGTGGTGTCCATACGCCGCTGAATCTGCGAGGCGGCGCGCTCGACTGCGGCTTCCGCTTCCTGACTCACCGCTTCGGATGCCACGGATGGGGCCAATTCCGCCAGCACCTCAGCGCCCGTGTCGCTACCGGCCTCGATTACAAATTCATGCTTGCCCGGCCCAACCAGTTCCGTCAGAGCCAAATCGAAGGCCCCTCGCGTGCGCGGTCCGGTGCCCATGGAGGTGCAAAAACAAGTTGGCGCCGCTTGCGTGCAATTCACCGCGACGATGAAGACGCCCTCTCGGCGTGCGGCATAGATCGGGTCTCGATAGCGATCGCCCTGCAGGACGCGATCCTGTACGGCAATGGCGGCGAGTTCGCAGGCCCGAACGCCGAGGAACGCCCGCCGGGGCGGAGCCGATTCATGATTCAGGATGCGAAAGGTCTGACCGCTGCGCTCCGCGGTCAGCAGCCGGACTTCGGAAGGATGCAGGTATTTTTTCCAACTTTGAGGGCCGACGACATAGCCGAAACGGGTCTGATCGTTATCGTTGCGGCGCCGCAAGCGGTAACGTCCGGCTTCCTGCTCATCCGTCCAGCCCACGGGCAGGTCCGCAGCGAACTTGAGCTCGTCATAGACGATGGCGCCATCGCGCACCGTGGGCCCTAGTACCTGGTAACCCCTCTTGATCAACGCATCGAGGAGTCGCTGGAAATCTGTGTTTTGAAGCACGTATTGGTGGACGGTGTCTGTCATCGCGTTGGCTCGTGCGTGAACACGGGCTGAGACCTTGGACGGATTGCGCAACTTCCTCGCCCCTGGGCCAGGGCCTCTTTCACGGACCTAGATTAGAGCAGATTGCATCCCGTTAGTGTGATTGCGGTCACAAGGCAACCGTGACAAAAGGGTATAGCCCAAAATTTGGAAAGAAGGGATCATCCCACGGCCATATCAGGCTGCTTATCGAAGCCAGTTCCTTGCTCATCAGTGAGAACTGGGTCGTCCCCACGTTCATCCCTTCTTGGATTGTGCGTCGGTTTCCCTCGGGACCAGGTCCGCGACCGCCAGTTCGTAGCCGATCGAGGCAAAGTAAATTGCTCGATCAAAGAACTGCTCTAGTAACTGCAGCATTTCCAGTTCGCCAAACACTTCCACCGGGCGTTCCAAAACTGCTTCCTTCTTAATGAAATCCCACAGGTTCTCTTTGGTCAGAATGATCACCCAGATCAGTTCGCTCAGAGGCACCCGCTGGGAGGCCCGCCGCGCCCCAATCTCCAAATAACGTTGCTCCAGATGGGATTCATTCTTGCCTATGAGCCACTCGCCCAGATGACGGTATATTTCGTACACCCGTTCTTTCAGTTCTTCACCTGGAACATTTTGTTGGTAGCTATGGGTCAATTCGGAATTCTGGACCCGATCAAGCAGGCAAGCAGCCAGCGCTTGGGAGTGGGTCTCGATCATCCGAACGAGACGATACAACATCATCATGACGGTCCTCCCATCCTCTACCTGGCTTTCAGTCTGATGCCCGCAATATCCGCCAGCCATGACGCGCGGTACGGTTGTGTGTGATGAGTATCACAGAGGGGCTGCCTGCCACTGGCCGTCCAAATGTGCTGTTGAACCGTTGATAAGCGGTAACCAGCCAGATAATCAGTGACTCGACGTACACCACGCCGTGATCGCAACCACCATTGTCCGGCACTGGCTCTCCTGGAGGCGCGGAAAGCGCGCTGGTTACTTTGAAATTCTGGCTTGTGTCCAACAGGAAAGTTGTTCGCCGTCGAGATACGTCTTTTCGGGCGCTGGCGGATGCGACTCCAAGAAATTAAGATGGGAAACAGCATGCAATAGAAAGGCAAGATTCGATGACTGCCCCAGCCGCGGTAAACTCCACGCAACCTCGCATTTCCAGCCAGCCGCTCACAGCCGAAGAGCTGCGCAAGCTCGACGCTTACTGGCGCGCAGCCAACTATATTTCCATAGGCCAGATTTATCTGTACGCCAATCCGCTTCTCCGCGAACCGCTGAAGATCGAGCACATCAAGCCGCGACTTCTTGGACACTGGGGAACGACGCCAGGCCTGAATTTTATTTACGCCCATTTCAATCGCTTGATTAAGAACTACGATCTGAACGTCATCTACCTGGCGGGTCCCGGGCACGGTGGACCGGGAATGGTCGCGAATACGTACCTCGAGGGCACCTACAGCGAGTTTTATCCAAACATCACGCAAAACGAAGAGGGCATCCAGAAGCTGTTCAAGCAATTTTCTTTTCCGGGAGGAATTCCGAGCCACGCTGCGCCCGAAACGCCAGGCTCCATCCACGAAGGTGGAGAGTTGGGTTATTCGATCATGCACGCATGCGGCGCGGTGTTCGACAACCCGGACCTGCTCGCATGTTGCGTGGTGGGAGACGGCGAGGCAGAAACCGGGCCGCTGGCTACGAGTTGGCATGGCAATAAATTTCTGGATCCGGTACGCGACGGTGCAGTGCTGCCCATTCTCCATCTCAATGGCTACAAGATCGCGAACCCAACCGTGCTCGCCCGCATGAATGATGAGGAACTCACCCATCTCTTCACCGGCTACGGCTGGAAACCCTATTTCGTCGAGGGACACGAGCCCGAAGCGATGCATCAACTGATGGCCGGAACTTTGGACGTCATAGTGAACGAAATTCGTGCGATTCAAGACAAGGCGCGGAGTGGCGGAGAGGCGGCGGGTCTGCCAACCTGGCCGATGATCGTCTTGCGCAGCCCGAAGGGGTGGACGGGACCGAAAGTGGTCGATGGAAAGCCGGTCGAAGGCACATGGCGCGCGCATCAAGTGCCGGTGTCGGACCTACAAGCGAAGCCGGAGCACATAAAGATTCTGGAAGACTGGATGAGAAGCTATCGTCCGGAGGAATTGTTTGACGGGCATGGCAAGTTCATTCCTGAACTAGCAGAATTGGCGCCCAAGGGCGATCGCAGGATGGGAGCGAACCCGCATGCCAACGGCGGCTTGCTGTTGCGCGATTTGGTCATGCCAGAGTTTCGCAAGTATGCGGTCAACGTTTCCAAGCCCGGCACGCAGAATGCGGAAGCCACCCGCGTGCTCGGCGGATTCTTGCGCGACGTGATGAAACTGAACGCGGAGTCCAAGAACTTCCGCGTCTTCGGCCCAGATGAGACGGCCTCGAACCGGCTGGAGGCTCTGCTTGAGGTAACCGACAAACAATGGATGGAGCCAATCCTCCCGGTCGACGAACATCTCTCACAGCACGGTCGGGTGGTGGAGATGCTCAGTGAGCACATGTGTCAAGGCTGGCTGGAGGGCTATCTCCTCACGGGCCGCCATGGCTTCTTCTCCTGCTACGAAGCGTTTATCCACATCATTGATTCCATGTTCAACCAGCATGCCAAGTGGCTGAAGGTTACGCGCGAGATCGAGTGGCGGCGTCCGATCGCATCTCTCAACTACTTGTTGACATCTCACGTGTGGCGGCAGGATCACAACGGATTCACGCACCAGGATCCCGGGTTCATCGATCATGTCATCAATAAGAAAGCCGACATCGTCCGCGTTTACCTGCCGCCCGACGCCAACTGCCTGCTTTCGGTCGGCGATCATTGTCTGCGGAGCCGCAATTATGTGAATGTGATCGTCGCCGGCAAGCAACCCGCCTTGCAGTTTCTCGACATGGATTCGGCCATCAAACACTGCACCACCGGTATTGGCATATGGGAGTGGGCGAGCACAGACAATGGGGCTGAACCCGATGTTGTGATGGCCTGCGCCGGTGACGTGCCCACGCTCGAAACACTGGCGGCGGTCGATCTCTTGCGGCAGCATTTTCCCGACATCAAGATTCGCGTGGTGAATGTTGTCGATCTGATGACCATTCAGCCTTCAAGCGAGCATCCTCACGGTCTCTCGGATGTGGATTTCGATTCCATGTTCACGATTGACAAGCCGGTGATCTTCGCCTATCACGGGTATCCCTGGTTGATTCACCGCCTCACCTATCGGCGGCACAATCACGACAATCTGCATGTGCGGGGCTACAAAGAAGAGGGCACAACCACTACGCCGTTCGATATGACCGTCCTAAATGATCTTGATCGCTTTCACCTGGCTGGGGATGTGGTGGACCGTGTTCCCAGGCTGCAGAAAGTCGGCGGCCACTTTAAGCAGTTGCTGCGCAATAAGCTGGTCGAGCACAAACAATACATTCGCGAACGCGGCGACGACATGCCGGAAATCCGGGACTGGACTTGGCCTTACTGATGAAAGTTCTCGTTCTAAACTCCGGCTCCAGCAGCCAGAAGAGTTGTCTTTACGAGATTGGGGCTCACCTGCCAAACGATCCACCCGCCTGTACTTGGGAGGGGAAGATCGAGTGGGTAGATGACAAGGCTCAATCCTCGATCAAGAATTCTCATGGCGTTTGCACAAAAGACCTGGCATCGGCGGGCTCTCGTGGCGAAGCGATTGAGCGCTTGCTGCAGAGTTTGTGGAGCGGCGAGACGCAGGCGATTTCCGGCCCTTCCGATATTGATGTGGTGGGGCACCGGGTGGTTCACGGTGGCATGCAGCATTTCGAGCCGGCGGTCGTGACCACTAAGGTTAAGTCGGCGATCGAAAAGGCTTCCGTTTTTGCGCCTCTCCACAGTCGCGCCGAACTGGAAGGCATGGAGATCGTCGCGAAATTGCTGGGTCCAGTGCCGCAGATCGCCGTTTTCGACACCGGCTTCCATCGCACTATGCCTTTACCGGCGGCCACCTACCCTGGTCCTTACGATTGGTTCGAGCAGGGAATTCGCCGCTACGGATTTCACGGAATCAATCACCAGTATTGCGCCGAGCGTGCTCCGCAACTGCTAGGTAAGAAAATGAATTCGCTGAAACTGGTGACTTGCCACCTGGGCAATGGATGCTCGTTGGCGGCGATTCGCGGGGGCCGAAGCGTAGATACGACCATGGGTTTTACCCCGCTCGATGGTCTGATGATGGGCACGCGCTCGGGCTCCGTGGATCCTGGCATCCTTACTTACCTGATGCGACAGAGAAAGTTCTCGGGCGAGCAACTTGACGATGTACTTAATAAGATGTCGGGACTGCTCGGAGTGTCGGGAATCTCCGGCGATATGCGGGAGATTCTTGCCGCCAGCAAGAGCGGAAACGAGCGCGCAAAGTTGGCGTTTGATATGTATATCCATCGCCTGCAATCGGGAATCGGCGCCATGATTGCCGTGCTGGGCGGCGTCGACGCTCTCGTGTTCACCGCAGGGGTCGGAGAAAACTCACCCGAAGTTCGTGCCGCGGTGTGTGACAATTTCGCGTTCATTGGCTTGAGGGTCGACCAGGGGAAGAACACAGAATCGTCCCTGGACTCGGATAGGGACATTTCGGCTCCGGATGCAACCGTCCGCGTTCTGGTTATTCACGCGCAGGAGGACTGGATGATCGCGCGGGAGTGCTGGAGTCTCGCAGCCAAGCAGCGAATAGCCGTTTCATGATCCCGTGACGCTAATCACAGCGGAGGCGGTTGCGTTGGCCTATCGTTTATAGAAGGTCAGGTGACCCCTATGCTGGGCTCGTCTGTCGTGAGTTCGTCTGTGGTCGATTCATCAGCCCCCGGTTCGTCAATCGTCGATTCGTCAGCCATCGGCCCCTCTGCCATCGAAAGTGGTTTGCGCCGGCGAGCTCCCGAACACTTGCGCGCCGCCCTTGCAAACTTTCTGCCCAAAGGGGCCACCGCCGCCGAGCAGACCCGTGCCATTGAAGCCGGGCTGCGAAGTCC
>Ga0066789_10001202_pt1 | contig 11115 bp, 13 predicted proteins | sample OrgsoiDNA2013049_FD_70960 | JGI IMG/M metagenome (GOLD analysis project Ga0066789, IMG submission 70960) | Permafrost soil microbial communities from the Arctic, to analyse light accelerated degradation of dissolved organic matter (DOM) -... | ecosystem: Environmental > Terrestrial > Soil >...
GGGCGGGGACGGGCTATGCTGCCGCCGGTCTCGCTAATATGACGTGACGGTGCCATCAATATGAGGGCCTGCCGATGGAGTCGTACCCAGGTAGGTTGCGCCCTCGCGAGGGGCGAAGGGCCACTCGCGAGGTATGTGAACAACTTTTCGAACATCGCGGCACCACCAGAAGGAAGGATCTGCCGTCGCCGATGGAATTGTGTTTGGAATCCAAGGGCCATGGGGTCAGGTATCTGCCCGTCACATAATCGGCCCCGCAACATTGCGCATCGTATGATGTTAGCCACATACGGTACATGAAATCCGCCTCGATGTGGCGTAGGCCGGAAGCGGAGTGATGGACCCTCTAAACGGACACCAAACTGGAAACGGCAGACAGGCCAAAGGGCGTCGTGTACACAACCGCGCCGGACCGCGCCCCGACTTCTATCCGCCCAGAGTCACGTCCTGCCGGGCGTACCACCGTAAGGCTTCATGGAACTGCTCAACTTCGTAGTCGGGCCAGAGGTCTTCGACGACGTAAAAGTCTGAATAGACAGTCTGGACGGGAAGCATGCCGCTGAGACGACGCATCCCACCCCATCGAACCAAAAGATCGATTCTCGAGACATCGGCGCTGGCAAGGCGGTCGTGAAGCCGTCGTTTCGGATCTCCCTGGGCGGCTGTGCGGAGATCCCATTCCCAGCCGTAGTTTACGAGGACGTTGACTCTCATTCCCGTGCCCAGGCGCGCGTCGGCGTAAGGGCGCAGCTTTTGCGGAAACATCGAGGACGTTGTGTCTCCAACCACACGAATGGCCACGTCACGTTCCTGCGCGCGTTCGACGAACCCTACGCACGCGTTCGTGAATGCCTCGGATTGCTCCGGCGGTCGCTTGGCGTTGTCAGTCGTGAAACCATAGACGCTGACCTCCCGGATGCCAATGTGGACACATTCGTCGAGCATTCTCAGTCCACGCTCAAGTCCTGCCGCATATCCCAGTTGAGGGAGAAGACCCCTCAGTCGCGCCCAACGCCGGTTCCCGTCAGGAATAAGCCCAACGTGATCTGGAAGTCGGGAGAATTTCGGGGCGACCTTGGCTTTCGGGGGTGACGTAGCGCTTGACCCGCTAGCTCGCGTCTCATATTTGTCGATGAGTGGCGGTTTGGCTTGAATTTCCATCGGCTATTCTTTCGGTGTGGATGTGCGGTTGGCTTCCGTTGGCGTCGTCCCCCGCGATGATAACGTGACGAACGAGCAACAGGTCAATTCAATTGCTGGTCGGGTGTTCGGAAGAGACGCCGCTGCACGCCTGGCTGCCGAGAATGAATTCAAGAATGACCACCAGTCGAAGGCTGAGCGAAAGGGTTCGTGATCCTAACACTTTGATTCTGCGTTGGCAGGATCTCCTCGGAAGAGCGACGCGATGAGGCGAGGTGCTCCCTTCGTTAAGAGAGAGCGCCTCGTAGAAGTTGAGCTAGGCCCTGGCGTGTGAATCCTTCACCTTGGGAACACTGGATTCGCTTGATGAGCAGATGTCATCGGCATGTGCCGCCTTGAAGATCTCCTCTGCTCGCTTCTGTTCGTCACTCTTTGCGGTGTGAACGGAGATTAGGATGTTTCCACTCTTAATCTTGCCCTCGTAGCGTTTGGCTTCGATCTCCGGAATGCCGAAGCCGATGAGCGCGCCGGTGATACCGCCTACCGTTGCTCCAGCTGCAGCACCGCTGAGAGCTGCGAGGAGTGGACCGGCAGCTATGAATGGCCCAAGCCCAGGAATAGCAAGGGCACCGATACCAGCGAGGAGCCCAATAGTCCCCCCGAGAACTCCCCCAGCGCCGACTCCGGCGACCGCACCTTCGGGTGCTTTTGTATTGTGCTCATGAGCAAAATCCTTCGATCCTTGCCTGTCCGGGAAAAGAACGGAGATGTCGCTGCTCGAAAAGCCCGCATTCTGGAGATTGCCTACGATAGAATTGGCCTGAGTCTGATTCTGAACGATACACATTACTGATCTCTTCATAATGCCCTCTTCTCTTTGACGATGTTTAGCTCAATTCAGTTGACTATTTCTAGCTGATTGTCGACGTCGCTCACCCCTGCGGCGCGTTTCGCAATGCCTTCAATCGCAGTCCTTTCCTTGCTGCTCTGTACGGGGCCCCGGAGCGTCACCCTGGTGCCAAGGGTAATGATCTTTACGTTTTTGCCATTAAATGAAACGGCCTTGTCCCCCATGATTCCCTTGCGGATGTTGGCAGTGATCGCTATTTGCGCTGCACTGTTCGATTGGTCCATGGGGGTGAGGGAATCTTTGCGGTCGCGAGTGTTAACCTTGGTGTTGTCCACGTTCATCGTCTCGTCGGCAGCGCCTGGCTTCGCTCCGACCGACTTCTGCATACGTTTGGCGTGCGCCTTGTGCGTCTTGGCGGACTCCTGCATCTGCTCGCCCTTGACCTTTTCCGCAGCCCCTGCACGCTCCAATCGCGCCTCCTCTGCTGCAGTGCTGTCGTTCTTCTCGAGCGACTTGGCTTCCTTCTGCGTTTCTTCACCCCTTCTTTGCTTGGCCTCGCCCGCAGCCGCAGTCTTCTCGGCGGCAACCTTCTCGCGAACGGCATTGCTCTCTCGGACATTGCCCTTGGCTTCCAAGGCATTGCCTTCTCTTTGCACAGTGTTCTCAGCGGCGTTTGCGGTCGCGTTCACTGCCAGTAGGGCTGACAACGAAGCTCCCAGAAGAAGATTCTGAATTTGCATATGGGTCTCCTTGTGACTGTTTTGACGCCGGTCGACTCGATGCGCCTGGGCGGAGATGCCAGCCAGGGTTAGCAAACCAGGAGCCAACCGGGGGCAGGCTGAGAAAACCTCTTGCCCCCAAACGGTTTGCGGCACTTTGGCGTTGTCAGTCGGGCTGGGCCCAGCCAAGATGACTGGATTAGGCTATCAAAATGATGAAGCCATGCGACGTGGAATTCCTGCCAAGGCCCTCCTGTACGCGGCCAAGAGAATCCGCGCAAATGTGACCCGAGAGCAGTTGCCATTACTTGGCTTTCTTCGGGGAGGGAGACTGGCATTTCTGACGCCAAGAATCGGTGTGGATGTCTATGTGCGGAGATCCACTTGGCGCGCAGTCCACTTTCTATTCGGTGGTTTTGCCGTCGAAGTGCTCGTTGTCGGCCTCCGCCTCGTGGCGGGTATGGTGGACGACGCCATCCCGATGATTCGGGGGCGCATACAGCGTATACAGCTTCATGGGTGCAGTACCGGTATTGATGATGTTGTGATTTGTTCCAGCCGGGACGAGGACCGCAAAGCCCGCTCGGATCGCCGTCCGAACGCCATTGAGAACCGCCTCACCGGAACCCTCCTCCACGCGAAAGAACTGGTCGAGCTTGTGGACTTCCGCCCCGATCTCTTCCTTGGGCTTTAGTGCCATGACGACGAGCTGGCAATTTGTTGCCGTGTATACCACCCGGCGAAACTCGTCATTTTTGATGGCGAGACCTTCGATGTCTTGCACAAATCCCTTCATAGCGGCTCCCTTTGCGTTTTGGCCGGCGGCGGCACTTGATGGTATCAGCGTTATCATCGGGCTCTCGTTGCGAGGGACAGGTCGGGGCGACTCACGAGAACACGCGAACATTGCGAGCGTAAGCGCGAATGCAGATATGCCCCGAGAAGCAGAAGTCACTAATGCGAATCCCCTTCCTGAGCACATGAACTTGTCTTCCCAGTCGGTCCTAGTGTTCCCCACGGTCGACCTCCTTGTGCTTTCGGGCCTTTGGTGGAGAGGCTCGCCGCACGCGAAGCACGCCACGAGGTTGGGGCATGGTTCCTTCGCCGCTGTTTCCCCGATGATTTCCATGCAGACGCTGTGAGCAATATCTAGGCCATCCCGCAACGCCTGTTCCGGCGCGCTCGGCGCTACCTCTAAGGCAGAGTGGAGCAGCCTCGTTGTCTGCAAGATAGGCTTCGCGTTGTTAGCGACTTGAGCTGCTTTGTGTAGCCCGCGACGTACGCGGCTCAGCTCCACCGTAGCTTCGCGTTGGAAGAGCGTCTTTCTCTCGTCATCCCCGGGGTTATGGAGACGCGGTATTTGGGTACCGCGATGGGGCAATCTCGTTACGCGCTTCTCGCGTGCAACAGGCTGATGTCCATGTCGCGCCACGGATTCGTCATGATGATTGAACGGATCCGTCAATCTGATTCGATGACGATACAGATCGAGGTGGTAGTGAAGGAGCCAGCCTTGGCGGGAAAAATTGCCGAGGTCCCAATTCGACGGAAGGGGGCCCATGTACGAACACGATTGCGATTGGAGTGGCTCTATCCGGTGGCGTTGCACTCGACGTGGTGAAGGTATTCGTGCCAGGGCATTCTTGGAACCGCGCACGAATGGACCACGCAGTCTGCCTTGCCTAGCGATTATTGTGCACTTTGCGATGGTTCTTGATCTGGCACGCAAATTGAAACTCCGAAGTGCCTAGCGCTCAGTCGTACGCTCTTTAAGGGGAACGGTGGCGAATTGAACCAAATCACGCACGTCCGGAGAAGCCCGGGTACTCTGGGGTTACTGCTCGTGCTGGCGAGCGCGATTGGGTGCGCGCCCTCCTTGATCGTCGGGCCGCTCACTCACCAGCAAGAGGAGCGCGATCACCTTCTGAACCGGGCAAGGCAAGCCGGTATCTCGACGGATCTCCTCGATAGGGTCCTTCCGCCGCTCACGCCTGAAGAGAAGAGCCTGGCGGACGAACAGGATCACTCGTGCCGGTCGTCCTACTTGCGGAAGGACGGCTTCACTTGGACAGGAAGCGGTTTGGTCGCCGCGGCCGCTGGCCTCACCATCGGCGGCGCGTACGCCACCGGTAACAACGACAAGACCGGCAAGGTCATATTCGGAGTGAGCGCAGGTACCATGGCGGCTCTCGGCAGCGGGCTCGTGGCCATCGGCGGCATCATTCAGCAGCGCTTCACCGATCGCGGCTGCATGACGAAGGCGTACGTGAAATGATGCAAATTCAAGAAGGTGATCGCCCGCTGAGCGTGCTTGATTGTCTCCGTCATCCCGGGTGGCCGCGCCACGCGCTGTTTGGCCTCGGACTGCTGCTTGCCCTGACGATCGTCATCCGTCTCGTGCTCGATCCGATCGCCGCCCACTTCACCCACAAGCAATTGAACGCATCGGAGGCAGTGAGCGGCGACTTCGAGAGCGTGCACGTGACCCTACTACCACCCGGCTACGGGATCCGTCGTCTCAAGATTATTGAAGCGCAAGTCGGCGATTGGCGCCACCCACATCTCCCCAACGTCGCATACAAACCTCCGTTCGAGTCGTTTACCTCGTCGAAGTGTTGCGTCGTTGGCTTGAGACCGCCGGTAGTCGTTTACGTGAGTCGAGCGGAGCCGAAGGCGGAGCTCGCATTCACGTAAACGCGCGTTGGACGAAACGCTTGCGCGGCGGCTTGGCGGCTATGCGCCTACGCGATTGTGGTCCGGCTGCCGGCGTTGTGGTCGGCGCCGGTAGTGGCTTTCGCAAGGACATCGGACCGGATTGCCCAAGAGTCTGCGTCGCCAACGCGGCGGCGAGGGTCCAGCGTCGATTCGCGCCAGCTTGCAATGACAGCGGCGGACAAAGCAGTGGCCATGGCCGCTCGGAATTGGGTGGCGGTCGCGTCGCTCACGAGCTTCATGGAGGAATTCTTCCTTGCGGCGATGCGCGTACTGGCGGCAGCAACTGACGCACTATTGTGCGCTGCTGACACCGTGGACAGCGTCGGCGCACTTGCACCCTAACCAGCGAAAGTCCAAGATAGTGCGGCTCGAAGTTGGGCTGCCGCCTTGATTGCCATCGCCACATGGTTTGAACGCCCAGGTGTAAAGCGTGCCTGCGTAACCACCCTATTCTGCATCGGAGCGGTCTGGCTGGTGATACGCTTCTGCGGGCTGGGAACCAGCCCGCCGGGCTTTTGGATGGACGAGGCATGGTCTGCGACCCATGCCCTGTGTCTAGCCGAGACAGGGCACAACGGCGACAAGGTGACGTGGCCGCTCTACTCGAATGCCATCGCAGGTGGGCAGAGCCCCATCACTCTGCTTGGCTTCAATACGCTCTGGATTCGCGTGTTCGGCACCTCGCGCGCCGCATTTCGCGCTGCCTCGGCCTTCTGGATTTGCGTCACCTGTGCGGGCCTCTTCTGGATCGCACGTTCGATCGTGAACCTGATTCCGCCGTGGCATAGCGCCCCGGCCGACCGGCCCATGCGCAAGACCTTCCCCTGGCTTGTCCTTTTCGCGGCCTTGCTTTCTCCTTGGGGATTTCAATACTCACGCATCGCCTGGGAGGGCCCGTTGGCTCCGGCGTTCATGGTGCTTTCGGTGGCCGCCATGTTCCGCATCCGGTGTCGGCTCGCGCATGGGGTACGATGGGCGGTGGCCAGCGGAATCCTCGGCGCGTGCTCCATGATCTCCTATCCCCCCTTGCGCGCGACGGTTCCCTTCGTGCTGACCATGGTCGGCATCGTCCTGATTGCCACGGTCGAGCGTCCCCGCCTGCGTTGGGTGCTCTTCTGGCGCTTGCTGATCGCCGCTGGCGTCCTGGGTTTGGCGATGCTGCCGACGTTGATCAAGATGCTAAACCACCAGATCAACGGGCGGATGGAAGGCGTGGCGATCTTTGGATCGGAATGGCTCGAAAGCCATCGTGGGACAACCGCACGGATTCCGTTTGTGCTCATCACCCTGCTCGACAATCTTCTCCTCCACCTGCGTCCTTCCTATCTGTTCTTCACGGGGGATCCGAATGGCCGCCATTCGCCCCACGTGGTGGGGCAGCTTTCCCTTCTCGACTCCCTGGCGGTGGGAATTGCGGCGGTGACCATGGTCCGGGTCCTGTGGCGGTTGCTTCGTCGGATGACCGGGCATTCGGAAGAGCCGGTTCGCACTATTTCACCAACGTTCAGTGTGATGCTTGCAGTCGCTGCGGGCAGCGTACTCGGCGGCGCCTTTGGTGCGCTACCGGCGGCCTTGACCCACGACAGCCTGCCGCATTCCTTGCGCTCGATCGGGGCCTGGCCATTCGTGCCCTTGTTCACCGGGGCGATCTTGACCGTGGCGTGGGCGCACCGGTCTTGGGCTCTACCCGCGACGGCCGCGGTAGGTCTGATCTTCACCGCCTACTACCTGCCCATGTACCACCATAATTATGAGATTCTGGATGGTGGATTATTTCATCGAGAAATCACCGAAAGCCTCGCCAGGGATAACGACGGCGAGACGAAGCTTCCTGTCTCAGATACCTTGTCGCACCACCTTGGGCACGGCGACGAGGTCCTAAGGTACTACATGATCACCGAGGGCCGAATGGGCTGCGACCAGAGCTCGGAGAAGCTGAAGGAGATGCGCGAGAAGGCCCAGAATCACTGAGGAGCGCGCGGTTCTGTGATGTGCCTTAAGGCGCTCACACGTGAGCGAAGCGCGGAAGGCGCCGAGCCCTACCGGACGTTGAAGTAGTCGTTTACGTGAGTCGAGCGGAGCCGAAGGCGGAGCTCGCATTCACGTAAACGCGCGTTGGACGAAACGCTTGCGCGGCCATGGCCGCTCGGAATTGGGTGGCGGTCGCGTCGCTCACGACCTTCATAGAGGAATTCTTCCTTGTGGCGGTGCGCGTACTGGCGGCAGCAACTGGCGCACTATTGTGCGCTGCTGACACCGTACGGGAGCGCTGCCATTGCAGGTGACGGTCAGCAGGTCCGACTTCGCCAAAGGCGTGCCGGTTCCGACTTGCTGGCCGTTGCCGTCGCGGAAGACATAGGCCGCCGTGGCGTCAGGCAGCTTCATGCTGACGTCGACAAGGAAACACGCCTGCGAATTGCGCTTCTCGGTGAATCGAGCCGGATTGCGACCATAATGCAGGTCACCAAGAGCCCCGTCACTCCGATCTCGGCGCCGCCAGCCATTTCACCCGGGCCGCTTGCGGATCACCTGGATAGCGTGAGAGGAACAGATGGACACGGCGTCTAACCTCGTCTCGGTCACCCTTGGCCGCCACGGCCTCCAACGCCACGACGTCGGCATCGGGCGCCAGTGCGCCGGTGGAAAAGTCCCTGTGATAGCGCTCGATCAGACGAAGCGCTTCGTCGTAGTCGCCACTTGAGATTGCGGTCCGAGCGGCGTCAATTCGGGATACCTCAGCAGACAGGGTCGACGAATCCACCCTGGCCGGGTTGATCGTTTCGTCTTTGGAATCGCCGCTGGACACGGCCTCCGCCAACCCGCTCAAGTGCGGCTGGTGTTGGATCGATCGATCGCGTCCGCGGCCGAGGCGTCTTGACAACGCCACCGGGGACGCCGTTCGTGGCGCCGAGGTCGCCGTGAGTTCATCGGCTGGAAAGGGCACCGGCATCGGGGAGCGAACGGAAGCGGCCGGCTTGGCCGGGGCCGGGGATTCCCGGTAGAGAACGGGTTTGGGCGAATCAGGCTTTCCCTCTCGGCGTGGGACCATCACAACTGCGGTGACTGCGCTTCCCCCGATTGCGCCCAGCAGCAGCCATTGAATCACAGCCACGCGAACCGCACGGGCACCTGCTGCCTTGGCAACCGTGCTAGCACTTGTCACATCCGCTGACGCCCGAGGTCCGCCGAGGTCGCTGTCTGGCGTAAGGCTCGGAGCGATCAGGCTGAGCGCACCTGCGAAGCGCGCCCAGGCGTCCTGTACGCTGTGCGGAGGCGTATCCTTGCGCGCGGATTCCAACAGACTCCGCTCGAATTCCGCATCGCTTGGGGGTTCACGATCGAACGACATTACCGATTACCTCCGCGTGCAACCAGTCCGATACGGATACGCTTCACGATGGCCGAGAACGCTTCGCGCGCCCGGCGCAGGCGCGAGCTTGCCGTGCCCACAGGGATTTCCTCGATTTCGGCGATCTGCCGCACTTCCAATCCTTCCAGTTCAAAGAGGACGAAGACAGTTCGCAGATCGATCGGTAGCTGGCTGAGCACGTCGTCTAAGATCTCCCGCGCCTGCCGCTGCCAGATTTGCTCTTCGGGTGACGGCTGTTGGTCGACCAGCAAAGAAATCTGCTCAATATCAGCGAGTGGCATCGCCGTTTTCTGCCGCCGCAATTCGCTGGCAGCCACTCGCACAGCCACGCCATACAGGAAGGAATGTTCACACCCCGGTTGGATGTCAGACAGGCGCCTTCCGGCGACCCAGAAGACCTCCTGGGTTGCATCGTCGACTTGGTCCGCGCGCACGCCCAGCCGGCGCAAGAGGCGCCACATCGAAGAGTAGTGCATCTCGAAGAGTGAGCGCAGATCCATCGTCTCGGCCTTGGCGGCAACGGAACATGTAGGACGGGCGCGCTCGGTCAAGTCGTCAATCTTGGCTGGGGTTGTGGCGAACGCCTAAGCGGATTGTCTTCATTCATTAGAAATGCACGCCTGCGCCCAGCAGGCCATAGGCCGACCACGACAACGCCGACGTGGAGCCGAATATCCGGCTGCCATCGGCACGCTCTGCCGAGAATTGACCGAAAGAGAATCCCCCGCCCACCTTGGCCCCGATGTGGAATACGGAACCAAGGTTGTACTGAACCTCGGTCCCGAAGGTCACTGCGCCGAAACCGACGTTCTTTGACTGGATCTGCTTGCCGTCAGCTCCTTTGGTCAGGAGATTCACGATGCCGCCGCCGTACTCGCCGCAGAATAGGACAACCCACCCTCGGGTGTCGTAGAGGGGGGATTGGCAGACGTCAAAACCAAAGGAGAACCCGCCGATGTCGGTTGTGGTGTCTGCTGACCGATAGGTCGCCGGGCCCAGTCCGCTGACGCGAGCCTGCACGACAGGTCCTGAGATTCGCTGCTCCCCTTCCGGGGTGGTGATGAAGTGAGCTATCACGAGAGACAGGTCGTAGCGGGGCATGACTATCGACGGGATCATGCCCACGTTCGCGCCGGCATAAGCGGTGACGCTTCTTTGTAAATCGAAGCGCAGATTTCCCGCACCCACCGGCACGCTTTCGCTACGCGGTGGAAAGAACCTGGTGCTGCCGCGCAACCGCAGCTCGGGAGGCGTGGGCGCCGGCTCGCCGGTCTCGGGTGTGGCGGCGTCTAGCGCTGACTTGGCCAGTGGAGCCTCCCCCGCAGGGCGAAGTGCGATCGCCGTGACCACGGCCAAGGCCTCGGCTACTTCGCCGCAGCTTGCGCCGTGGACGTCGCGCTTGTTCGTCTCACCCTGGTCGTCGCGCACCTGGAACGCGCCGGCAAAGCCGTCGTCCTGCTTGTGAATCGAAACCACCATCGTGCGCTTGCTTTCCCTCGCGCCGTCGAAGTTGGCGCCGCGTCCTGCGACGGCGGTAGTGAATTCCTGCTGGGTGGGACAGCCCTCAGGCGCATCATAGGCAAGGCCCACCACCGACGTCGTGACCGCAGGAGACGCCAAGATCAGGAGAGAGACAAGTGCAGTGTTCACGAGTTGATAATGTCGCGCCAACCCGGCCGCGATCACGAAAAGTGCGGCTTTGGAACAAGCGCTATTTGTGCCTAGGTATCATGGAAGTATGGCGTCCAGGTGGATGTCCCGACCCGCGCGCGTAGCAGCCGTCGGCGGTCTGCTGGCGAGAACAGCGGCCGACCGAGAGTAGTTCCATCGATCGCTAGCGTCCCTGCTTGTCGTGGCAAACGTCCGAGATCCGGACGCGTACGTTACTGTTGGTTCGGACTGCTGTGCTGGGTCCCGTCGAGTGCGCCGGGTTTCCGGGTTGCCGCTCGCGAACCGCGGATGGAGCGCGGCGAATAGGGCACGAGGTCTACCGACGCGATGGCGACGCCATCGAGATGGTTGCCGGCTCGTAGGTCGGCAAACGTGTGGCCGTCAGCGGTGGGGTGGCCAGGGCTCAGCTCCAGCAGCCGACCGTCACTGGTCAGCACTCGCACCACATGATGGCCAAACACCGCGGTCCGACTCACGCGCAAAATCGGGACCGGCACGATGGCGCCATCCTCGACGGTCTAGACCAGATCGCCGACCTTCAGATCGGCGATGCGGCATTCGCCGTCAGGGGTCGCGATCGGCGTGTCCGGCGATGCGCAGACCGAGCACTTGCTTGCGCACCAACTCTTGAAACAGTGTGGATAGTCCTT
>Ga0066789_10001203_pt1 | contig 11114 bp, 6 predicted proteins | sample OrgsoiDNA2013049_FD_70960 | JGI IMG/M metagenome (GOLD analysis project Ga0066789, IMG submission 70960) | Permafrost soil microbial communities from the Arctic, to analyse light accelerated degradation of dissolved organic matter (DOM) -... | ecosystem: Environmental > Terrestrial > Soil >...
TTCGTTTCGACAGCTTCGCGCCGGACTCCGACGAGGCGGGCAGTAATTTGTTGACGCGTTTCGGTCAGACGGTTTACTTGTTTTTCGTGATTACGCCGCCGGAATCGTTGGTCGAACGGGCGTGGATGAGGGGACTCGAATTCGGCCGCTACAAGGCCGTCGACGACACGCTGGCGCACGCCGTGGACGCGTACGTCGGCATTCCCGATGTCTTTTTCACGTGGGTCCGCCGCAGCGACAAGCGCATTCAATTCGAGTTTCTGGACAACACGGTGCGCCTGGGAGAGCGCCCGCGGACCGTCGCCTACGGCGACAACGACACATTCAACATTCTGAGCGTCAAGGGGGCGCTGGACATCGAGCGCTACGGACGCGTCAATGTCGATGCCGTAACCCCGGAATTTCTGTATCCGGATCGGCGGATACTCGCCGCCGAACACAACACGGGATTCTTGCGGCGATGTGTCGAGGGATTTCGCAGGGTCAATTTTGCCGAGCAGGCAACCGGCCGGATCTATCTTCGTATCGAGTCCGGGGCGCCGGTGTCGGTGGACAGGACTGCGTTCGAATCCGCAATTTCCGATCCCGATACCCGCAGCGGCGTCATGGCAGCCGCGCCGGGTGCGCTGCGCGGCGAAGTGCCGGAAGAGTCCCGCCCGCGGTATCTGCGCGGCGGGGAAGGCGCCGCCGGACTGGCGCCCACGCTCGGCGAGTGGGGCTTGAGCTCCTATCCCAGGAAATCGCAGTAGCGATCGACGTGCTCAGCCAGGTCGAGAGTGTGTTGCCGGGCGAGCCGTTCGGCCAACTCGGTCTCGCGCCGCTCCAAGGCTTCGATGATTTTCAAGTGATCGACGATGGAGCGTGCCGCGCGGTCGCGCTGCGAGATCGTTGCGCGGCGAATGGCACGCACGTGAATGAGAAGGTTGTGGGTCGCATCCACGATGGTCTGCGAGCCGCCAAGCGCGATCACCGCCGTATGAAAAGCGATGTTGGCGTCGGAATACTCGTCCAGGTGTTCCGAAGGCGGCGAGTTCCGGAACTCATCGAACAGATGCCGCAGCTTGGCGATTGCCTCATCGGTGGCGTGCAGGGTGGCGAGCCGCGCCGCCATCGATTCGAGCGCGGCCCACATCTGGATCATTTCGATCACTTCGCGCTTCGACTTGCGGATGATGTAGATGCCGCGCCGGGGTATGGTGCGAATGAATCCTTGCTGCTCGAGCAGTGACAGCGCTTCACGAATCGGCGTCCGGCTGACGCCCAGCGCCGTGGTGAGCTGACGCTCGTCCAGCCGCAGCTCCTGACTCGGATCGTAGATATCGGTGTCGGCGATCGCGTTTTTGAGGAGTGCATAAGCCTGATCGCGCAAACTCGTTGCGTTCAGGGGCGCAAGAGCAAGCGGAGTTGCGGAAGAGGTGCGCTGTACCAGCGTGGCGATCGTGTTCATTGGCTCCTTCGACGCGTTAGTCGCTGATTCGTCTTTCATTGCGCGTGCCGCGCCACAGATATACTACCTGGCAGCGGGCGGTTTCCTATTGAATTAACTATCACTTTCGTGTTTTCGCGGGCGCATCCCGGCCGCACCGCGGCCGCCGACAGGCAAAGCCGGCTCATGCCGGGGAGACTGCTTGACAGTGTAAAACCCATTCATATATGGTATACCACGAAAATAAAATCAGGGCTGGTATCGGTTCGTAACCAGGCGTTCGAACTGTATTGGGGGGGGTCGGGTGAGTCAGTCTCGGCGCGTCCGCATCTTCGATACCCACTTCATTGGAAGTGCGATCTATCGCCAACCTATTCCATATTTGATGCTTCGATGTCTCTGCGAGCTTGCGGGAGAAGGCGGCATTCCGCCGGCGCAGCTCGGCCGGACTTGTCATTTCTTGACATTTCCGCGTTAACCTTACGGTGATCTTTCGTATCGTCCAATAAGGAGAACTATATGAGTGCGAATCTGAATCCCCAACAATCAACATCGCCGTGGGCGAATCCGTGGGTGCAGCTCGTCATCGGGGTCATCTGCATGGCTTGCGTGGCGAACCTGCAGTACGGGTGGACGCTCTTCGTCGATCCAATCGACGCCAAATATCATTGGGGGCGGGCGGCCATCCAGCTGGCGTTCACTATCTTTGTGCTGATTGAAACCTGGCTCATCCCGGTTGAAGGCTATCTCGTAGATCGCTTTGGTCCGCGGTGGGTGGTTATCGCGGGCTCGATCTTGGTCGCTGCCGCGTGGGTGATGAATTCCAATGCAAGTTCCCTGCCGATCCTTTATTTTGCTGCCGCGCTCGGCGGCATCGGTACCGGATGTGTCTACGGTACCTGTGTCGGCAATGCGCTCAAATGGTTTCCGGGCCGACGGGGTCTTGCCGCGGGCATAACTGCCGCAGGATTCGGTGCGGGTGCGGCGATCACGGTCGGGCCGATCAAGACCATGATCCAAACATCGGGCTACGAGCATGCCTTTCTGGTCTTCGGACTGATTCAGGGCGCCATCGTGTTCGTGATGGCCTGGCTGCTGCTGGCGCCGCCCCCCCAGCTCATCACGGCGAAGGTGAAGGCCAACCAAACGGGTCACGGCTATACGCCCGTCGAAGTGCTGAAAAGCCCGGTCTTCTACGTACTCTACATCATGTTCGTGCTGATCGCCGCCGGCGGTCTGACCATGGCGGCTTCCATGGCGCCGATCGCGAAGGACTTGAAGATCGACAAGATTCCAGTCGAGCTGTTCGGATTTACGATGCCGGCGCTGATCTTCGCGATACAGCTCAATCGAATTTTCGACGGCGTGGGCCGGCCGTTCTTCGGTTGGCTGTCCGATCAGATCGGCCGCGAATACACCATGGCCATTGCGTTTTTTGCCGGCGCCGCCGCGCTGTACACGCTCAGCCAGTCGGGATCGACCCCGGTGGTATTCGTACTGGTAACGGCGCTGTACTTCGGCGTGTACGGCGAAATCTTCAGTTTGTTCCCCGCCACGCAGGGCGATACCTTCGGCGCCAAGTATGCCGCGGCAAACGCAGGCATGCTGTACACGGCCAAGGGCGCCGGCGCGCTGCTCGTTCCCTTCGCGGCCATCGTCGCGAAAAACCATGGCTGGACCACGGTGTTCTCCGTCGCGATGACGTGCAACATCATTGCCGGACTCATGGCGCTGTTCGTGCTGAAGCCCATGCGCCTGCGCCATTTCGCCAAGAGCCGCGCCGCGTACCCTACGCCGGCCGACGGCGTGGCGAGCACGCCGACCACCTGATGGCGGTGATTCGGCGGCAGATGATTTCCCACCAGTGCAGGCGGACGCGACAGCGTCCGCCTGCGGTCAGATTCACGAAGTTGGAGGCAATATGGCAACCGTAAACCCCGCGCCGATTCAGCCCAAGACCACGACCGCTGAAGATACCCTGCAACGCAAGAGCCGCGACGCGAGCGTGATCTCGGGCGGCCACTTGGTGGCCAAGGCGCTGAAGAGCGAGGGTGTCGACACGATATTTACCCTTTGCGGCGGCCACATCATCGACATCTACGACGGCTGCGTCGATGAGGGAATCCGCATCATCGACGTGCGCCACGAGCAGGTGGCCGCGCACGCCGCCGATGGCTATGCACGCCAGACCGGCAAGCTCGGCTGCGTGGTTACCACCGCCGGTCCCGGCTGCACGAACGCGGTCACGGGCATCGCCACCGCCTTCCGTTCCGAGAGCGCGGTGCTGCACATCGGCGGCCAGGGCGCGATGACCCAGCACAAGATGGGCTCGTTGCAAGACCTGCCTCACGTCGAACTGATGACGCCCATCACCAAATTCGCGGCGACGGTGTCCAGTACGGAGCGCGTCGCCGACATGATCTCCATGGCTGCGCGCGAGGCCTTCAACGGCGCCACCGGCCCGGTGTACTTGGAGATTCCGCGCGACATACTCGACCGCGAGGTCGACGTCACAAAGGCCGTCATTCCCCAACCCGGGAAGTACCGCGCGTCGACTCGTTCGACCGGCGACCCGCGCGACATCGAGAGGCTGGCCGACATTCTCGTCAACGCGGAGCGGCCGGCCATCCTGTACGGACAACAGGTCTGGACCGCGCGCGGCCACAAGGAGGCCATCGCGCTGCTGCGCGGCCTCGACATCCCGGGATATTTCAACGGCGCAAGCCGCGGCCTGCTGCCGCCCGGCGACCCGCACCATTTCGACCGCACACGAACCCAGGCCTTCGCCAACGCCGACGTGCTGTTGATCGTGGGCACGCCGTTCGACTTCCGCATGGGCTACGGCAAGCGCATCAGCAAGGATCTGACGCTGGTGCAGATCGACATGGATTACCGCACCGTCGGCAAGAATCGCGACATCAGCCTGGGATTGGTCGGCGACCCGGGCGCGATCCTAGGTGCCGTGCTGCAGGCGGCGTCGGGCCGAATCAAGAATGACAAGCGCCAGGTGCGCCAGCAGTGGCTGAAGCAGCTGGGCGACGCGGAGAGCGTCGCCGCCGAAAAGCTCATGCCCTTGTTCAAGTCGAACAGCGTGCCGATTCATCCCTACCGGGTCGCTTGGGAGATCAACGAATTCCTCGGCGACGACACCATATACATCGGCGACGGCGGCGACGTGGTCACCATCTCGGCGCAAGCGGTGCGGCCGCGCGGCCCCGGCCAGTGGATGGATCCGGGTGCGCTCGGCTCACTGGGTGTCGGCACCGGATTCGCGATCGCGGCGGGACTTGCGAACCCTGCCAAGGAAGTCCTCTGTTACTACGGCGACGGCGCGTTCGGCATGACAGCCTTCGATATGGAGACGGCCAACCGTTTCGGCGTCCCTTACCTCGCCGTCATCGGCAACAACTCGGCGATGAACCAGATTCGCTATGGCCAGCTTGCCAAATACGGTGAGCAGCGCGGCAGTGTCGGCAATCTGCTGGGCGATGTGCCGTTCGGCAAGTTTGCCGAAATGCTCGGCGGCTACGGTGAAGAAGTGCGCGACCCCGCGCAAATAGCCCCGGCGCTGCAGCGCGGACGGGAGTCGGTGCGCAAGCTGCGCCGGTCGGCCGTGATCAATATCTGGGTGGATCCGCGGGAATACGCGCCGGGCACCAAAAATCAGACGATGTACAAGTGAGCCGCGCGCCGGGAGGTTTGCATGGGTAAGGCATTAGACGGGGTTCGCATTCTCGATTTCACGCACGTGCAGTCCGGCCCCACCTGCACACAGTTGCTGGCATGGTTCGGCGCGGACGTGATCAAAGTCGAGAGGGCCGACGCCGGTGATATCACGCGCGGGCAGCTGCGCGATATTCCGAACGTGGACAGCCTGTATTTCACGATGCTGAATCACAACAAGCGATCGATTACGCTCGACACGAAAAACGCAAGCGGCAAGCAGGTGCTCGAGAAACTGGTGAAGCACTGCGACGTGCTGGTGGAGAATTTTGCTCCGGGCGCGCTCGATCGCATGGGCTTCACCTGGGAGCGGGTTCAAGAGCTCAATCCGCTCATGATCGTCGCTTCGGTGAAGGGCTTCGGTCCGGGCCCGTACGAGGACTGCAAGGTGTACGAGAATGTCGCGCAGTGCGCCGGCGGCGCCGCTTCGACCACGGGCTTCGACGATGGTCCGCCGCTGGTGACCGGCGCGCAAATCGGCGACAGCGGCACCGGACTGCATCTGGCGCTCGGCATCGTGGCGGCGCTGTATCAGCGAAAGACCACCGGCCGCGGCCAGAGAGTGCTGACGGCGATGCAGGACGGCGTCTTGAACCTGTGCCGCGTCAAGCTGCGCGACCAGCAGCGCCTCGATCGCACGCACATCATGAAGGAATATCCGCAGTATCCCCACGGCAAATTCGGCATCGCCGTGCCGCGCGCCGCCAATGCCTCGGGCGGCGGTCAGCCGGGCACCATCCTCAAATGCAAGGGCTGGGAGACGGATCCGAACGCGTACTTGTATTTCATCGCACAGGCGCCGATTTGGAAGGAAATCTGCACGGTGATCGGCAAAGAAGACTGGATCACCGACCCCAACTACGCCACGCCGGATGCACGCCTGCCGCGGCTCACAGAAGTGTTTGCGACCGTGGAAGCCTGGACGCTCACGAAGACGAAGTTCGAAGCCATGGATCTGCTCAATGCGCATGACATACCGTGTGGACCAATCCTGTCCATGCACGAATTGGCCAACGAACCAAGCTTGCGCAAGACCGGCACCATCGTCGAGGTGGACCATCCGAAACGCGGCAAATACCTGACGGTGGGCAACCCCATCAAGATGAGCGACAGCCCCACCGAGGTCAAGCGCTCGCCGCTGCTCGGCGAGCACACCGATGAGGTTCTGCGGGAGCTTGGCTACGCGGACGCGGATGTCGCCGCGCTGAGAGCGAAGAAGGTAATTTGACCATGACCCATGACAAGAACGCCGTTCGCAAGATCCTGGCCGAGGCGCGCGCCGCCCGGCGCGCGGCCCTGACCGCGCCCGAGGCGCGCGGCGTCTGCGAGGCGTACGGAATCAGCATTCCCAAGGAGGGCGTGGCGACGAGCGCGGAGGACGCGGCCAAGCTCGCCTCCGGCATCGGATTCCCGGTCGTCATGAAGATCGTGTCGCCGCAGATTCTGCACAAGACCGAAGCGGGCGGCGTCATGGTCGGCGTCAAATCGGCGGAAGCCGCGCAAGATGCGTACGCCACGATTGTCGCCAATGCCAAGAAGTACGACGGCAAGGCGGAGATTCTCGGCGTGCAGGTTCAGCAGATGCTGAGCGGCGGCCAAGAAGTCATCATCGGTGCGGTGACCGACCCGGCATTCGGCAAGCTGGTCGCGTTCGGCCTGGGCGGCATACTGGTCGAAGTGCTGAAGGACATCACGTTCCGATTGGCGCCCGCCACCAACCAGGATGCGCTGTCGATGCTGGACGGCATCGCCGCGGCTGAGATTTTGCGCGGGGTGCGCGGCGCCAAGCCCGTGCATCGCGCGGCGCTCGCCGGAATGATCGAGACGGTGTCGGCGCTGGTGGCGGACTTTCCCGAAATATCGGAAATGGATCTGAATCCGGTGTTCGCCACCGATCAAGGCGCGACCGCGGCCGACGTGCGCATCGTGCTCGATTTCAATCCGGCTCCGCCGCGCGATCGACCGAGCCAGGCAGCCATCGTCGAGAAGATGACCCGCATCATGAAGCCGAAGGCGGTGGCGGTGATCGGTGCCTCGGCCGAGGACGGCAAAATCGGCAATTCGGTGATGAAGAATTTGATCAACGGCGGGTACCAGGGCCAGATTTATCCGATCCATCCCAAAGCCGACGGCATCATGGGCAAGAAGGCCTACAAGAGTGTCAAGGACGTGCCGGCCGACATCGACGTCGCGGTGTTCGCCATCCCGGCGAAATTCGTCGCGCAGGCGCTGACCGAGGTAGGCGAGAAGAAAATCGCCGGCGCCATCCTCATACCTTCCGGATTTGCCGAGACCGGCAATGTGGCCGGACAGAATGAATTGGTCGAGATCGGCCGCAAGTACGGCGTGCGCCTCATGGGCCCTAATATTTACGGCTTCTACTACACCCCCAGCAATCTGTGTGCGACTTTCTGCACAGCTTATGACGTCAAGGGTCACGCGGCGCTGTCGTCGCAATCCGGCGGCATCGGCATGGCCATCATCGGTTTCTCGCGCTCCGCCAAGATGGGCGTGTCGGCCATCGTCGGCCTCGGCAACAAGTCCGACATCGACGAAGACGACTTGCTCACGTATTTCGAACAAGACGAGAACACGACCATCATCGCCCAACATTTGGAGGATTTGAAGGACGGGCGCTCGTTCGCCGAGGTGGCGAAGCGGGTTTCGAAGAAAAAGCCCATCGTCGTCTTGAAGGCCGGCCGCACGAGCATGGGCGCGCGTGCCGCGAGCTCGCATACCGGCGCGCTCGCCGGCAACGACAAGATCTACGAAGACGTGCTCAAGCAGTCCGGCGTCATCCGGGCGCGCAGCCTGCGCGACCTGCTCGACTTCGCGCGCGGCATTCCGGTTCTGCCGACGCCGAAGGGCAACAACGTGGTCATCATCACGGGCGCGGGCGGCTCCGGCGTGCTGCTTTCCGATGCCTGCGTCGACAATGGCTTGTCGCTGATGGCGATGCCCGCCGACCTTGATGCCGCGTTTCGCAAATTCATTCCGCCGTTCGGGGCCGCCGGCAACCCGGTGGACATCACCGGCGGTGAGCCGCCGAGCACGTATCAGAACACCGTGCGCTTAGGGATGGAGGATCCGCGCATCCACGCGCTGATCCTGGGTTACTGGCACACCATCATCACGCCTCCCATGGTGTTCGCGAAGCTGATGGTCGAGGTGGTGACCGAGATGCGCGCGAAGGGCATCGAGAAGCCGGTGGTGGCTTCGCTCGCCGGCGACGTGGAAGTGGAGGAAGCGGCGGAGTATCTGTATCAGCACGGCATTCCGGCCTACGCCTATTCCACGGAGATTCCGGTGGCGGTTCTCGGCGCAAAGTACCAATGGGCGCGCGGCGCCGGCCTTATTCCTAAGGTATAGCCGAAGGTATAGGCCGCGGCCGGCAGTGAGACGGACTTCTCAGACGGCGCCGCAGTCAGGATGGATGATGGCTTTTTGAAGAAAGAGAGGGAGATTGACCACGCTGCAGGGGGTTGGGCAATCGCATTCTAAGGATTGAGACGCCCGGATTAGCTTCACAGGTCCGGCCGATGATTAATGTGAGGGTGGGCAGCAACGACGAGAATGATTCAAACAAACGCGTTTCACGAGGAATCACACAATGCTTAAATTGAAATTGGCAAAGCCTATGCTGGTGGCGCTTGCGGCAGGCGCCGCCAGTGTCGCCTTCAACGGCGTCGTTTTTGCGGACGATGCCCAAACACAGGCGCTGAAGGATCAAATGCGCATCATGCAGGAGCAGATGCAAGACCTGCAGAGGAAGATTGAAGCGCTGTCCAAGCAGCAGGCGGCCCCGCCTGCGGTCGCTGCGCCGCCCGCACCGCCCGCCGCGGCCGGCCCCACCGTCGCCAAGGCGCCTGCGTCCACGGAGCCGCTGTTCGATAAATTCATCAAGGGTTTCTACGGCACCCTGGATGTCTCCATAGATGATTCCACCAAGGGCATGAACGGCTTCGTGGCTTATGGATACAACTACGTCGATCCAACAAATCCTAACTCGGGCTTCGTGAGGAACGCTTCCCCGAAAAATGGCGGCGCAGGCCCCGTGGGCCGCGTCGGTTGGGAGGCGGATCTGTCGACGAACAAGTCGGTGATCGGCTGGCGCGGCGCGCATGCGATCAACAAGTCCGGCGTCGACTTTATCTATCAGATCGAAGTGCAGCCGCAGATCACGAATGCGCCCGGGCTCTCCGGGGGGTACACGTCGCAATCCAACGTTACGAAGGGCGGCATCGGCTACGGCGACAGTTTCGTCGGTCTTTCGAGCAATGCCTGGGGCAAGCTCAAGGCCGGCACCACGTACTCGCCGTACAAGAAATCCACGGACCGCATGAACCCGTTCTCGGGCATGCTCGGCGACTACTCGGTCGTCATGGGCAATAGCGGCGGCGACAACCGGGTCGAGTTCGGCACGCGCATCGATCATTCGATTTGGTACGAGTCGCCGAAGTTCGGCGGAATGTTCAGCTTCGACGCCTTGTTCTCGCCGGGCCAGAACCGCACTCCCGACAGCCTCGCTCAATCCTCGGGCTCGCCGGATTGCAACGGCGGCAACACGCCGGGAAGCGGCAACCTGCCGGTTGCCTGCGATGACGGCGGCTACGACAACGCGTACAGCGTCGACTTGAAATTCGAGACGGGGCCGATCTACATCACGGCGGCCTACGAACTGCACAAGTCGGTGAATCGCAACAGCGACGGCGTCGGTTCCAACAATCCGTACTACGGCTACCTGTTGGGTCAGGGCAACCCCGTCACCGGCGTGGGCGTGTCGCCGCTGCTCAACTGGAGTGCGTACAACGCGTTCGCCGCGGAGTATCCGGCGGCAGCGCCGTTCGGTACGCCCGAGTACACGAATGACATTGCCAACGAGTCGGCGTTCAAGGTCGGCGCGCAATTCACCTTCCCATTCGGACTCGCGGTCAGCGGAATCTACGAGTACCTGAAGAGGGATCTGCCGGCCGCGTACCAATTTCAGAACGAGCGGCAGAGAAACGGTTTGTGGTTCGCGCTCTCGGAGGACTTCTCGCCGAACGATAATTTGAGCGTAGGCTGGGCACATGCCGGACGGTCGCCGGGCGATCCGGGCGGGCAGCACAATTACGATCCGGCCACCAACAAAAACTACGCGAACATGTACACCATTGCGTGGAAACACCATTTCGACAAAGCCCTGTACTGGTACGTCGATGCGGCGGACACGGTCAATTCGACCAACGCCCACTATGATCTCGGCGCCGGCGGCCGAGGAATCACGACGGACTGCCATGACGGCACGACTCAGCAGTTCATCGACTACAGCAGCGCCGGCCCCACGACCTGGGGCGGATGTCATGTGATCGGGGTTTCCACCGGCCTGAACTATAAGTTCTAGGTCGGGACCTGAACGCCGGGAGTACTCTCTGCGGCTAGGCCGGGGGTGCAATTGCACCCCCGGCCGCTTTCGGTAAGATTCAGTAAATGGGCGCCGCTTCCTGCGCTCCATGGATGAACTTCATTGAAGATAGCGATCATCGGTGTCGGTGCGATCGGTGGCTACGTCGGGATCAAGCTCGCGCTTGCCGGAGAGGACGTGACCTTCATCGCGCGCGGAGCGAATCTGGAGGCGCTTCGTAGCCGCGGCATCCGCCTGATAACGGCCGACGGCGGGGAGCAGGCCGTTCCGAAGGTCAAGGCGACCGATGACTATGCGGCCGCCGGAGCGCAAGACATGGTCATCCTTACGATGAAGGCGCACCAAGTCGAGGCGGTGGCCCGGGACGTGCCGAAACTGTTCGGACCCGGCACCGTCGTGGTTCCGATGCAAAACGGAATTCCCTATTGGTATTTTCACCGGCACGCCGGCGAACTCGCCGGCACGCGCGTGCAGAGCGTGGATCCGACCGGATTGATCGCCGAACACATTGCGTGCGAGCGGGTCATCGGCTGCGTGGTCTATCCGGCCGCCGAATTGGTC
>Ga0066789_10001204_pt1 | contig 11112 bp, 11 predicted proteins | sample OrgsoiDNA2013049_FD_70960 | JGI IMG/M metagenome (GOLD analysis project Ga0066789, IMG submission 70960) | Permafrost soil microbial communities from the Arctic, to analyse light accelerated degradation of dissolved organic matter (DOM) -... | ecosystem: Environmental > Terrestrial > Soil >...
GCAAGGTCGCCATCGTCGCGTGCATGCACAAACTCCTCACCATTCTCAACGCCATGGTCCGCTCGAATTCTCGCTGGTCACCTGCCGTCTCCGCTTGACGAGGAACACAGATGCTCTCCCGCCCGGAGGGCGTCCCGCAGGTAGTTCTCCTTCACGCGAATGTATTTACCAGCCAGCGCGCGATGTTCGTCGGTCACCGCGGGCGAAAGCGTGCGCACCACTTTCGCCGGCACACCGAGGACCAAGCTGTGCCTTGGAATCACCGTCCGGGGCGTGACCACGGCGCCGGCTCCGATGATCGAGCCTTCCCCGATCACGCAGTCGTCGAGAACGGTTGCCTGCATGCCGATGAGGCAGGCGTCCTCGATCCGGCAGGCGTGCAACATCACGCGATGACCGACAACGACATCGCAACCCACCACACACGGCGTGTTGTCGGCGACGTGGATGACCGTGCCATCCTGGATATTCGAACGATCCCCAACGATGATCGGAGCAATATCACCGCGAGCAACGGACGCGTACCAGAACGACACATCCTTGCCCAGGCGCACATCGCCGACAACGACAGCGCCCGGCGTGACAAGAACACCCTCGCCGAATTGCGGGACGAGCTCGAGATAGCGATCGATCACGGCGCGCGGGAAACGCTCGCGCAAGGCCGCGAGTCGAGCATCGAGCACGGCGGCGTTTGCAGACGGGCCTGCAACCACCTCAACCGAAGACGTAACCGTCGCCATGGTTACGACGTTAACCTCGCCATGCGTGTGTCGTCAATTGTGACGAACTAGACGCCGGGGACTTCGGTCAGCATCTCGAACATGCTCTGCGCGCGTCGATCCTCGGGATCCCTCTCGACGGCGTGGCGGAATACTTTTGTGGCCTCATTGACTTTGTTGGCGCTGTAGTACGCCATGCCCAAGTGGTAGGCCGCCGCTTGGTCGTCCGGGCAAACCTCGAGGACGCGCTTGAAATTCGCAATCGCCTCGTCGTAGCGGCCGATAGCCGCACAGCTGACGCCCACGTGGTAGTTGGCAATGACCGACTCGGGATTGAGGGCGAGCAAATGCCGAAAGGCCTCGATGGCCTCGACCTCTTTGCCGACGTGGTAGTAGGCGATGCCCAGCCAGTAGTAGGCCGCCAGATAGTCTCGGCTCAGCTCGACACATTTTTCGAGCGACTTGATAGCGAGATTGATCTGCCCGGTGCGGTAATAGGACAGCGCCAGGTCATAATGCGCGTCCGGATAGTCCGGTTTGACGGCGACAGCCTGCTTGAACGTTTCGATCGAACGTTCAAGCTCGCCCGCGCGGTAGTAGAGGTTGGCAAGCCCCGAGAGCAGGTGCGCGTTTTGGGGCGCGAGCTCGCACGCACACTTAAGCGCCCCGATCGACACCGAGAGGTCTTCACCGCTTAGCCGCGAGGCCATCGCCTTCCGACTCCAGTAGTGCGGATCGTTGATGTCGTCGAACGGACGACCACAGAGCGGGCAATACTTGTATTCCTTCGGAAAATCCTTGGCACACATCGTACAAGACGTCATGGCGAGCCCCCTGGCATCTGGTCGGACTTTGCAGCTCCGCTTTTGCGGACGCCACCCTAAGAATTATCCGCCGCTACCGACCGTCTGGCCACAAGAAAAATCGCACCAATCCGGTCTCTATTCATCCGCGAAATAACTTTCACGTCGATCTCCTTCGGGCAGACAGCGGAACACTCGGCAACGTTGGTGCAGTGGCCGAAGCCTTCTTGGTCCATCGCGGCCACCATGCTCTCGGCCCGCGTCCAGCGTTCCGGTTGCCCCTGCGGCAGAAGGCCAAGGTGCGAAATCTTTGCCCCGGTGAAGAGCATGGCGGCCGCGTTGGGACAGGCCGCGACGCATGCGCCGCAGCCGATGCACGCCGCCGCGTCCATGGCGGCATCCGCAGCGTGCTTGGCCACCGGAATGGCGTTGCCGTCAGGTGGCGATCCGGTCGATACGCTGATGAAGCCGCCAGCGGAAATAATTCGGTCGAGAGCCGAGCGATCCACAACCAAGTCGCGCAGCACCGGAAAGGGCTTCGCGCGGAAGGGTTCGATGACGACGGTCTGGCCGTCATGGAAATGGCGCATGTGCAGCTGGCACGTGGTCGTCCCCGGCTGCGGACCATGCGGAATCCCGTTGATAACCACGCCGCACATACCGCAGATACCTTCGCGGCAGTCGTGGTCGAAGGCAATCGCACGCTGCCCCGCCAGAACCAGGCGCTCGTTCACCACGTCGAGCATTTCCAGGAACGACATGTCCGGACTGATGTCCTTGGCCTCAATTCGCTGGAAAGCTCCTTTGGCGCCAGCGTTCTCCTGACGCCAAACCATCAGCAGCAGGTTCATTTGTAACTCCGTTGCGCCAGGTGCACGTTCTCGAACGTCAAAGGCTCGCGGTGGCGAACTGGCTCTTGATCCAAACCTCGGTGCTCCCACACGGCGACGTGAGCATACTCGGAGTCGTTGCGCTTCGCTTCTCCCTCTTCGGTCTGGAACTCTTCGCGGAAATGGCAACCGCACGATTCGTTGCGCTCCTCCGCATCGAGGCACAGGAGCTCGCCGAATTCGAGGAAGTCCGCCACGCGACCTGCGTACTCGAGCTCCTGGTTCAGCTCGCTGCCGCTCCCAGGAACGATGACGCCCTTCCAAAATTCGTCGCGCAGCTCGGGAATGCGCTTTCGCGCGGCCTTCAGGCCGGCTGCATTCCGCGCCATCCCGCAATGGTCCCACAAGAGCTTGCCCAGCTCGCGGTGGAACGAGCCGGCACTTCGATTGCCACGGTGGCCCAGGAGCTTTTGCGACTTCTCGTTCACGACGGCTTCGGCGCGCTTGAATTCCGGACCTGCGGCATCCGTTTTTCTGAGCCCGGACGACGTCAGATAATTGCCGATGGTGTAGGGAATGATGAAGTACCCATCGCCCAAGCCCTGCATGAGGGCCGACGCGCCCAAGCGATTGGCTCCGTGATCCGAGAAATTCGCCTCCCCGAGGACAAACAGCCCGGGAATCGTGCTCATCAAATTGTAGTCGACCCAAAGACCGCCCATCGCGTAGTGCACGGCGGGATAGATGCGCATCGGCACCTTGAACGGATTTTCGTCGGTGATCCGTTCGTACATATCGAACAGGTTGCCGTAGCGTTCGCGGATCACGTCGTCGCCGAGGCGCTTGATCGAGTCCGCAAAGTCGAGAAAGACGCCGCGTCCGCCTGGTCCGACGCCACGCCCTTCGTCGCAAACGGACTTCGCCGCGCGGCTGGCGACGTCGCGAGGGACCAAATTGCCGAAGGCGGGATAGCGGCGTTCCAAGAAATAGTCGCGCTCCGCCTCGGGAACGTTGCCTGGCTTGCGGCCATCGCCGCCTTTCACCGGAACCCATACGCGACCGTCGTTGCGCAAGGATTCGCTCATCAGCGTGAGCTTCGATTGATGCTCGCCGCTCACGGGAATGCATGTCGGGTGAATCTGCGTGAAGCAGGGATTGGCGAAACCCGCGCCCAGCTTGTGCGCGCGCCACGTCGCCGTAACGTTGCAGCCCTTGGCGTTCGTCGACAGGTAGAAGACGTTGCCGTAACCGCCGGTCGCGAGAATGACAGCATCGGCCGCGTGCGATTCGACCTTTCCGCTTACCAGGTCGCGCGTCACGATGCCGCGGGCCCGCCCGTCGACGAGAACGAGGTCGAGCATTTCGGTCCGAGGAAACATCTTCACCCGACCGGCGGCGATTTGTCGGGTGAGTGCCTGGTAGGCCCCCAGGAGCAATTGCTGGCCCGTTTGGCCACGCGCATAAAACGTCCGCGACACCTGCGCACCGCCAAACGATCGATTGGCAAGGTACCCGCCGTACTCGCGCGCGAAGGGTACGCCTTGCGCCACACACTGATCGATGATGCTTACCGAAACCTCGGCCAGGCGATGGACGTTGTGCTCACGGGAGCGGAAATCGCCGCCCTTAATCGTGTCGTAGAACAGGCGAAAGACGCTGTCGCCGTCGTTCTGGTAGTTCTTCGCGGCATTGATACCACCCTGCGCCGCTATGCTATGCGCGCGCCTGGGGCTGTCCTGGTAACAGAAGCACCGCACGTCGTAGCCCAACTCGGCCAGCGACGCGGCTGCCGAAGCGCCCGCGAGTCCCGAGCCCACCACGATGACGTTGAACTTGCGCTTGTTGGCTGGATTGACCAACTTCATCTCGAACTTGTGGCGCGACCACGCTGTGTCGAGAGGCCCGGAGGGAACGCCCGATTTCAATTCCATGGCGGATTAACCTCCCACCAGCTTGAAGAAAATAGCGCATGGGAGAAAGATGAAACCCGCGACGATGACCGCGGTCGCGCCGCCCACCACAGCGCGAATGATTCCGTCGAAGCGCGCATGCCGCAGGCCAAGCGACTCGAACATGCTGTGCCCGCCGTGAACCAAATGGAGGCCAATCAGGCTGGTCCCGATGGCGTAGACGAGCGTGACCCAGCCAAATTGGAAGCTGCTAGCGATATTGGCGTACACGTCGCCGTCTACGAACGGAGCTGGGGTTACGTTCAATCCCCAGGTGAAGTGCGCCAGGTGAAAGAGAACGAACAGTAACACCAACGGTCCCGTGAATTTCATCGTGCGAGCGGCATAGGTCGTGCCACGCAACCGCCAGTTTTTGGTGCGGTAGCCGATCGGTCGAGCCGCCCATTGGCGCAAAACCAGGACCGTCGCCGTCCAGATATGAACGACCGCAGCAGAAATAATCACGGTCCGGGCCGTCCACAGCACTGCCGGCGAATAGCGCAGCAAGGCGCCGTATCCATTCAGGGTGGCGGGTCCCTTGAAGAAGAGCATCATGCCGACCATGTGCTCGACGAGGAAGCCGAACAGGAGAAAGCCCGACACTGCCATCTGAACCTTCAGCCCGATCGTGGAGCGTAGAAAAGACCAAATCGCACTCATCCGATTTTTCTTACCACGACGTCCTGCCTCGTCACCACAAATTAGCGACTTCGTAGTCTTGTTTCATTCGTGTGCCTCGCAGGCTCGGCATCGAGGTACTACCGAGAACGCGCCCTCTTGCGACCCCTTGCAGGACCCACATCGGCTCCACCCGCAGCGCGGACGTTATCCCTAATTTAGACCTACCGAGTCCTGTTTTACTTCCACTGGAATGCCAACGGTGGTACATGATCGGACTAAGCTTTCGCGAAAGAGGGTTCCATGGCTGAATCCAGCAACGACCAAAGGTTGGGAAAAGGCACGGTCTTCGTTCGGACTGAAATCTGCAAAGGATGTTCGTTTTGCATCGATTTCTGCCCCACCGACTGCCTGAGCTTTTCTAAAGAGTTCAACCCCAAGGGTTATCATTTCCCCGTTCTCAGCGCGCCCACGGCGTGTACCGGTTGCGACTTATGCGGACTCTATTGTCCGGATTTCGCAATTTACGGCGAACGCTGGAAAGACATTGATGATCGCACGGCAAAAGGTCCGGCTCGAATAGCGCTGTCCACGCTCGAACCGACCGAACCAAGTACGAAGGCAGACGCGACCGCGAGCGACAGGGCCGATCCCGTGGGCGTACTGACCGGCATTCATTTCATTGATGGCGATCACGCCGCCTGCGAAGGCGCCATTGCTGCCGGTTGCCGCTTCGCCGCCGGCTATCCCATTACGCCGTCGACGGAGATCGTCGAACGGTTTGCCTCGCGCATTCCGACGGTCGGCGGCGTCTTCATTCAAATGGAGGACGAGCTCGCCTCCAGCATCGCCGTGCAGGGTGCCGTGTGGGGCGGGAAGAAAACGCTGAGCGTGACCAGCGGTCCCGGCTTCTCCCTCATGATGGAGCACGTGGGGCTGGCGGTAATGACGGAGACGCCCGGCGTATGGGTCGACGTTCAGCGCGGCGGTCCCTCGACGGGATTGCCCACCCTCCCCGCTCAAAGCGACATGATGCAAGCGCGCTGGGGCAGCCACGGCGACTACGAAATCATCGCTCTCGTTCCCAATTCGCCTCAGGAATGCTTCGACCTGATGATCAAGGCGTTCAATTTGTCCGAGACCTACCGCTGCCCCGTCATGTTCATGATGGACGAAGTGGTCGGCCACATGGTCGAGCGAGTGGAGGTCCCGACAGCGGACAAGATTGCCATCGTGCCGCGCAAGTTCACCAACAAGAGCAAGAAGGACTACCGGCCCTACGGGACCACGCCCGACGACCTCGTACCCGAGATGACGAAAGCCGGAGAAGGCTACCGCATCCACGTGACCGGCCTCACCCACGACGAACGCGGCTATCCGTCGATGAACGCCCCAACCCAAGACAAGCTCGTGAAAAGGCTCATCAACAAGATCCGTAACAACGCCGACAAGTTGGTCGATGTTTGCGAAGACTCCGTCGCCGATGCGGACATCGTCGTCGTTTCCTACGGCATCACCTCGCGCATCGCTCAGACGGCCGTCGAGGACGCTCGTCATCGGGGCCTCAAGGTCGGCCATCTGCGCCTACGCATCGTGTGGCCCTTCCCCTCTGCGCGCATCCTCGAGCTTGCCCGCACCGCCAAGACTTTCATCATGCCTGAGCTCAACATGGGACAAATGGTTCACGAGCTCGAGCGCACCGTCGCTGGCACCGTCAAGGTCATCAGCATCCCCCACGCTGGCGGCTCGGTTCACGAGCCCGAAGCCATTCTCAAGGTCATCGTCGAGGCAGCATCATGAACAGTCCGGTCTCCGTTAAGTCTCTCTTCCGCGAGGTCGAGTCGAGCAATCCGGTGATGCCATTCCTGCGCCAGGAGCGCATCCCGCACATTTGGTGTCCCTCGTGCGGCATCGGTACGACGGTCAATTGCTTTACCCGCGCCTTGACCGAGTCGGGCATCGATCTCGATCAAATGGCGGTGGTCTCGGGCATCGGCTGCACCGGCCGCGTAGCCGGCTATCTGAACGTCGATTCCTTTCACACCACCCACGGCCGGGCCATTCCCTTTGCCACTGGCCTCAAATTGGCCAATCCAAAACTGAAGGTCGTCGTTTACTCCGGCGATGGGGATCTGACTGCCATCGGCGGCAATCACTTCATGCACGCCGCCCGGCGGAACATGGATCTGATGGTGATCTGTGTGAACAATTTCACCTACGGCATGACCGGTGGCCAAGTCGCCCCGACCACGCCCATCGGTGCCAAGCAGTCGACCATGCCGTTCGGCAATTTCGAGCAGCCGTTCAACCTGCCGTTTCTCGCCGATGCCTGCGGAGCCGTTTATGTGGCGCGATGGACTGTTTTCCACGTCCGTCAATTGGCCAAGGCAATGCAAGAGGGACTCAAGAAGAAGGGCTTTGTCTTCATCGAGGCGCTTGCCCCCTGCCCTACGCTCTATTCCCGACGCAACAAGCGCGGCGACGGAGTCGACGAGCTCAAGAACTACAAGCAGAACAGCTTGATCAAACACGGCGCCGACACCAAAGAAGTCGGCCTGACCTTCGACGGGCAGATCATCGTCGGCAAGTTCGTCGACCGCGAGCGCCCCACGTGGCTCGAGGCGATGAATGATCACCTCAGTCACACACTCGGCGACGCTTTCAAGCCGTACGGAGGCTAACGTGGAAAGAACGGAAATTCGCGTCGGCGGTCTCGGCGGACAGGGCATCATCCTTTGCGGCTCCATCATTGGTAAAGCCGCGGCGATTTTCGCCGGCAAGCACGCCGCCATGATTCAAGCCTTCGGACCCGAAGCGCGCGGCAGCGCCTGCAGTGCCCAGGTTATCGTCGCCGATCAGCCAATCGGCTATCCTTACGTGCGCAAGCCCGACATTCTCGTGCTTATGTCGCAAGACGCCTGCGTGCAGTTTGCCCCGCAGATGAAGCAAGGCGGGCTCGTCCTCTTCGAGGAAGAGCTGGTGAAAACCGGCGAACACATTCCGTCGCAGTCGCGCGCGCTCGGCATTCCGGCCACCCGCTTCGCCGAGGAGCTCGGTCGGCGGCTCGTGCTCAACATCGTGATGGTGGGTTTTTTTGCCGGCGCCACGGGTTTGCTTCCTTACGACGCCGTCGAAAAAGCCGTGCTCGATTCAGTACCCAAGGGCACCGAGAGCCTCAACTTGCGCGCCCTCGGCAAAGGCTACGAGTACGGCCTTTCACGTTTGGCCTAAGCGACCCAGGGAGCGACGGGCGTGATCGAAGCACTGAGTCTTCCGCGTATTGCGCATCTGAAGAACGGCCAGGGTGTGACACTGGTTCGCGCCGAGGCGGCGGACGGACTGGCCCTGCGACGCTTCTTCTGCGACATGCCTGAGGAGGATCGACTGGTCCTCAAGGACGACGTGACGACAGCGGACTGGCTCGATCGCTTCCTCGCCAAGCTCTCGAACAGCGAAGCCGTCAGCGTCATTGGAAAGGTCGGCGGTGAGGTTCGCGGCGAAGGAACGCTCTACCGGACGTCGTTCGGCTGGAGCCGCCACGTAGGCGAGATTCGCCTCAACGTGGCACGCAGCGTTCGCGGACAGGGACTCGGCCTGGAGCTGGCAAGGCACATCGTCAAGCTCGCCATCGACAGCGGCATCGACAAGCTGGTCGCTCAAATGGTGGATAGCCAGGCGGCAGCCAAGCGGACGTTTGAAAAGCTCGGCTTCCACCGCGAGGCGGAGCTGCAGGGACACGTTACCGACATCCAAGGCAAACGACGAAATCTCCTCGTCTACGCCAACGACGTCTCGCACGTCTGGTCCGCGATGGAAGCGCTGCTAGGCAGCGATTTCCGCCCCGACCGCGCGGTCCGCTGACCTTCCATCAGCGCACTGAACAGTCAGCGTTGCTCCCCTCCGCTGTGCGAAGCGCGCTCTGGATCTAGATCCGGAACCCTCTGTGGTTGAAGTTCACCCCGTTCGGTGCTCTAGCGATACACGGACGCGAGCGTCTTGCCCAGGTCGGCGGGCGTCGGCGCGATGGCGATGCCCGCTTCCTTCAGCGCCGCAATCTTGTCGGAAGCCTTGCCTTTGCCACCACTGATAATGGCTCCAGCATGTCCCATGCGCCGTCCGGGAGGAGCCGTCAGGCCCGCCACGAAAGCAGCCACCGGCTTCTTGATGTTGGCCTTGACGAAGGCGGCCGCATCTTCTTCCGAAGTGCCGCCGATCTCGCCGATGAGCAAGATGGCCTTGGTGTCGGCGTCGGCGTCGAACAATTTGAGGCAGTCGATGAAGTCGAGCCCCTTGACGGGATCGCCGCCAATGCCCACCGCTGTACTCTGCCCCAAGCCAAGCTCGGTGAGCTGAAAGGCCGCCTCGTACGTGAGGGTTCCCGAGCGGGACACGATGCCCACCGATCCCGGCTTATGAATGTAGCCCGGCATGATGCCCAGCTTGGCTGCGCCGGGAGTAATCACGCCCGGACAATTGGGACCGACCAAACGACAGGACTTTCCCTCCAATGCCCGCTTCACGCGGACCATGTCGAGAACCGGAATCCCCTCGGTAATGCAGACGACAAGCTCGATGCCCGCACCAGCCGCTTCGAGGATGGAGTCCGCTGCACCGAAGGGCGGCACGAAGATGACGCTGGTATTGGCGCCTGTGGCGGCGACTGCCTGCAGGGCGGTGTCGTAAATGGGGAAGCCCTCGTGAACGGTTCCGCCCTTGCCAGGCGTCACGCCGCCCACGACCGCGGTGCCGTAGTCGCGCATCTGCTTGGCGTGGAAAGTTCCTGCCGACCCGGTCAGGCCATGCACGACGACGCGGGTCTGTTTGCTAGCGAGAATTGCCATAGCTACTGCGTCCTCCCGACCAGCTCGACGATCTTTCGTGCGCCGTCCGCCATGTCCGATGCCGTGGTGATGGGTAAGCCCGATTCCGCCAGCATCTTGGTGCCAAGCTCCACGTTGGTCCCCGCCAAGCGGACGACAAGAGGCACGCGCAGTCCAATTTCCGCCACCGCGGCGATCACACCACCGGCGATAACGTCACACTTCATGATGCCGCCGAAGATGTTGACGAAGATGCCTTTCACCGACGCATCCGACGTAAGGATTTTGAAGGCAGCGGTGACCTTTTCTTTTGTGGCGCCGCCGCCGACGTCGAGAAAGTTCGCCGGCGTAGCGCCGAAGTACTTGATGATGTCCATGGTTGCCATGGCCAGACCCGCGCCGTTCACCATGCAACCGATATTGCCGTCGAGCTTGATGAAGTTCAGGTCGAACTTGCGCGCCTCGCTCTCGGTCGGGTCTTCCTCGTCGAGGTCGCGCATCTCGGCCACGTCCTTGTGCCGCTCGAGCGCGTTGTCGTCGAAGGTCATCTTGCAATCGAGAGCCAGCACCTCGGCGCTCGACGTGATGACCAGCGGATTGATCTCGAGCAGGGAGGCATCGAGCGCCATGAAGGCGGAATAGAGTTTGAGAAGAAAGCCCGTCACGCCCTTTGCCGCCTCGGCCTTTAGCCCGAGCGTATAGGCCAGGTTGCGCGCCTGATAGGCAGCCAGCCCCACCGCGGGATCCACGTGTTCAATGAGGATCTTCTCGGGCGACTTCGCCGCGACCTCTTCGATGTCCATACCCCCGGCGGCCGAAACCATCACGGCTACCCGACTGCGCGCCCGGTCCACTAGAATCGACGCGTAAAGCTCGCGCGCAATCGAAACGCCCTGCTCGATGAGCAGACGCTTGACGATGCGCCCCCCGGGTCCCGTCTGGTGCGTGACAAGTGGCCGACCGAAAATTTTGCCAGCAGCATCGCTAGCGGCGGCAGCGCCCTTGACGACCTTGACGCCACCGCCTTTGCCGCGACCACCGGCGTGGATCTGCGCTTTGACCACGACAGTTTCATTCGAGGTCGACTGAATCAACTTTTCGGCGGCCGGGGCAACATCCGCCAGTGCAAGTACGGGCGTGCCCGTAGGCACAGGTAACCCGAACTTGGCCAACAATGATTTGGCCTGATACTCGTGGATCTTCATCGATTTTTCCTAGATGCGCTTTTCGATAGGGACGTAGTCGGCTTGTACCGCACCAACATAGATCTGGCGAGGCCGGCCGATCTTCGTGGCCGGATCCTCATGCATCTCTTTCCAATGCGCAAGCCAGCCCGGCAAGCGTCCGATGGCGAACATCACGGTGAACATGTT
>Ga0066789_10001205_pt1 | contig 11107 bp, 8 predicted proteins | sample OrgsoiDNA2013049_FD_70960 | JGI IMG/M metagenome (GOLD analysis project Ga0066789, IMG submission 70960) | Permafrost soil microbial communities from the Arctic, to analyse light accelerated degradation of dissolved organic matter (DOM) -... | ecosystem: Environmental > Terrestrial > Soil >...
GAAGAGACCTGCGAGCCGCTGGAGAATCCGCTGGCGGTGGCCATCCGCCGCACGCGTTCCATCAAGTCGGTGCGGCCGATGTTGCTGATTCGCCGCGACGGCAACGAAATCTACGTCGAAAGCACGGCATCCCCCATTCGCGACGGCAGCGGCGCGGTGTCGGGCGGCGTGCTGGTGTTCCATGATGTGAGCGAAGCGCGCGAACTCAACCGGCGTTTGAGCTATCACGCGAGTCACGATGTGCTCACCGGGTTGGTGAATCGCCGCGAATTCGAGAACCGCATGGAACGCGCCCTGAAGAGCGCCAAGGCGCACGAAACCTCGTATGCCCTATGCTGCCTCGATCTGGATCAGTTCAAGATCGTCAACGACACCTGCGGGCACAGCGCCGGCGATGCCTTGCTGGGTCAGGTCGGGGCGTTGCTCAAATCCAAAGTGCGCTGGCGCGACACCTTGGCGCGCTTGGGCGGGGACGAGTTCGGGATCTTGCTCGAGAGCTGTTCGTTGGACGAAGCCATGCGCACCGCCGAGTCGTTGCGCGAATCGGTGCGCAACTTCAAATTCACGTGGGAAGAGCGCACGTTTCGGCTGGGCGCCAGCATCGGCGTCGTGCCCATTTCCGCCGAGAACGCCGATGTGGCCTCCGTGCTCTCCGCCGCCGACAGCGCGTGCCAGGCGGCGAAGGAGGCCGGCCGCAACCGGGTGCACAGCTTCGAAGAGAACGATATCGACTTGATGCGCCGCCGGCGCGAGATGCAGTGGGCGGCGCGCATCAACAATGCGCTGGAGGAGGGCCGCTTCGAGCTGTTCCGCCAAACCATTCTGCCGCTGCAGGTGCCCGAGACCGGCGCGCATTACGAACTGTTGCTGCGCATGCGCGACGAGGCGGGCAAACTCGTCACGCCGGATAACTTCATCACGGCCGCCGAGCGTTACGGCATTACCCCGCAGATCGATCGTTGGGTGATCGAAAACGCCTTCCGATGGCTGGTGTCCGAGGCCGACGAGCGCGAGAAGCTCACCATGTGTTCGATCAATCTATCGGGCCAGAGCTTGGGCGACGATAAGTTTTTGCCGTACGTGATCGATCAATTTCACCGCAGCGGCTTGGATGCCACCAAGATCTGCTTCGAGATCACCGAGACCGCCGCGATCGCGAGTTTCTCCCAGGCCAACCGCTTCATTCAGGCGCTCAAAGAGTTGGGCTGCAAGTTCGCGCTCGACGACTTCGGCACCGGCCTGTCGTCCTTCGGTTACCTGAAGCACTTCCCGGTCGACTTCTTGAAGATCGACGGCAGCTTCGTCAAAGAGATACTGCACGATCCCATTGACCGCGAAATGGTCCGATCCATCAATGAGATTGGTCATCTGACGGGCAAACAGACCATCGCTGAGTTTGCCGAGAACCTGGAAATCATCAACATGCTGCGCAGTCTCGGCGTCGACTATGCGCAGGGCTACGGCGTCTCGCAACCGCAGCGCGTGCTCAAAGCGGCGAACATCGCCTAGCCGGCCGTGCCAAAGCGGCCGTGCCTAACGCCACTCGAAGCGCATGGACAGATCCACGGCCTGTACGTGCTTGGTGATGCTGCCCACCGAGATGTAGTCCACGCCGGTGAGCGCGATGTCGCGAATGGTCTGCTTCGTGACGCCGCCCGAGGCTTCCAACTTCACCGGCCGTGCGGCTCCGCGATTGATGGCCACGGCCTCGCGCATCTGCTCGAGTGAGAACTCATCCAGCATGGCGATGTCCGCGCCGGCGGCGATGGCCTGGCGCAATTCGTCGAGATTTTCGACCTCCACTTCGACGCGAACGCGCGCGCCCGAGGCGCGCGCGCCGGCCACCGCGCGGGCAATCGAGCCTGCGGCCATGATGTGGTTTTCCTTGATGAGAATCATATCGAACAGCCCAATGCGGTGGTTGTAGCCGCCGCCCACGCGGACGGCATACTTTTGCGCCGTGCGCAGGCCCGGGAGGGTTTTGCGGGTGTCCAGCACCTGGCAAGCCGTGCCCTCGATCAAGGCGGCGTAGGCGTGGGCCGCCGTCGCGGTCGCCGACAGTAACTGGAGAAAATTGAGGGCGGTGCGTTCACCGGTCAGTAGTCCGCGAGCCGGACCGTGCACCGTGAACAGCAACTGGTTGGCGGCCACCTGGTCGCCTTCGGCCACCTGCCAGTCGACCCGCACCGCCGGATCAACGCGCGCGAAGGTTTCATTGACATACGGTATCCCGCACACCACGGCCGACTCGCGAGTGACGACCGCGGCTCGGCCGGTCCGCTCGCGCGGAATGAGGGCCGCGGTGACATCGCCGGTGCCGATGTCTTCAGCCAGCGCCCGGTCGACCTGAGCAGGGAGGTCGTGGGGCACCGGTATCGGGGGATTCTGGGTCATTCGGTCGCCTTGGGAGCCGCACCCCTGGCTGCAGGACGGACCGCAGGGGCTTTAGGGGCTGGAAGTATCGCGGGCAAACCCCAATAATTCAACGATGTCCAAGGCAGCGCCGGTCTCTCCGTGGATCAACCGGAGTTCCTTAGGACGCACACGGGTAGTGCGTGGGCTGTTATCGTACAATGGACGAAATTACCCGCTGGGGCGCTATGAGCCCGGACGAACAGTGGGAAGTGTTGCATCGAGTGGCGGGTGGGCGTCCCGCGGAACGCCGCCGGTTCATTCGCGTGAACGAGTGGGCGCTGAAGCCCAAGTGACCAATTTTGGAGATGCGATTATGGATGCTATCGAACGAATCAAGAGCCAACTGGCCGCGGCACCAGTGGTGCTCTATATGAAGGGTACGCCGGATTTTCCGCAATGCGGTTTTTCGGCGCAAACCGTGGGCGCACTGCGGGCGAGCAAAGCGAAATTCGCTCACGTCAACATTTTCGAAGACCCGGAAGTGCGTGAAGCGCTGAAGACGTATTCGAATTGGCCGACCTTCCCGCAGCTGTATGTCAACGGCGAGCTGATTGGCGGCTGCGACATCGTCATCGGCATGTACAAGAACGGCGAATTGCAGCAGTTGTTGGCCGAAGCCGGCGCCGTCTCCGCCTAAGGCGAAGGGCATGGCGCGTAACACACGGCGCGTAACGCACAGCGTGTAAGGCACGGCGCGGCGCCGCGTGCTCAAGGATCGGCGGGCGTTTCCGGTTCGATCTCCAGCGGTCCCATCGACGCCAACCGCCTGCGGCTGGCGTCGAATATATGTTGGAACTGGTTGCATACGATGCAGAACAGATCGGCCGTGCGTTCGGCGTCATACGCCGCAGAGTGGGCTGACGACGTGTCCCACTCGAGTCCCGCGGCGAGCGTCGCGCGCATCAACACGGTCTGGCCGAACGCCACGCCGCCCAGCGTGGCGGTGTCGAAGCTCGTGAACGGGTGGAACGGGTTGCGTTTGATCTGGGTGCGCAGCACCGCGGCGTTCAAAAAATTCAAATCGAAAAACGCGTTGTGACCCACCAGAACGGCCCGGGTGCAATCGGCCGCGCGAACGGCATTGCGAACTTCCGTGAAGATGCGCTGCAGGGCGTCTTCTTCGGAGATCGCAGGCCGCAGCGGATGATGAGGATCGATGCCGTTAACCGCCATCGAGGCAGGCTCCAATTTCGAGCCGGGAAACGGGATGACGTGATAGCGGAACGTTTCACCGCGCGCGAGCGTGCCGTCGCTGCGCAGGTCGACGAACACTGCGGCGATCTCCAGCAGCGCGTCGGTTTGTGAATTGAAGCCGCCGGTTTCCACATCGATGACCACCGGTAGGAAGCCGCGAAAGCGGGTAGCAAACGTAATGGGCGTGATCTGGATCATGCGGGTATCGCCGATGTGAGACGCCACGTAACGTGTTCGCCGCTGCGATACGGCACCAGCGCGCCGTTGCCGAAATCGTACGATACTGGGGGCACCCAAGACTCCTTGATCAACGTGATGACATCGTCGTGGCGCGGCAGGCCGTAGAAGTCCGCCCCGAAATGACTGGCAAAGCCTTGCAGCCGATCGAGCCGTCCGACCTGTTCGAAGGCTTCGGCATACAATTCGATTGCCGCATGCGCGGTGAACATGCCCGCGCAACCGCAGGCGTTCTCCTTCGTGGCACGTTCGTGCGGCGCACTGTCCGTACCGAGAAAAAAGCGCGGATCGCCGCTGGTGGCCGCATGCACCAGCGCCTGGCGGTCTGCTTCGCGCTTCAAAATCGGCAGGCAATAGTAGTGCGGTCTGATGCCGCCCGAGAAAATGGCGTTGCGATTGTGCAGCAGGTGCTGCGGCGTTATCGTCGCCGCCACGCCGGCACGTGCAGCGCGCACGAACTGCGCCGCGCGCGCCGTCGTGATGTGTTCGAATACCACCGGCAACGCAGGGAAACGCGCGAGCAACGGGATCAGCACCTCATCGATGAAGTGCGCTTCGCGATCGAACACGTCCACGTCCGCGCCGGTCGTCTCGCCGTGCACCTGCAGCGGCATGCCGACTTCTTGCATGCGTGCCAACGTGGGATAAACGTTCCGGATATCGGTGACTCCGGCATCGGAGTGCGTGGTGGCGCCGGCGGGGTACAGCTTGACGCCGTGAACGATACCGGATTCCTTGGCCGCGTCGATTTCGCCCGCCGGCGTTGTGTTCGTCAGATATAGCGTCATCAGCGGCTCGAAGCGGGCGCCGGCCGGCAGCGCCGCCAGAATGCGCTCGCGATACGCCGCTGCGCGCGCGGTGGTCGTGATGGGCGGCTTCAGGTTCGGCATGATAATGGCGCGGCCGAACCGCTCTGCGGTGAAGCGCAGCACCGACTGCAGCGCTGCGCCATCGCGCAGGTGCACGTGCCAGTCGTCGGGCCGTTGAATCGTCAACGTGCTCATGGCGCCCCGGCAGGGCGGCCGCGCGCGCGGCTATCCGCAGCGCGGCTTGGCGCGGGACGCCGCGATGCCGTCTCGGGCCAGCCAGTGCGCAGCAGGTCGAGCGTGAAGCGCACGCCGAATCCGGTGATGTCGGTGGCAATATGCGCGAGCCCGCCGGTGCGCGAGCCCGCCGCAAGATCCAGGTGCAGCCACGGGATACTCTTCGGTACGAAACGATTCAAGAACCGCGCCGCCAAAATATGATCGCCCTTGCCCTCGGTGGCGCACTGCAGTACGTCGGCGACCGTACTTTCCAGGTCCGAATCGAAGTCGGCATCCATGGGGAAACACCAGACGCGCTCGCCGCTGGAAGTGCCGGCAGCCTCGATCACCTCGCGTGCCCCCGGGCGATTGGTGAAAGCGCCGCTGTAGCGCTCGGTCAAGGCGTACACGCAGGCGCCGGTCAAGGTGGCGTAGTCGATGATGGCACGCGGCTTCTTACTCGCGGCGAGACTCAGCGTGTCGGCCAACACCATACGGCCCTCGGCGTCGGTGTGAATGACTTGAATGGTCGTTCCATTGTGCGCGCGCACCACGTCTTGCGGTTTGTAGGCCAGCGGTCCGATGCGGTTCTCGGTAATGGCCAACCAGCAATCCACGGCGAGGTGCGAACCCAGTGTATGCAACGCATACAAGCTGCCGACGGCGACCGCGCTGCCTTCCATGTCGATGTGCATGTCGAGCATGCTTTTGTGAGTCTTGAGATTGATGCCGCCGGTGTCGAAGCAGATCCCTTTGCCCACGAGACTCACGGCGGGCGCGCTCCTCGCGCGGGCGCTCCGGGGCGGTCGGCCGCCCCGACGATACGCGAGATGCACGATGCCTGCGCCGCGAGCGGCATTGCCCTGCGACACGGCGAGAAACGCACCGGCGCCGAGCCGCTTCAGTTGCGCCTCGCCGTAGAATTTGAACGCCAACCCCAAACGCTGCGCAAGATCCTGCAATAAACGCCGATAGCCGGCCGCATCCAACGTATTCGGCGGCAAGGCCGTCAGCCAGCGCGCCAAGTTGTTGCCGGCGGAGGTGGCCAACGTCAGATCGAGATCGGTCAACGCATCCGCGCTCGCGACGTCGATGCGCACCGGCGGGCGATGCGGTTTCGGATCGCTCTTGAACGTGGCGAAACGAAATGCGGCGGCTTGGAGCGCGGCGATGGTTGCGTGCAGCGCGGCAGAGACAGCGGGCGCGGCACAGCCGCGGGCCAGGACCACCAGCGACTCGGGCTCGCTCTCCAGCGCGCTGCGGGCGACTCGTCCCGCGGCCTGCAGCCGTTCAAACGTGCTCGCGGTGAGGCCTAAGCAAACCGTCACCACCAAGGTTTCGGCGTGAGTGCCGACTCTAACCTGAACGCTGTCGCCGGGCTTGCGTTCCTTACGGCGATACAGATCGCGCAGGAGCTTGCCGAACGGTAGGGTCGCCCAGTCGCTGGGGCCGGGCGAGGGCGGCAAGAATACGATGGCGCACGCGTAGCGGGCGAGTGTCGCGGCGGTCAGGCGTGCGCTAATTTGGCGCACGGGAACCACAAGCGAACTGAAGGGCAAGCGAATCGGCATATCCTAAAAAAGCAAGCGTCCCGCGAAAATCCGCAGGAGTATCCTTGCTTGACCGTGAAAAACCAAACCCCGAGATAGCGCTGCTAAAATCCCAAGTGGCAGTTCGCGCAACGGCGCAGTTCGCGCAACGGCACTGTAACGTGCCTGCCATCTTAACAGGACATGGGGGTATGTGCATGGGCGCATGCCTACCCAATAAGGCTCTCATATGACACCGCAATCGCCGTTCGAAGACATCGATCCGACCGAAACGCAAGAATGGCTCGAGTCGATCCACTCGGTGCTGCGCGCGCAGGGACCGCAGCGTGCCCAGTTCCTGCTGGAAAAGCTGGTGGATTTCACTCGCCGCTCCGGCACGTATTTGCCGTTCAAGCCGAACACGGCTTACCTGAATACGATTTCCAAGGGACAAGAACCCGACTATCCAGGCGACCGCTCACTGGAGCGGCGCAACGACGCCTATATCCGCTGGAATGCCCTCGCCATGGTGGTGCAGGCCAATCGCAAGAATTCCGAGTATGGCGGCCATATCGCGACGTACGCCTCGGCGGCGACGCTGTACGAGGTGGGCTTCAATCATTTTTGGCGAGCGAAGAGCGCAGCGCATCCCGGCGATATGATTTTCATGCAGGGGCATTCGGCCCCCGGTATCTACGCGCGTGCGTATCTCGAAGGTCGTTTGGACGAAAGTCAGTTGCTGCGGTTTCGCCAGGAGGTGCGCGGCGGCGGATTGTCGTCCTATCCACACCCGTGGCTGATGCCGGAGTTTTGGCAATTCCCCACCGTGTCGATGGGTTTGGGTCCCATGACGGCCATCTTCCAAGCACGCTTCGTGCGGTATCTGGAACATCGCGGCATCGTGCCGCCGTCGGACCGCAAAGTGTGGGCGTTCCTCGGCGACGGGGAAATGGACGAGCCCGAGTCGATGGGCGCGCTCACCATGCCGGTGCGTGAGAAACTCGACAACCTGATTTTCGTCATCAATTGCAATCTGCAACGCCTGGACGGACCGGTGCGCGGCAACGGCAAGATCATTCAGGAACTCGAGGCGGCTTTTTTGGGCGCCGGCTGGAACGTCATCAAAGTGCTGTGGGGCTCGCGATGGGATCCTCTGCTCGAGCGCGACCAGAAGGGATTACTGAAGCGGCTGATGGAAGAATGCGTCGACGGCGAGTACCAGAATTTCAAATCCAAAGGCGGCGCGTACACGCGCGAGCACTTCTTCGGCAAGTATCCTGAATTGAAAGAAATGGTCGCCAACATGTCCGACGAGGAGATCTGGCGCCTGAACCGCGGCGGTCATGATCCCCAAAAGGTGTACGCGGCATACGCATCGGCGGTGGCGCACAAGGGTGCGCCGACGGTGATTTTGGCGAAGACCGTCAAGGGATTCGGGCTGGGCAAAGCGGCCGAAGGCCTGAACTCGGCGCATCAACAGAAAAAACTCGGCGACGAGGACCTCAAAGAGGTGCGCGATCGTTTCAACATCCAGATTTCCGACGAGGAGATCAAGGGATTGGCGTTCCGCAAACCCACGACCGACAGCGAGGAGATGAAATATCTGCAAGGGCGTCGCGTAGCGCTCGGCGGTTATGTGCCGGCGCGCAGTTCGTCGGCGCCGCCCCTGGCGGTACCGCCGCTCGAGGCCTTCAGCGCACTGCTCGAAGGCAGCGCCGATCGCGAAATCTCCACCACCATGGCGCTGGTGCGAATCTTGACCACGTTGATCAAGGACAAGAATATCGGCAAGCACATCGTGCCCATCGTGCCGGATGAGGCACGCACCTTCGGCATGGAAGGTATGTTTCGCCAAGTGGGCATTTACTCTTCCGTGGGACAGCTCTACACGCCGCAGGATGCGGAACAGCTGATGTTCTATCGCGAAGACAAGCAGGGCCAGATTCTGGAAGAAGGCATCAACGAGGCCGGGAGTCTGTGTTCCTGGCTGGCCGCCGCGACGGCGTATTCGAATCACGGCGTCAGCATGATTCCGTTCTACATCTACTACTCGATGTTCGGTTTCCAGCGAGTCGGCGATTTCATCTGGGCGGCGGCCGATAGCCAGGCACGCGGATTCTTGGTGGGCGGCACCGCCGGCCGCACCACGCTCGCCGGCGAGGGCTTGCAACACCAGGATGGACACAGTCACTTGCTGGCCAGCACCGTTCCGACTTGCGTGGCTTACGATCCCACGTACACATATGAACTTGCGGTCATCGTGCAAGACGGCTTGCGCCGGATGTATCACGACCAGGAAAACGTTTTCTACTACATCACGTGCATGAACGAGAATTACGCGCATCCTGCCATGCCGGCCGGCGCCGCCGAGGGCATCTTGAAAGGAATGTACCTGCTGCGTAGCGCGGGCAAGGGTACGCTGCGCGCCACGCTGTTCGGGTCGGGCACGATATTGCGTGAGGTGCTGGCGGCGGCAGATCTGCTCGAGAAGGACTACGGTGTGGCCGCGGATGTCTTCTCGGCCACCAGCTTCAGCGAGTTGCGCAGGAATGCGCTCGCGGTCGAGCGGTGGAATCTTCTGCATTCCAACGACAAGCCGAAGTACACCTACGTGCAGCAGGCGCTGGGCGACCGCACCGGTCCGTTCATCGCGGCAACGGACTACATGAAAACCGTGGCGGATCAAATTCGGCAATGGGTTCCCGGCCGCTATGCCGTGCTCGGTACCGACGGTTTCGGCCGCAGCGACTCGCGCGCCGAGTTGCGGCGCTTCTTCGAAGTAGACCGACATTATGTGGTGGTCGCGACGCTCAAGGCGTTGGCCGACGATGGCAAGATCGATCGGCCCATGGTGACGCAGGCCATGAAGACCTTCGGCATCGACCCCGAAAAACCCAATCCTCTGACGGTCTAGGCGAACTTCGTGGCAACCCCAATCGAAGTCTTGGTTCCCGACATCGGCGGTTTCAAGGATGTCAGCGTCATCGATGTGCTGGTGAAGGACGGGCAGCAGATCGACAAAGAAGCCCCATTGATCACGCTGGAGACTGAAAAGGCGGCCATGGACGTGCCGGCACCGGCTGCCGGCAGGATCACGCAGGTCAAAGTCAAACCAGGCGACAAGGTATCCGAAGGCTCGTTGATCCTCCTGCTCGAGACGGCGGGGGCCGAAACCGCGGCCGCGGCGGACACCAAACCCGCTCCGGCAGAAACGCCGCCGGCCGCACCTGCGGCTGCTGCGGCAGTTGCGCCCGCGAGCACCGCCGTTCCTGAGCCACCCGCGCCCGCAGCGGCGCCGGCGATACCTGCCGCTCGCTTCGCGCCACCCGCCGCACGCACGACGACCACGATTGATGAAGCCGCCTTTTCAAAGGCCTATGCCAGTCCGTCGGTGCGCAAGTTTGCGCGCGAATTGGGCGCCGATCTCGGCGAGATTGCCGGCACCGGCCCCAAGGGACGAATCACGCAGGAGGACGTGAAGGCGCATGTGAAGCAGATTCTCGCGGTGCCCCTGCCGGTGACACCCGCAGCTGCGGGGTCTGGGTTGCCGAAGGTGGCGGAAGTGGACTTCGCGAAATTTGGCGTGGTGGAGGTCAAGCCGCTGTCGCGCATCCAACGGATTTCCGGCGCACGTTTGCAAGCGAGTTGGATCAATTTGCCGCACGTAACGCAGTACGACGAGGCGGACATCACGGAGCTCGAAGCGGTCCGTGTCGCGCTCAAGGACAAGGCGGCGCAAGAAGGCGCGAAGCTCACGCCGCTGGTACTCATCATCAAGGCCTGCATCGCTGCATTGCAGAAATTTCCGCGCTTCAATGCATCGCTCGATCCATCGGGTGAGAACTTGGTCTTCAAAAAATATTTCCATATCGGCTTTGCCGCGGACACGCCGAATGGATTGGTGGTGCCCGTGATTCGCGATGCCGATCGCAGCGACATCTATCAACTCGCGCTACGCTTAAGCGAGATGTCGGAAAAGGCGCGCGCCGGAAAATTAAAAGCCGCCGAGATGCAGGGTGGTTCCTTCACCGTCTCGAGCTTGGGCGGCATCGGCGGCACGGCCTTCACGCCCATCATCAATGCGCCCGAGGTGGCCATTTTGGGTGTCGCCAAGTCCAGTCTGAAACCGGTATACGAACGCGGCGGCTTCATACCGCGCCTCATGCTGCCCCTGTGCTTGTCGTATGACCATCGGGTCATCGACGGTGCGGAAGCGGCGCGCTTCATCGTGTACTTGAGCAAGACGTTGAGCGATGTGAAGGCGCTGATATGAGCGTGGTCGAAGTTCGAGTCCCCGACTTGGGCGACTCCAAGGGCGTCAAGGTCGTCGAGGTGCTGGTCGCGAAAGGCGCCGAGATTCGCCTCGATGACCCGCTCATCACGCTCGAAACTGAAAAGGCGTCCATGGACGTGCCGTCGCCGGTGGCGGGGGTCATCGAATCCATCGACATCAAGAAGGGCGACGATGTGGTCGCCGGCACGCTGATCGCGACGGTGACCGTGGCGGACGCTGCCGCTGCGCCCGCCGCGGCTGGAGCTGCGCCCGCACCGGCTGGAACGGCAGCGCCACCCGCACCGGCAGCGGCACCACGGCGGAGGTGCCGCCGGACGCGCTCGACTTGGTCGTGCTCGGCGCCGGCCCCGGGCAAGGCGAGTGCGGCCACCGTCCCGCCGAGAAAAAATCGTCGATCCATGACGCAAGACTAG
>Ga0066789_10001206_pt1 | contig 11100 bp, 9 predicted proteins | sample OrgsoiDNA2013049_FD_70960 | JGI IMG/M metagenome (GOLD analysis project Ga0066789, IMG submission 70960) | Permafrost soil microbial communities from the Arctic, to analyse light accelerated degradation of dissolved organic matter (DOM) -... | ecosystem: Environmental > Terrestrial > Soil >...
GGAAGATCGCCCTGAATGAGCTCGTCCTCCGGCGCTGCATCCTGTGGAGAGGCGTGGTCTGGCTGATACGATGGGGTGGCGAACTTGCGCACGGGATCGCGTTCCTCCTGTCCCCGTCGCCGGGGAGTTTCGTCGGTTGGTCGCATGCGGTCCCCATGCCCGGCGCGCGGGGTTTGTTATCATAACCGATTCGAGCAGTGCCTCTTTTCCAGAGTCCGTCGATGACCGTCCCCGCCACCCGCTTTCCGCTCGCCAGCGACGCGCTTGCAGCCGTCGCCGGCGACCTGCTGCGCGAAGCCAAGTCGGCGGGCGCGACCGCGGCGGAAACCGAGGTGTCGCAAGGCTTCGGACAGAGCGTTACGGTGCGCAAGGGCGACGTCGAAACCATCGCCTATAACCGCGACAAGGGGATCGGAGTCACCGTCTACGTCGGCTCGCGACGAGGACACGCAAGCACTGCGGACTTCGCTCCGGGCGCGCTCAAGGACACGGTGCAGAAGGCGCTCACGATCGCGCGCTATACCGCGGACGACGCTTGCGCCGGATTGGCCGATCCGACGCTGCTCGCGCGAGCCTGGGGTGACCTCGATCTCTATCACCCGTGGGACTTGAGCGTCGAAGAAGCGATCGCGATGGGCCGCGAATGCGAGGCGGCCGCGCTCGGCGTCGACCCGCGCCTGGTCAACTCCGAGGGCGCCACCGTGTCGCTGCACGAAGCGCAGTTCGTCTACGCCAACAGCCACGGCTTTACCGGCGGCTACGCGAGCTCGCGCCACGGCATCTATTGCGCGGTCATCGGCGAAGAGGACGACGCGATGCAGCGCGACGACTGGTATTCGAGCGCCCGCTCGCCCAAGGATCTCGAGCCCGCGAGCGAAGTGGGGCGCCAGGCAGGACTGCGAACGGTGCGACGTCTGGGTGCGCGACAGCTGGCGACCACGGATTGCCCGGTGCTCTACGAAGCGCAGATTGCTACCGGATTGATCGGCCATTTTGTCAGCGCCGTGAGCGGGGGCAGCCTCTACCGAAAATCGTCGTTTCTGCTCGACAGCCTCGGCGCCCAGGTGTTCACGCCTGCACTCACGATTCGCGAGGAGCCGCACTTGAAGCGGGGCCCGGCGTCGGCGCCGTTCGACGACGAAGGCGTGGCAACGCAGCCGCGCGATGTCGTTCGCGACGGGGTCGTGCAGGGTTATTTTCTCGGCAGCTACTCGGCGCGAAAGCTCGGCCTCGCGTCCACGGCAAACGCCGGCGGCAATCACAATCTGGTCGTCAGCCACGGCGACGACGACCTTCCGGCGATGCTCAAGCGCATGGGCAGCGGTCTGATGGTGACCGAGCTGCTCGGACAGGGAGTCAATCCGGTCAGCGGCGATTATTCCCGCGGCGCTGCGGGATACTGGATCGAAGACGGCGAAATCGCCTATCCGGTCGAGGAGATCACCGTCGCCGGCAATCTCTCGCATATGTATCGCGACATCGTCGCCATCGGCAGCGACGTCGACCGCCGCGGCTCGCGCCATTGCGGATCGATCCTGATCGGCGCCATGACGGTCGCTGGAAACTAGGCGTCAAGTGGCCGAGCGCAGACTGCGGGAGCGCTTGCTGTCGTGGCGACGATCGCTCGCGGATCCGTTGCGCAATGCGACGGCCGCGAACCGGTGGATCGCCACGCTGCCGACGGTCGAGGCGCTGCAGCTTCAGCGCGAGGCGCTTGACCTCGTTTCATCGTTTCCGGGCGGACGCCGCACCATCTCGCCGGCTCAGGCCGAGGCGCTGATGCGCATCGACGCGCGATTCGAGCCGGTCATCAGTCAGCTGACCGCGCAGTACGCTGCCAATTACCAGCGTTCCAGCGGCGTGGAGACACGGCTGTGGCACGGCGTTTTCGACCTGGTCAAGGCGTTTACCGCGGCGTACAACGCGGCGCTGAAAACCGGCTATGCGGGCGAGCAGCGGCGGTGGAAAGCGGTGCTGCCGAAGATCCTGGTCCGGCTGGCGCACTACAAGGGACTCGATGGCAAATTCCGCCTGTTCCGCTACGGCCACTGGATCCCCGCGCAATGGCGCGAATTTCACGAGCTCTACGAATTCGCACGGATGCGCGGCTGGCAGCTCGAGACGATGGCGCTCGACGCCGACGGCTTCAGCCGCTCCGCGACGTCGATCGAGCAGGAATACATTCGATCGCTCCTGCTGATGCGCCTCGACAGCGGCAACTTCACGCCCGACCAGGTCGACTGGGTGGCGCGCGCGCTCGACAAGTGGGTTGCGCCGCTGTCTTTGATGCCCCCCCCCGGCACCGGCGCGAATTTCTCCGTCGACCTGTCGGGCACGCAGGGTCTGAAGCGGCAGGACAGGCCGCGCGCCGGCGGCCGCCTGATGTTTCTCGACGCGACTGCCGTTTACGCGCGTGTCGTCGAGCGCATGCGATGGCTGCCCGATCGCGACGAGGACGCAGCATCGCCGGGAGACCTGCCGCCGCGCGAGCAAAAACTGTTGCTGATGCGCCTGGCCGCGTTGTACGGGCCCGATGCGCTGGCGTTCTCGCCGCGCGCACCGCGCAAAGCCGCCGAGACAGGAGTGCGCGTTGTGGTCGGCCTGCAGGCGCTCACGCGAGCGGTCGCCGAAGTCGAGCGGCTGTCGTCGGAAGCGAAGTCGATCGGCGCCCGGCACAGTTACGACGAAATTACGCAGATGGTGAATCCGACGGCGAACCCGGACTCGGTGGCGCGGCGTGTCAAGGGCACCGAATGGCGCATGATCGAGCGCAGCGAGACCGGCTGCCGGCTGGTGGCGCCGGCCAAGGATGCGCCGACGCGTCTTGGCGAGATGATCGCGTTTCGGGACGGAGACAACTGGTCGCTCGCGGTCGTTCGGCGCATGCAGCGGCAGCAGGTGGACGAAGTGATCTGCGGCGTCGAAGTCATCGCCAAGCGGATCGTCCGCGTGTTGTTGCGCAGCTGGACCGCGCCGCTGGAGTCCGCCGCGCGCGCCGCGGTCGAGCGGCCTTTCTTCGGTATCTACCTGCCGGCGCATCCGGACAATCGGCAGTCGGCGCAGCGCAGCCTCATCGGTCCCGACGAGCGCTTCCTGACCGGCGGCATGGTCGAGCTCGACACCGGCAACGCACGCTATCTGGTCCGTTTCACCGAGACCATCGAGCGCCAGGCGGGCTGGGCGTGGGCCCTGTTCAACGCAGTGCGCAAGCTCTCGGCATAACGGAAGGCCATCGTCGGAAATGGGTTAGAATCGCGCTCGGTAGCAGGCAGCAGATTTGCCCGGCAGCGCACCATGACCGAGGGTCCGGAGCGCCGTTTTCCGCCGGACGCATACGTCGCGGTCACGCCGCATCGATCAAGGCGGATCAACACGCCGTCATACTCAATCTGGAGGGTCCATGGAACGTCGTTCATTTTTGAAAAAAGCCGGGGTCGGCCTTGCCGCCGGCGCCGTCGCCGCGCCCGCCATCGGGCAGGGCACCCAGCCCGAGGTCAAGTGGCGGCTCGCGTCGAGCTTCCCGAAAAGCCTGGATACGATTTTCGGTGGGTCGGAAACGATTTCGAAGCGTGTGGCAGCCTGCACCAACGGCAAGTTCCAGATTCAGGTATTTGCCGCCGGCGAGATCGTCCCCGGCTTGCAGGTGCTCGACGCAGTGCAAAACGCAACTGTCCAGTGCTGCCATACGGCGCCGTACTATTTCTTCGGCAAGGATCCGACATTCGCTTTCGCGTGCGCCATTCCTTTCGGGCTCAACGGTCGCCAGCAGAACGCTTGGATGTATCACGGCGGCGGGCTGGAGCTGATGCGCGATTTCATGAAGGACTACAACGTCATCAACTTTCCGGCGGGGAATACCGGCGCGCAAATGGGCGGCTTTTTCCGCAAGGAGCTCAAGACCGTTGCCGACATGAAGGGTCTCAAGATGCGCATCGGGGGCTTTGCCGGGGCGGTAATGAGCAAGCTGGGCCTGGTGCCGCAACAGATCGCCGGCGGCGATATCTATCCCGCGCTGGAGAAAGGCACGATCGATGCGGCAGAATGGGTCGGTCCCTACGATGACGAAAAGCTGGGCTTGTACAAGGTCGCGAAAAACTATTACTACCCGGGTTGGTGGGAGGGCGGTCCCGAGCTCGACCTGTTCGTGAACACCAAGGCGTGGGAGGCTCTGCCCAAGGACTATCAGGCGGTGCTCGAGGCGGCGTGCCACGAAGCCAACGTCGACATGGTCGCCAAATACGACGCGGTGAATCCCGCCGCGCTTCGCCGGCTCGTCGCCGCGGGCGTCCAGCTGCGGCCGTTCCCTCGCGAGATCATGCTGGCTTCATGGAAGGCCGCGAACGAGCTTTATACCGAGACGTCTGCCAGCAACCCGCGCTTCAAGAAAGTCTACGATCAGTGGGTCAAGTTCAGAGACGAGGACATTCTCTGGTTCCGTGTCGCGGAACAGAACTTCGACACCTTCATGGCCACAGTGAGCCAGCAAAGCAACGCTGCAAAGAAATAGAACGCCGAAGATTGAATGCGACAGGCCCCGCGAGCGGGGCCTGTCGCATTTTGGCGTCCTGCTTCGGTGTCCTACTTGCCCGCCGACGGGGCTGGAGTGGCGGGTGCCTTGAACGCGTCTTCGAGCGACTGTGAATCCTTCGCTTCTTCCTTTTCCTGCTGCTCGTTCGTGTTCGACGAGGCGCCTGGCACAAGCGCATCCGCGGGCGCGGTTTCGCTCGGCGGTAACTGGATCTGGATCTTGGTGGGGTCGAGCGTGCTCTCCTTGGCCTTGTACACCATCACCATCTGCGGGAACGAGATGACAAGCGCAATCATGACGACCTGTATCAGCACGAACGGCACCGCGCCCCAGTAGATCTGGCCGGTGGTCACGCGCGCCGTCAGCCTGCCGGTGACCTTGTCAAGATAGTCCTTCGCCGGCGCGACGCTGCGCAGATAGAAGAGCGCAAATCCGAATGGCGGGTGCATGAACGAAGTCTGCATGTTCACGCCCAGCAGCACCCCGAACCAGATGAGGTCGATGCCGAGCTTGTCTGCGACCGGCCCAACGAGCGGAATGACGATGAACGAGAGCTCGAAGAAGTCGAGGAAGAATGCGAGGAAGAAAATCAGAATGTTGACGACGATCAGGAAGCCGAGCTGCCCTCCCGGCAGATTGAGCAGGAGATGCTCGACCCAGACGTGGCCGTTGACGCCGTAGAAGGTCAGGCTGAAGACGCGCGCCCCGACGAGAATGAAGACCACGAACGTGGAAAGCTTGGCGGTCGTGTCCATCGCCTGCTTGAGCAGCTTGAGGGAAAGCCGTCTGCGCACCAGGGCCATGATCAGCGCACCGGACGCGCCCATCGCACCGCCCTCGGTCGGCGTGGCGACGCCGAGGAAGATCGTTCCGAGCACCAGGAAGATCAAAGCCAGCGGGGGAATCATGACGAATACAACGCGTTCGGCGAGCCGCGACAAAAGCCCCAGCTTCAAAAAGCGGTTGACAAGCGCGGCAAAAAACGCGACGCCGGTGCCTACACTCGCCGCAACGACGATCATCTCGTCGGTTGGATCGTCGGGACCGTAATTGAAGTGCGCGAAGGCAACCGCGGATAACACCGCGACGATCGTCAGTATCAGAAGTGACCGGGCGCCGCCCGAGCCGTCGGGCTCGCGCAGCGTGCGTGCTTCCATCGGAAGCGCCGGAACCCACGAGGGCTTCACCGCGCTGACGCCGATCGTGTATGCCGCGTAGAGGCAGGCCAGCGTGATCCCGGGAATGAATGCGCCGGCATACATGTCGCCGACCGATTTGCCGAGCTGGTCGGCCATGATGATGAGAACTAGCGATGGCGGAATGATTTGCGCCAGCGTTCCCGATGCTGCAATCACGCCCGAAGCGAAGCGCCGGTCGTAGCCATAACGCAGCATGATGGGCAGCGAGATCAGTCCCATCGAGATCACCGAGGCGGCAACCACGCCGGTCGTGGCCGCGAGCAAGGCGCCGACGAAGATCACCGCGTACGCGAGGCCACCGCGCACCGGTCCGAACACCTGGCCGATGGTGTCGAGCAGGTCCTCGGCCATGCCGCTTCGCTCGAGTATCAATCCCATGAAGGTGAAGAACGGCACTGCGAGCAGGGTGTCGTTCGACATCACGCCCCAGATGCGCTGGGGCAGCGCCTGGAGCAGCGAAGTCGGCAGCAATCCGAGATAGATGCCGACCAGGGCGTAGCCAATGCCAACCGCCGCGAGCGAAAATGCAACAGGATAGCCAAGCAGGAGGACGATGACCAAGGTGCCGAACATCAGCGGGCCGATGTTGGCGATCAGGAATTCGGTCATGGCCGGTCTCCGCGCGCCTGTTCCGCGATTTCCTCGGCGAGCGCCTTTTCACCGCGGGCCCTGAGAATATCTTCGGCGAGCTCCTCCTCGGCTGTCCTGACCACAAGTTTTTCCGATGGGTCCGGGATCATTCCGCGAAGAAATGCGACGCGCTTGATCAGCTCGGAGATTCCCTGCAGCACAAGAAGCGCGAAACCGATCGGCACCATCAGCCGCGCCGGCCAGATGATAAGACCGCCGGCGTTGGTCGAAACCTCATTCCTTTGAAACGCGTCGACGAACACCGGCCACGACAGCCACATCACCAGAACGGCCATCGGCAGCAGGAAGAATAGGGTGCCGAGTATGTCGATCCAGGTCTGCGCCTTTTTCGAAAGGCGGCCCGCGATGACGTCGATGCGAACATGCTCGTTACGCAGCAAGGTGTACCCGGCGAGAAAGAGAAAAATCGCCGAGAACAGATACCACTGGATTTCGAGCAAGCCGTTGGAGCTGTAGTTGAAAGCCTTGCGCACGACGGCATTTGCGGCGCTGATCACGACCATCAGCAATATCAGCCAGTAGAACGCATGGCCGATGCGCTCGTTCATCCGGTCGATCAGCCGCGAGAGCGACAGAAGGGGGGCCACGGGCATTCCTCCGGAGAATTTTGGCGGGGTTCGATCCTGATGCCCCAGGCGCGCCCGCAACGCCGCGCCTCTTGCCGCCGTATTCGGCGGAGGGCACGCACTGGCGCGAAGATTAACCCGACCCCGGGAGCTTGGCAATCGACGCCCGCGAGCGTGTTCCGCTGCTCCGGCGACCGTGCGGCCAATGGTAAGATATTCGTTTCCTGCCCGATTCCTGACCCATGCCGATCCGCAAGCAGACACTGGCCGATGCCGACCCCGAGATCGCCGCGGCGATCAACGCCGAGAACGGCCGCCAGGAAGAACACATCGAGCTGATCGCCTCGGAGAATTACACCAGCCGGGCGGTGATGGAAGCCCAGGGATCGCAGCTCACCAACAAATATGCAGAGGGATATCCCGGAAAGCGGTATTACGGCGGCTGCGAGTTCGTGGACGTCGCCGAGCAGCTTGCAATCGACCGCCTGAAAAAACTTTTCAACGCCGAGTTTGCCAACGTGCAACCGCATTCGGGGGCGCAGGCGAATCAGGCCGTGTTTTTTGCCACGCTCAAGCCCGGCGATACGGTTCTTGGCATGTCTTTGCCGCATGGCGGGCATCTGTCGCACGGCTCGCCCGTGAACATGTCCGGCAAGTGGTTCCACGTCGTTGCGTATGGTCTCGAGCCCGAAACCGAGCTCATCGATTACAAGAGCGTCGAGCGTCTCGCCAAAGAGCACAAGCCCAAGCTGATCGTCGCCGGCGCGTCCGCATACTCGCGGGTCATCGACTGGACGCGCTTTCGCGAGATCGCGGACTCCGTCGGCGCCTACCTGATGGCCGACATGGCGCACTACGCCGGCCTGATCGCCGCCGACCTCTATCCCACACCCGTCGGGGTCGCGCACTTCATCACCAGCACCACGCACAAGACGTTGCGCGGACCGCGCGGCGGCTTCATTCTCGCCGCCAAGGAGCACGAGAAGCTCATCAATTCGGCGGTCTTTCCGGGCCTTCAGGGCGGTCCGCTGATGCATGTGATCGCCGCCAAAGCGGTGGCGTTCAAGCAGGCGCTGTCGCACGAATTCAAGGTCTATCAGGAGCGCGTGCTCGAAAACGCGCGAGTGCTGGCCACCGTCCTGCAAGGGCGGGGCCTGCGCATCGTCTCCGGCGGCACCGATTCGCACATGTTCCTGGTCGATCTGCGGGCAAAGAAAATAACCGGCAAGGATGCCGAGGCCGCGCTTTCGCGCACGCACATCACGGTCAACAAGAACGCGATTCCGAACGATCCGGAAAAGCCCTTTGTCACCAGTGGAGTGCGCATCGGGAGCCCGGCGATCACGACTCGCGGCTTCACCGAGATCGAATGCGAGGAGCTGGCGCATCTGATTGCCGACGTGCTCGATGCGCCCGCCGACGCCAAGACGCGGGAACGGGTCATCGCCGGGGTGAAAACGCTGACCACGAAATTTCCCGTTTACCGGTGATTCAACATCGAATGTCCGGTCGCGGCCAAGGCGTGGAAGTGCACTCGCACCCTCGATTGCCGCGATCCGCCGCGGTCGTTGCGGCGCGCTGACCATGAAGTGTCCCTTTTGCGGAAGCGCGGAAACCCAGGTCGTCGACTCGCGGGTCTCCGAAGCCGGTGATTCGATCCGGCGCCGTCGGCGGTGCCTTGCGTGCCAGAAGCGATTCACGACCTACGAAACGGCGGAGCTTCGACTGCCGCAGATCGTCAAGCAGAACGGCACCCGCGCCGACTTCGATATCGATCGCATTCGCAATGGATTTCAACGCGCGCTTCACAAGCGCCCGGTGCCGACCGAGTACGTCGACCAGGCGGTCGAGCGTATCGTGCAGCAGGTGCTGGGCCTGGGCGAGCGCGAGATTCCGTCGCGTCAGGTCGGCGAGATGGTCATGCAGGAGCTCTACAAGCTCGACAAGGTCGGCTACATACGCTTCGCCTCGGTGTACCGCAGCTTTCAGGACGTTGCCGATTTCAGGGATGCACTGCAGGAAGTCGAGCCGACGCCGCCGCGGCGCAAGCCGCGCTAGCCCCGCGGCGAGGCGACTCGACCCCGCTGCCGCTCCGCCATGACCGCTGCGACGGACCGCGACATGATGACGCGCGCGCTCGCGCTCGCCGAACGCGGCATGTTCACGACCACGCCCAATCCGCGCGTCGGCTGCGTTATCGCCCGCGACGGCGTGGTGCTGGGCGAGGGCTGGCACGAGCGCGCAGGCGAAGCGCATGCGGAAGTCCGGGCCCTGAACGATACGCGAGCGCGCGGCAACGATACGCGGGGCGCGACCGCTTACGTCACGCTCGAACCGTGCAATCATCAGGGGCGCACGCCGCCGTGCAGCGAAGCGCTGCTTGGCGCCGGAATCGAGCGCGTGGTGGCGGCGATGAACGATCCGTATGCCGAAGCGGCCGGAGGCGCCGATCGATTGAAAACCGCGGGAATCGCCGTCGAAGTGGGGCTCCTCGAAGACGCGGCGCGCGAGCTCAACATCGGCTGGCTGCAAAGACTGCGTCTGGGCAGGCCCTGGATACGGCTCAAGCTTGCGGCGAGTCTCGACGGCCGCACCGCGCTGGAAAACGGCGCCAGCCAATGGATCACGGGCGAGGAAGCGCGCGCCGACGGGCATCGCTGGCGGGCCAGGGCGTGCGCAATTCTCACCGGCATCGGCACCGTGCAGCACGACGATCCGCAACTCAATGTACGGGCGATCGCAACGTCACGGCAGCCGCTCAAGGTCGTCGTCGATCGCCACGGAGAAATTTCACCCAGCGCGCGAGTGCTCGCGGGCGGCGCCGTGATCCTTGTCACCGCGACCCGGCCCGCGGCGAGTCTGCCCGAAAACGTGCAAGTCATCACCGCGCCCGATCGCGACGGCCGGATCGATTTGCGCGCCATGGCAGCTGCGCTCGGCGCGCGGGAGATCAATGAGCTGCACGTCGAGGCCGGGGCCAAGCTCAACGGCGCCATGCTCGCCGCCGGCATCGTCGACGAGCTCCTGCTCTACATTGCCCCGTGTTTGTTGGGCGATCCCGCGCGCGGCATGTTCGCGCTTCCGGCGCCGCTGACACGTCTCGTCGACCGGGTGCCGCTCTCGATCAGGAGCGTCGAGCCGATCGGCGACGATTGGCGCGTGCTGGCTCGCGTGGCCGCGGTCGCAACGGCAACCGGGGCGCGTTGATGTTTACCGGCATCGTGCAAAGCGTGGGTCGCATCGCCGCCGTGAAGGAAGCTGCGGACGGATACCGGATCGAGCTCGATGCGGAAACGCTCGGCGTGGACGATGTCGCCGTCGGCGACAGTATCGCGATCAACGGTTGCTGTCTTACGGTCGTCGAAATCGATGGGGCGACGCTGGCATTCGACTTGTCCGCGGAGAGCGTTCGTTGCACCAGCGGCCTCGACCGGCCCGGTCAGGTGAATCTCGAAAAGGCGCTTCGCCTGTCCGACCGACTCGGCGGGCACCTCATGAGCGGACACGTCGACGGCGTCGGCGCGGTCACGCGCTTCGAGCGCGTCGGGCGCGCCGGCGCCGCCGCGATTGCCGATGACAAGGAGCGCAGCGTGCTGCTGGAGGTCGAAGTTCCGACGGAGCTCGCTCGCTTCGTCGCCCAGAAGGGCTCCATCGCCGTCGACGGCGTGAGCCTCACCATAAACGAAGTCGCCGGCACGCGCTTTTCGGTCAACCTGATACCGCATACACTGGCCGTCACCACACTGGGGGCACTGGCCGCCGGCGCGAGGGTAAACATCGAAGTCGACATCGTCGCGCGCTATATTGCGAGGCTGCACGACCCGGAAAGCTGAACGAGGAGATCACTCCATGGATCTGACGACATTGGAACGCCTTCCGCTCTGGATCGGCGGCCGCGCCGTCGCGGCGCACACCACGCGCTATGGCGAGGTCACCAACCCGGCAACGGGCGAAGTGCTGCGTCACGTGCCGCTCGCGGACGCGGCGGATGTCGACGCTGCGGCTGCCGCGGCCAAAGCGGCGTGGCCCGCGTGGCGCGCCGCGCCGGCGTTGCGGCGCGCGCGAATTCTGATGCGCTTTCGCGATCTCATGGAGACGCACAAGAAGGACCTGGCGCGGCTGGTGTCGCAGGAGCACGGCAAGACCGTCGTCGACG
>Ga0066789_10001208_pt1 | contig 11089 bp, 13 predicted proteins | sample OrgsoiDNA2013049_FD_70960 | JGI IMG/M metagenome (GOLD analysis project Ga0066789, IMG submission 70960) | Permafrost soil microbial communities from the Arctic, to analyse light accelerated degradation of dissolved organic matter (DOM) -... | ecosystem: Environmental > Terrestrial > Soil >...
CGAAGTTGGTGCCGCGTCCTTGCATGGGCCAAGGGTAGCCGGGGAGCCGTTCAGATCGCGATAAGGGAACGGCTGAGATCGCGATATGGAACTGCTCAGATCGCCTGTAAGGGAGAAAAGTGACTAGTCACTTCGATCATCCGGAACTACCCCAAAGCGCCATATCCGTCAAATCAGTCTCTCCGTAGGGTTTGAGACATACAGCGAGCGACCTTGTCCGGCACACCGCATGGCACGGATTTCTCGGGGAGGTCAGCAATGTCACTCACCATGACGCATCGTGAGGATGTCGCAACGGGCCACTACACGTGGGTCGAGCAGTGGGCACTGCAAGGAGCCTGCATCGACGCAGAGCCTGACGCCCTGTTCGTGCGTGGCGCTGCCCAGCAGCAGGCCAAGCAGGTATGCATGAGCTGCCCGGTCATCGCCGAGTGCCTTGCCGACGCGCTGGACAACCGAACCGAGTTCGGGGTCTGGGGCGGTATGACGGAGCGAGAGCGCCGTGCGCTGCTCAAGCGCCGGCCGGGAGTCACCTCCTGGCGCGTGTTGTTCGCGGCCGACCGGATGCGTCAGGAACGCCCGGCTTCCTGAGGTAACGAGGCCCCCGCGCCCGCCGTTTTGGCGGCCCGGGTGCTCTGGATCAGGCAGGACCCCTCCCGCGCTGCCGCTTCCCTGCGTCGTTACTTTCCGGCGAGCGCGTCGCCCACAGCGCGCAGACCCACCAGATCGTGGATGTCCCCCGATGCCGCCGGCACCTCGACCACCGGTATGTCAGGGTGTCCCGCAACGAAGCGCCTGGCCAGAGACTCGTGCCGTGCTGCGATCTCGGCCTGGACCGCGTGCATCCGCAACAGCCCCTGGGTGATCGCCGTGCGCTCCCAGCCACCCGTCGAGCTGGTGCTGTCCTCGTCGCCCAGCTCTTCGGCGGCTCCAAGCGCGCGGGCCGCCGAAAGACCGGGTGCGGACACGCGATACATCCGATTGACCACCAGCCCGGCCAGGGGCATCTCCTCCTCGTCCAGGCGGTCGACGAAGAATGCGGCCTCGCGCAGCGCGTCCCGTTCAGGAGCGGCAACCACGATGAAGGTCGTCGTCCGGTCGCTCAGCAGCGCGTACGTGTGGTCCGCGCGCTTGCGGAAGCCGCCGAACATCGTGTCGAGGGCGGCGACGAAGGTCTGAACATCGCCGAGCATCTGACCGCCCAGCACCTTGGTCAGGGTCTTGGTGACAACATTCACACCCGCACTGAAGACCTTGGCGTATGCGCGGCCACCGGCCTTCGCCGGCGCGGCCAGGATGCGGATGAATCGGCCGTCCAGGAAGGACCCGAGGCGTTTGGGAGCGTCCAGGAAGTCCAGGGCTGAACGAGAAGGCGGGGTGTCGACGACGATGAGGTCCCAGCGCGGGTTCTCCGGGTCGAGGTCAGCCTCGACCCTGAGCTGTCCGAGCTTCTCCATCGCCATGTACTCCTGGGTCCCGGCGAACGAGCTCGAGACTGCCTGGTAGAACGGGTTGGCAAGTATCTGTTCCGCCTTCTCGGCCGTGGCGTGGGCCTCGACGACCTCGTCGAAGGTCCGCTTCATATCCAGCATCATCGCGTCGAGCGAGCCGCCGTCAGTGTGGTTGATGTCGGCGACCGGTCTTGGCGTGTTGTCCAGCGTGGTCAGGCCGAGCGACTGCGCCAGGCGCCGGGCGGGGTCGATGGTGAGCACGACCACCCGGCGGCCGGACTCGGCGGCGCGAAGTCCGAGCGCCGCCGCGGTGGTCGTCTTCCCGACTCCGCCGGCGCCGCAGCACACGATGATGCGGGTCTGCGGATCCTCGAGCAACGCGTCAATATCGAGAACGGACATGTCTATGCCATCCCTTGCGCCATGAGCATCTCTGCCATCTCGCGGATGCCGTTCGCGTCGACACCCTCGGAGAAGGAGGGCAACCGGTAGGTGGGCCGGCCCAGACGCTCGATGACGTCGGCCTCGTCGCGCTCGAGGGTGACGCGCTCTGCGTGGTCCCTGGCTTCGGTCAGCAGGCCGTTGACCACGGCGTCGGTGGCTCGCACATGGACCCGGGTCAGGTCTGCCGCGACGTCCTGGCGGGAGATCGCATCCCTGGATGCTGCTTCCAGGACGTCCAGGCTGAGGATCTCCTCGCGAACCTGGTTGACCACGATGCCACCGATCGGCATTCCGACGGCTCGAAGCTCGGCGATGGTGTCGACGGTCTCCTGCACAGGCATCTCCTCGAGCAGGGTCACCAGGTGGATTGCGGTCTGCGGGGACCTCAGCAGTGCGGTGATCGAGTCGGCCTGGGATCGGATCGGTCCGACCCTGGCCAGGTCTGCGACCTCGTGGTTGACGTTGAGGAAGCGCACCACCCGGCCGGTCGGCGGGGCATCCACCACCACCGCGTCATAGGCCGGTGCGGCGCCCGGACCCTTTGCCCGGTGGTCCCGGCGACGCCGGACTGCTTCGTAGACCTTGCCGGTGAGCAGGACGTCGCGGACGCCGGGCGCGATGGTGGTGGCGAAGTCGATGGCCCCGAACCTCTCCAGCATCCCGCCCGCACGACCGAGCTTGTAGTACATCTGGAGGTATTCCAGCAGAGCCGCCTTGGCGTCCACCGACAGCCCGAACACCTCGCCGCCGTGGGCTGCGTGCGCGATGCGGGCCTCGGTGGCGGCCAGCGGCGTGACGTCGAAGGTCTGGCTGATGCCCTGACGTCCCTCGACCTCGGCCAGCAGCACCCGCCTGCCCTCGGCTGCGAGGGCAAGAGCCAGGGCGGCGGCGACGGTCGTCTTGCCCGTGCCGCCCTTACCGGTCACGATGTGCAGTCGCACGCCGTCCCAGTCGGTGTCGCGGACCGACCCCGCCTCTGGTGCCATACCCAAGAGACTAAGGGGGCGGCGGCGCAGAGAGGGCAGTTGAGAGCCCATCTGGACGGCCTGGGCGGGCCCCGTGCCGGCCGGTCTAGGCTTCTGTCATGGCTACCTGGGAGTACGCAACGGTTCCACTCATCTCGCACGCCACCAAGCAGATCCTCGACCAGTGGGGCGAGGACGGCTATGAGCTCGTGCAGGTGGTGCCAGGCCCCGACGGCAATGGTCTGGTGGCATACCTCAAGCGCGAGAAGGAGTAGGGCATGTCGGCTGTCGAAGACCGCCTGGCCAAGCTCGGCCTCACCGTCCCGGACGTCGCCACGCCGGTGGCGGCCTATGTGCCGGCCCTTCGTGACGGCAACCTGATCTTCACGTCCGGCCAGCTGCCGATGGTGTCGGGTGACCTCGTGCAGACGGGCAAGGTGGGCGACGGTCACGGGCTGGTGCCCGCCGCGGACGCGAAGCAGCTGGCGCAGATCTGCGCCCTGAACGCGATCGCGGCGGTCAGGTCCGTCGTCGGCGATCTGGACAAGGTGACCCGCGTGGTCAAGGTCGTCGGCTTCGTGGCCAGCGACCCGGCCTTCACGGGACAGCCGGGCGTCGTCAATGGTGCCTCCGAGCTGCTCGCCGTGGCGTTCGGCGACGCCGGCGTCCACGCTCGGTCGGCAGTTGGTGTTGCGGTGCTTCCGCTCGACGCGCCGGTCGAGGTCGAGATCACCGTCTCGGTCCAGGACTGAGCATCCCCAGCCAGATTCGCGATTTCGCCATAGGGACGCTGGCCGGCCGGGCGGAGGACTGGCTGCACGGGCGACGTCCCGGGGTCGTCATCGCCAGATCCGCAGCCACGGTGATGATTCTGCGTGACCGTCCCGGCCCTGAGGACGGCGGCACCGATGGCGGTGGCGCCGGTGGCACGGAACGCCAGGGGGTCGATGTCTTCATGCTGCGCCGTTCGCCGACGATGGAGTTCGCGCCGCGGATGATGGTGTTTCCGGGAGGTGGCGTGGACCCGCGCGACGCAGACCCCAGTCTCCCGTGGGCCGGTCCCTCGCCGGCGGAGTGGGGACGGCTGCTCATCGCCGACGAGGCCACCGCGCGCGAGCTCGTGGTCGCCGCTGTCCGTGAGGTCTTCGAGGAGTGCGGGGTGTTGCTTGCCGGGCCCGACGTCGACTCCGTGGTCGGGGATGTGAGTGATCCGGTATGGAAGGCGGAGCGTGCGGCGTTGCTCTCACACGAGCTCTCGCTGGCTCAGATGCTGATCCGCCGGGGTCTGGTGCTCCGCTCCGATCTGCTGCGGGTGCGCGCCCACTGGATCACCCCGGAGTTCGAGCCGAAGCGTTATGACACAAGGTTCTTCGCCGCGCTTCTGCCGGCCGGGCAGATCGCCGACGACCAGACCAGCGAGGCGGACCATGCCGACTGGGCCGATCCGGTGCAGCTGCTCAAGGACTACGCCAGCGGTTCTTCCTTGATGCTGCCACCGACCGTGGTGTGCGTCGAGCAGGTTGCCGCGGTCGCCTCTGTCGCCGAGTTCCTGGCTGCCGAGGTCCAGATGGCGCCGATCACACCTGTGCCCGTCCGGGTCGATGACGTGGTGGTGCTGCGTTGCACGCTGCCCCCGGTGCGGCATCTCCCCCTGGAGGAGGAATGACTCCCGCCTGGGAGGGTGGCGACGTCACCTCGCGGGCAACCTGCGTGCTGGCACCGAACCAGGGTCCGCTGACCCTGGAGGGCACCAACACCTGGGTTCTGATGGAGCCCGGGTCGTCGCAGTGCGTCGTGGTCGATCCCGGACCGCTGGACGAGCCGCATCTGCGACGGGTGCTGGACGTCGTGGCGCTTCGAGGGGCCCGGGTCTGCCTCACGCTGCTCACCCACGGCCATCCCGATCACGCCGAGTCGGCTGGGCGCTTTGGCGAGCTCACGGGGGCACCGGTCAGGGCTGTTGGAGTGGGGCACGACGGGCTCGGCGACGGGGACCGGCTGACCGCCGGCGGTCTGGACCTGGCAGTCGTGGCCACTCCCGGGCACACCGGGGACTCGCTCTCCTTCCTGCTGGCTGCCGAGAACGCCCTGCTCACAGGCGACACCATCCTGGGTCGTGGCACGGCGATGGTGGCCTGGCCCGATGGTGAGCTGGCGGCATACCTCGCGTCCTTGGAGCGCATCGAGGAGATGACCGGCTCGGGAGAGGTGACGCGGATCCTGCCGGGCCACGGTCCCACCGTGCAGGATGCAGCCGGTGTCGTGCGCTACTACCTCGAACACCGCTCGGAACGGCTCGAGCAGGTCCGGGCTGCCATCGCGCTCACCGGCGGCGATCTCGGGTCAGACGTCGACGGGCTGGTCGAGACCGTGTATGCCGACGTTCCACGCGAGCTCTGGCCTGCGGCGCGGCTCAGCGTCCTGGCGCAGCTGGACTACCTGCGCGCCCAGCCGTGATACCCCTGCTCGTTGCCCGGAGGCCACCGTTACCGCGTGTGCGGTCAGCGGGCCCTGCGCTGGATGCGCTCGATGTCGATCAGCACGACCGCGCGCGCCTCGAGCTTGATCCAGCCCCGGGTTGCGAAGTCGGCCAGCGCCTTGTTGACCGTCTCCCGGGAGGCGCCGACGAGCTGCGCGAGCTCCTCCTGGGTCAGGTCGTGGGCGACCAGAAGGCCTCCTTCGGACGAGCGGCCGAAACGGCTGGACAGATCCAGCAGAGCCTTTGCCACCCGGCCGGGCACGTCGGTGAAGACGAGGTCGGACAGCGCCTCGTTGGTGCGACGAAGACGCCGGGCAAGGGCCGCCAGCATGGTCGTGGCCACGGCTGGGCGCCCGGACAGGAAGGTGTTGAGGTCCTCATGGCCGAGTGCGATCAGCTGCGTCTCGGCCACGGCGGTGGCAGTCGCGGTGCGTGGACCCGGGTCGAACAGGCTCAGCTCGCCGAACATCTCGCCCGGGCCAAGGATGGCCAGGAGGTTCTCACGGCCGTCGATGCTGGTAAGTCCCAGCTTGATCTTGCCCTCGCCGATCACGTAGAGGCGATCACCGCGGTCACCCTCGCGGAAGAGGACGTCGCCACGCTCGAGACGCGATGCCGTCATCGACTCCATCAGGGCGTTTGCGGCCTCGTCATCGAGTGCAGCGAAGAGGGGGCTTTGTCTCACGACATCAATGTCCACGCCGACAGTCTGCCAGAGCCACTATGTGGCCGCGGGACCCTCCACCGCGCCCTCTACTCTTGCAGGGTGTCTGAACCCTCAAGCCACGAGTCCCCTGTCGCCTTGACCCGTCGCGCCCGCAAGATGTACAGGACGCTGGCCGAGCGTTATCCCAACGCCCGCTGTGAGCTCGACTTCGAGAACCCGCTGCAGCTGCTGGCGGCCACGATCATGTCCGCACAGACCACCGATATCAGGGTGAACCTGGTGACTCCGGCGGTCTTTGTCCGATACCGGAGCGCGGCGGACTATGCCGCGGCGGATCGCACCGAGCTCGAGACGATGATCCAGTCCACCGGCTTCTTTCGCGCCAAGACCGACTCGCTGATCAAGCTGGGGACGGCCCTCGTCGAGCGATTTGAGGGTGAGGTTCCTGCCCGGCTCAAGGATCTTGTCACCCTGCCCGGGGTCGGCCGAAAGACTGCGAACGTGGTGCTCGGGAACGCTTTCGGGATCCCCGGGATCACGGTCGACACCCATTTCGGGCGTCTGGCGCGGCGGTTCGGCTGGACCTCGGAGGCGGATCCCGTGAAGGTCGAGCACGCTGTGGGTGCGTTGATCCCCAAGAAGGACTGGACCAGCCTCTCGCACGTGTTGATCTTCCACGGTCGACGCACCTGCCACTCACGCAAGCCTGCCTGTGGAGCCTGCCCGGTGGCCCGCTGGTGCCCCTCGTATGGCGAGGGAGAGACCGATCCGGTCAAGGCGGCGCTGTTGCTGCGGTACGAGCTCAGCCCGGTCAAGCAGTGAAGGCACCGTCGTGATGCCGGCGCCGCATCCAGCGTGGATGGCGCGTCTTGTGGCTCAGCTGGGTGAGCAGGATCCAGATTTCTTCAGCCGGTTCCTCCCTCCGGACGAGGGTGGCCGGCCATCCGCGGTGCTGATCCTGTTCGGGCCGGGCGCGGGCGGTGGTGAGGATGTCGTGCTCACCGAGCGATCGCACAGCATGCGTTCGCACGCCGGCCAGGTCTCCTTCCCCGGTGGTGCGATCGATGTCGGTGACTCCGGGCCGGTCTCTGCGGCCCTGCGGGAGGCGCAAGAGGAAGTGGGCCTCGACCCGGCCGGCGTTCAGGTCGTCGCAGAGCTCCCGGCCCTGTACCTGCCACCCAGCAACTTCGTGGTCACCCCCGTGCTGGCCTGGTGGGCGCAGCCGAGCCCCATCAGCGTCGTCGACCACCGGGAGGTGGCGCGGGTGCTGCGGGCACCGCTGTCCGAGCTCACCGACCCGGCACGGCGATTCACCGTCTCGCACCCGAGTGGTTTCGTCGGCCCCGGGTTCGATGTGGACGGTTTGCTGGTGTGGGGGTTCACCGCGGGGCTGCTCTCGAAAGTGATCGAGCTGGCCGGTCTCGAGCGGTCCTGGGACAGCACCGACCGCCGTCCGCTGCCTGAACACCTCATCGGAGCCCGAGACAGGTCTTCGCCACCGCCGGCCACCACCGAGACGGTGACCCGCACGGGGACCCGGACCGGGCTGCAGGGAGACAACTCATGATGGCAATCCTTCTCGACCTCGTACTGGCGTTCCTGCTGGTGAGCTATGGGTTCGTTGGCTACCGCCACGGTTTCGTGGTGAGTGTCATGTCCCTGGTCGGTTTCCTGGCCGGCGGGGCCCTGGGTATGTGGCTGTTGCCCGACCTGCTGCGGCGCTGGAACGCGGTCGACAACAACGCCGTGTGGCGCACCCTGTTCCTGGTCTTCGGGGTCTTTGCCCTCGCCGTTCTCGGTCAGGCGATCGCCGTCGCCGCTGGTTCGCGCTTGCGCGGCGGTTTGAAGGACCGGCCGGTGCGGGTGGTCGACTCCGTCCTGGGTGCGGTGGTCACCGTGCTTGCCGTGTCGATGCTCGTATGGTTCCTGGCAGGCGCCGTCCGTGGGGGTGCTCAGACCCCGCTGGCGAGGGCGATCGGCACCTCGCGGATCATCTCGACGATTGACCGTCTGGTGCCGGCCCAGACCGGGAGGCTGTTTGCGGGGTTCCAGTCGGTTCTTGACCGTGAGGGCTTCCCCCGTGTCTTTGACGGCGTCCGGGCCGAGCCGATCGCTCCGATCGCGCCTCCGAACAACCAGCTGGCCTCGGGCCCTGGCGTGGCGCGGGCTGCCCAGTCCATCGTCAAGATCACCGGCGTGGCCACATCGTGCAACCGCGAGCAGGAGGGCAGCGGCTGGGTCGTCGCACCGGAGCGGGTCGTGACCAACGCCCACGTTGTTGCCGGGACGTCATCCGAAAACGTCCGGATCCAGGGCGAGGGCCGCTCGTACGAAGCCCGGGTGATCGTCTTCGACCCCAAGCGTGACCTGGCGGTGCTGTCCGTGCCGGGGCTCCCGGCGCCTTCGTCGAGGCAGGGCCCCAGCCTCAGGCGGTCCGGCGGTGCTGTCGTCGCGGGGTTCCCGCTCAACGGGCCCTTCCGTCTCGACTCCGCCCGGGTCCGCGACGTCCTCATGGCCACAGGTGCTGACATCTATGGCACTCCGGGTGTCGTCCGTCAGGTCTACTCGCTCTACGCGAGGGTTCAGCCGGGGAACTCCGGTGGGCCTCTCCTCAACTCGAGTGGGGCGGTCGTGGGGATCGTCTTCGCCAGGTCGCTCGATGACGATACGACCGGGTACGCCCTCACCCTCGACGAGGCCCGCCCCGTGCTCAACGCAGCCAACGACTCCGTCTCGCCGGTGAGCACCGGGGCCTGTGTCGCCGGATAGGTCAGGGCAGGCTGTTCAGCCAGCGCAAGAGGTGTGTGTTGACCTCGGCAGGCGCTTCCTCGGGCAGGAAATGTCCGGCACGCGCGATGAAGTGCTGTTCGAACGAACCCTCGACGTATGCCGAGGACAGCGGTGCCAGAGCCGGCACCACGGCCCGGTCCTGCTCACCCTGCAGCTGCAGAACCGGAACGGTGATCGGGGACTTCAGACAGTGGGCAAAGCGCCGGCCGTCGAGTCGCCACTGGCTGCGGACCACCCAGCGGTAGTACTCCGCCGCAGAGTGGGCCACGAACGGCAGGGCCATCGCCTCGGCGTAACGCTGCGCCAGGTCCCGCGGAGGCCACAGCCCATGAGGGGCCGACCAGGCGCCGAGTAGATGTTCGACGTACGCCGGGCTCCTGCTCATCTGATGCTCTGGCACGAAGGGGCGTTGCAGCCCGGCCAGATAGCCATTGGCCCTCACCTGGGCGGGGTTGCTCACTGACGCACGGCGCAGAACCAGCGGATGCGGCATGCCGAGGGCAGCGACCGCTCTGGTGACGGCGGGCTGCATGGTCGGCATCGACCAGGCGATCCAGCCGCCCCAGCCGTGCCCGATGATCGCCGCGTTGCTCTCTCCCAGCGATCGGACGATGCTCGCGACGTCGGCTGCCAGGGTGAAGGTGTCGTATCCGCGGGGTGGTTTGTCGGATGCGCCGTAGCCGCGCAGGTCGATAGCGGCCGCGTGGTAGCCGGCGTGCGAAAGTGCGGTCAGCTGATCGCGCCAGGCCCACCAGAACTGCGGAAAGCCGTGCAGCAGAACGACCAGTGGTCCCTCGCCGATCTCAGCCACATGAAAGCGCGCGCCATTGGCCGCGACGAACCGGTGCTCCCACGGTCCCTCGATCAGCACAGATGACGCATCGTTGCTCATGTGCGGGGGTCTCGCTTCGACGCGGGGGTATGTGGTCACGAAGTGCTGGGTCAGCTGCTGGGTCTGACGGCAGCGATGGTGTCCTGGGTGCTCTTGATGGCGCGTTCCGGCTTGCCCTTGAGGCTGTCGATGTTGTGCTTGCCGACCAGCACCAGGATCACGCCGATCACCAGCAGAACCCCGGCCACGATGAGGAAGGCGGCCCAGGGGGCCAGCCCCGCTGCGACCAGGCCGTAGGCAGCCGCGATCAGCAGCAGGATCAGGGCCAGGAATGCGAGGATCCCGGCCGCCGCGAACATGCCGGCACCGGCGCCTGCTTTTTTCGCGTCAGCCATGAGCTCGGCCTTCGCCAGAGCAACCTCGCTGCGCACGATGGATGAGATGTCGTGGGTCGCGTCGGCCACGAGCTGGCCGAGGGTGCGCTCCGCGGCTTCGTCGTTCTGACTGGTCATCGAACCTCACCTCCGGTGATGTGTCCCCACGACCCTACTCAGTCTCGCGCCCGAACAGGTGTCCGAGGGCAACATGAATGAAGGGTATTGGGCGCCTGGAACGCCCAATACCCTTCACTTCGTCGCGTGCTGCTCCTGCCTACCCCTCGCCGGAACCGGACGCAAGACCGGTCCTGATCAGGGACATGACGTTCGCGTCGGCCAGGGTGGTGACGTCGCCAACCTCGCGGTTCTCGGCCACATCCTTGAGCAGGCGCCTCATGATCTTGCCCGAGCGTGTCTTGGGCAGCTCGTCGACGATCATGATCTTGGCCGGCTTGGCGATCGGGCCGATCTCCTTGCCGACGTGGTTTCGCAGCTCGGTCACGATGTCGTCGCCCGCGTCGGCGTTGCCACGCAGGATGACGAAGGCGCACACGGCCTGACCGGTCGTCTCGTCCTTGGCACCCACCACGGCAGCTTCCGCGACCTTGGGGTGGGAGACCAGCGCGGACTCGATCTCGGTGGTGGACAGGTTGTGGCCTGCCACGATCAGGACGTCGTCCACCCGGCCGAGCAGCCAGATGTTGCCGTCGTGGTCCTTCTTGGCGCCGTCGCCGGCGAAGTACAGGCCGGGGAAACGCGACCAGTAGGTCTCCTGATAGCGCTCCGGGTCGCCCCAGATGCCTCGCAGCATGGCCGGCCAAGGCTTGGTCAGCACGAGATAGCCGCCGGAGCCGTTGGGGACCGACTTGCCCAGGTCGTCAACGACGTCCACCGAGATGCCGGGCACTGCGATCGTCGCCGAGCCGGGCTTGGTGTGGGTCACTCCCGGCAGCGGGCTGATCATGATTGAGCCGGTCTCGGTCTGCCACCAGGTGTCCACGATGGGGCAGGTATCGCCGCCGATCACCCTGCGGTACCAGATCCACGCTTCGGGGTTGATCGGCTCACCGACCGAGCCCAGAAG
>Ga0066789_10001209_pt1 | contig 11089 bp, 10 predicted proteins | sample OrgsoiDNA2013049_FD_70960 | JGI IMG/M metagenome (GOLD analysis project Ga0066789, IMG submission 70960) | Permafrost soil microbial communities from the Arctic, to analyse light accelerated degradation of dissolved organic matter (DOM) -... | ecosystem: Environmental > Terrestrial > Soil >...
ATGGAGACGCGCGCCGACCAGATCTTGCATTCCTCCTTGATCACCATGGAAACCATCGAACCGGTGGAACCCGCGCAACCCGTGGAACCCGTGGAACCCGCGTGGTCCGCGGGTCCAACAGAACAAGATTCCCCTGAAGATTTTGTCGCGGCGGACGTGGAATTCGCGCAACTCCTGGTGCTGGAATTGTACGGCGACGAGCGGCGGGCACCTACGGCCGTCACACCCATCAAATCCATCACACCCGACGCAACCACCGAACCCACCACGCCGGCCACACCGGCCACGCCCGCCGCGCCAGCCGCGCCGGCCGCAGTGGCCGGTTCCGACGACGATGACGCCCTGTTTCAAGAGGCGGCGCTCGAATTCACGCTTCCCCCGGGTGAACTCGACCGAATTTTTGTCGAATCCAGGCCGCGGGTACCGCAGTCCATGCCCGCCGCACGTGCAGCCGCGCCCACGATCGAGTCGACTGACGAGCCGCCGAGCGGCCCCGGCGGGCCGCGAGTGTCCGAGGGGGCGAGGCGCGAAATGCTCGACGGAATCGAGGAATTGGCGCTCCCGGATATCGCTGTTCGAAGCCGGCGGGATTTGCCGTTCGCGGTTTGGTTGTGCGCCGCGATCCTTCTGGCATTGTGCCTGGGGATGCAAATGATTCACGAGAATCGCGAATGGATCGCCACGCACGCCCCTCTCGGCTCGCATCTCCAGAGCCTGTACGGGAGATTCGGTGTCGCGATGCCCTCGGCGGCAAATCTATCGGCGTATCAGCTGCGCCAGTGGGGTGTCACGGGAGATCCGGATGCCAACGGCACTCTTCGCTTGCGCGCCAGCATCCTCAACACGGCGGGGCGGACGCAGCCTTACCCATTGTTGCGAGTCACTTTCGCCAATCGCTTCGGCAACCGCATCGGCACCCGAGATTTTGAGCCTGCCGAATATTTTGGGAATCCCGTGACTCGCCTGCTCGCGTCGGGTGAGCGAGTCGATGCAACGCTCGACCTATTGGATCCGGGCAATGACGCCGAAGGTTTCGAGATCGACGTGTGCCTGCGCGGCATCGATAAAAAAACTCGATGCGCGGGGGATGTTGCAGCGCAGGCAAAGCCGTGACGCTGCGGATCGGACCCTACGTGTTGTCGTCCAACATCGTGCTTGCGCCCATGGCCGGTGTCACCGACCGTCCGTTTCGCAGCCTATGCCGCAAATTCGGCGCAGGGCTGGCCGCATCCGAAATGTTGTGGGCGGATCGGCGCCTTTGGGACACGCCGAAGTCGCGCCGGCGCATGGATTTCTCCGGCGAAGCGAGCCCGCGGGTCGTGCAAATCGCCGGCTTCGATCCGATGATGATGGCGGAAGCCGCGCGGCGCAACGTCGATGCCGGCGCGCAAATCATTGATATCAATATGGGATGCCCCGCAAAAAAGGTCTGCAACCGGCTCGCCGGATCGGCGCTGCTTCAGGACGAGGCGCTGGTGGCGCGCATCCTGCAGGCCGTCGTGAACGCCGTTGCCGTGCCGGTGACATTGAAGACGCGCACCGGCTGGGATCGCGGCAACAAGAATGGACTGAGTATCGCTCGCATCGCGGAGGATTGCGGTATCCAGGCGCTGGCAATTCACGGCCGCACGCGAGCGGACATGTATCAGGGAATTGCTGAACACGAAACCGTCCGCACGATCAAGAGTGCGATCGGGATTCCGGTATTCGCAAACGGCGACATCGATTCACCGTTCCGCGCCCGAGAAATTCTAGCGGCCACGGGTTGCGACGGCATCATGATCGGCCGAGCTGCGCAAGGCCGGCCATGGATCTTCGGTGAAGTCAATTTTTTCCTTCGAACGGGCGAATTGCGCGAGGAGCTAGCGCGGGAAAATGTCCGTGATATTATGCGCGCCCACCTCGAAGGCCTGTATGATTTTTACGGCGATGTGACCGGTGTTCGAGTGGCGCGCAAACACTTGGGTTGGTATTTGCGGCAATGCCTCGGCAACGAGGCGTTGCGGAATCGTCTTCTGCGAATAGAGACGCCGCGAGAGCAACTGGCCACGTTGTTGGAACATTTCGATGATCGTGGGCATCTGGCGGCATGAGCGCGTCAAGTTGGAAAAGAAGAACACAATTCTGGGAATTGGACGGCTATGGTCGCACGAAAGAAATCGAAGACACGCAAGGAAATCTCGCCCCCGTTCAACGGGCGGGATCTCAAGGTCAATGGCAAGGGCGTTCCGCTGCGCTCGCAAGCCGAGGAAGCCTTGCAGTGCTACTTCGAGACTTTGAACGGCCACAAGCCCGCGCATCTGTATGACCTCGTGATGCGCGAGGTGGAGGAGCCCTTGTTCAAAGTCGTGATGGGCCATGTGCAGGGCAACCAGAGCCGCGCTGCGACCATTCTCGGCATCAATCGCGGCACCTTGCGCAAGAAACTCAAAGAGTTCGGAATCAGCGAGTAGAGGCAGGCATTGCTCACGCCCGTACGCCGCGCACTGCTCAGCGTTTCAGATAAGACTGGGATAGTCGAGTTTGCGCGCGAACTGAAAGAGCGCGGTATCGAGCTCCTGTCCACCGGGGGCACCGCCAAATTGTTGCTGCGCCACGGCATAGCGGTCAAAGAAGTCGCCGAGCACACCGGATTTCCCGAAATCATGGGAGGCAGAGTGAAAACCCTGCATCCGAAGATACACGGCGGTCTGTTGGGACGCCGCGGCATCGATGATTCGATGATGCGCGAGCACGGCATCGAACCGATCGATTTGCTCGCAGTCAATTTGTATCCGTTTGCCGCGACGGTGGCTCGACCCGACTGCAGTTACGAGGAGGCCGTCGAGAATATCGACGTCGGCGGACCGGCAATGGTGCGGGCGGCGGCGAAGAATCACGCCGCTGTCACCGTGGTTGTCGATCCCGGCGATTATCGCGGCCTGTTGGACGAATTGGCGGCCAACCAAGGAGCGACCCAGGTCGCCATGCGCCAAAGACTTGCCGCGAAGGCCTTTGCGCATACCGCGCAGTACGACGCGATGGTGTCGGCGTATTTCACCGGCGCCGTGGGCGGCGGCTCGCAGACCTTTCCGGAAGATCTGAATCTGTCGTTTCGCAAGCGATCGGATTTGCGCTACGGCGAGAACCCTCACCAGCAAGCCGCCTACTATTCGGATCCGCGCGCCATCGGCGCATCGGTGACACAAGCGAGGCAGATTCAAGGCAAGGAGCTCTCCTACAACAATATCGCCGACAGCGATACCGCGCTCGAATGCGTGCGCCAGTTCGATCTGCCGGCTTGCGTCATCGTGAAGCACGCCAACCCCTGCGGTGTCGCGCTCGCCGCAACAATCGCGCAAGCCTATGCTCTCGCCTATCGAACCGACCCGACATCCGCTTTCGGCGGCATCATTGCGGTCAATCGTGAATTGGATGCCGCCGCGGTGCGCGCGATCCTGGAGCGGCAGTTCGTCGAGGTGATTCTTGCGCCCTCGGTGGCGCCCGCCGCGCGCACCCTGCTGGCGGTCAAGGACGACATCCGCGTGCTCGAAGTCGGCGAGATCGGCAAGCCGGTTACGCGGCTGCTCGAATATCGGAGCGTTGCCGGCGGCTTGCTGGTGCAAACCATCGATGCTGCCACGCTGTGCGCCGAGGACCTGCGCGTGGTCACGGCTCGCGCGCCAAACCCGGCGGAACTCGATGATTTGTTGTTTGCCTGGCGCGTCGCGAAATATGTCAAATCCAATGCCATCGTTTGCGCCAAGGACAAGGCGACGCTGGGGATAGGCGCCGGGCAGATGAGCCGCGTAGTCAGCAGCAAGATCGCCGCTCTGAAGGCCGGGGACGAAGGCTTGTCGCTGAAATCGGCGTCGGTGGCGTCCGACGCGTTCTTCCCGTTTCGCGACGGACTGGACGTCATCGCCGAGTTCGGGGTCAAGTCCGTGATTCAACCCGGAGGCTCGAAGCGCGATGCCGAAGTGATCGGCGCGGCCGACGAACACGGCATCGCCATGGTGTTCACCGGGATACGCCACTTCCGGCATTAGACCCGTCAATGCCCGCGCTTCCATGAAGATATTGATCGTCGGCGGCGGCGGACGTGAGCACGCGCTGACCTGGAAATGCGCGGCGTCGCCACGCGTGCGGCAGGTGTTCGTGGCTCCCGGCAACGCCGGCACGGCAATCGAGCCGAAATCCAGCAACGTGGACATCGCGGCCGACGATATCGACGCCTTGCTCGAGTTCGCGGCGCGCGAAGACATTGCGCTCACCATCGTCGGACCCGAAGGTCCCTTGGTGGCGGGCATCGTCGATCGCTTCAGCGCAGCGGGGCGCGCGTGCTTTGGACCGACCCGCGCGGCGGCCCGCTTGGAAGGATCGAAGGCTTTTGCCAAGGATTTTTTGCGGCGGCATCGCATACCCACGGCGGGCTACGCCACGTTCACAGCCGCGACCTTCGATCCCGGCTTCGTACGAGCGCAGCGCCTGCCGCTGGTGGTCAAGGCCGACGGGCTCGCCGCCGGCAAGGGCGTCGTGATCTGCGAGACGCACGAATCGGCGATAGAAGCCGCCTCCGGCATGTTCGCCGGCAGCTTCGGTGCCGCCGGCAAAAGCGTCGTGATCGAGGAATTCCTGCAGGGCGAGGAAGTGAGCTTCATCGTCATCGCATCCGAGGGCCAAGTGGTCCCGCTCGCCACATCGCAGGATCACAAGCGGCGCGACGATGGCGATCAGGGACCCAACACCGGCGGCATGGGAGCGTATTCGCCGGCGCCCATCGTCACGCCCGAAGTGCACGCGCGCATCATGCGGGAAGTCATTGAGCCCGCGGTGCGCGGTTTGCGCCTCGACGGAATCCCCTATACGGGGTTCCTGTACGCGGGTCTGATGATCGCGCCGGACGGAACGCCGAATGTACTCGAGTTCAACTGCCGGTTCGGCGACCCGGAAACCCAGCCGATTCTGATGCGTCTGAAGAGCGATCTGGTCACCCTGTGCGAGTCCGCGCTCGACGGCTCGCTCGGTCGAATCGAGCCGCAATGGGATTCGCGCGCGGCGCTCGGTGTGGTCATGGCCGCGGGCGGATATCCCGACCGCTACCGCACCGGCGATTTGATCTCGGGGCTCGACGCCGCCGCACGCCTGCCGGGAAAGATTTTCCACGCCGGAACCCGGGCGGACGGACCGCAGATTTTCACCGCGGGCGGCCGGGTGGTGTGCGCGGTCGGCATGGGATCGACCGTCGGCGCGGCGCAGCGCGAAGCTTACGTGCTGGTGCAGGCCGTTCACTGGAATTTGGTGCAATACCGGCGCGACATCGGCTATCGCGCCATCGAACGGGAACATCAATAGCGTGAGTTCGGCTCGACGTTGATATTTTGAAAGCCGCGAAGATAGGCCATCAGCTGCCCTGTGGCTTCCTCGACGGTGGCACCTGTTACGGCCGACGGACGATAGACACCGAACGCACTCGCTGAGGGTTTGAAGTGATGGCTCACTTCCCAGCCAAAACGCTCTTTCGGATCTGCATCCAGATGTTCGACGATGCGGCCCCTGATGCCGTACTGCACGGCGTCGGTCCAGAGCACGTATTCTTGAACGACGCGAGAGACCCGTGTGGTCATGCCAAGGTCCTCCCTGATTGAGTGAAACGGTGGCATTCTACGCGTAACCTAATGGGATACTCTCGTGGCACAAACCCGTCCAAGCACCTCCGATAAGCGCCTTGCGTTTCGCCGGCTGCACGAGGCGGGCTGCTTCGTGATTCCGAATCCCTGGGACGCCGGCAGCGCCCGCTACCTGCAAAGTCTCGGATTCAAGGCCCTCGCCACCACGAGTTCCGGCTTTGCCTGGTCGCAAGGCCGGCCCGACAACGGGGTGGCGCGCGATCGGGTGCTGGCACACCTTGCGGAAATGGCCGCGGCCACCGATTTGCCGCTGAATGCCGATTTCGAAAGCGGCTTCGCGGCCGATCCCGCCGGTGTCGGCGAGAATGTGCGGCTCGCCGTCGAAACGGGGATCGCGGGGCTTTCGATCGAGGATTCGACAGGCAACTCATCCGCGCCTCTTTTTGAATTGAACGAGGCGGTCGAACGGGTGCGCGCCGCGCGGCGCGCCATTGACAAGTCGGGCGGCGACACGCTGCTGATCGCCCGCGCCGAATGCTTTCTGGTGGGACTACCCGATCTCGACATGACGATCGGCAGGCTGACCGCATACTCCAACGCGGGAGCCGACTGCCTGTACGCACCGGGGATTCGCTCAACCGAGCACATCCGCGCGATCGTGCAGTCCGTGCACCCGAAACCCGTCAACTTGCTGGTGAGTGCGCCGGGAAACCTGTCGCTGCGCCAGATCGCGGACCTGGGCGTGCGACGCGTCAGCGTCGGCGGGGGGCTCGCGCGCGCCGCCTGGGGCGGGTTCATGCGTGCGTCGCGCGAGATCGCCGAACATGGCACTTTCGGCGGCTTCGCCGACGCCGCTTCCGGTCATGAACTCAACGCGCTGTTCGGCGGCGGCTAGCGCTCACGGTTCAATCCGCCGCGCAATCAAATCCTACGCCTACGGAATAGCGGGAATTTTCCTGGCGATACTGGTCGCCATGGTGACGATGGAAGCGAGATCCGTGAGGTTCGCGGGCACCACCAAGGTGGTTCCGGACTGCGCCAATTTGCCGAATTGCTTGACGTATTCCTCGCCGATGCGCAGCTGCATGGCCTCGATGCCGCCCCGATCGGACAGCGCAATGCCGACCTGCCGCAGCCCTTCGGCGGTCGCGCTCGCCACCGCGAGAATCGCCTGTGCCTGGCCCTCGGCTTCGTTGATTTGTTGCTGCTTGTTGGCCTCGGATTGCTTGATCACCCGCTGTTTGTCGCCTTCCGCCGCATTGACCTTGGCGTCGCGCTCGCCCTCGGAGGTGAGCACCACGGCGCGCTTCTCGCGCTCCGCGCGCATCTGCTTCTCCATGGCCGAGAGCACGTCCTTCGGCGGGGTGATGTTCTTGATCTCGTAGCGTAGAACCTTGACACCCCAGGGTGCCGACGCCTTGTCCAATTCACCGACCACATTGGCATTGATGACGCCGCGCGCTTCAAAGGTGCGGTCGAGTTCGATTTTACCGATCTCGCTGCGCAACGTCGTTTGCGCGAGCTGCGAGATGGCGAAGCCGTAATTGGTGATGCCGTAGGAGGCGAGATGCGGATCGAGGACCTGCATGTAAAGCACGGCGTCGACCCCCACCTGAACGTTGTCCCGGGTGATGCAGATCTGTTCGGCAATGTCGATCGCGATTTCCTTGAGGTTGTGGCGGTAGGCCACTTTCTCCATGAAGGGAATCAGAATATGAAACCCGGCGAACAAGGTCCGGCTGTACTTGCCCAGATATTCGACCACGAAGGCGCTTTGTTGCGGCACCACCGTCGCGGTCTTCGCCACCACGATGACCACGATCACCGCGATCGCAATGGCGCCATAACTTAATGGGATCTCCAAGGGACCTCTCCTAGTGAAACTTGAGGCCCATTCCAGGCCTAATCGTCGCCATGAATCACGAGCGTAAGACCGTCGATGCGGTCGATTCGCGCGCGCGCGCCGGCCGCGATGGCGGAATGCCCGGCATTGACGGCGCTCCACGAGCCGCCGCGGTACTCGAGCCGGCAGGATTCACCGGCCGCCAGCGCCTCCCGCAAGATCACGGTTTCACCCTTCGGACCGGCGTTCATTCCCGGCAAATGCCCGCGCATGCGCTCGTAGACCCGCCGCCGAAAGCCGATCATGGACACGCCGGCGAGCAGGGCGAACAGCGTCCACTGCAGCCAAACGGCGGAGAGCGGCGTCGCAAGACCCAGGAATCCGACAAAGAGCGCGGCCGCACCGATGAACACCAGATAGAACTGCGCGTTGACGAAGGTCAACTCGGAACCCAACAGTATGGCGCCGACCGCGATCCACGCCCACCATTGCATGCTCCGCCCCCAGTTCCTTTAGCGCTTCATCGCGTCGAAGAAATCCGCATTCGTCTTGGTATCCTTCATCTTGTCGAGCAAGAACTCGATCGCGGCCAGTTCATCCATGGGATGCAGGAGCTTGCGCAATATCCACATCTTGGAAAGCTCCGCCGGATCCGTGATCAGCTCTTCCTTGCGGGTGCCGGAGCGGTTGATGTTGATCGAGGGGAAGGTTCGCTTCTCGGCAATGCGCCGGTCCAAATGGATTTCCGAATTGCCGGTGCCTTTGAATTCTTCGAAAATCACATCGTCCATCTTCGAACCGGTATCGACCAGTGCGGTGGCCAGAATGGTCAAACTGCCGCCCTCCTCGATGTTGCGCGCCGCGCCGAAAAACCGCTTGGGCCGCTGCAGCGCATTCGCATCGACGCCGCCGGTCAGCACCTTGCCCGAGCTCGGGACCACGGTGTTGTAGGCGCGCGCCAGGCGCGTGATCGAGTCGAGCAATATGACCACGTCCTTCTTGTGCTCGACCAGACGTTTGGCCTTTTCGATGACCATCTCGGCCACCTGAACGTGGCGGCTGGCCGGTTCGTCGAACGTGGACGACACCACCTCGCCCTTCACGGTGCGCGCCATTTCAGTCACTTCTTCGGGCCGTTCGTCGATCAACAGCACGATCAAATACACTTCCGGATGATTGGCGGTGATGGCGGTGGCGATGTTCTGCAACAGCATCGTCTTGCCGGCCTTCGGCGGGGAGACGATCAGGCCGCGCTGACCCTTGCCGATCGGAGCGACCAAATCGATGGCGCGGGCGGTCAAGTCTTCGGTCGAGCCGTTGCCCCGCTCGAGCTTCAGCCGCTCGGTGGGGTGCAGCGGAGTCAGATTCTCGAACAGCACCTTGCCGCGCGAACTCTCGGGGGAATCGAAATTGATCTCGCCCACTTTGAGCAGCGCGAAGTAGCGCTCGCCGTCCTTCGGCGGACGGATCAGGCCGGAAATCGAATCCCCGGTGCGCAGGTTGAAGCGGCGAATTTGGCTCGGCGAGACGTAAATGTCGTCCGGCCCGGCGAGATAGCTGGAGTCGGACGAGCGCAGGAAGCCGAATCCGTCCTGCAGGATCTCGAGCACGCCGTCGCCGTAGATATCCTCGCCCTTGCGGGCGTGCGCCTTGAGCACGCCGAAAATGATGTCCTGCTTGCGGGAGCGGCCCATGTTCTCGAGGCCCATGCTCTCGGCCAGCTTGACCAGGTCGCTGATCGGACGCTTTTTCAGCTCCGTCAGGTTCATCGAACTGCGGCTGCGCGCCAGGTCCGTCGGCGCGATGATCTCTAGATCATCGCCGCCTTCGGGCAGATCGCCGTAATCCTCGTGCGCGGGCCGGCCGCCGTTGGTATTGCCGTTGCGGTTGTCGTTGCGCTGGCGATTGGATCGGTTCGAGCGTCCGCCCCCCTGGCCGCCGCCGCCCTGCTGCCCGCCTTGTCCGCCCTGTCCGCCTTGTCCGCCGCGGGACTGATTGCCTAAATAGCCTCTCACAGGTTGCTGTCCAGAAACGCCGCGAGCTGCGACTTGGTGACTGCTCCCACCTTCTGGGCCTCCACAGTGCCGTTCTTGAACAGGATCAGCGTCGGAATACCCCGAATATTGAACTTTGGCGGCGTCGCCGGATTATCGTCGATGTTGAGTTTGGCGATCCGTATCTTGTCTTTGTACTGGTCGGCAATCTCATCGAGGATGGGGGCGATCATTTTGCAGGGTCCGCACCATTCTGCCCAAAAATCGAGCAGGACGGGCTTTTCGGACTTCAGCACATCCTTGTCGAACGTGGCGTCGCTGGTGTGAACGATACTTGGGTTACTCACTGCGGATATACCTCCTTTTGGAGATTTGAATTGATGTTGGAGCGGGGTTTTTCGTGGAAGAGCAGAGCCCGAAACCTGCGCGAAGTGACGATGCGCGGCCATTCGGGCACAATACAGCGACTTTAGCGGTCTTGATTACCTTACAAGGGTACCGATGATACGGTTGATGGGAGCGGATAGACCAGCTCCGGATAGGCCGTATTGTTAACCGGTCCCCATCATTTTGCAAGTCTCTGCAATTCACAAAGCGAAAATGTCAGACGCCCATCTCAGTCAGCTCACGTTCGATTCCCTCAACATCCCCGCGCCCGTGAAGCAGGGCATCGCCGAACTCGGTTACTCCCGATGTACGCCGATTCAGGCGCAGACCTTGCCATTGGCGCTCGCCGGCAGGGATGTCGCGGGTCAGGCACAAACCGGCACGGGTAAAACGGCGGCGTTCCTCATCGCCCTGTTCAATCGCCTGCTGACCGATCCCGGCTCCGCCGATCGGCCGCAGAACGCGCCGCGGGCCATCGTCATCGCGCCGACGCGCGAGCTCGCCGTGCAGATTCACTCCGACGCCGAAGGCCTCGGCAAGTATACCGGCCTCAAACTCGCCATCGTCTTCGGCGGGGTCGATTACGAGAAGCAGCGGCGCATCCTGGAAGAGGGCGTCGATGTGCTCATCGGTACGCCGGGGCGCATCATCGACTATTTCAAGCAACATGTGTTCGACCTTCGGCATATTCAAGTGGCGGTCATGGACGAGGCAGATCGCATGTTCGATCTGGGCTTCATCAAGGACATACGCTTCATCCTGCGCCGTTTGCCGCATCCCACCCATCGGCTCAACATGATGTTTTCGGCGACCCTGTCGCATCGCGTGCTCGAGCTCGCCTACGAGCACATGAACAATCCGGAATTGATCCGCATCGAACCCGACAAAATGACCGTCGATCGCGTGCGCCAGGTGCTGTACTTCCCCTCCACCGAGGAGAAGATTCCGTTGCTGATGGGTCTTTTACGGCGTATCGACGCGCGCCGAACCATGGTGTTCGTGAATACCCGGCGCGTGGCCGAGGTTCTGGAGCGCACCTTGACCGCGAATGGATTCGTAGCGCAGGCGATTTCGGGCGACGTGCCGCAGACCAAGCGTCTGAAGATGATGCGCGACTTTCACAATGGCGACGTCGCCGTGTTGATCGCAACCGACGTGGCCTCGCGCGGCCTGCATATTCCGGACGTGAGCCATGTGTTCAATTTCGATTTGCCGAACGATGCCGAGGACTACGTGCATCGCATCGGACGCACGGC
>Ga0066789_10001210_pt1 | contig 11085 bp, 4 predicted proteins | sample OrgsoiDNA2013049_FD_70960 | JGI IMG/M metagenome (GOLD analysis project Ga0066789, IMG submission 70960) | Permafrost soil microbial communities from the Arctic, to analyse light accelerated degradation of dissolved organic matter (DOM) -... | ecosystem: Environmental > Terrestrial > Soil >...
TCCTTTCCGGTGACAGCGTGGCCAGTGAGCCGCCCTTGCGCTCCGAGTTGCTCAGCGCAGAACAAATGCGGCAGCACGGAAGGGTCCTGGCCGCCGCGCACGAGTTGGCGCAACGATGGGCACCCGATCGCTTGCTGGCTCGCCTGGCCGACAACGAGGAGGTTCTGATCGAGGTCTGTAGACTTCTGACTAAGGCGCTGGCGGCTGGCCGCCGCATCGTTCCGGCGGGAGAGTGGCTGCTCGACAACTTCTATCTGATCGAAGAACAGATTCGCACCGCCAGGCGACACCTGCCGAGAGGCTACAGCCGGGAGCTGCCGCGCCTGCGGAGCGGCCCATCGGTGGGACTGCCTCGCGTGTACGACATCGCCTTGGAGGCGATCTCGCACGGCGACGGGCGCGTGGATCCGGAGGTGCTGGATGGATTCGTGACGGCGTACCAAACGGTGACGGAATTGAAGCTAGGCGAATTGTGGGCCATCCCCATCATGTTGCGCCTGGCACTCATCGAGAACCTCCGACGGGTTAGTGCACGGATCGCCGCCGCTCGGATCGAGCGCGACCGTGCCGCGTCTTGGGCAGAGCGGATGGCGGCCGTGGCCCTAGCGGATCCCAAGAGCCTTATTCTCGTGACCGCGGACATGGCGCGAACCAATCCCCCGATGGTGAGCTCTTTCGTGGCCGAGCTTGTGCACCGCTTGCAAGGACTGCGTATGACCTTGCCGCTCACCTGGATTGAGCAGCGCCTTTCCGATTCCAATCTGACCATCGAGGGAATGGTGCAGGCGGAGAATCAGCAACAAGCGGCCGATCAAGTCTCCATCAGCAACAGCATCGCTAGCCTGCGCATCCTGGGGGCGACCGACTGGCGCAAGTTCGTGGAGAACGTAAGTACGGTCGAACAGACCTTGAGGGAAGATCCCACCGACGTCTACCGTGGGATGGAGTTCGCCACGCGGGATCATTACCGCCGCACCGTGGAGACAATCGCCAAGCGCAGTTCGCTCTCGGAAAGCGAGGTGGCGCGCCAGGCAATCCTGCTTGCGCAGGCAAGTACCACGAACGGAACCGTCGACGAACGGACGCAGCACGTCGGCTACTATTTGATCGACGAGGGATTGCCGCAACTGGAGCGGGCGGCGCATTTGCGAAGTTCGATTGTCGGTGTCTTGCTCGGGCCGGGTGGTCGATTCCCCTTGTCCGTCTATTTGGGTGTCATTGTCTTACTTGCGGCTCTCGGTACGGGTGCTCTCGTGTCCCGGGTCAATTGCGACGGGGGCCCACGTTGGCTGCTCGCTTTGGTTGGGGGCCTCGCTTTGCTGTGTACAAGTCAGCTGGCCGTGGCGCTTGTGGACTGGCTGGCGACTTTGCTGGCGACGCCACATCTGCTTCCCCGCCTGGACTACTCCGACGGAATTCCACCGGAATCGAGCACACTGGTCGTGATCCCGACCATGCTCAGCAGCGCCGAGGCCATCCTGGATCTCATCGAAGGGTTGGAGGTTCGATACCTTGCCAACCGGGACGAGAACCTGCGCTTCGCGCTCGTGACCGACTTGCTGGATGCCAGCCTGGAGACGCTGCCCGGGGACGATGCCCTCGTGTCGCTGGTCAGGCTCAAAATCGGCGAACTGAATTCCAAATATGGCAGCGCGAAAGGCGATCCGTTTTTTCTCTTCCACCGCCCTCGCCGTTTCAATGCGCGCGATCACGTCTGGATGGGCTATGAGCGCAAGCGCGGAAAACTGGCGGCATTGAACGCCCTGCTGCGCCGGGGAAATGCGCAAGCTGACTTCTCGCTCGTGGTTGGCAATACGACAGGGCTTGCATTGGTCAGGTACGTGATCACCCTGGACACGGATACACAGCTGCCACGGGACGTCGCCCGACAACTGGTCGGGGCCATGGCCCATCCCCTCAACCGGGCGAGTCTCGACGAACGCACGCAACGCGTGTGCGCGGGTTACGGCATCCTTCAGCCGCGCATGGCCGAGAGCCTATCCGGTGTCAGGTCCCACTATGCCAAGCTCTGGGGCAGCGAGCCGGGCCTCGATCCCTACACACGCGCGGTCTCCGATGTCTACCAGGATCTCTTCCAGGAGGGGTCGTTCATCGGCAAAGGGATCTACGACGTCGATGCTTTCGAGCGCGCACTGGCAGGACGCTTTCCGGAGAACCGGATTCTGAGTCACGATTTGGTCGAAGGTTGCTTTGCACGCTCGGGACTGCTCACCGATGTGCAGCTCTACGAGGTGTATCCCCCACGTTACGCCGCGGATGTCATCCGCCGGCGGCGGTGGATTCGCGGCGATTGGCAGATTGCCGGCTGGACCCTGCCGTGGGTTCGTCCCCCAGGCGCGGGTTGGCAGAAGAACCCGCTTCCCCTGCTCGACCGTTGGAAGATATTCGACAACCTCCGGCGCAGCTTGGTGCCGGTTGCGGCGACACTGCTACTGATGCTGGGTTGGACGGTGCTTCTCCGGCCTTGGCTGTGGACGCTTGCCGTTCTCGGCGTATTTCTGGTTTCTCCCATCGTGGCTTCCCTCATCGACGTCCTACGGAAGCCGAAAGACGAGCTGCTTGTCCAGCACCTGACCGGGGCAGGACATTCGGCCACAGTGCGCTTCGCCCAGATTGGGTATGCCTTCGCATGCCTGCCCTATGAGGCTTTCTTCAGCCTCGATGCAATCGTCCGCACGCTGTTCCGGATGCTCTTCAGCCACAGACGGCTCTTGGAATGGAGTGTCGCAGGGGACACGGAACAAAATCGGTCTTCAGATCTTGGCAATCTTGTCGCCTCCGTTCGCACCATGTGGATCGCGCCCGCGCTGGCCTCGGCGGCTTCGCTTTTTCTCGCCTATTTTCGACCCGCGGCACTGGCCATTGCCGCGCCCGCTCTGGCCTTGTGGCTCGTGGGACCAGTCCTTGCCTGGTGGTCGAGCCGGCCCCTTCCACGCCGCGTTTCCAAGTTGACGGAGGACGACGCCCGATTCCTCCACGGAGTTGCCCGAAAGACCTGGGCTTTCTTCGCGACTTTCGTCGGGCCCAAGGATCACTGGTTGCCGCCAGACAACATGCAGGAGCATCCGGCTGAGGTCATCGCCCATCGCACGTCCCCAACCAATATGGGGCTGTCCTTGCTTGCCAACCTGGCGGCCCACGACTTCGGCTACATCTCGACCGGGCGGCTCGTCGAACGCACGGCCAATGCCATGCACACCATGAAATCGCTGGAGCGCTATCGCGGCCATTTCTACAATTGGTACGACACCCAATCGCTTGAGCCACTGCGGCCACACTATGTGTCCAGCGTCGACAGCGGCAACCTCGCCGGACACCTCCTGACCCTGCGGCAGGGACTGCTCGCCATTGTCGACCAGAAGCTCGCGGGACCGAGCCTCTTCGCTGGAATGGCTGACACTCTTGCACTGGTGGCCGATGCCGTGGAAGACCGCGATCTCGACGAGATCGCCGAGGTCGAGAGAACCTTGGCCTCGGCCAGGGACGTCCCACCGTGCACGCTGTTGCTCGCGAGCCAAGCCATCGCATCGATCGCAAGAGCAGCCGAATCGCTGGCCACGCACCTAGCGGCGGGTCCGGAGATCGCCAAGGTGTGGGCGCAGGCCCTGGCCCTGCAATGCCGGGACGCCATAGCGGATCTATCGTTCATCGCGCCCTGGACTTCCATCGCGCCCTGGACTTCGGCGTCGGGAATTCATTCTCCGGATGACGAGCCTCCCGGACTTGCTCCGATCCCGACGCTGCGCGAGTTGGCCGGAGCCGACAGTGATCGCGCCAGGAAAAGAATCGCCATCATAGAACAGCTTGCCCTCGCCGCCGGCGACCTTGCGCGCATGGAATACGATTTTCTTTTCGACAAGACCCGTCACCTGCTGGCCATCGGGTACAACGTGGATGATCGTCGGTGCGACGGGAGCTACTACGACCTGCTCGCTTCCGAAGCCAGGCTGTCCGCGTTCGTGGCCATAGCGCAGGGGCAAATTCCTCAAGAGAGTTGGTTTGCCTTGGGGCGCCGGCTGACCAGCGAGGGCGGCAAACCCATCCTGCTCTCGTGGAGCGGATCGATGTTCGAGTATCTGATGCCCATCCTTGTCATGCCGACTTACGAGGGCACTCTGCTCGACCAGACATGCCGAGCCGCGGTGGAGTTGCAAATCGAGTATGGAACCCAGCGTGGCGTTCCGTGGGGTATGTCGGAATCCGGCTACAATCTCGTGGACGCACATCTCAATTACCAGTACCGCGCGTTCGGCGTACCGGCCTTGGGGCTCAAGCGCGGACTCGCCGAGGATCTGGTCGTGGCCCCCTATGCATCGGTGCTGGCGCTGATGGTGGCCCCCGAGGAGGCATGTGACAATCTTCGACGACTCTCGGCCGAAGGTTGCGAAGGCCGCTACGGATTCTACGAGGCTATCGACTACACGCCGTCCCGCCTGCCGCGAGGACAAAGCAGCGCTTTGGTCCAGTCGTTCATGGCCCACCACCAAGGCATGAGTTTTCTGTCCCTGGCCCAGCTTCTGCTGGATCGTCCGATGCAAAGGTATTTCGAGGCAGACCGGGCATTCAAAGCCACGACGCTCCTCCTGCAGGAACGCATCCCCAAGTCCGTTGCTCCCTATGTGCACACCTCGGAGCTCGCCCAGGCCAGGACAGTCCCCAGCGACGCAGAGATGCCGGTGCGCGTGTTCAGCACGCCCCACACCCCCACTCCTCAAGTGCAGCTACTGTCGAATGGCCGATACCACGTGATGGTCACCAACGCTGGCGGTGGCTACAGTCGCTGGAAAGATCTGGACGTCACGCGCTGGCATGAAGACGGCACGCGCGATCACTGGGGGACTTTTTGCTACGTTCGCGACGCCGCCAATGGTTCATTCTGGTCGACCGCCTACCAACCAGCCCTCAAGCGATCCGAAAGCTACGAAGCGATCTTTTCCGAATCGCGGGCCGAGTTCCGCTGTCGCAAGCACGATCTCGACATCCACACCGAGATCGCGGTTTCGCCCGAAGACGACATCGAGATGCGTCGAATCACCATCACCAACCGTGCCCGCAAGCGAAGGACCATCGACCTGACCAGCTACGCCGAGGTCGTTCTGGCCACGCCCGCTGCGGACGCGCAACATCCGGGTTTCAGCAATCTGTTCGTGCAGAGCGAGATTGTCCGACAAAGGCGGGCCATCTTGTGCACGCGCCGGCCGCGTTCGGCGGGTGAAGCGTCGCCCTGGATGTTCCATCTGGTGGCCGTGCACGGGGGCGAGGCAGGGGAGATATCGTACGAGACCGACCGCTCGCGCTTTATTGGACGCGGCCGTACCGTCGCGGATCCAGAGGCCATGAACAGTGGTGCGAAGCTCTCGGACAGCGAGGGATCCGTGCTCGATCCAATCGTCTCCATCCGGCAGCGCATCACGCTTGAACCGAACGCCTCTGCGACAGCCAACATCGTGACCGGAATAGGTGAAACCCGCGCGGCTTGCCTAGAGCTGGTCGACAAGTATCAGGATCGTCGACTTGCGGACCGCGTGTTCGATCTGGCCTGGACCCACAGCCAAGTGGCGCTGCAACAGATCAATGCCAGTGAAGCCGATGCGCAACTGTATGGCGGGCTGGCCGGAAGTATCCTGTACGCCAACCCCTCACTCCGCGCCGAGCCGAGTGTGGTAAAGAGCAACCGTCGCGGCCAGTCTGGACTGTGGGGCTATTCGATTTCTGGAGATTTACCCATTGTCCTATTGAAGATTCGCGAACCGGCACATACCGAATTGGTCCGCCAATTGGTGCAGGCGCATGCGTATTGGCGAAGTCGTGGACTGAAGGTGGATCTCGTGATCTGGAACGAGGACCACTCTGGCTACAGGCAAGTTCTGAGCGAGCAGATCATGGCGCTCATCGCGGCTGGCGGCGAAAGCAATGTGACCGACCGGCCGGGCGGCATCTTCGTGCGGCCGGCGGACCAGATCGCCGATGAGGATCGCATCTTGGTGCAGACCGTGGCACGCGTCGTCCTGTCGGACGCTCTCGGAGATTTGGCCGACCAGGTCAGCCACCGGAGCCAGGGGAGCCGAATCTATCCACCGCTGCTCTCCATTCGGAGCCAGCGTGTGAAAAACACCGCACCTCTCTTGAGCCCGGGGCTTCGCACCGATCTGATCCTCTGGAATGGAATCGGTGGCTTCACTCCGGATGGACGTGAGTACGTCATCACCACCCAACCAGGGCTTGCGACGCCGGCCCCCTGGGCGAACGTACTGGCCAACCCAGAGTTCGGTACCGTGCTGTCGGAAAGTGGCTCCGCCTACACCTGGGCCGAGAACGCGCACGAGTTCCGGCTTACGCCATGGAGCAACGATCCCGTCGGCGACACGTGCGGGGAAGCCCTCTACTTGCGCGACGAGGAGAGCGGCCGGTTCTGGTCCCCGACACCGCTACCCTGCCAAGGCCCGACAGACCAGCCCACCGTCACCCGTCACGGCTTCGGTTACAGCGTCTTCGAGCACAGCCAGGGCGGAATACGGTCGGAGCTGTCCATCTACGTCGACGTGAATGCGCCGGTGAAGTTTTCCGTCCTCAAAGTGCGCAACGACTCAGGTCGAATTCGCCGACTGTCGGCGACTGCCTACGTGGAATGGGTTCTGGGGGACCAGCGGGAGAAGACAGCACCCCACGTGGTTACGGACGCCGATCCTGGTACCGGTGCGCTCTTCGCGCGCAACCCCTACAGCATGGAGTTCCCCGACAGGGTCGCGTTCCTAGACACGGACGACCGGACGGGCACCGTGACCGGCGACCGAACCGAGTTTCTGGGCCGCAATGGAACCATGCAAAGTCCGGCGGCCATGACCCGCGCGCGCCTCTCGGGCAAGCTCGGCGCCACGCTCGATCCTTGCGCTGCAATCCAGGTCCCCATCGAGCTTTACCCTGGGCAAGAACGGGAGATCATTTTTCGGCTCGGCGTGGGAAGAAGCACCGACGACGCCGCCAGCCTGGTGCAGCGCCATCGGGGCTCGCAGGCGGCTCGATGCGCGTTGGAATCGGTTTGGCAGTACTGGAAACACACCCTCGGCGCGGTGCAAGTGAATACGCCCGACCCCGCACTCGATGTCCTGGCCAATGGCTGGCTGGTGTACCAGACCCTGGCGTGCCGGTTGTGGGCGCGCAGCGGGTCCTACCAGTCAGGGGGCGCCTTCGGCTTTCGCGACCAATTGCAAGACGCGATGGCGCTCATTCACTGCGAGCCGCGCCTACTGCGCGAGCAATTGCTCTTGTGCGCCGCCCATCAGTTCCAGGAGGGAGATGTTCAGCACTGGTGGCATCCGCCGTCGGGCCGGGGCGTGCGTACTCACTGTTCGGACGATTTTCTCTGGCTGCCTCTGGCTGCCTGTCGCTATGTCCTCGGTACCGGAGACACCGGCGTGATGGATGAGCTCATCCCCTTCCTCGACGGCCGTCCCGTTGCCGCGGAGGAAGACTCGTACTACGACCTGCCACGACGCTCCGCAGAGACAGACACTCTGTACGCGCATTGCACCCGCGCCATCCTGCACGGACTTCGCTTCGGGCAGCACGGTCTACCACTGATCGGCTCTGGCGATTGGAACGACGGCATGAATTGCGTGGGCGCGCAAGGTAAGGGCGAAAGCGTGTGGTTGGGATTCTTCCTCTATGACGTGCTCGAGCGCTTCACCCCGCTGGCGCGGCGGCGCGGCGATCTAGCCTTCGCCGAGCGCTGCCAAACCGAGGCGGCGAAGGTGCGGCGAAGTGTCGAAGCGAGCGGCTGGGATGGCGAATGGTACCGGCGCGCCTACTTCGACGACGGCACGCCCTTGGGGTCGGCAAGCAGCCCCGAATGCCAGATCGATTCCATCGCACAAAGCTGGTCGGTGCTGTCGGGGGCCGGCGATCCTGCAAGGTCGCGCCTGGCCATGAAGGCGCTCGACAAGCGTCTGGTTCGCCGCGACCACGCCCTCATCCAATTGCTCGACCCGCCTTTCGACAAGTCGAATCTGGAGCCAGGCTACATCAAGGGCTATGTGCCGGGCGTGCGCGAAAACGGCGGCCAGTACACGCATGCCGCGATTTGGGCAGCGATGGCCTTCGCGGCCCAAGGTGACGCCAAGCGCGCTTGGGAGCTCTTGGCCATGATCAATCCCGTGAACCACGGCAAGTCCGCCGAGGCGATCAAGATCTACAAAGTGGAGCCGTACGTTGTCGCTGCCGACGTGTACGCCATGGCGCCGCATACAGGTCGCGGCGGCTGGACGTGGTACACGGGATCCGCCGGATGGCTCTACCGCCTGATGGTCGAATCTCTGCTGGGGCTAAAGCTGGAAGTCGACCAGCTGAACATTGCCCCCTGCCTTCCGCCGGACTGGAAGGCCTTCACAGTCCACTATCGGCACCGCGAAACCGTGTACCACATCCGAGCCACGCGCTCCGACAGTGACCGCGGCATGACGGTGACCCTCGACGGCATCGAACAAGCCGATCCCGTGATTCCTCTGGTAGACGACCACAGAGAGCACGCCGTGGAGGTCCGTATCGCCAGGGACGGGAATCAGGTCAGCGAATGACGACCCGAGCCTGCCCTCCGCTGTTCGCGGACGAGAGGTCGGACGAGGAGCAGGCCGTTAACTATATGCGGTCAGCAAAGGTGATGTGATGCTCTTGCCTGCCGAGGTTGGCGCGTGTTTATGCCGCGCGCATGGCGCGGTAAGCCTGTTGGAAATATCGCTACCCGAAGGGAATTGACCCAATGAGGAGACTCATTGTTTTTGATCTAGACGGCACGCTGGCCGAAAGCAAATCATCTCTGGATGCTGAAATGGCCGCTCTGCTCAATGCGCTGCTAGCGATTGTGAAGGTGGCTGTCATTTCTGGCGGTAACTGGCCACAATTCGAAAAGCAATTGCTCGCCAATCTTTCGCACGACGAAAAGCTGAAGAATTTGTCACTCCTCCCCACCTGTGGAACCAAGTTCTACGAATATGAATCGGGCTGGAAAATACTTTACTCCGAAGATTTTACCAACGAGGAAAAGGAGAAGATCGTCGGCTCGTTGCGTCGGGCAATTGGTCAATCGGATTTCAAGATCGTGCGGACTTGGGGAGAACAGGTTGAAGACCGAGGAAGCCAGATTACCTTTTCGGCATTGGGACAGCAGGCTCCCATCGAAGAAAAGAAGAAATGGGACCCTGATTTCACGAAGCGCAAGAAGATGAAGGCCCTACTTGATAAGCTTATCCCAGAGTTTTCCGTGCGTTTGGGCGGCACTACGTCCGTTGACGTTACCAAACCTGGCATTGACAAGGCATACGGGATTCGAAAGCTCCGAGACACCCTTCACATCGAAATCGACGAGATGATCTACGTTGGGGATGCCTTGTTTCCCGGTGGGAATGACTATCCCGCCAAGGAAGCTGGCGCTGTGTCTATCCAGGTCAGAGATCCCAATGAGTCGAAACGGGTGATTGAAGCAATCGTCGCTTGTTTGGATGGCGTTCAACACACACAAGCCCGAAATCCATGAGCGGCTTTCAATTACAGCGCCTGGGGCAAATCATGGAGCCAGAGCCCGGTAATCCCCTCGAGATCGAAGGTGTCCTGAATCCTGCTGCTATTCGTGGCCCCGATGGCAAGCTTTACCTCTTTCCACGGCTCGTCGCGCGGGGCAACTATTCGCGTATCGGTATTGCCCGTGTACAATTCGACGATGCTGGTGACCCGATCGGCGTCGAGTGGCTCGGCATTGCGCTTGAGTCGGAAGCGGATTATGAGCGGCGAGCTGACGGCGGCGGCGGCTGCGAGGATCCGCGCATTACATTTGTCCAGCCGCTGCGGCACTATGTGATGACTTACCCTGCTCTCGCCAGAGCATCCGCGCGTTGTCCGCTATCGTTCGGCCAAGCCAGTGTTGACTCCAACGCTACCGCAAGAGCGTCACGGGACTGTCGCTAACGTGGTGTTTCCAACTGGCATTGATCGGCGCGATGACCCTGGCCAACCCGACCGCTTTGACGTCTACTACTGGATGGCCGACAACCGGATTGGCGTTGCACGGCTTGACATGCCTGAGGTCGTCCCGTCGGAAGGAGTCGCGGACTCCCCGGACGCTAAGGTGTAGGAGCGCAGACTGCGCTGCCGGAGTTGTCGAACCCCAGTTGCTCCACTACCAGACGGCGCACCCGCGGCTAAACTAGCGCGTGGACGCGCGTACCCCCCAGTTGCTAGCGAAACGACGGGGATACGAGGAATCTCTAGAACCCAGCACCAACAGAAGGACCGGTCGAGCACATGCAATCCCTATTTCGGCATCTCATCGAGTTTGTGATCATCTTCCCGGCAATTGTCTTGCATGAGATCGCCCATGGCTACGTCGCATACCGACTCGGCGACCCGACCGCCAAGCGCGCCGGTCGCCTTACCTTGAACCCGCTCGTCCACGTCGACCCGGTTGGTACAGTAGTCCTGCCAATCCTCATGCTCGTGCTGTCGGGAGGGTCCTATTTCTTCGGCTGGGCCAAGCCGGTACCGATTGACCCAAAGAATTTTCGGGATGAGCGGACCGGGATGCTTCTGAGCGGAATCGCAGGCCCGATGATGAATGTCGTTCTAGCACTCGGCGCCGGACTGGTGTCCCGAGCGTTTTCTGCGGCGGACTTCGCGCCCGGCCAATTCACGAGCATCGGCTCGCTGCTGCGCTTCTTCTGCTACGCCAACCTCATTCTGGCGTTCTTCAACCTGCTTCCGATCCCGCCGCTCGACGGCTCACGCGTCGTTCAGTGGTTCCTGCCGGACAGCGCACGTAACACGTACCACTCCATCGCACGTTACGGCTTCGTCATCTTGATCGGCGCGACCTGGATGCTCCCTGGACTTTTCAACGCCTACCTGGCCGTGACGGTCGTCCCGCTCTTCGCCCTGCTGACCGGAGTGCAATAGCGACTCGCCTCACCCAGGCTAGCTCACCGGACGTCCGTAATAGTCATAGAGCCGCGTCTCGTATTCCCTATTGACACCCTTTGTCGGATTCCATTCAGGGCTGGCCTTGATCGCCTGGCGAGA
>Ga0066789_10001211_pt1 | contig 11084 bp, 9 predicted proteins | sample OrgsoiDNA2013049_FD_70960 | JGI IMG/M metagenome (GOLD analysis project Ga0066789, IMG submission 70960) | Permafrost soil microbial communities from the Arctic, to analyse light accelerated degradation of dissolved organic matter (DOM) -... | ecosystem: Environmental > Terrestrial > Soil >...
GAGCCTGATGGGCGTGATGATGTTGGCGGCGGTCAAGGGGAGCCGCGTCGTGCTGGAAACCGACGGCCCCGACGAGACGGAAGCGCTCAACGCCATCGTGTCGCTGATCGGCGGCTATTTCGGAGAAGGAGAATGACACAACGCCCACGCACCATGAGCGCGCTGGACATGATGCGCCCACTGCTCAATGATTCACAGCCAAATCATGTAGAAAACGACATTGGTCTGCAGGAGAAAAACGAGCGCGGTCACGACCCGAGAGTATTCTACGAATCATCGCTAAGACGTTGAAATTGCGCATTTGGCACCCGGATTGTGATTCCAGTTGTCGTGGGTTCGAACCCCATCAGCCACCCCATTCTTCCTGTGTTCCTGCGGTAGCCCGTCGTTATTCAACTGAGTCGCAAACGGTCACCTCGCGGATCGTATAGCGCCTGCTCCGTCAACACCGCGCGACGGCGCTCGCCGAGTATCTCGACTTCGAACGCGGCCCCGTTTGTCGCGAGCGCCGCCGGCACATAGCCGAGCGCAATCGACTTGCCGACACAATGGCCATAGCCACCTGAGGTAATCCAGCCGACAACTTTGCCGTCGTGCCAGACTGGCTCATCGCCGATCGCGTCGGCGTCGGCCGCGTCGACGGCCAGCGTCACCAGGCGACGCTTCGGCGCGTGCTGCCGATCGCGCAGCACCGCCTCCCGACCGATGAAGTCGCCTTTGTCGATGGCGACGAAGCGCTCGATCCCGGCTTCCGCCGGCGTATAGATCGGCCGATACTCGCGCGCCCATGTGCCGAAACTCTTTTCGAGCCGCAGCGACTGTAGTGCGCGAGCGCCGAACGGCTTAAGGCCGAGATCTTCGCCCGCCGCGACAAGCGCGTCGTAGAGCACCAGCTCGCCGTCGGCGGGCACCCAAATCTCGTATCCGAGCTCTCCGGTGAACGAGATGCGGCCGATGCGCGCCGGCAGCATCGCCACTTCGGTCGCGCGAAACGCGAGGAAAGGCCACGCCTCGCGATTTACGTCGTCGCGACACACGCGCGCCAGAAGCTCGCGCGAGCGCGGCCCGGCGATGGCGAATCCGAGCCATTCGTTGCGCAGCGAACGCATCGTCACGCCGATCGCCGGCAGGTGCGCCTCGAACCAGCGCAGGTGATGTTGCTCGGCAATGCCGGAGCCGAACACGATGAAGCGTTCGCGTCCGATGCTGGCGACGGTGAAATCGCCGATTAGCTTGCCGTTGTCGTTCAGCATCGGTGACAGTGTCAGCCTGCCTTCGCGCGGCAGCCGGTTGGCGAGCATGCGGTCGAGCCAGGCCGCGGCGCCCTCGCCACCGACTTCGTAGCGCGCAAACGTCGCGATCTCGAGCAGTCCGACGGCGTTGCGCACCGCACGGCACTCATGGCTGACCGGCCCATGAGCGTTCGAACGCCGGTAGGTCACGTCTTCGCGTGCGTCGGTGTCCGGCGGCGCGAACCACAGCGCGTGCTCGAGGCCGTAGCTCGAGCCGAACACCGCGCCGCGCGCCCTCAGGCGTTCATAGGTTGGTGTGACGCGCAGCGGCCGCGCGGCAGGCAGCTCCTCGTTTGGGAAACGAATGCGGAAGCGGCGTGAATAATTCTCGCGCACCTTGGCGTTGGTGTAGGCCATCGTCGCCCAGTCGCCAAAGCGCGCGACATCCATCGCCCACACGTCGAAGCCCGGATCGCCGTTGACCATCCAGTTGGATAGCGCGAGGCCCACGCCGCCGCCCTGGCTGAAGCCCGCCATGACGCCGCACGCGACCCAGAAATTGCGCAAGCCGCGGATCGGCCCGATCAGCGGGTTGCCATCGGGCGCGAAGGTGAACGGCCCGTTGATGATCTTCTTGATGCCCGCGCGCTCCAGCGCGGGAAAGTGCCTGAAGCCGACTTCGAGGCTCGGCGCGATGCGCTCCAGGTCGTTGGGCAGCAGCGCGTGGGTGAAATCCCACGGCGTCTCGCGTTCGGCCCACGGCACACCGGCCTTCTCGTACGTGCCGATCAGCATGCCGCGTCCTTCCTGCCGCATGTAGATCTCGCCCTCGAAGTCGATCACGTGCAGCATTTCCTTCGCCGATGCGACGACTTCGGGGATTTCGCCGGTGATGACGTACTGGTGCTCCATCGCCAGGATCGGCAGTTCGATGCCGACAAAGCGGCCGACTTCGCGCGCCCACAATCCGCCGGCGTTGACGACGTGTTCGGCGATCAGCGAGCCCTTGTCGGTCACCACGTTCCACGTGCCGTCGGGTCGCGGTTCGAGCGCAATGACCCGCGTGAACCGATACACTTCGGCGCCGCGATCGCGCGCGGCCTTGGCGTACGCCTGCGTCACGCCGGCGGGATCGACGTGGCCTTCGAGCGGGTTGTAGAGCGCGCCGACGAAATGCTTCTTGTCGAGCAATGGAAACAGTCTCGCCGCCTCGTCGATGGTCAGCATTTCCATGTCGAGTCCGAGGTAGCGCGCTCGCGCGCAGGCGACTTTCAGGAAATCCATGCGCTCCGGAGTGCCCGCCAGGTCGACGCCCGCGGTGATGTGAATGCCGCACGATTGGCCGGATTCCCGCTCGATCTCCTGGTACAGCTTGATCGTGTATTCCTGCAGCTTGGCGACGTTGGGGTCGCCGTTGAGCGTATGCATCCCGCCGGCGGCATGCCACGTCGAACCCGAGGTGAGTTCGTCCCGCTCGATCAGCGCCACGTCGGTCCAGCCCGCGCGAGTCAGGTGGTAGAGGACACTGGCGCCGACGACGCCGCCGCCGATCACCGCGACTCGAACAAGTGTCTTCACAGGATCTGCTCCAGAAATGCGCGCGTGCGCTCCTTCTGCGGATGACCGAACAGCTGCGCCGGCGGGCCGTCTTCGACGATCAGGCCATGATCGGTGAAGTAAACGTGGTGGGCGATTTCGCGCGCGAACGCCATCTCGTGCGTAACCAGAATGGAGGTCATGCCTTCCTCGACCAGCTGGCGTATCGTCAACAGCACTTCCTTGACCGTCTCCGGGTCGAGCGCCGCGGTCACTTCGTCGAACAGCATCACCGACGGCCGCATCGCCAGCGCCCGCGCGATCGCCACCCGTTGCTGCTGGCCGCCGGAGAGTTCGCCCGGATAGCTGTGCTCTTTTCCGGCGAGCCGCACCTTGTTCAGCAGTGCGTATGCACGCTGCTCGACGTCGGCCTTGGACTGCTTGAGCACTTCGACGGGCGCCATCATGACGTTTTGCAGCGCGGTCTTGTGCGGGAACAGGTTGTATTGCTGGAACACCATCGAGACGTCCTTGCGTAGCGCGACCATTTCCTGATCGGTGGTCAGTTGATGCACCGCGTGCGGACCAACGTAGATTTCTCCCCTGTCGACCGCGATGAGTCCGTTGATACAGCGCAGGAGCGTCGATTTGCCCGACCCCGACGGCCCGATGATGCACACCGCCTGATTGCGGCTGACCTCGAACGAAACGCCGTGCAGTACTTCGACAGCGCCAAAGGACTTGTGCACCTCGACCACGCGCACGATCGGTGCAGCAGCCGGTGTCGTACTCACGAAGTCGCCCTGTCCGCTGCGGGTACGTCGATCACCTGCGGCGTGTGTCCGGTCGCGGCGACAAAACGTTCGAGATCCCCGTGCGCAAGCACCATCGTCGCGGTGTTGACCAGCGGATGCGCCTGCACCGCATCTGCCTCCCACAGCGCACGGTCGACGACGTACTCGACCGCGCCGGCCTGATCGTTGATCAGCGCCAGCAGGCTGACCGATCCCGGCGTGATGCCCAGATGCTTGTGCAGGCGCTCGGGCGACGCGAAGCCCAGGCGGCCCGCGTCGAGCGCCGCGGCCAGTAGGTTGAGGTCCACCGCGACATCATGCCGTACAGTGACCAGAAAGTGGCGCGCACCTTTCTTGTCGCGCAGGAACAGGTTCTTGGTCTTGGCACCCGGCAGCTTCGGCACGAACCGCTCCGATTCCTCCACCGTCATCACTGGGGGATGCTCGTGACGTGGAGCAGCGATGCCGTGCTCGCGCAGGAACGCGTCGAGATCCATCACCGTTCGGCGTAGCGCGCTTCCAGCCGCCGTGTCCACAGGGCGATCGGATAGCAGTATGCGAAGAACCACAGCAGCACGTAGCTGTAGATCGGGATCAGGAGATCGGTGCGGCCTTCGGCGTTGGTGATGCGTCCGGTGAGCGTCATCATCTCGGCGACCCCGACGATCGACGCCAGCGTCGTCGCCATGGTGAGGATCGCATACCAGTTCATCCACGGCGGCAGCATGCGCTTGATGCATTGTGGCAGGATGATCTGCCATAACGTCTGCCGGCGCGAAAAGGCGAGCGAGCGCGCCGCCTCCCACTGCCCGGTGGGAATCGACTGGACGGCGCCGCGCACGATTTCGGCCATGTTGGCCATGATCGGCAGCGCCAGCCCCAACGACGCCTTGATCCAGTCGGGGAACGGCAGTGTGACACCGCCCACGTGAAATTCGAAGGGCACCAGGTACATCACGAAAAACAGCAGCACCAGCCACGGCGCGTTGCGGAAAAACTGCACCACGATCCACGAGGCGCCGCGCACCGGCGCGTGCGGCGAGATGCGCGTGAGACCCAGCAGAACACCGGCGGCAGTGCCCAGCGTCATCGCGCAAACGCTGATCAGCAGGTTGAACAGGAAACCCTGCGCCAGCAGCGGCGTCCACTTGATCAGCAGTTCCGGAACGCTGGGCCGGCCCGGAACGGCCTGCAATTGTGCCAGCACCGCCGAGGCGGCCAACGCGCCCACCAGGGCGACGGCGGTGCGTGCAGAGAAAAAATCCGCAACTCGCGAGCGTCGTTTGCCGATCCTCGCAAGCAGCGCTGCCGAAGCGGTCTGCGTGTTCATTGCCCGAACCCCGGGACGCGCAGCCGCACCTCGAGCCACTGCATCGCCTGGTTGATGATGCCGACGATCGCGACGTAGGTGATCAGGAGCACGACCATCATTTCCGGCACGTTGACCTGCTCCGACCAGATCTGCGCAGACATGTAGACCAGCTCCGGGACCGCGATCGCATACGCCAGCGTGGTCGTCTTCACCAGATTGACCATGTTGTTGGTCATCGCCGGCATGGTCGCGCGCAGTGCCAGCGGCAGCACCACCCGCTGGTACGCTTGCCAGCGCGAGTAGCCCAGCGATTCGGCGGCTTCGATCATCGCCTTGGGGACCGCCTCGATTCCAGCGCGGAAGATCTCCGCCGCGAATGCCGTTTCCAGCAGCGTCAACGATATGACCGCCCAACCGAACGAGCCCAGCAGCGGCTGTCCATCAACCTTCAGCAGGGGACCGAGCGCGAAGTAGAAGAAATACAGCTGGACCAGCGGCGGCGTATTGCGGAAAAGCTGCACGTAAGCGGATACCGCGTGCCGAACCAGCGCCGTGCGCGAGCCCTGCAGCCACGCAGCCACGGCGCCCAGCGCCACGCTCAGCACCAGGCAGTACGCCGACAACTTTATCGTGGTGGCGAAACCTTCGACGAAGCGCGTGCGATCGTATGCATCGTAGAAGACCGTGAGCTTGATGCCGCTGGCCTTATGCAACCATTGGAACCAGGCCGCGACGTCATCCATGTCGCGACCCCGGTCCCTGCGCGGCGCCTCGCCGACCGCGACGCAAGGCTACTTGAACTTCGCCTGTTGCTCGACCAGGTACGGCGATTGCGGAATGCCCCACTTCTTTTCGAGTTCGAGCAGGTAACCCGTCTTGTGCCACTCCTTGGTGACGTCGCTGACGTAGGCGGCGAACTTGGGGTCATCCTTGCGCACGCCGATGCCCCAGGGTTCCGGATCGATCGCCGGGAGCACCATGGCATAGTCGGCCCACTTGGCATCGCCCATGATGCCGGCGAAAAAGGTGGTGTCGAAAACCACGCCGACGCAGTTGCCGCCCTCGAGCGCCGCCATCGCCTCGGTCACCCCCTTGAACACCACGAGTTGCGCGCCGAACTCCTCGCCGGTGCGGCGGTTGTAGTACGCGCCCTGGATGCCGCAGATCGGCTTGCCCTTGATATCGGCCCAGGTCTTGAGCCCGGAATTCTTTTTGGCGAATACGCTCGCCGCGCCTGCGTAATAGAATGGTTCGGGAATGCCGATCACCTCGGCGCGATCGGGCTTGTACGCCATCGTCGCAATCATCAGGTCGATACGACCCTGCTTGAGGAATTCCATCCGGTTGGCCGCGATCACCGGTACGAGCTCGATGCTGACGCCGAGACGCTTGGCGATATCGCTGGCGAGGTCGACTTCGAGGCCGACGATCTTGCCCGACGGATCGGTGTAGCCGAACGGCTTGTAGTCGGCCTTCACACCGACGACGAGCTTTCCCTTCTGCTTGACGCTGGCGATGGTGTCGGACTGCGCCCATGCGGCGCTGCCGCAAAGTATGAACAACGCCGCGACCAGCCACCGCCACGATTTCACGCTACGCATGTTTCATTCCTCCAATGTTCAATGGCTACGCCGTGACCGTTGCTGCGCATTGCCAAGAGCCGTAGCATAAGCGATCCTTGACACTGGCAACAAGGTCATCGACCCGCGCTGCCGCGTACGCAGATCACGGCCGCGCTGTACTGCAACGACCTCGTGAAGTACTCGATATTCTCCCTCGCCCGCAATGCCGTCTCGTACCACGAGCACTGGCCGCTCGCGTGGCGCAGCCCGCCGCCGAAGCAGCGTTACGACGCCGTCATCATCGGCGGAGGTGGCCACGGCCTCGCGACCGCCTACTACCTCGCCAAGGAGCACGGCCTGACCAACATCGCCGTGGTCGAGAAAGGCTGGCTCGGCGGCGGCAACACCGGCCGCAACACCACGATCGTCCGCTCCAACTATCACCTCGATCCGAACGCGCACTTCTACGAATTCTCGCTCAAGCTGTGGGAGGGCCTGTCGCGCGAGCTCAACTTCAACGTGATGTACAGCGCGCGCGGTGTGCTCAACCTCGTCCATTCGCCCCCCGATATGGACGCGGCCATGCGGCGCGGCAACGCGATGCGCCTCAACGGCATCGACGCGCAGTTTCTGACGCGCGACCAGATTGCAGTGTCGATTCCCAACCTCGATTGCTCGGATGGCGCGCGCTTTCCCATCGTGGGTGGGCTGCTGCAGCCGCGTGGCGGCACGGTGCGTCACGATGCGGTGGCTTGGGGCTATGCACGCGCGGCCGACGCCTGCGGTGTGGACATCCTCCAGAATTGCGAAGTCACCGGCATTCGCGTCGAGCGTGGCGCGGTCGCCGGCGTCGACACCTCGCAGGGATTCATCGCTACGCCAAAGTTGGGCATCGCCGTCGCCGGCCATTCGGGCCATGTCGCCGCAATGGCGGGGTTGCGGCTGCCGATCGAATCGCACGTGCTGCAGGCGATGGTGTCGGAGCCGATCAAGCCGGTGCTCGACACCGTGGTGACCTCCGGCGCGGTGCACTTCTATATCAGCCAGTCGGACAAGGGCGAGCTAGTGATGGGCGGCGATCTCGATTTCTACAATTCGTACGCGCAGCGCGGCAATCTCCCCGCGGTCGAGCACGTGGTGAGCGCGTGCCTTGCGCTGTTCCCGAGCTTCGGCCGGCTGAAGATGATGCGCATCTGGGGCGGGATCATGGACATGACGATGGACGGCAGTCCGATCATCGCCAAGCTCCCGGTCAAGGGGCTGACGATGACCGGCGGCTGGTGCTACGGCGGTTTCAAGGCGACGCCGGCGTCGGGCTGGCTGCACGCCTACACGATCGCTCGCGGCGAGCCGCATCCGCTCAACGCGGCGTTCACCCTCGAACGCTTCGCGGAAGGGCGAATGATCGACGAAAAGGGAGCGGGACCTTATGCCTGGGCGCATTGATATGGACCCCCACGCTCACTGCGTTCGCTGCCCCCAAGGGGGAGCACAGGGCCCTTCGGACGGCCGGGCGGGCCCTGACCTGACGGGACCACCGTCATGCTGCTGATCCCGTGCCCGTGGTGCGGGCCGCGCAACCAGGTCGAATTCACGTACGGCGGCGATGCGACGAAACGGCGGCCGTTAGCGCACGCGCCGGAGTCCGATTGGTTCGATTACGTGTACCTGCGCGACAACCCACGCGGTTCGCACGACGAACTGTGGCTGCACAATGCCGGCTGCCGCCGCTGGTTCAAGCTGCGGCGCGACACGCGCACACATGACATCATCGCCAGCGCGAAACCGGGCGACGCGCTCGCGGGAGACGCGAAGTGACGCAAGCGTTCCGTTTGCCCGCCGGCGGCACCGTCGATCGATCGCGCGCGCTGCGCTTCGAATTCGATGGCAGATCGTACGAGGGCTTCGCCGGAGACACGCTCGCCTCGGCCTTGCTTGCCAACGGCGTGCATCTCGTCGGCCGCAGCTTCAAGTACCACCGCCCGCGCGGCATCGTCGCGGCCGGCGTCGAGGAGCCGAATGCGCTCGTCCAACTCGGCCAGGGCGCGCGCACCGAACCCAACGTCCGCGGCACGCAGATTGAACTCCACGATGGTCTCGTCGCATCGAGCCAGAATCGCTGGCCGTCGCTTCGGCTCGACGCCGGCGTCGTCAACAATGCCCTGTCGCGACTGCTGCCCGCGGGCTTCTACTACAAGACGTTCATGTGGCCGGCGACACCGCGCTGGTGGTTGCGCTATGAGCACTGGATTCGCCGCGTCGCCGGCATGGGCCGCGCCGCGAACGCGCCCGACCCCGACTGTTACGAACATCGTTACGCGCACTGCGATGTGCTGGTAATCGGCGCCGGGCCGGCCGGCCTCGCGGCAGCGCGCGCCGCGGCGCATTCCGGTGCACGCGTGATGATCTGCGACGAGAACGCGACGCTCGGTGGCAGCCTTGGTGGCAACACCGGCGGCGACAACGCGACGATCGACGGCGCACCGGCGGCAGCGTGGCTCGCCGACATCGTGCACGAGCTCGAAGCGCACGCCGAGACGCAGTTGCTCCCGCGTACGACCGCATTCGGTTATTACGACGGCAATCTCGTCGGACTCGTCGAACGCAACGCCGAGGCCGTCGGGCCGCGCCAGCAGCTGTGGAAAGTCCGCGCCAAAACAGTCGTCCTAGCGAGCGGCGCGATCGAGCGCGCCATCGTGTACGCAAACAACGACCTGCCGGGAACACTGCTCGCCGGCGCTGCTCGTACCTACGTGAACCGCTATGCGGTCAGGCCGGGAACGCGCGCGGTGGTCTTCACCAACAACGATGGCGCCTACGCGTGCGCGCTCGACTTGCACCGAGTCGGCGTCGAAGTTGCCGCGATCGTCGATCCACGCGCCGCCGCGCAACTCACCGGGGCGTTGCCACAGCAGGCGCGCGTCGCAGGACTGCCGATCCTGGCCGGTCAGGTTGTTGTCGAGGCGATCGGCAGACAGCGCGTGACGGCAGTCGACGTCGTACCAACGGGCGGTGGTCGCGCGCAGCGAATCGCCTGCGATGTCGCCTGCGTGTCCGGCGGCTGGAATCCCGCAGTGCATCTTTTCTCGCAGGCGCGCGGCGCGCTGCGTTACGACGAAGCGCTCGCGACATTCGTTCCGGGCGAGTCGCCGCAGTCAATCGTGGCCGCTGGAGCGGCGGCGGGCCATTTCGACCTCGATGCCGTGCTTGCCGACGGTCATGCCGCCGGGCGCGCGGCGGTCGCGCGCTCGGGCGGTCAGCCGCGCGACGACAGCGCTGCGCCGCGGGCGATACCGATCACTTGCGGCGCGCTGGCGCCGCTGTGGGCGGTGCCGGCGCCTCGACGCGGTGCCAAGCGCTTCGTCGATCTGCAGAGCGACGTCACCGTCGCCGACATCGCGCTCGCCGCGCGCGAAGGCTACCGATCGGTCGAGCACCTGAAGCGCTACACGACGCTTGGCATGGGCACCGACCAGGGCAAGCTCGCCAACATCACCGGACTGGCACTGTTCGCCGAAACACTGGACCGGACTATCCCTGCGGTCGGCACGACCACGTTTCGCCCGCCATACACACCTGTCACGCTGGGGGCGATCGCGGGCCGCGAGGTCGGTACCCACGTGGAACCGACCCGCTATTCGTCGATCCACGACTGGCACGTCGCGCACGGCGCGCGTCTTATCAACGCCGGACTGTGGCAGCGCCCACATTCGTATCCGCGGCCGGGCGAGTCCGCTGACGACGCCGCCAACCGCGAAGCGAAGAACGTGCGCACGCACGTCGGGCTGGTCGATGTCTCGACGCTGGGCAAGATCGAGTTGCAGGGTGCCGACGCCGCCGAGTTCCTCGATCGCGTCTACAGCAACCGCTGGGATACGCTCGCCATCGGCCGCTGCCGCTACGGTGTGATGCTGCGCGATGACGGCATCGTCCTCGACGACGGAACGACGTCGCGCCTCGGCGCCACGCACTACCTGATGACGACGACGACGGTGAACGCGGTTCGTGTGATGCAGCATCTCGACGCGCTGCTGCAGATCGACTGGCCCGAGCTCGACGTTTACGTCACCTCGGTCACCGAGCAATGGGCGGCCGCTGCGCTCTCGGGACCGCGCTCGCGCGAAATTCTTGCGCGGGTCGTCGACATCGAAACCGGCAACGACGCGTTTCCGTTTCTTGCCGTGCGCGAATGCACGCTGACGACGACCAGCGGTCCGGTCGCCGCGCGATTGTTTCGCATGAGCTATTCCGGCGAACTCGCCTACGAAATTCACGTTCCCGCGGACCGTGGCCGCGCGATGTGGGAAGCGCTGCTCAGTGCCGGCGAGGCGTCCGGGATCATGCCTTACGGCACCGAGGCAATGAGCACGCTGCGCATCGAGAAAGGCCACGTCGTCGTCGGCGCCGAAGCCGACGGCCGCACCACCGCTGACGACCTCGGGATGGGCGCACTCGTCAATGCCGGCAAGTGGTGTGTCGGCAAGCCGTTGCTCGCGCGACCCGGGCTCACCGCGAGCGACCGCTGGCAACTGGTCGGGCTGACCGCGATCGGCGGCGCGATCCCGCGCGGTGCCAAGCTCGTCAGCGACCCCGATCGCGCGGCGCCGAATCCGATCGAAGGTCATGTGAGCTCGTGGTGCTGGAGTCC
>Ga0066789_10001212_pt1 | contig 11073 bp, 6 predicted proteins | sample OrgsoiDNA2013049_FD_70960 | JGI IMG/M metagenome (GOLD analysis project Ga0066789, IMG submission 70960) | Permafrost soil microbial communities from the Arctic, to analyse light accelerated degradation of dissolved organic matter (DOM) -... | ecosystem: Environmental > Terrestrial > Soil >...
GGGCGGCCCCAGAATCCCCTGGCTCCGGCGATCGCAATCGCCCCAGTAGCCTTCAGCAGCCACTGGGGGTCGGCACCGTTGGTCTTTTGGACCCGATCGTAGCCGACCTCGCCGAGCAGCTTGAGGTGTTCGAGAACCCCGAAGCTCGCGCGGGTGCCGACGGAGTACCACTTGGTGACGGCCCCACTTACGCCAGTGCCATTGTCGTCATGTTGATAGACGAAGTTCGTCTGTTGGCCGTACCAGGCGGTGGGCTGAATGGTAATGACATCGACGACCCGGTAGCGAGACTCGGCTGGATCCCAGTGGAGCGAAAAGTCGGGGTAGTAAAAGCGCGACAGTGTTCCGAAGCCCGTGCCCCCACCTTTGCCATATTGCAAAGCCAGCTTGTTGTTCCCGCCCAGAACGTCCTGCACCCACTGGAAAGTAACGCCCCAGCCGCCATGGGTGTTGGATTTCTGGTAGGTGACATTAGTAACCGGGTCGATCTGAGGACTGTAATCGTTGCTGTAGTCCGCGATGTATTGGAACCCGAGCTGGAGCTCACCGCTCTCCCAAGGCCTGAACCCTCGAACCTGCAGATCGGCACGAATGCCGAGGTCCATTTGCGCCGGCAGTTGCGGCGACCCACCTGGTTCTCCATCGACGGCGAAGAAACCCAAGCTGAACTTCATGTCACGTACGCTGTCGGGGGCAGACTCCATCATGTTGCCGAAGCGCAGATCCTCAACACCCGCGCCCACGCCTGAGGGGTTCCAGTAGAAGAAGTCGCTGATATATACGCTTTCGCGTTTGTAGTAGCGGGTACCAGCCCACGCTGTCCCGCCGAAGAGCCAGGAAATCCCCTGGATATCAGCGTAGAGATTGGGGAAGGCCACCGTGGCGCCAGTTCCCGGCGAGCCCTGATCCGAAGAGGTGACCCCCGTTGGAGAATAGCCAATATAGGTCGTTGGTATGAAGGCGACTGGCATGAAGTGCAAGTGTGCGACCGAACCGTCGTCACCCGCGTACACCACCGTTGTGAACTCCACCTCGGCCCACACCTCACACTCGTTGCCGAGCCTGTACTTGGACAGCAACCCGCCGGAAAGCGCGAGTTGGAAGCAGGTCATACGACCCTTCTTGTTGCTCGCGCCGAACCCGCCACGGAAATATCCGTGCGTAGTAAGATCGCCAACTTTAGGTTTGGCAACTGGCGCGACGACCTCGGCTGGCGCGACAACCGCGGCGGCGGGAGTAACCGCTGCCGGCTGCTCAGCCTGCGCTTCTTCAGTGGGTTGTTGGGCATCGGCGTTCGTGGGCTCCTCGGCGAAGGCGGGCGTCGACAGGAAGCCCGTCACTAACAATCCCGATAGCCCCGATAACTGTAATGCTCGTCGCATGATTGACCTTTCTCTCGTGTGTTACAGTCGCTAGAACTCTGTATTGAAGAAGCGCGACCTACTATTGTCCGTAGTAGGCGTTCTTGCCGTGCTTACGCTCGTAGTGCTTGCGCACGAGGTGCTCTGGCAGTCGACCCGCGTGCGGATCGAGAGCCTTCGTAATGGATGCCATCTTGGCCAGCTCTTCGAGGACGACCGCATGGTAGACGGCCTTGTCCGCTGTCTTGCCCCACGCGAACGGGCCATGCCCTGCCACGAGCACCATCGGAATCTCGCGTGGATCACGCGTGCGGAAGCAATCGATGATTTGCGTCCCCGTCTCGGCTTCGTAGTCGCCGCGGACCGCCTCGGGAGTCATGATCGCCGTACAGGGAACATCCTCGGCAAGGTGATCCGCGTGGGTCGTGCCGTAGAGCGGGATCGGCAAGCAGGCCTGCGCCCAAGCCGTGGCGTATGTCGAATGCGTGTGGACGATTCCGCCTATTCCTTGGAACGCTCGATACAAAGCGGCGTGGGTCTTGGTGTCGGAGGAAGGCCGCATGGTTCCCTCCACCACCTTGGCATCGAGGTCGACGACGACGATGTCAGCAACCTTAAGGCTGTCGTAGTCGACGCCGCTCGGCTTGATGGCGAAGACCGCCCGCTCGGCGTCGAACGCAGAGACGTTGCCAAACGTGTAGATGGCAAGGCCTTGGCGGGGAATCTCCATGTTCGCCCGCCAAGACTGCTCCTTTAGCTCGTCGTAGTTCGACTTCATCAATGCCTGGCTAGCGCCCGAGTCGGAAGGCGGCGTCGTTCCAGCGCAGCTCGTTCTTGAGCGCCGAAAGCTCCGTGTTGCTTCCGATGTGCACGTATTCGAGGCCCAACATCCCAGCCAAGTCCTCCATCTGCTCGGCCGTCACTGCGCGGCTGAACGATGTGTGATGGGCTCCGCCGGCCAGGAGCCAGGCCTGGCAGCCACGCTTGAAATCGGGCCGCGGCACCCAAACCGCCCGAGCCACGGGAAGCTTCGGCATCGCGTGCTCGGCTTTGAGGACGTCCACCTCGTGAACGATGAGGCGCATCCGCCCGCCCATGTCGACCATGGTGGCAGCCACGGCCGGTCCGGGCGCGGCGGTGAACACCAGACGGCAGGGATCAGACTTGCCGCCGATCCCGAGAGGATGAATCTCGAGCGAGGGTTTCCCATCCGCGATCGACGGGCAAACCTCGAGCATGTGCGCGCCGAGAACCTTCTCCTCGCCCTTGACCAGGTGGTACGTGTAGTCCTCCATGAACGACACCCCACCCTGTTTGCCGGCGGACATAACCTTCATCAGTCGAACGAGCGCCGCCGTCTTCCAGTCTCCCTCTGCCCCGAAGCCGTAGCCATCGGCCATCAGGCGCTGGCAGGCAAGACCAGGGAGCTGCTTGAGCCCGTAAAGATCCTCGAAGGTCGTAGTGAAGGCGCCGTAGCCTCCGCTCGTCAGGAAGCCACGCATACCGATTTCTTGCCTGGCAGCATCGCGCAGGCCCTCGCGCTGGGCACCGCCCTTGAGCAGCACCGGGGCGAGAACGTACTTCGACTCGTATTCCTGGACGAGGCGATCGACCTCGGCGTCCGCCACTTCAGCAATTCGCTTGGCCAGGTCACCAACAGCGTGTCCGTTGGTCGACCAGCCGAGCTGAATCTGCGCTTCCACACGATCGCCGCCGGTGACGGCGACTTCGCGCATGTTCATGCCGCCAAAACGCACGATCTTCAGATTGCGCGATTCGGCGACGGCGCATGCAACACGTGACCAGGCCTCAAGCTCCGCGATGACATCAGCATCTTGCCAATGCCCAACCACGATCTTGTTGTTCAGCCGGAGCCGCGAGGTGATGAACCCGAATTCGCGGTCGCCGTGGGCCGACTGGTTCAAATTCATGAAGTCCATGTCGATTTCCGACCACGGCAGCTCGCGGTTGAACTGCGTATGCAGATGCGCCAACGGCTTTGCCAGCTGCGTGAGGCCACGGATCCACATCTTCGCTGGCGAGAACGTGTGCATCCACGTGATCACGCCAACGCATGCCGGTGCCGCATTGGCTTCGAGGCATGCTTGCGAAATGGCATCCGGCCCCTTGAGCGTGGGCTTCCACACCACTCGAACTGGCAGCTTACCTGACGCATCCAGGTACGTCGCGATCTCGCGGGAATGCTCCGCGACCTTGTTCAAGGTTTCCTGACCGTAGAGCTCCTGACTGCCCGTCAAGAACCAAACTTCTTGGGTATTTGTAGCGCTCATATTCGCACCTTTGTTGATTTCGTGTTGCGTCCGCTCCTTGTCGCCTTCATAGCAAGACGACCGGAGCTTTTGTCATAGCTCATGACTTGCGCTTTAGCTCGCCAGGGGCCTTGCCCGAGACGACCGTGGCGCCGCGCGCAATCTGGCTCGAGCCGTCCACGGACGACACCTTGCATCGAGCCGCTACCGCCGTCCAACCCACCCCACAGGCGGCATCACTCGCGATGCTTTCCGGGTGGTTCTTGGACGCCATGATATTCTCTCCTTCTAGCCAAACGGCGTGCGCACAACGGGGTCGACACTTGCCCGATAGCCAAACTTCTGGTCGTCAGGCGGTAGGACGATGAAGACAAGCGCCCCCGATGTCAACAGCAAAAAATCGCCGCTGGCAGTCCTTTCCCGGGGCGCGCGCTGTGCAGGTTCACTGGACGATTTTCGTGACAATTCTGTCAGCGACAGAGCAATAGAGACCGGGGGAGTGTAGGCTAAGTCCCCACCCTTACGACGGCGCAGAGAGAGGCCTCGTATCACTGTGAACAATGACGTGATTACTCTCTTCGCCTTTCATGGGATTCGCTGTCCACCTGACGCGAGCCGGTTGACAGAACGGCGATGCATCGGACATCCTGCCTCACCAATTCAAGTCAGAGGAGATGGGCATGAATCCAAGCAACACCCCCAAAGCCATTGAGAGCGGCGAAACCACGCTGGGTATCGAGTTCGGCTCCACGCGAATCAAAGCCGTTTTGATCGGCCCGGATCATTCGCCAATTGCCTCGGGAAGCTACGACTGGGAAAACCGGTACGAGAGTGGCGTCTGGACCTACCATCTCGAGGACGTCTGGACGGGGTTGCAAGAGAGCTTTCGGCAGCTTCGCAGCGACGTTCAGTCCAAATACAACGTCCCACTCAAAACCGTCGGCGCCATCGGCTTCTCGGCCATGATGCACGGTTATCTTGCGTTCGACAAAAAGGGGAAACTGCTCGTCCCGTTCCGAACCTGGCGAAACACAACCACGGCCAAAGCGGCAGAGCAACTGACCAAACTGTTCCAATTCAATATTCCCCAGCGCTGGAGCATCGCGCACCTGTACCAGGCCATCTTGAACAAAGAGCCGCACATTCGCGACATCCAGTTCCAGACCACGCTAGCGGGCTATGTCCATCGCAAGCTGACGGGACAGAAAGTGCTAGGCGTCGGCGAAGCCTCGGGCATGTTCCCCATCGACAGCAAGACCAACACCTACGATGCGCGGATGCTAAAGGCGTTCAACGGAAAGCTCAGGGCGAGAAAGATACCGTGGAAGGTCGAAGATATTCTTCCCAAAGTGCTGATGGCAGGTGACGCCGCCGGCACGCTAACCGAAGAAGGCGCGAAATTGCTCGATCCCACCGGGCAGCTTTCCGCTGGGATCCCACTGTGTCCACCCGAGGGCGACGCCGGCACCGGCATGGTCGCCACCAACAGCGTTGCGGAGCGCACCGGAAACGTATCCGCGGGAACTTCGGTGTTCGCGATGATCGTGCTCGAAAAGCCGCTTTCGAAGCTGTATCCCGAAATCGACATGGTCACCACGCCGACCGGCAAACCCGTGGCGATGGTCCACAGCAACAACTGCACGTCCGACCTCAACGCGTGGGTAGCGCTGTTCAAGGAATTCACCCAAGCGCTGGGGGTCGAGACGAGCGAGTCCAAGCTGTTCGAGATGCTGTACAGCAAGGGCTTGGCCGGGGATGCCGATTGCGGCGGCCTCTTGGCGTACAACTATTTTTCCGGTGAGCACCTCACGCATCTGCCGGAAGGGCGGCCGCTGTTCGTGCGAGCTCCCGAGAGCCGTTTCACGCTCGCGAATTTCATGCGCACGCATTTGTTCTCGGCACTCGGCGCCTTGAAGATCGGCCTCGCCATCTTCGACAAAGAGAAGGTCAAGATCGAACAAGTTCTCGGTCACGGCGGCTTCTTCAAGACGAAGGACGTCGGCCAAAAGATCATGGCGGCGGCGATGAATGTTCCTGTCTCCGTGATGGAAACCGCTGGCGAAGGCGGGGCGTGGGGCATGGCGCTCTTGGCCTCGTACATGCTCCGCAAGACGCAAAAAGAACCGCTCGAAGCGTATCTCACCGACAAGGTCTTTGCGGGGCAGCAAGGAACGACCATTGCGCCAGATCCCAAGGATGTCACGGGCTTTGCCGCGTTCATGGAACGCTACAAGAAGGGCATGGCCATCGAGAAGGCCGCCGTGAACAATCTCAAGGCGTAGCGCCCAATCCGGTAAACAAGGTCGACAAAGCGAGTCTGCCCCCAAAAGCCTCGCTTTCCGCCGTCGGCACCGACATTCACCGACGACGATGTCGGGAGATTGTCATTTATTCATCATAGTTGGCGCGTGATATTGCGGGACTTGAGTGGGTCTGCGATCAGTTGATGGCAATGTCATCTTTTGTTCCAGAGCTGCCAAAGCTGCCAACATCACCGAAATCGCCAAAGCCACCACTGCGCAACATCCTGTTCAGTGCGGTCGTCGGTCCCCATGGCGTCGATGGCCCGCATAGTCGGTACAAGAACCCGATGAGCCTGCTCAACAACCAGGTCACGCGGGGGCAGCGGCACTACTCGGTCCAGATGTTCTCGCGGACCTTCGCCTACGACCTGTTCGGCGCCAATCTCGATGCCAACGTCGCGGTTCTGGATTTCCCTTCCGAGGCCCAACTTAGGGCGAAGCTGGTCGAACGCCATTGGGATCGGGTCGGCCTTTCGGGCATCATGGCCAACTTCGAGAAGGTCCTTGTCACCTGGCGAATCGTGCGCGAAACGCTGCCCAAGGTTCCCATCGACATCGGCGGCCACGTGGTCAACGACGACGAAGTGACCCAAGAGCTCATCGAGCGGATGCTGGAGGCGATTCCCGGCGAAACCTTCCACGTTTGGGAGCCATCGTTCGAGCGCCCGGTATCGATCGGACTTTCGGACTGGTTGCGAGAGCGCGGGTGCGAAGGCGGCGGCGTGACCTTCGTAAAACGCGACGGCCTCGAGTACTACGCCAAGATGCCGGGCGTCGGCCTCAAGCACGAGGACATCGTGCATGCGCCGCTCGTGGACGCTACGTTCGACAAGCGCGCGCTCGGATTCAAGGTACCCGAGCTGTCGGCTGGACTCATCATTCCCGACGTGGGCTGCCCAATGCGCTGTAACTTTTGCACGACCTCGGCCAAATTCGACGGCAAGTTCGTCAAGTTCCTCCATTCCGCCGAAGACATCTTGTCCGTGGCGGACGCTCAGGCGGCACGCGGGGCGGTCGAGATGTTCGTCATGTCGGAGAACTTCTCTCTCGACACCAAGCGCGCCCTTGCGCTGCTCAAGCTCATGGAGGAGCAGCGAAAGCCGTATCGCTACGCCGTGTTCTCGTCGGCAGATGCTTTGCTGCGGCTCGGTGTCGAGAATATCGTCAAGCTCGGCTACAGCTTCATCTGGATTGGTCTCGAAGAGTCCTCGGGGACGACCTACAAGAAGATGGACGGCATCGGCCTTCGCGACCTCATCACGCAACTGCAGAGCCACGGCGTCGAAGTTTTGGGCTCGACCATTTTGGGATTTCCGCACCAGCAAGCCGAGGACCTCGACCGCGAGATCGAACACGCGCTGTCCTACGGCTGCACGTACAACCAATTCATGCTCTACATCGCGATGCCCGGCACCGCGCTGTGGAAGCAGATGAAGACGGAACGTCGGCTCAAAGAAGGATTCACTTGGTCCGATATCCACGGCCAGCACGTTCAAAACTGGCACCACGCGTTTCTGTCGGATGAGGTGATCGGCGAAAAAATCGACCACGCCTTCGAGCGCGACTTCGAGGTGCTTGGGCCGTCTATTTTACGCATGATCCAGACCCACTACGATGGCTACCGCAACACCGCCGATTGGGACCACGAATTGGTGCAAATGCGGCGCGCGGAAATGCGGAAGAAATTCCCGTTCTACGCCATGCTGCTCGAAGCGATGCGCCGGGATCTGAAGCGCCTGGGCAACGTCACGCACGAGCAAGCACGCAACCTGCGCGATCGATTGATCGAAGAGTGCGGCTGGAAAGCCAGGCTGGCAGCCATGTTCGGCGGTCCCTTCGTCGCGCACCGGTTGAAGGCCGAGCAGCGCCGATACGAACGCTCGGTAGAGCTGCGCCAGGCCCCCGAACCGCAATGCCTGGTGACCCACTACGGAGCGTTCGAGCTACGCAACTCGCCGAGCTTGCCGGCGCCCGGCCCCACGCCCGAATGCGTGCCCGTCGCGCGCCCTCGGTTCGGCGTAAGCGAGAATCGCGTTGCCTCTGTGCCTGGTACGGTTCGAGCCAGGCCAGGACACGTCTTGCAGCCCCAGTGCTGCGAGAGCGAAATGTAGAAGACGCCCCGACTCCGATTCACAGAGCGACCCCTCTTCGCACATCGCGACCATCGCAGCCTGCATCACTCATTCGTAGCCTGCGATCAGCTGCCATCGGGGACCCCGCCCATGCATCGACTGGTATGGCTGTCGCTTTTCAATGACGAAGCGACGTGGTCGCGGGTCCCTACTGTCCTGCGAGGAGGTTCTTCCGTGACAAGCCGAATGATTTCAGTGATTGGTATCGGATTTGTAGGTCTCACAGCATGCGGGACCAAGGATCAGGGCGGAACGCAGACCGGCGGGAATAACGCGACCGGCGCAACAGGCGGTCGAGGCTCGGGCGGCAGCGGAGCGGGCGGGACGGCCGGCATGGGCGGCGTTCAAAGTAAAGGTGGCAACACAACGACCTCCAGTGGAGCGGGAGGTGGCGGCGCGACCAGCCCAGCCGGCGGTTCGTCGGGGTCAGGCGGAACCAGCGGCCAGGGCGGCAAGGGAGCGGCTGGCGCAGGCTCGGGCGGCCAAGCCGGTAGCGGAACGGCTGGCGCAGCAGCAGGCGGCCAAGCCGGCAATGGAGCAGGCGGTGGAGAGCCTTCGGGTGGCTCGAGCGGTCCCTCCACGTTGATCAACACCTACGACGGGGCACGTACGACCACCGTTAGCTTCGACCTCGGCTGGAAGTTCCATCTTGGCGAGACGACCGGCGCACAGGCGACAACCTTCGACGATTCCTCCTGGACGAAACTAGACGTGCCCCACGACTGGAGCATCTCACTGGCGTTCAACCAAAGCTCTCCGGCCACCTACGAGGGGGGATACCTCGATGGAGGCGTGGGCTGGTACCGAAAAACCTTCGACTTGCCAGCGACGAGCTCGGGCCAGAGGGTCATCGTCCAGTTTGACGGAATCTACATGGACAGCACCGTGTACCTCAACGGTACGCAAGTGTGCGCCCGTCCTTACGGCTACTCCTCCTTCGAGTGCGACGTCACGACAGCTGCCAAGACCGGCGCGTCGAACGTGCTCGCCGTCAGAGCCAACAACCAGCAGCCGAGCAGCCGCTGGTATTCGGGAAGCGGCATCTATCGCCACACGTGGCTCAAGACGGTAAATTCGGTCCACGTGGCCTACACGGGCACGCGAGTGACGACGCCGCAGGTATCGACGTCGAGCGCCACCGTGAACATCGCCGTGACCATCAAGAACGATGGCGCAACCGATCAATCGGTGACGGTGGCAAGCTCGGTACGCGACGCTTCGGGGACGGAAGTAGGCAAGGGCTCGTCGGCGGCGACCTCCGTAACCGCGGGCAAGACGGCCGATGTGAGCCACACGGTGACCGTGTCCAATCCCAAGCTCTGGTCAACGTCGTCGCCCACTATGTACTCGGTAGTTACGACCGTAACCGTCGGCGACGCAGTGGTCGATACCTATACTACCCCGTTCGGCATTCGCACGTTTGCGTTCGACGCGAACACGGGTCTCACGTTGAACGGCACGAAGATTAAGATCAACGGCCTATGCAACCACCACGACCTCGGAGCCCTGGGCTCGGCTACCAATTATCGCGCCATCGAAAAGCGACTCCAGATTCTTAAGGACATGGGCGCCAACGGGCTTCGCACCTCCCACAACCCGCCGGCGCCCGAGCTGCTCGACATCGCCGATCGCCTTGGCTTCCTGGTCATGGATGAGGCCTTCGACTGTTGGTACAACGGGAAGCACACGTACGACTATGGACGCTTCTTCAAGACGTGGGCCAACACCGACATCACCGACATGGCCGCTCGCGATCTCAATCACCCGAGCATCATCATTTGGAGCATCGCCAACGAGGTGGGTGAAACCAGCGATTCAGCCACCGTCAAGCAGCTGATGGACGCCATCCACACCAAGGACACCACGCGCCCGATCGGCCAGGCGCTTGCGGCTTGGGCGTCGGCAGATACGGCGGCGGTGGGATTGGAAGACGTTGTGGGCATCAACTACGCGCCGGATCGATACGACTCGATTCACACGGCGCACCCGACGTGGAAGATGTTCGGCAGCGAGACGTCGTCCGCTTTGCGTAGTCGAGGCGTCTACAACGGCAGCAACAATCAGTGCTCTTCTTACGACGACCAGGCAGCTGGCTGGGGGCAAACCGCGGAAGTCTCGTGGAAGAACGTCAACACGCGGGCCTGGATTGCCGGCGAGTACATCTGGACCGGCTTCGACTACATCGGCGAGCCAACGCCGTACGAGTGGCCTTCGAAGAGCGCGTACTTCGGAATCATCGACACGGCGGATTTCCCGAAGGACGTTTACTACTTCTATCAGAGCAAGTGGAACGCCAGCGGCCCCACCATGGCCCACATCGTTCCGATGAACTGGACCAACTGGACGGCAGGTCAGGCGGTGAAAGTCTTCGTCTACAGCAATGCCGACAGCGTCGAGCTGTTCCTCAATGACAAATCGCAGGGTTCGAAGACCGTGGACCCGAGTGTGTCCAAGCTTCAGTGGTCCGTGCCGTTCGCGACCGGCACGCTCGAAGCCAGGGCCACCAAGGGGGGAACGGTCGTGGCGACCGACACCCTAAAGACCGCCGGAGCGGCGGCGGGCTTGACGATGAAGGCAGACCGCGCTTCGATCACCGCAGACGGCCGCGACTTATCCTACGTGGAGGTGGACATCGTCGATGCCCAAGGCGTGATCGTCCCGCAAGCCAAGGACCAAGTCGACTTCACCATCAGCGGTCCCGGCGCCATTGTGGGACTCGATGGTGGAGACCCGACGAACCACGACTCTTATAAGGGCACGTCGCACGCCGCTTTCAGCGGCAAGTTGATGGCCATCGTTCAATCCACAACAACCGCCGGCACGGTCACGCTCAAGGCAACCTCCGGCTCGCTCACGGGTGGCTCGGTGGTCATTACCACCAAGACGCCGTAGCCCGCGGCGAGCGAGCGACCGCGTTGGCGGAGGTGGGCTTTGCCCACCGGAGCCACAGCGCGCGAGGCCGAGCGCAACGAGCGGTGGGCCGGGTGGGTGGCAGGGGCCTCGGGTT
>Ga0066789_10001216_pt1 | contig 11063 bp, 14 predicted proteins | sample OrgsoiDNA2013049_FD_70960 | JGI IMG/M metagenome (GOLD analysis project Ga0066789, IMG submission 70960) | Permafrost soil microbial communities from the Arctic, to analyse light accelerated degradation of dissolved organic matter (DOM) -... | ecosystem: Environmental > Terrestrial > Soil >...
CGTGACGTGCTGATAGGCGGGCATGAGTTCTCCTGGGTGCGGCAAGGACGACGGGAACCGCCGATTATCCGCGATTCCGCCGCGGGCCGCCACGTCGCCATGCTATGATTCTGGGGCGTCGCCGACCTCCCGCTGTAGTCCAATGCACCGAAATGCGGCGCCCAACCCGAGCGCGCCCGCCCGCAGTGCAACCCACACCTGTTCGATGATTCGACGCCTGTTCGCGCGCTTCCTCCCCGGCAAAGGCTCGCCCGAACCGCGCATCTATGGTCCCGACGCGCATCCGGTGCGCAGGGGCCAGATTTCGCGCGGCGCGCAGGACGTCACCCGCAAGCTGCAGCAGGCCGGATTCAAGGCCTTTGTCGTCGGCGGCGCAGTGCGCGATCTCCTGCTCGACATCGCACCGAAGGATTTCGACATTGCCACCGATGCGACGCCGGAACAGATCAAGCCGCTGTTTCGCCGCGCCTTCATCATTGGCCGCCGCTTCCGCCTGGTCAACGTGCTCGCCGGCCCGGAAACCATCGAAGTGTCGACCTTTCGCGCGCGCCAGACCGGCGACGACGCTTCCGACGAGCACGGTCGGCTGCTTTCCGACAACGTGTTCGGATCGCAGGCCGAAGACGCGCTGCGCCGCGACTTCACCTGCAACGCGCTCTACTTCGACCCGGTGAGCGAGGAAGTCTGGGACTACGTTGGCGGCGTGCCCGACGTGCGGGCCCGGCGCATGCGCCTGATCGGCGACCCGGTGACGCGGTATCGCGAAGACCCGGTGCGCATGTTGCGCGCCGCGCGGCTCGCCGCGAAGCTTGGGCTTACGCTCGAGAAGAAAACCGCGGCGCCCATTCCGGAACTGGCGCCGCTGATCCAGAACGTTCCGCCGGCGCGCCTGTTCGACGAAATGGAAAAGCTCCTGTTGTCGGGCCACGCGCTGGAATCGGTGAAGAGCCTGCGCAGGCACGGCCTGCACCACGGCGTCCTGCCGCTGCTCGACGTGATCGTCGAACAGCCGCTCGGCCAGCGCTTCATCGAGCTGGCGCTGGGCAATACCGACGCGCGCGTGCGCGACGGCAAGTCCGTCACGCCCGCGTTTCTGTTCGCGACGCTGCTGTGGCACGAAGTGCTGGCCAGCTGGACCGCGGCCAAGGCACGCGGCGAGCGCCCCATGCCCGCGCTGTTCGAGGCCATGGACAAGGTATTGGAGCAGCAGGCGCAGCGCCTGGCGATTCCGCGTCGCTTCGAAGCCGCGATCAAGGAGATCTGGGCGCTGCAACCGCGCTTCGAGCAGCGCGCCGGGCAACGGCCCTTCCGCCTGCTCGAGCACCCCCGCTTTCGCGCAGGGTACGACTTCGTCCGCCTGCGCTGCGACAGCGGCGAAATGGAAGGCGAACTCGCGGACCTTGCCGATTGGTGGGAAAGTTTCCAGCACGCCGAACAAGCCGATCGCGATCTGCTCCTGCGGCCGGACGAGGCGCCGAAAAAAAAGCGCCGCCCACGCAGCCGCGGCCGCAAACGCGGCACCGGCGAGAATTCCGGCGGTGCCGCGAACGAACCGGCCACGTCATCCGGTGATTCGTGATGTCCATGCTGGCGTACATCGGCCTGGGCAGCAATCTCGATCACCCGCGCCGGCATTTGGCACGCGCGATCGCGGAACTGGCGCGGCTGCCGCGTTCACGCGTCATCGCCGCCTCACCCAACTATGTGAGTGCGCCCATCGGCACGAGTGAACCGCAACCCGACTACGTTAACGCAGTGGCGGCGTTGCGCACGCGGCTGACGCCGAGAAACTTGCTGGCGCGGATGCATGCGATCGAACGCCGTCACCGCCGCACGCGCGCCACGCGCAACGCGTCGCGCACGCTCGACCTGGACCTGTTGCTGTTCGGGCGGCAACGTCGGCGCCAGTCCGGGCTGGCGCTGCCGCATCCGCGCATGCATCAGCGCGCGTTCGTCCTGAAACCACTGCGCGATATCGCGCCGACCGCGAGCGTGCCGGGCCACGGTGCATTGCGCCCTCTGCTGCGTACGGTTCGCGATCAGCGCATTGCACCCACCCGCCGCCATGCGTGGCGTTGAATCTCGATGAACCTGGAGAAGTTGCACTACGTGGTCGTCGAGGGACCGATTGGCGCGGGCAAGACGAGCCTGGCGCGCGCGCTTGCACGGCATTTGGACGCCGACGCGCTGCTGGAGGCCCCCGAGGACAATCCATTTCTGCAACGCTTCTACGAAGACATGCGGCGCTTTGCGCTGCCGACGCAGCTCAATTTCCTGTTCCAGCGCGTCGACCAGATTCGCGGACTCACACAACTCGACATGTTTCGTCGGCAGACCGTGGCCGATTTTCTTCTGGACAAGGATCCGCTGTTCGCCCGGCTCAACCTTACCGACGATGAATTCGCGCTCTACGACAAGGTGTATTCGCACCTCAAGCCACAGACGCCGACGCCGGATCTGGTGATCTATCTGCAGGCGCCGGTGATGACGCTGATCGACCGCGTGCATAAGCGCGGCGTGGGCTACGAGCGCACGATTTCCGAGCAATACCTGGCGCGGCTCGCCGACGCGTACAGCAGCTATTTCTACTCGTACGAAGGCGCGCCACTACTCATCGTCAACAGCGAACGGCTGAACTTCGTCGACAACCCCGGGCATTTGCAGTTGCTGATCGCAAGGGTAGGGAGCATGCGCGGCCAGCGAGAGTTTTTTAATCTGGGGCAGAGTTGACACGCACAAGGCGGCGAGATTTGAAACGCGTTATTGCTTAATAGTGCGACGAAGCACCTTCGTCCTTCGATCCGAATCAGAGTCAGATAGGAAATACTGGTCGGCGTATTTGAACCAGAACTGACAGCGAACGGGAAGTATGGCTCCCGGCCCAGCTCCCCCGCCGGCGCCTCCACCTATCCGCATGCTCGTGCAGAGTCTTCCGACCTCGTCAATCGTCCACTCACCGTTAATCGGCGCCAGAGCAAAGCCGGTTGCAGCTCCTACGGTTCCATAGGATCCGGTGCCCGAAATCATGCCGTTGCTTGCGTACATGACTTGAAGGCTGCCACCGGTTGCCGTAGGTCCCATAGTCACCTGTTGGACTACCTCATCTTTGAATTCCTCTGGTGACAATTTCTTGGCGCCCGCGTCGAGCAACTCGCCCAGATTGCTCTGGGCAACGGCCATCGGGATCCATAACAAGATAGCAAACCCGAGGGGCAGCCTTGTGTGATTCGGCACCGACTTCTCACAGAAGAAGAGACGAGCCATTAGAAAGCGCATATCTATCCGCCTATTCGATGAGTTCGTCCGCCAGGACCATGAACGACGCGGGGACCACAAAGCCGATGGTCTTGGCAGTCGCGACGTTGACGACCAACTCGAAAAGTGTGGGCCGCTCAATAGGAAGGTCGGCCGGCTTGGCGCCTTTGAGGATTCTGTCCACATAGGAGGCGGCGCGCCTTCGCTGGTCAGCAAGTTTCGCCCCAAGTGACAAAAGCCCTCCCGCCTGCACATATTCCTTTAGCGGCGCCAGAGTCGGCAGGCGACGCTTTGACGCGAAGTCCGCTATAGGTCCTGCGCGCTCCAAGGTCACGCTGTCCAAACACGTGACGAGTGCGTCGGCGGGCTCCTTGGAAATCTTGGCGAATGCGCCCTCCAACGCACTTGCGTTGCTCACTTCGAGATAGCGCAGCTGCATTCCGAACGAGGGGGCCGCCGCTTTTATCTCCGCAACGCAATCGGCGTTTCCTGGATTCGCCGGGTTCCAAAGTACTGCGACGCGGGAAGCCTTGGGCGCGAACTCCTTGAGCAGCGCCAGCCGTTTCTGCCATAAATCGTTGCTCAGCGAGGCCAACCCCGTGACGTTCCCGCCCGGCCGCGCCAGGCTCACCACGAGTCCGGCCTTGACCGGATCCATGCCGATCTCGGTCATGACGATGGGGATCGTGCTTGTCGCGCGCTTCGCAGCGAGCGCTGCCGGCTCGCCGGATGTCACGATGACATCCACAGGCAGACGCACGAGTTCCGCCGCAAAACCGGCAAGCCGTTCGGGATCGCCGCCCGCGTACCGGTACTCAACCGCGACATTCTTCCCCTCGACATAGCCGGCGTCGCGCAAGCCCTGCTGAAAGTCCCCGACACTTTGGGTGGGTCCGGACGGCGCGCCGCCATTCCCGAGCCAGCCGATACGATGAATTTTCGCTGTCGATTGTGCGACGGCAGTACTCGGCGCGCCGAGGAGCCCCAGGGCGACAGCGGCGATGCATAACATGGACCGCCGCCTCGTTGCCGATATCAAATTCATGAGATCCGCAAGCATCATCGGATGACCTCGGTCGCCTGCAAGAGAAGTTCGGTGGGCACAGCAATTCCGAGCGATTGCGCGGTCTTCAGATTGATCACGTAATCGTATTCACGCGTTAGTTCTACCGGGAGGTCGGCGGGCTTGGCGCCCTTCAGAATGCGGTCGATGTAGTAGCCCATGCGCCGGAATGCCGCGAGAATGTTCGACCCGTACGACATCAGGCACCCGTCGACGGTATAAAGTCGTGAGTCACAGATCGTTGGCAGACGGTTCGCATTCAACACATCCAGTAGCTCCCGACGGTGTGTGCCAAAGACCGGCGAGAACAATTGGACTGCGCCCTGCGCACCCCACGCCTTGGCGGCAGCGATCGCAGTGGAGAAATCCTCCGGCGACCGAATTTCCAGCGTCAACGTCTGGATGCCCAGCGGCCGGGCAGCGTTTTCCACGATCTGCGCGGCGCCGACACCGAAGCCTTTGTCGTTCCACAGGATCGCAACTCGGGAAAGCCCCGGTAGCAACTGGCGAAGAAGATCGAGCCGCTTGGCACTGAGTTGCAGATCCGGATGCGCCGGACCGGTGATGTTCGCGCCAGGGTGGGCGAAGCTGGTGATGAACCCCAAGTTGACGGGATCGTTCGACGTCATGACGATGGGAATGCTCGTCGTAGCGCGCTGCGCGGCGCGGATCCCCGCAGGCAATGCAGTCACGATGACATCCACCTTCGCGTCGACGAGTCCCGACGCGAGCTGCGGCAACCGGTCGATGTGGCCGTCGGCCCACCGAGTTTCCAAAACAATGTTCCGCCCTTCGACATAGCCCGATTCTCGCAAGCCCTCCTTCAGTGCCGCCAGCATCGGAGCCTGCAAGACCGAATCGACGCCGAGAAACCCGACCCGCGCGATGTGTTCCGCCCGGCGGGTATGTTCCACAACCACGACGGCCAGGACCACGAGGAGGACAACGACGGCGATCGCGTTGCGCCGGTTCATCAGTTCTTCGCTCGCGACCATAGTTGACCGAATACCAAAGAATGCGCGCGACGCGTGTGCAAAACCCCACCCACTTGGGTAGGGCTTGCGTGACTACGCGCTGATGGCCAACCGCACATGTACAAAGCTTGCCGTGCTCGGATCACCCCGGCAACATGGATCGCAGCACACGATCCCGCAACAGGAAATGATGGTACAGAGCTGCGACGGCATGCGCCCCGGCGACCCACAGGATGGCGTCTCCGAGCCATGTGTGAATCGCTGCGATCGCACTGCCGACTTCGTGGGCCTCCGGCAGCAGCGGACCGACGCGAACGTTGCCGAGCAGGGTCAGCGGATGGCCCTCGAGCCACGCGCCGGAAATCGCCGTAAGAGGGACCGCCAGAAGAAGGATGTAAAGCACTGCGTGAACGACCTTCGACGCGATCCTGATCCACTGCGGCATGGGCGGATCGTCCGGCGGTGTATCGAATGCACGCCAAGCAAGGCGAATCAGCGTGATGGCGAGCACACTCATACCCAGTGTTTCGTGGATCTGCCGGTCGAAATCCTTGGCGAGGGAATATACCCGCTGCTCTGACCCGCCTGGGCCGTAGACGAACGCGACGACGACGAGAATCGCCGTGGCCCAATGAAGAATTTGCGCCAACGCGCCGTAACGCTCACGTGTGCTGAATGCCGCCATCGTTGGCATTCTATTCGACCTGCGCGGCCCGTTCAGGTTTGGGCGCGCATCCGGTCATCGGCGGCAAAATGGCGGCGCGCGAACTTCAAGAGTTGGCCGTCGGTGGGATGATCCACCGTTTCGACGCTCACGACCCGCGCGGCGATTGCCGGATCGTGTGCCTGCAGGTGCTTGAACAACTCGAGCTTGGCAGTGGACGGGCCAACAATCAGGATTTCACCGGCATCCTTGATCGCGTCGGCGACCGCCTGATAATACGCGTGGTTCTCGGGCAGCTTACCCGAACCAACAGCGCTCTGCTTGTGGTGCAGGTGCTCGTGCTTCGACTTCGGATGGACGACGCTTGCTTCGGCGTCATCGGGGTTGAACTGGATGACATGCGCTTCGCGGTGGTCGATCCAGACGACAAAGTGATAGTGGCTCATTATGAGCCTATTGGCATTTTCATGGCGACGCCTTTCAATGATCGGGTAGAAACCATGGTACTCGCACTCGTTTGAAGCAATGCAGCAATACGCGAAATTTCCGATGCAGTATGTGCGCTCTCACACGTTACCGGGCCCATGCCTGGACGGTCCACGCTGAGTTTCGCCTACCACGAGGCGACAGCGACCCGACAGCGAATCGACAGCCAGGGTGGCAAACCTGGAGAAGGATACCCAATCCTGGCTGTATCTCAGTGCGGGCGGCATTAAGCGAGTATAGTCAATAGACTTTTTGTGCGATAGCGTACATAAGGCGCACAATCTCCCCATGAACCATAGCATCGCGGAACGCGCCGCAATCGCCCCGGACGGATTGCATCATCCTGCTCCGGGAATTGACTTGGCGAACAACGCAAGAGCAGTCTCGGACGATTATCCGTTGCCCAAGCGTCGCGTCCGATGGCTGGGCCTGATCTTTTTTATTGTTCTTCACATCGTCGGAATCATTGGCACGCCTCTCTACATTTACTACCGCGGCATCACGGCTCCCGAACTTGCCTTGTTCTTTTTCTATGCCGCCGCGACCGGCATGTCGATCACGATCGGCTATCACCGCCTGTTCGCGCACTCGACGTTCAAGACTTCACCCATCGTGCAATTCGTCTTGCTCTTTTTTGGCGCGGCGACCTTCGAAGAATCGGCATTGAAATGGTCTTCGCAACACCGTCAGCACCATTTGTTTACGGATACCGAACACGACCCCTACGGCGTCAACAAGGGTTTCTGGCACGCGCATATCGGCTGGATCATGCTCTGGCGCCACCGCACCAATTACAAGAACGTGAACGACTTGCGCAGATCGCGGCTCGTCTCTCACCAGCATGATCACCATGCATGGTGGTCGGTTGGCGGAGGATTTGTCCTTCCCATGCTCATCGCCTGGTGGATCGGGTATCCGCTGGGAGGATTTATCATGGCGGTCTGCCTGCGAATGATTCTTGTGCTTCATTCGTCTTTTTTCATCAATTCCTTCGCGCATACGTTCGGCAAGAAAACGTTCAATCATGCGCAGTCGGCGCGTGACAACTGGCTAGGCGCAATTCTCACCAATGGCGAAGGTTTTCACAGCTTCCACCACCGTTTCCCTACGGATTACCGCAATGGCGTCCGCTGGTATCACTGGGATCCCACAAAGTGGTGCATTTACATATTGTCAAAACTTGGCCTGGCCTGGGATCTCAGGAGAACGTCAGATCAGCGCATCGCTCACGCTGTTGAGCGTTAAGGACTGTTCCAGATCGCGAACGGTCGGATCGTGATTTCCTGACGCCATACCTGCGTCAGCCAGGTGCGCCGGCAAACGCCGCAACTGACACCAAAGCCGGCGCGCTCAATGGATCGAAATCGCCCCACTCGCTTTGAGTGATGCTTCCTTGCGCGTGTTCGATGTCCGCCGCTCCTTGCGCGCGTAAAACAGTGATTGCGCTCGCCTCTTCCGACGAAGACGCGGCGCCGACGGCGACGAGCATTCCCGACTTGCGGGGTACCGATTCGTCACGGTTTCGCGCGGAATAGGCGGATTCCCCACCCGGCCGCTCGGGATTGTGCATTTCTTCCAGTGCGCCTGCCAACGATCCGACATAAGCACCGATAGCAGCACCGGCCACTGCCGCACCCGGTCCCAGAACAGGCAATGTCGCCAAGCCAACCACGACGCCCACTCCCGTGCCGGTTGCCGCACCCGTCGCGGCGCCTGTGCCGGCATGATGCGCGCCGGCGGACGCCTCGGGGTCACGGGCAGTGCCACGAAGATCGTGTTGCCCGGGTGGATTGACGAAGAACGTTGCGATCTGCTCGCGATGGAATCCCATTACCTCAAGCGCGGCCATCGCTTGGTCGGCTCGCGCCTGCTCACCAAATCTACCGGCTATGATTTTATTCATTCGATTGCTCCGACTCCGTTAAACAGTATTTCAACTCTGCACCAGGTTTCTCGCGAGGTCTGTACGCCACCGCACAAATCGGATCTCGGCCCATGGCCGCCCATGGCCATTTGCGATCGGTCGCGAACAGGAAGAAGAACGTGTGCGCCATCGCACAGACGGCGAATGTGAAGTCGGCCAGACTCACCGCAGAAATTCCGTCAGCCAACCATCGGGAAACCGACCAAGGAAAAGGTGCATTCCATGCTTTATACAATCGCAGTTGTTCTGCTGGTGTTGTGGGCCCTCGGGCTCGTCACGTCCTTCACCATGGGCGGCTTCATTCACATTCTTCTGGTGGCCGCCGTCATCATGGTACTGCTCAACCTGCTTAACGGGCGACGCTCGATATAACAACGCGTCGGCCAACAAGGAACCAACATGAAATATATTCTCATTCTTGCGATTCTCGCCTCCCTCGGAGGCTGCATAATTACTCCAGTAGGGTACGGCGATCGGGACGGCTACTACCGCGAGCGCGGTTATGGCAGCGACAGTAACTATCGTGGGAACAACTACTATAGCGATCGCGGTTATCGGGGATATCCATACCAGGACCACGGCGGTTGATGCGCTCCGGTCACTACAACTAAAGGGGCAAGTCTCAACGTTCGCTGAACACCTGAGTCTCAGCGTTCGCTGAACAGTCATGAAGCGATACGGCGCGCATGATGAATTTCTCGTCTACGACTATGATGGTGAAAATGGCAGAGTTTCCCTAATGAGAAGCCCGAAACAACCCGTGCCCTAGGCTCAGCACTTCCAATTGTGGAAAGCGGCGACCACCACTGAGGTATTGTCACATCCATGTCAACAAAGTGTTCAGTTAACGCTGAGACTTACCCACTAAAGGTCTGATCCCCATTTCTCGATGATCGCGGCACTGGCGGACGTGCCGATGCGGTTCGCTCCGGCGTCGAGCATCGCGCGCACGTCGTTGTGATTGCGAATCCCGCCTGAAGCTTTCACGCCGATGGTCGCGCCGACGGCCGCGCGCATGAGTCGCACATCAGCGACCGTCGCGCCTCCATTCGGGTGGAAACCGGTCGACGTCTTGACGAACGCCGCACCTGCGTCGAAAGCCAGCCGACATGCGAGCTGCTTTTCGCTGTCGGAAAGGGCCGCGGCTTCGAGGATAACCTTGACCGGAACGCCCGGAACCGCGCTGACGACAGACTCGATTTCCGCAGCGACTAGTGCCGCGAGCCCGCTCTTCAGGGCCCCGAAGTTCATCACCATGTCGATCTCGCCTGCGCCTTCTGCCACCGCGATAACTGCGGCGTGCGTTTTCACCTCGGGGCGGTCGCATCCGTGCGGAAAACCGACGACGCTGACGACGCGTGCGCCATCGGCGCCAATGGCCCCCGTCGCCAACTTCACCCAGCACGGCTGCACGCAATAGAATCCGATGCGCAACGCACGGACAACATCGGCGCCGGCACGGATGTCGCGTTCGGTAGCCTCCGGCTTCAATACCGAATGATCGAGCAGGAGTGCAAGTTCCGCACGCGTCATGGCGTTTTGCTTCCGGCGGTACGGAGACGTGCAATGCGATCGGCGAGATAGGTCTGGAGTTTGTCCTCGGTCGCGAACTCCGGCGTCGTATCCGGCGCGCCGAGATAGAACACCACCAGCGCGGGCGTTCCGGAGCGCGCGGCCGCTTCGGAGTCGAACAACCGAAATTCGGTGCGCGGAAAATCCGCGAAGCGCGATCGCGGCGAGCGCAAATCGGTTGTTCCGGGGTTGGCCACGATCGGTCGCAGCGGTTGCTCCTGCTTCGAGAACGGATCGATGCCGACCACGCCCATCCAGCCGTACTTGGCCGGGTCGGTGACGATGCGGACGACGACGGTCGTCGTCGCCTCGGTGGCGCCGCGAAGAATGCCCCAAGCCAGCACGACGTCAGGCGTGACAATGGCGTCCGACATGCCGTGCACTTCACGCGGCGCGTCGGCGGCGTCAGCACGCCTGGCAGTACCGAAAGCCATGATGCCGCCGGCGAGCAACAGCACCGCCAGAATCGCGTAACGGATCCAAAATCGCTTGCGAGCGTTGTCATTCACCGCGGCTATCCTCGTTAGATGTCGCTGCCAGCACCGTCACCGCGTCCGCGCCGAAGCGCAATGATATCGTCGCCCCCACGGGAAAGGCTTCGCCGTGCCCCGAGCTATAGCGGACGACCTGCAGCGCTTCACCGCCGCAGCGCACGACGTATTCGATCTTTTCGCCGAGGAATGTGCGCGATTCGACTGTCGCGCTTAGCGGTTCGCTTTCCCCCCGCACGATGTCGATGGTCTCGGGCCGGATGACGAGCTGCACCATTGCGCCCGGTACGAGGCCTTTAGGCACCGAGCGAACGCCAAGCACCGTCCCGAGCGCCGCAATTTTCACCGTGTCTCCGGCGATCTCCGCGACCCGGCCCTCGATCAGGTTCACGCGCCCGACGAACTGCGCGACGAATTGCGACGCCGGACGATGGTATAGGTCTTCGGCTGTGCCTTCCTGCACGACGCGGCCCTGGTGCATGACGGCGATGCGGTCCGACACCGCCATTGCTTCTTCCTGATCGTGCGTCACGTACACGGTGGTGATCCCGAGGCGCTGCTGCAGATTGCGGATTTCCTGGCGCATCTGGACGCGCAGCTTGGCGTCGAGATTGGACAACGGCTCGTCGAACAG
>Ga0066789_10001217_pt1 | contig 11062 bp, 10 predicted proteins | sample OrgsoiDNA2013049_FD_70960 | JGI IMG/M metagenome (GOLD analysis project Ga0066789, IMG submission 70960) | Permafrost soil microbial communities from the Arctic, to analyse light accelerated degradation of dissolved organic matter (DOM) -... | ecosystem: Environmental > Terrestrial > Soil >...
GATTTTTTGCGATCGGGGATGCCGTCGAGAACGAGAGCGGGTGGCCAGTGCCGCGCCGCCCGCGAGCGATACTCTGCTCGGGATCCGCACCTGATCCGCAGGATCGACTGAAGTATCGAGAACAGGAAGTACCGGGGACCTTCGTACAGCAGCATCTCGCAGATCTGAGTATATCCTACGCTCCTCAGCAGCTGTCGGAGCGAATGAAAACGCTAGGCAGCTCCTGAAGTGGGGCGGGATGCGAGTGTTTCCTGCAGGATGAACTCTTTGGCATACCCGCGGGAATCTCATCTATGTGTTAGATCTTTTTCGAGCGGGCCACTAGCTCGCGTCGCCTTTAACAATCCAATCAATACTTTTCCCGAACTTGGTCGCCACGCCAAGAAGGATTTCAAGTGTCGGAGCGACTTTCCCCCTCTCGACTTTTGAGAGCTGACCTTGACTGACACCCAGTTGCGACGCAAGCTCCTCCTGCCGCATGTCTCCGCGCAATCCGCGAATTCTCAAACCGATTTCCCTTAGGTCGGGTTTGGGACCGTTTCGGTGAGACATTTTGCTTGAGTTTCACGATTATTCCCATTAGAATATTCCATATGGAATACAAGCTAGGGAATAAGCAGCAGATTCCTCTCGTTTCTTTCTAGCTTAGCTTAGGGCAGTTTGCAATTGATGACTTGGGTCCCAAAAATCGGCACGACTCGTTTCGGGAGACTATGGAAATGAAGAAGAGATTCGTCACTTTTCAAAGCAACAGCAGAATTGCCAGGCAATTGTGGGGTCATATTTCACCCCCGGCATTGCGTGGTCTAAAAGAACTCACCAGCGAATATCTGTTGTCGATCGCTTCCGGTGACCTACTACTTCTCGATGGACGATGGTACGTAACGCACACCGGCCTCCTCGGACTGGCGCGGCGCAAGAGGTGCAACGGCATTCATGTTGTAGTCGTCAAAACTTGCCCACGAATTCTCCCAACCTTCAAAGTGCGTCATCCAGTAGGGGATGTCCACGTAGATTCCATCAATGCCGGTCGACAGAAGGGTAAACCATGCTTGAATTGGCCAAAGTGAGCAATGTAGAGCAGACACGACATCCAGTCGTCGCGTGTACTTGAAAATGAAAACGCTGCGAGCGGACCCAACCACTCGCAGACTCAAGATGAAAATCCCGAAAAGGGAAAACCCAGAATGCTAAGCCCAGAAGGCAGAAGCTGTAAGGGAGAGTTTGTTTGCTATGAGACATCAATCGCCTCAGCCGGGCACCGTGAAAGCCGCTTACCGTCGTATGGCGGCCGCTTTGGGGAACGGCCTGAGTTTTCTTATTTGGTTTACTCTCTTCCTTCAGACCGGAAGCGCTGCGCTGGGTGCCACCACGCCGGCGTTTATTCAGGAAAAAGACAACCAAGTTACTTCTGGGAACACAAGCCGCGCAACATTATCTTCTAAAACAACTGCGGGCGATCTCTTTGTCGTCTATCTCATTTGGGATAACACGGGTAGCGCCTCCGTCTCAGATTCGCTTGGCAACACATACGCAAGCGCAGTGGCGCCCATCCGATGGAGCAACGGAAAATACTCTGCTCAGATCTTCTCTACGATCAACCGTAGCGGCGGCGTGGGTACGATGACAGCAACGTTTGCCACCAGCATCAAGTCATTTGGAATCATATACGCCCACGAATACTCCGGAGTCAGTCAAACCGCGCCGATCGATGTGACGGCCGCAGCAGCCGGTACGTCCGGATCTCTAAATAGCGGCTCGGCTAATACAACAAATGCCACAGACTTGCTCTTCGCTGGAGGTGTATCGGCAAATTCTGTGACGAGCCCTGGCGCTGGCTACACGGCACGCTCCACATCGCAAGGGAACATGACCGAGGACAGGATCGTTTCGGCGAAAGGCTCAAATAGTGCAACCGCTAGCAATAGTGGGGGAGCATGGGCGATGCAGATGGTCGCATTCAAGGGAAGTGGAACAGCGGACACAACTGCTCCAACGTTGCCCACAGGGCTTTCAGCAGTCGCCCTTTCCCCTTCGCAAATCGCTGTGTCATGGATTGCTTCGACCGATCCGGATAATACGTCCAGTCAGTTGACCTATGGCGTTTATCGGAATGGGATTCGCACTACCACCACTACGGCAGGAACAACTTCATGGGCAGATACTGGCCTTACGGCCTCTACTACCTACTCCTACACGGTTTCTGCCTACGATCCCGCTGGCAACGGTTCAGCCCAATCCTCTGCGGTGCAGGCGACAACGCCACCGCTGCTGGACACGACCCCTCCAACCATCCCAACCAACCTATCCGTGACCGGCACATCCACTTCCACGGTCTCCTTGGCTTGGACCGCCAGCACCGACAACGTCGGCGTGGCCGGATACAAGATCTACCGCGGAGGCGTCCAGATCGGAGCATCCGGCGTAGCCTCCTATACCGACACCGGCCTTTCGGCGTCGACTACCTACTCCTATACCGTCTCTGCTTATGATGCGGCGGGCAACAATTCAGCTCAGACAGCACCGGTAAGTGCCACAACCGGGACATCGGACACCCAAGCTCCAACTGTATCCATCACTTCACCTGCGAACAATCAGAACATCTCTGGCGTCACGACCATCGCTGCCAACGCAGCGGACAATGTTGGCGTAGTCGGAGTCCAGTTCCAACTCGACGGTGTGAACCTTGGAGCGGAGCTTATAGCGTCCCCTTACTCCACCAGTTGGGACAGCAGTCGCACCACCAACGGGTCGCATCTCTTGACGGCCGGCGCCCGCGACGCGGCGGGCAATAAAACCACCTCATCCGCGGTGACCGTCACTGTCAATAATGTTTCCCGGCTTTACAGCACTGCCTTCCCCCTTACCGAAAATCCGATTTCCGAGGGGCACAACTGGATCAACGGCCGCACGGACGGTCTCGATTGGGGGGACGTTCAAACAACTCCCGGGCTGGCCTTTGGAACCAACTCAGGCGGTTACGCCGATTCCACCGCCTTGCTGAATGGCAGCTGGGGGCCAGATCAAATGGCACAGGCTACCGTACACAGCGTGCACCAGACTGACAGTCTCTATGAAGAGGTAGAGTTACGTTTACACAGCGCCATCTCCGCTCACAGCAATACTGGTTATGAAATCAATTTTCGATGTTCAAAAACAGGCAATGCTTATTCACAAATAGTAAGATGGAACGGACCCTTGGGAAACTTTACCTATCTGTGGGCCAATGGTGGCTCCCAATACGGCGTTGCTAATGGAGATGTTGTTAAGGCAACTATGATCGGGAACGTCATTACGGTCTATATCAACGGCGTCCAGATTGGCCAGGTCAGCGACAACACCTTTATGACTGGGAATCCTGGCATGGGATTCTATCTGGAGGGAGCTTCGGGCGTTAACGCCGATTACGGCTTTACCACTTTCATGGCTGCAGACGGATTGACGACCGATACGACTCCACCATCAATTCCAGCGAACCTCTCCGCCAGCCTCATCACTTCTTCTCAAATCGACTTGAACTGGAGCGCTTCCACTGACAACGTAGCGGTCGCGGGATATCAGGTGTTTCGCAACGGCACTCAGGTGGCAACCACAACAGCGACCAGCTATGCCGACACTGGGTTAGTTCCGGTGACGACTTATGTTTATACGGTTGCGGCATATGACAGTTCCGGTAATGTTTCCGCACAATCCCAGCAGCTCGCCGTCACGACGACTTCTGGCTCAGTAATGCCACCATCCATTGTCCAGGTGAATAACAATCAAATTTCAAGCGGGGCGAGCACCGCGGTTACGCTGGATACTCCGACATTAGCTGGAAATACGATTGTAGTTTATGTGATCTGGAGCAATGCTGGCAGTGTCGCCCTAACGGATTCTCGCGGTAACACCTTTGTAAACGCCGGGGCACCGGTAACCTGGGGTAGTGGATACAGCGCCCAGATCTTCTACGCTCCAAATATTGTGGGAGGCGCGGACACAGTTACTGCCGCGTTTCGGACCCCCGTAAACGCTTTCGGTGTCGTTTATGTCCATGAGTACTCTGGAATCAGTGCTATCAATCCAGTGGACATCACAACATCGGCGAGCGGATCGTCGGCATCGTTGAATAGCGGCACCGCCATCACGACGAGTGCCAATGAGTTGATCTTTGGCGCGGGAGTCTCAGATAACGCGGTGACTGCGGCAGGTTCGGGTTTCATTTCACGAGACGTGGCATACGGCAACATCACTGAAGATCGGATTGCCGGCTCAATCGGTTCCTATGCCGCGACTGCGACCCATAACGGTAAAATGTGGGGTATGCAAATGGTGGCATTCCGCGCGGCGCAGTGAGCGATCATCTGCCTGCATGCTAAGGGTGTGCGGCATGCGGTATTGACTTGCTCGATGCGGCAACTGCGTACGAGTTCGCTCAGGAACCTAGTCGCGCATCAGGCCAACAAGGAAGTCTTGGCCAATCCGCCGTTCTAGCGCTGCTATTTCTTTTGCGGGACGGTCATCTCGACTCTCGCCCAGCGTTGCCGGGCATTCCAACAGGAATGGGCGCGTCATTCAACCACTCCTTATCTCATGCTGGAGCATTCGTTTCAATCACTCATGGCTTAAGGTCAGCCGCGCACGCATTCCTGGCTGCTTTTGAGCTCACTCGACGATTCTGAATAGCCGAGTGCATGCATTCCGGGCGCCGCCTCGTGAGAGATGATCAAGCGTTCGCACCACCCAAGCCGGTGACGTCTTGCTGTGTGGCTCACAATGACGGGTAACGCAATCTCTTCTCTGATCTCAATTCCCAACCAGGACTCAAGGCTGCGGAAGTCGACCCTGCCACCAACCAAGTCCTCATACTTGATGCGGAAGGCTGGGAAATCGGCAGGCAACCCTGACCAACCGAGCGCAATCCGGTTCCAGTGCCTCGCCAGCCCTGCAGCCGAGTCGACACGGACTTCTGGACGGGCATAGTAAAGATGACTCCATCCAGAGTCAGCAAGCGATCGGTAGCAATCGTACGGATTACGGGATAAAAGCACAAATTTTGCCTTGGGATAGAGCCAATGAAGCAACGTTGCTTCGGTGGCGCCCAGACGAACTTCCTTGAACCCCCAACGCTCAAAGCCTCGTCTGCGCGCCGGTCGGCCTAGCCACTGGTCAACAAGGGCACGCAGACCCAATCGGAAGTCATTGCCGGGAGGATACAGGGTCGCGATCCATGAAGTTGCCAGTGATGAAAAGATCGCCTCGTTCTCGGTAGAAAGTTCTGCGAGACCGGGAAATGTAGATAGGCGAGTCAACATAGCGGCCACTCCGGACATAAAAGCCATCTCCCCGAGCGGTTCGCCCCAAAGAAGCAGGCCGGGATCGGTAACCAGTATCCGTTGAAGCAACGTCGAACCTGATCTCCAACCTGTGGCCAGCAAGAAAATCGGCGACTCGGCGTCAACGTCTTCGCAAGCTCGATCTGAACTATCTAGCGCTGCCAGCGCTTCGCGTAGCTGCTTCACACCGGGTCCGGCCACACGCTTACATCGCGCCCAATCCCACAACTCACGGGCAGGGTTTCTCCGTGCCCACCCCACAAGCTCGCTTATGAACTTTCTTCTTCCCTCGATAACTCGTACTTCAGATCGTGCCGCGGCTGGCGGCGGATCTGTGCTAACTCGCGCGGGTCCGTGGGAAAGTACCGGCTTGCTGTCAGCGGATATATTTCGCATTTAAAGCTCCGTAGTCCATTCGGTGCCGACTTCGCTGGCGGCAGCCATTGCCGCAGCTCTCTACTCGATAACTTTAGAGTTTGCAGCATAAAGTCCAGGTTAAGGAATCGCGCCGCTGCTGACGGCGCAACAAAGACTGCGAACTCTGGACTCGGAGGGGCCCGGCAGCCCATGATTTTTGCCGAGGCTTGATCAGTAGAGACACACGGGCATTTTGAAACTTGTTCCTTCGGTTCCCTTGCTGGTCTGACTAAACCGATGCGAACCGCTTCCGCCGACGATGGGACGCCGTTGCGCCACGCCGACGAGTTGAAGGCTGTTGATTTCTTCACGCTGGGCTGCCCGGAACTGGATTCCTCCATGTCCGTTCGCAGCGCGTTCAAGTCGTCCGAGGCAGAAACTACAGGACACAGTAGCGCCAACAGGCAGCCGGCAAGGACGAACAAACGAGAACGATAAGCATCGCTCGCCTCCCCGGCAGGCTTCGGAACAAGCCAGCAAGTCAAGGCAGCCAGGAGCGCGAGAATCAGCCAAAGAAGATTGAGAAGTAGTTCCATTACTTGCTAGCTCTGATCTCGGACAGGCAGGACCGCGTGTTTCATAAGGAGCTTACGGTATTCGGGTTTAACACACTGTAACGAGAAAGGCCGACAGCGGCTGCAGGAGGTTAGAGTTTATCCGTAGCTTTGAAGCCGGTAAATCCGTAGTCAGTATTCACGCCGCTCGTTCCTTGGAGAAAGAATCCCATACCCGGACTACCAGTTGCGAAGGTATTGTCTGTTGCCTGCAATACCTGCACTCCGTTGATGTAAGCGGCAATCACGTTACCGACTATTGTTGCCTTGACAACTTCCCCATCCGAAACGCCATACTTCGCTCCACTTTGACTGTTCAGATAGGTGAATTTCCCAACGGGGCCCTCCCAGCGCACAATCTGGGTGTAAGCGCTCGCCGTCTTCGAGCATCGGAAGTTGATTTCATAGCCCGTTGATCCGTGGGCGGACAGGGAGCTGCGCAAGCGCAGTTCCACTTCCTCGTAAATATTGTCGTTCTGGTTCACGCTGTGGACGGTGGCTTCGGCCATCTGGTCCGCCCCCCAGGCGCCTGTCAACAACGCCGTCGAGTCATCATAGCCACCCCCGCCTGACTCGGTCCCATAAGCCAAGCTCGGAGTCGTCGCGATGTTGGCCCAAGCGATGCCAACCTCTTTACCATCGACCCACTTTCCACTTTCGGAAATGGGGCTCTCGGTGATCGGGAAGTTCGTGGTATAGGTGCTTCCTGTCGAGCCTTGCATCGCGGCACCGGAATGGCCGCAACGGGAAGTCACACAGGACACAACTAGCACGAGGCTGAGCATCCACCACGGTCCGCCCCATATCCACCGGATTGTCTTCTTTGGCTCTTTCACAACGATAATTGCTCCGTGTGCGCGCACAAAAGTATTCGAAACCCAGGATGCCTAAATCGAGGCCAAGAGCCCTTCCTCGACCGATGAACGGCCTCCAAATTCTCGCAACAGATCCATGTAGAACGGCTTCTGTCCCATGACGTACAAGAGCATCCCGAGATATACGGAGAAGACCACAGTGACCCCTAATGCAAGTCTGGGCAGTGCAGGAAGTAGAGAACCGTAGAGTAACTGCAATCCAAACGCTAACCCTGCGCCCACAATACCCGAGAGCAGCGGTCGACTCGCAACCAGCAGAATGTCGCGGAGGGAAATCATGGTGCCGCGCGTAGCCCATGCGACCAACGGAATGACGCTCAGCATCATCACCGCCGAATAGGCACACGCGACGCCCTTGGGACCGTAAGGCAAGCCGATCAGATAGCCCGCAACCATGACAGGCCCGAGGACCAGAGCAATTTTTAAACCCCTTCCGACTAATCCGAGCGAAGAGAGCAGCCATCCTAAGGGATTGACAATGGCAAAAGCCAAGGTGGTCGGAGCCAGCAAGCGAAAGACAACCGCCGCGCTTTTCCACTTCGGCCCCAGGAAAACGAGAATCATGTCATCCGCAAAAAGAGCGCAAGTAAACGTGATGGGTACGGTCAGAGACAGAACCAGGGAATAGCCTTTCAAGAAGTAGCTCTTGAGGCGAGCCGGTTCGCCCTGGAGTCTCGATAGCGCGGCAAAAGCCACACCGCCGGCAGCTGAATTCAGATTTTCGGTTGGAATGTTAATGAGCTGGTAGGCCCTTCCGTAGAGTCCCAGCGCATCCACGCCCCAGAAGCGCCCTAACAGGATTTTTTCGAAGTTGCTGGCGATATACATGACCAGGCCATTCAGAGTGAGAGTACCGCCAAAACGCATCATCGAACGCACTCCCACCTGTTTGTGCGGCCTTCCGGGAATCCATGCCGTCGTCAACCAAAGACCTAAGGTGCAGACCAGTGGGGTAACAGTCGTGGTGGCGACCAGAGCCCAGTATCCGAAGCCATGGGTAGCCATGCCAATTGCAATCGTGGTGCTCGCCAGCAAGGCGACAAAATCGATTACCGACAAGGTGGTGAAACGCATCTGGCGCTCAAGCAGAGCTGTGTGCTGTACGCCTGCCGCGTTAAAGAGAAATGCCGTCGCCAAAACAGCCGTTACGCCGAACAGACGCTGTTCGTGATAAAAGGCGGCCACAAATGGCGCCATCGCTAGCGCCAGGACCCCGAGAATTGCACCCACCAATACGTTGATCCAGAAGAGGGTTGACGCCTGTTCCTTGGTGACGGTCATGCGCTGGACCGCGGCTGCCGAGAGTCCGAAGTCCCGGAACACATTGAAAACGCCAAGCACGGCGGTAACCATGCCCACCAAACCAAAATCCTTGGGGTCCAAGAGCCGGGCCAAGATCATCAGCGAGCCCATTCGGAGGAGGAAATTGGCGCCTTGGGAGCAGATTTTGGCAAAACCACCACGAATCGTCCGCCGCTTCAAATCCTTCATCGCGTTGTCACACTACTCGTGTGGATATCAGCCTCCTTATTCTGTTCTTGATGTGTCGTTCGCAAATTCAGAGCACCAGTTTGCGGCAGTAAAAAGCCTCGGCGTAACCGCTGGGGGCATTGCATTCCATACCGCGCAGCCGCATGAGGGATAGAAAGGTACTCTCCTCAAACCAGCGTTTGCTGTGCTGGGACGGGAATGCATCCATGATGTACTGAACTTTCTTCTTGTACACCTCGGGCTCAAGGGGCACGAACACGCTCGGCTGCCCCAAGTCGCCGTCATACTTCGGAATCTCGTACTCCAGGATGAAATGGTCGCGAAACGCATTCCACGTCAGTTCCGAGATCAGGCGGTGGTCCTGGTGTGCATCCTTGCGGTTGTGAGTAAAGATCACGTCCGGGGAGACTGTTTGCTTCAGTTCTTCGAAAACGCTTTTTACATCCGCACCCACAAATGGCATGAAAGTATCGGGGAATTCCTTGAACAGGGAACGCTCCATACGCTTGGAGCCGACGAACGATTCGGCCCCGCGCTGCGCCTCAGTTTTGCGGGCTCCGATGGCGCTGAACACCACCCAGTGAAATGTGCACCCCGGGTACTGCTCGACCAGTCGGAGTATCGTGCCGCCACAACCAATTTCGATGTCGTCCGAATGCGAGCCCAGACATAAAACCTTCAGGGCCCCGTCACTCCCACTACCCAGATTCAGTTTGATCATAGGCTAGCCGCTATCACTTCCGAATTGCTTGAGAACGGGGTTGGGCTGTCTCCGGACAACAGCGCTATTTTGCGCACGCCACTCCCAATAGAGCGCGCTCCGCGGCCAGTTCCCCGCTCTTGAAACTTTCGTCCGTCCACATGTATCCCCAGTCTCCGTACCGGCCACAATAGGCGATACCGAGACCATCGAGATAGCCGTGCACCGTCTTGAGTGCAGCCGAGCGCTCGAGATCGAAAATGATGTTGGCATATGGGAGCAACATCGCCTTGCGGGACAGTATCTTGTCCTCCTCCCGGAGGAGGCCACAGCGGCGGAGATCCCTGATGACAGGCTCGATCCAGTCTTCGGGTGCACCGGTGAAAGGCTTGTATTTGTCAGAGAAGTAGACTTCCGCCTGAATGCTTCCCGTGCCTGGAGGTGCATTCTTGGAGGAGAGCAGGTGGGGGAAGCCCAGGCGTGTAAAGCAAATGTCCTCATCGTAGAAGTAAGTCATGTGCGCTTGGGAAATGTCCTCACGGTTCACACCGATGTTTACCAGAACGCAGGTGGAACACGCCAGCCGCCGGGAGGCGTCGACGACATCCTGCGGCGCGCCCTGGATCATCCGAATCAGATCGGGCAGCGCCACCGAAGAAACCAGCGAATCGTAGTACGTCACCAAGCCGTTCGAGAACGTGAGCTCCCGTGCGCGAGGATCGATGGATACGAGCTCGTGATTGAGCTTCAGGTTTCCCAGCGGGAGAAACTTCTTCAGGTAGCACATGAATCCACCGTCGCTCGGATAGCGGAAGTGGGTGATGTAATGAACGTGCGGAGCCGCCGCCGAGATCGCTCCCCGTAACACTTCTTCAAGGCTGGGACGGTAAATACGCGGCCCCAGCCAATCCGTGCTCATATTCTCGGCCGTGGTCAGGTGGTACTTGCGCGTGTACTGCATCGGAAAGGACTCCGCAAACGTCTTCCCAAAGCTGGCGTAGAGCCAGTCAGCGTAGTTCTTTACCGGCCGCTCTGGAGCCTGGCGTTCGTCAACGAAATCGGTGATGACTTTGACGATCAAGTCTTCCGGCATTCCGTGGAGGTGGAGTTGCACCGGATGCAGCGGCCAGTGGCCACGCCAGTAGTTGTTCAGGTTGATCTGTATGGTTTCGAAGCGCTGATCGACACTATCGGCAAACAGGTCCTGAATACGAGAATCCTTGGTAAAGGAAATGTGTGGCCCGACGTCGAACAGGAAACCGCTCTCGTAACGGAATGACGCTGTGTGACCGCCATAGTAGGCGTTTTTGTCATACATCACAGGGGCAATGCCCTCGGTGTGGAGCCGGTGTGCGGCTCCGAACCCGGCCATCCCTGAACCGATAACAACGATGTTTGGCGTTGGCATTGAAAAAGATTCTCCTGATTCTATGGTTGGGGGAGGGCCTCATACTGCTCGATTTGCTTTCGGGTCATCCGTTGAAGATCGTCCCCAGCCTGAAAAGCACGGTACCACTCGACGATCCATTCCAGCGCCGGCATCAAAGGCAGCACTGGATGCCATCCCAGGCAAGCTTTCGCCTTTGAGGCGTCTAGCTTGAGAGCGTGAGCTTCGTGCGGGTGCGCCGCCGTATCTTGAGTCCATGCGGCGCCTTTTCCCCACGACCGTACCAGGTCATCCGCAATCCACGATACCGGCTTTGCGTCGGT
>Ga0066789_10001218_pt1 | contig 11051 bp, 10 predicted proteins | sample OrgsoiDNA2013049_FD_70960 | JGI IMG/M metagenome (GOLD analysis project Ga0066789, IMG submission 70960) | Permafrost soil microbial communities from the Arctic, to analyse light accelerated degradation of dissolved organic matter (DOM) -... | ecosystem: Environmental > Terrestrial > Soil >...
GAAACCTAGCGTCCAGTGGCTGGCATCAGACATCCAAAGCTTCAGGAGACCGCAAATGAAAACCCGCAAACTTGGATCGCAAGGACTCACCGTTTCAGCCCTCGGACTCGGCTGCATGGGTATGTCCGAATTCTATGGACCCGGCGACGAAACTGAATCCATCGCCACCATTCATCGCGCCATCGAGCTCGGCTGCAACTTCCTCGACACCGCCGACGTGTACGGCCCGTTCAAGAACGAAGAACTGGTCGGACGCGCCATCAAAGGCAAACGAGACAAAGTCGTGCTCGCCACGAAATTCGGCATCGTGCGCGATCCTGCAGATCCAAAGAAGCGCGGCGTCAACGGAAAGCCCGAGTACGTTCGCGCTTCCTGCGAAGCCAGCCTCAAGCGCCTCGCCGTCGACCACATCGATCTCTACTACCAGCACCGCGTCGATCGCATCACGCCCATCGAAGAAACCGTCGGCGCCATGGCCGATCTGGTCCGCGAAGGCAAAATCCGCCACATCGGACTCTCCGAAGCCAGCGTGATGACGATCCGCCGCGCGGCCGCCGCCCATCCCATCACCGCGCTGCAAACGGAATATTCGTTATGGACACGCGATCCCGAAGACGAAATTCTCGCCACCTGCCGCGAGCTCGGCATCGGCTTCGTAGCTTACAGCCCCTTCGCCCGCGGTTTCCTGACCGGACAGATCAAACGCTTCGAAGACTTCGCCCCCGACGATTTCCGCCGCGGCATCTCCCGCTATCAGGGAGAAAACTTCCAGAAGAATTTGGATTTGGTAAAGAAAGTTGAAGAAATCGCCCGCGAGAAAAACTGCACGCCGTCGCAGCTTGCCCTCGCCTGGGTTCTGGCGCAAGGTGAAGACATCGTCCCCATCCCCGGAACCCGCAAGCGCACGCGCCTGGAAGAAAACCTCAAAGCGCTCGACGTCCAGCTAAGCCCCGCCGACCTGCGACAAATCGAAGAAACTTTCCCCAAAGGAATCGCCGCCGGCCAGCGTTACTCGGAGCAAATGATGCAGCTGATCAATGTGTAATAAGCTTGCTCAATCAATCGGGATAGGGGGAGCAGTCGCCCGCTCTCTCCTCCCACACCACCGTACAGGCGGGTCCGCATACGGCGGTTCAGTAAATTGAGCCCGCAAGGGCCGTGAGGTTCAAGTCGTCGTTCGCCACAGGGGCTTCGCCGCTCGACAGGTTTCCGTTTCGGCTTCACCGTCTTCTGAACCTGTAAGCTCACCGGAGCTGATTGGCTGGCGCAGTGCCACCTTTGAGTTCGGCGTTCTACTACTCACTTTTACTGTTTGGGCCTTCCTCACTGGCGTGAGTGCTACGCCCGCTGCTGCAGGATCAGGATGGATTACTCCACCCTCAGTCACGAATCCGTGACAATGCAACAGCTCTCCCGCGATAGGTTCGACCGCTTTCGATACGCGACCGCCGGATTTACCACCAGCGTGCTTGATGAATATGGGCTTCGCAGTCATTGGCCCGCTCGCCCGCCACCGTAGGCCTCATATCCGGTTCTTGTTCATCGGCCCGTATCTTTGCTCCACGCTTCCTTCAGACCGCACCTCGCGGCGTAGCCCTTGCGCTTCGCTACCCTTCACCTCCATCAGGTTGGGACGGGACTTGCACCCGCAAGCTGTCGAACATGCACGGCGTACCAATAAAAAGGGCGGCCTTTAGGCCGCCCTTCGGTTTAGCTGAAAGCTGAAAGCCGCTCTACGCTGGCGCCGGCCGCTCGCCCTTAACCCCCGCCCGTCCCGGCTCCGGCTTCAGCACCTGCTGCACTCCATCCTCTTTCGGCGGAGGCACAATCTTCGGCAGGTCCTTGCCCTCAATCAGCAGCTTGATTTCATTCGCGTCCAGCACTTCGCGCTCCAGCAGCGCCAGCGCAATCCGGACCAACGTTTCCCGGTTATTCTCCAGAATGCCCTTTGCGGTCGCGTATCCCGACGCAATCAGCCGCTTCACTTCTTCGTCAATCTTGATCGCGGTTGCTTCGCTGTAATCGCGGTGCTGACTAATTTCGCGCCCCAGGAAAATCTGCTCTTCCTTTTTCCCGAAAGTCAGCGGCCCCAGTTCGCTCATGCCAAATTCGCAAACCATCTTGCGCGCCAGTTCGGTGGCCCGCTCAATGTCATTGCCCGCTCCGGTGCTCATCTGGTTGAGGAACAATTCCTCCGCGATGCGCCCGCCCATCATGATCGCGATCTCGGTCTCCAGATAGTCCTTGGTGTAGTTATGCTTGTCGTCAATCGGCAACTGCATGGTCACGCCCAACGCCATCCCGCGTGGAATAATCGTCACCTTGTGCAAAGGATCAGAATTCGGCAGGTTCGACGCCACCAGAGCGTGCCCTGCTTCGTGATACGCCGTCACTTTCTTTTCTTCGTCTGAGAGCAGCAGCGACTTCCGCTCCACTCCCATCAGCACTTTGTCCTTGGCCAGCTCAAAGTCGTACATGAGCACAGCCTTGCGGTTCTGCCGCGCCGCAGCCAGCGCCGCTTCGTTCACCATGTTGGCCAGGTCAGCTCCGGAGAATCCCGGCGTCCCGCGTCCCAGAACGAAGAGGTCAACATCGTCCGCCAAAGGAATCTTGCGTGTATGCACTCGTAGAATTTCTTCCCGCCCCCGCACATCCGGACGATTCACCACTACCCGCCGGTCAAACCGCCCCGGCCGCAGCAGCGCCGGATCCAGCACATCCGGCCGGTTCGTCGCCGCCATCAATATCACGCCTTCGTTCGATTCAAACCCGTCCATCTCGACCAGCAACTGATTCAGCGTCTGCTCGCGCTCATCGTGTCCGCCGCCGAGTCCAGCACCGCGATGCCTTCCCACAGCGTCAATCTCATCAATAAAGATGATGCAAGGCGCATTCTTCTTTCCCTGTTCAAAAAGATCGCGTACCCGCGACGCCCCAACCCCGACGAACATCTCAACGAAATCCGATCCGGAAATCGAAAAGAACGGGACGTTGGCTTCGCCCGCCACCGCCCGCGCCAGCAGTGTCTTCCCCGTTCCTGGAGGCCCCACCAGCAGCACGCCTTTCGGAATCCGCCCGCCCAGCTTCTGGAATTTTTGCGCCTCGCGCAGGAATTCGATAATCTCCCGCAACTCTTCCTTGGCTTCATCCACGCCGGCAACGTCTTTGAACGTCACCTTCTTCTGCTGCATGGAGAGCAATCTTGCCCGGCTCTTGCCAAACGAAAGGGCCTTGTTGCCGCCGGTCTGCATCTGCCGGACCATGAAAAACCACAGCCCCGCGATCAGCGCAAACGGCGCTACGGTTGTCAGTATCCATCCCCAGCTGCCGCTGTTCGCGTCATGGAAGCTGGCGCTGACACCCTTGTCCTGCATCTGCTTGATCATTTCCGGCGTGAAATACGTGGCCGGCGCCGTGGTGTGGAAGGTCGTGCCGTTGGCCAGCTTCCCCTTCACCTCCATCCCGGTGACGTCGACTTCTTTCACCGTGCCCTGGTCCACATCGGTGCTGAACTGCGTGAGGTTGATCTCCGCCTCTTTTTGGCCGGAGTTCACCGTCTTCAACACCTGAAGCAGCGTGAGTACCCCACCTATAATTAGCGCCCAGAAAATGATCGTCTTTATCGTTGAATTCACTGAAAGAACTCCTCAGAGACGGCCGCCCAACCGGCAAACCGCAGCATCTCCCCAAATTAGATGCGGAACCCAGCATTTCGATTGACAAAATGCCGCTACTCCATTCTACCCCGCTGGACGGAGAAAAGTAGAGGCATGTTCGAGGAACTTAAGTCTCGGGAGGCTAGGGCCGTCGTTCGTCGTTGGTCGCCGGCCTTTGACCCCGGAATCGCCGCGTAAGAACAAGGGCATCCGTGGAGAGCAGACCGTCACGGGCCCAAACCGGAACTCGTGCCTCGAAAGGTCCCGGCCGACGACCAATGACGAACGACCGACGGGGTTTTCACCCCACCGCCAAATACGGCAAATTCCGGTTCGTCTGCTCCGCCGACCCCAGCCCGTACCCCATCAAAAACGCGCTATCCACCAGAAACCCAAAGTAGTCCGGCTGCAACTTCACCCGCCGCGCCGTCTGCCGGTCCAGCAGCGTCGCCAGCTTCACCGACGCCGCTCCCCGCGCCCGCAAGTCATTCATCAGAAACTCGTTGGTAACCCCCGAGTGCACCAGCCCCTCAACCAGCAACACATGCTGGTCGCGGATATCCAGCTCGTGGCTGAAGAAAATCTCCTGCCGATCACTCCCGTCGGCCCGGTATCGCGGCTTGATGAACTGGCAAATCACCGGCACTTCCAGCTCCCGAACCAGATCCGCCAGAAAAATAAAGCCGTTCTCCAGAATCCCCAGCGCATGCACAGTTTTGCCCTGGTAGTCGTCAGAGATCTGACGCGCCATCTCTCGCACCCGCTTCTGAATCTGCTCCGCCGGAATAAGGACTCTCAATTTTTGCTCTTCAGTCATAGTTTTCTTGATAAGGCTTTTCTTGATAAAAGATAAAAGCTGTCATTCCGAGCGAAGAAGATCGTCCGCGAAGCGGATGATCTTCGCAGTCGCGTGCCCGTCCTGAGCGACTGACCAACAGGGAAGGAGTCGAATGGGAACCTGCTGTTTCCCGCCCCCGCAATAAACCTATCCCCCTACAGAAATCTGAATCAGCACTCCCTTGCCGTCCTTCGCCAGCAAATCCCGCCGCACCCCAAGTCCCCGCACCCAAACAATTTCATTCCCACTCGCCACCACCAGCCACCGCTTCTTCTCATCCCCGGTAATATGCCGGTCCTGCAACAGCTCTTTGATTTTCTTAGGCTCTTTGGTATGCGCCGGCCAAAACCGCTCCCCCGCACGCCAGTTGCGGACGATAAGATTCTCGTGTGCGTGCTTCCAATCCAGCAAGTGTTCGGGATTATACCCTTCGCCCCCAGATTCCACCCGCAACGCCTTCACCGTGATCCCCGCCTCAGAAATCAAAACTTCCCCAGGCACCGAAAGCTCATATCTGTAATCCGAAGCCACCTTCGAAATCACTTCAAACCGAAGATCTCCTTTTTGAAGTGAAACAACCCAGCACTCAGAAAGCGAAGCGCGAGCACCCTCACCGACTAACCCCAGCACTTCCTCCACCTGTCGAAATTCCAGATTCACTCCCAGTGCCGCCGCCGCCGCCCGCAGCACTCTCCGCCGCACGGCAAGCCCAACCTCCGCCAGTTGATCGCAGTGCAACCTCCCGCCACGCTCCGTCCGCTCCCAAACCAGCGGCAGCAACCGCGCAATTCCCCCCGCCCAATACTCTTCGTCCCCGCGCGCAATCTCCGCCGCCTCCGCGAGCGCCTCGCGCACCGCTGGATTTACATGCTCCTCCAGCCGCGGAAGAATCCCATGCCGCACCCGATTCCGCGTATGCCGCAAATCCCGATTGCTAGAGTCCTCCCGCCACTCCTGCCCCAGTTCGGTCAGATATTCGATCACCCGTTCCCGACGAACCCCAAGCAGCGGACGCACCACAGCCTTGGCTGAATGCTGAATGCTGAGTGCTGAATGCTGAATCCTGATTTCCGGATAAATCCCCGCCAGCCCCCTCGTCCCCGCCCCCCGCGCCAGTTTCATCAAGACCGTTTCCGCCTGATCATCCAACGTATGCGCCGTCGCAATCCGATCCAGATTTCCCAGCGCCTCGCGAAAAAATCCATACCGCAGCTCGCGCGCCCCCGCCTCCAAACTCAATTTCTCCTCCGCCGCATACCTCTTCACATCCCGGCTCTCGCAGATAACTTCGAGCCGATGCTCCCCCGCCAGCTCGCGGACAAACTCCTCGTCCGCATCCGACTCCTCTGCTCTTAACTTGTGATTGAGATGCACAACGAAAAGAACAATCCCCAACTCCTGCCTCAACTCCAGCAGGATCCTGAGCATCCCGACCGAATCCGCCCCACCCGAAACCGCGGCGCCCACGCGGTCTCCCGCCCGCAGTAGATCATACTTCCGGACAAAGCCCAGCACCGTTTGCGCCAGCGTATGCACGGAGTAATGGTACATCGCGTGAGGCAGGCGCCCTCGCCCGCCAACGCTCTATGCGAGATACCGCTGCCACTCGTCACTCTCAGCGACCCGCTGAATATGCCGGTTCCTGCGGAGCAGGAGTCTGACCATATGCCGCTTAAGAACCAGCCTTTCGACCAGTAAACCCAAGACTCCAAACGGCGCCTCGAAGCGCATCACATCTTTCATGAGGGTTATACCGTCACGGCCTTCAAAGAAGTGGTCGTGGCAGAAACTTCGAAAGCGACCGCGCACCATGCAATCTTGAAAGTGTTTCGGACGCTCGTACGCAGTAATCTTGCTGGTGTGGGTAATCAACACGCCGAAGTGTCGGCCTTTCCACGTAACTTCCTGCCCGGGCCCTATCAGCCCCGATGTAACTCCCGCAATGGCCCGCTCACCACTCCAGTCAGTCGAGGCCATATGCAGATCAATACTTCGCGCCAAATCAAAGCAGTGTTCGACCGGCGCAGCAATTCGCGTCACCAGTTCAATCCGAATCATGGACTTGCCGGGTGCCCCATTTCTCGCACCCTTGCGAGAAGTGGGGCTTTTGACTTTGAAGTGGAGCCCTACCCCTTCTTCATCTTCTGCACAAACTTCCCCACGCTAACCACCGCCCGTCCCACCGTTCCCCGCCCAATCTCGCGCGCATCATCCCGCGCCGTCACCCGGACTGCATAAAACTTCCCATCAAACGATTCCACCACCGCCTCCGCTCGAATTCGCGCCCCAATCTCGCTCGCCGCCCGGTGCTCAATGTTGATCGCCGTCCCCACCGTGATCTCGTCGCCTTCGCAATAGGGTTGCAGCGCACGAAACGCTGCCGTCTCCATCAGCCGCACCATGTCAGGAGTGGAGTAAACCGGCGGCAACTGCGCATGATGCGAGGTCAAGGTATGTTTGAACTCAACCGTCTCTTCCGCCTCGCCGCGCGCGCCGATGGGAACTGGTTTCATAAGATTTGTCTGCAAAACAGTCTGCAAAACAAAAGAGCCAACGATTCTATCCGAATCGCCGGCCCGAAATTCGCATTTGGCCAGCACTGGCAGAGAAGACCAAATGCTAAGCGCCAAGTGCTAAATGCGCTTTTGGTTTCTACGCTACCCGCGCCGCCTCAATCCCATCCAGCGCCTTCCATAACGCAGCGGCCGCATTCTCTCCCGCATTCAGCGCCTTTTCCGCAGCCTGCGAATTCCCCTCCACCAGCTTCGCGAGCTGATGCTTCCAAATTCGCGAATGATAAACATCGGCCGTCGTATGCAGCGTGAAATATTCGCAGGTCTTGTCATCCGCGCCGTACATTTCCCGCAGCCCTTTCGCCTTCTCCGCCGAAACTCGCGGCACTTGCGACTCATACGCATAAAACGCCGCCAGTGCTTCCTCTGGAGCCCCTTCCCGAGCCACGGAATGGAACCATCTCGTCAACTCGCGAACCTCGTTCGCCGGGACATGATCCGTCGCCCGCTCCCCGCCCATCCCCTCGACAAAATCCAGCCAAAGCTCCGCATGCGATCGCGACCCCACATCTGTCCCCAGTTCATCCTCGCGATTCACCAGCACCGCGCGCCGCAACTGCTCACCCTCAACCCGCGCGCCAAATTCCCGCAAATACTCCGGGAACTCCGCCACATGATGAAAATAATCGCGCCCGTAGTCCCGTAGATCTTCGCGCGTCAGCTCCCCCGCCGACCATGCCTTATAAAAAGGATGGCAAAGCAAGTCATACTTCGCGATCCGCGCATCCATCTGCTCGAAAAAATCTTTGCTCGTCATGATTCCTCCGTGACAACCTCAATATACGAGGAACAATCCTGTGTGAGCAACCTCAAACAACGCGGCCACGGATTTACACCGATCAACACGGACAAACCTTTTCTTGCTTTTGATCCCCGAAATCCGCGGCCAAGCTTTTCTTTGCGCCCTCTGCGTTTCCTCGGCGTCCTCTGCGGTTAAAATCTTTTCCAGTCCCGCGAGGCGACCGTTTGCGCTCACTCCGCCGAGTCCTGCTGCTCTTTGTTCCATTCCTCTCTCTCGCCCAAACTGACTCCCGCATCCCGGATGAAGTCGGCTACAAATCCGGATACATCAATCCCATCCCCAAGCCGCCGGATTTCACTTCTGCAACGCTGTGGGGCATCGCCATCGCCGACACCCGTGTCCCAGGATATGAATATGCGCAAGTCGAAATCGCCCGCACCCAACTCACCTGCCCCGTAGATGGAAAAACCTTCGTCCTGGATGACGATCGCGGCAACGTTCGCGGAGGCCTTTACAGCCGTCACCCCTGGTTCGGCACCGAGATCCCATCCCCCTCGTATATACATAAAGACCGCAGCGCCGTAATCCTCCGCGTCGGCCAAAATCCCGACCGAGTCTGGCATTTCTGGAGCGCATCCCCCCGCGCCGCTCTCCCGCCCGGCCATCTCGAAGGCTGCACGGTAAAGGCCCAGGTAAAAGTCTCCCGCGGAGCCTTGTTGCAAATGGGCATGGGTTACTGGCGCAACCCAACCATCGGATACGGCCCCGGCGGCAACAACCACGAACCCGGCGCCAGCAACTGGTATTTCCCCTCGAACAATTGGCAGGAGGCCGTCTTCACAGATATAAAAAGCCAATAAGCCTTCTCTGTGACTCTGTGTCTCTGTGGTGAAGATTTTCTTTTCCGGCCTGTAGAATAAAGATCTCGTGCAGTTCACAGAGAATTTCGACATCGCAATCGTCGGCGCCGGACACGCCGGCTGCGAGGCTGCTGTTGCTTGCGCCCGCATGGGCCTGAAGACCACCCTCTACACCCTCAACGTTGATCTGATCGCACAAATGTCCTGCAACCCCGCTATCGGAGGCATCGCCAAAGGCCACTTGGTCCGCGAGGTCGATGCCCTCGGCGGCATCATGGGCGAAATCACCGACGCCGTAGGAATCCAATTCCGCCTCCTGAACACATCCCGAGGCCCCGCCGTCTGGTCCCCCCGCGCCCAGTGCGACAAACAGGCCTACCGCCTGAAAATGCGCGAGGTCCTGGAATCGCAACCCAATCTGCAAATCAAGCAAGCCGAAGTAGCAGATTTAATTTTGGAAAGCAGCCATCAGCCGTCAGCCATTAGCCATCCGCAAGAACGGGAAGGGCACGACTTCAGTCGTGCCGAAAAAGCCCCCCGTGAAAGCGCGGCTTTAGCCGCTGAGGTTTTGGCCAACGACCAACGCCGCATTCTCGGAATCCGCCTCCGCGACGGCCGCACCGTCGGCGCCCAAGCCGTCATCATCACCACGGGAACTTTTCTCAACGGACTCATCCACTGCGGCGAACAGCAATATCCCGCCGGACGCTCCGGCGAACCCGCCGCCGTCCTCCTCGGCGAGTCCTTGAAAAAACTGGGCCTCCGCGGATGCCGCCTCAAGACCGGCACGCCTCCCCGCCTCGACGGCCGCACCATCGACTGGTCAAAATTCCAAATCCAGCCCGGCGATGTCGATCCCACCCCCTTCAGCTTCCGCACCAAGCGCGTCGCCCACCACGATTCCCAAGTCCCATGTTATATCGCCTGGACCACGCCTGAAACTCATCGCATCATTCGCGAAAACGTGCACCGTTCCCCGATGTACAGCGGCCAAATCCAATCCATCGGCCCGCGCTACTGCCCCTCGATCGAAGACAAGATCGTCAAGTTTCCCGACAAAACCACGCACCAGCTTTTTCTCGAACCCGAAGGCCTGAACACGCACGAGATTTACGTCAACGGCATGAGCACCTCGCTGCCGGTCGAAGTCCAGCTAGCGATTCTGAAGTCCGTCCCCGGCCTTGAGAATGCCGAAATGCTCCGCCCCGGATACGCCATCGAGTACGACGCCATAGATCCCACCGAACTCGAGCGCACCCTCGAAACCAAACAAATCGCCGGCCTCTTCCTCGCCGGGCAAATCAACGGCACCTCCGGCTACGAAGAAGCCGCCTGCCAGGGCCTGATGGCTGCCATCAACGCCGCCCTGAAAATCAAAAACCAGCCGCCGCTGATCCTAGACCGCACCGAAGCCTACACCGCTATCCTGATCGACGACCTGATTTCCAAAGGCACCAACGAGCCCTACCGCATGTTCACGAGCCGCGCCGAATTCCGCCTCCACCTGAGAATCGACAACGCCGACCGCCGCCTAACCCCCCATGGCCGCCGCGTAGGCTTGATCGACGACAACGCATGGTCGGATTTTCTAGCCAAACAGGAACGTCAAACACAGATGACGCAGTTGCTGGAAAAAACAAAACTCACCGCAGCGCTGCTCGATCAACTCACCCTCGCCCTACCCTGTCATCCCGAGCGCAGTGAGGCAAAGCCGAACGAAGTCGAGGGACCTTGGGTTCGCCCGGAGCATAGCGAAACCGTCCCCACGCCCCACGATCTATCCGCCGCCGTCGGCCAATCCCTGGCTCAACTCCTAAAGCGGCCCGAAATCACCATCGAGAATCTCGTCCCCGTCTTGCACAAACTTGCCCCGGAATTTTTCTCAGACGCACTTGCCGACGACCGTTTGCCCTCCGCTCTCCGCAACCAACTCAAATCCGTAGAAACCGAAATCAAATACGCCGGATATCTCCAACAGCAGTCCCGCGCCATCGATCGCCTCAAGAAAGCCGAGCAGCGCCCCATTCCCGATTGGTTCGACTACAAATCTGTCAGCGGCCTCTCCCGCGAAATGCAGGAAACGCTGACTAAAATTCGCCCCCGCACCATCGCCCACGCCTCCCGCATCCCCGGCGTAACCCCCGCCGCCGTATCGCTCGTGAACGTCTTTATTGAGATTCAAGGCAAGCGCCGCGAACAAGTCGCCGCCGTTTGAATATGTCGTCGTTTTACACTCACCTGCCGTCTCCCGTCGGATCGCTTCTCCTCGCGGCCGACAATACGTGGCTTCGGGAGATCACCTTTCCGAAGAATGGCGCGCCGGCACCTCCGCAGCCGGATTGGCAAGAAGATTCCTCCGCATTCACCGAACCCATCCGCCAG
>Ga0066789_10001222_pt1 | contig 11038 bp, 11 predicted proteins | sample OrgsoiDNA2013049_FD_70960 | JGI IMG/M metagenome (GOLD analysis project Ga0066789, IMG submission 70960) | Permafrost soil microbial communities from the Arctic, to analyse light accelerated degradation of dissolved organic matter (DOM) -... | ecosystem: Environmental > Terrestrial > Soil >...
CCAGGGCCGCGAGGCTCGACTCGCCCGACGGATGGTTGACAGTCGAGCCGATGCCCAAAGCCGCAAGCAAGGCCGACAGGCGCTCTGCGTGCCCGCGTCCCGGCGCCACGAGGTGAACCCGATACCCACTGCTGAGCCATGTTCGCAGCTTGCGCGCCAGCGCAACGCCGATGTCGCCGATGTTGTCTTGGCCGCGGGTGCTGAGCAGTTCGGCGCGAAGGCCGGACGTTGGTAGGGCATCGACCCGGACGCGATGAATCTCCGACGCATCGACTTGCGATGGCGGTCGCTCGATCTCGACCGTATGGATTTCGAGGCGCAGCCGACTGGCCAGGGTTTGCTCCGCCTCTTCCTCGCTAAGGAAGAACTCGTGCGGGTCCAGGGCCAGCCGGTGATCTTCCACGCGCTGGCGCGCATGCTCGCGCAAACGACTCAGCTCGCGGCGAGCTTGTTCCAGAGTCCCTCCCGGATCCTCGACCACCAAGCGTGTCTCCGCCGGCAGATACTCGGCAATGGATCCCATTCGCGCATGAAAGGCCGGCACCAGCGATTCAATCCCAAAGAACGTCTCGCCGCGATCGACGTGCTCGAGCAAGCTGCGCGTCTTGCTCGACGGATGGGCTGCGTGGTCCGCGGCGGCCAGAATGCGCGTTCGTGGGTCGGCGCCCTCGCTGGTCACCGTTTCCCGGACGGCGTGATACACGAGGCGATCGATGGACCGCAGGGTGCGCTGGGTAGCCGCATCGAAGAGGCGAAGCGACTCCACCTCATCGCCGAACAGCTCGATGCGCACCGGATGCCGGTACAGAGGCGAGAAGACGTCCACCACGGCCCCGCGCACGGCGAAGGTGCCGGGATCCTCCACGACTTGCGTTCGCTCGAAGCCCACGCGGGCGAGATCGGCGGCCAGGTGGTCGCGCGCAATGGTCGCCCCTACGCTGAGGGACCCGCACAGCTTGGAAAAGGGCGCGGGCGGAATCACGCGCCGAAAAAGCCCGGCGGCCGACGTCAACAGCAAAGGCGGCGCCAAGCCATGCAAGAGCCGGTACAGGATGGCAAGCCGATGCATGGTTGTTCGGCGGTCGGGCTGCACTTCGGCGTAGGGGCTGCTTTCCGGTGCCGGTAAATCGAGAACGCTCGGCGGTGCCAACGGATCGTCGTGCTCGTGCCGGCCGCCGAGGAAGAATTCACACGCTGCTTTGCGAGCATCGACCTCGTCGTCGTCCGAGACCACATACACAACGGGTCCCTTGGCGAGGCCCGACAGGTGCGCCGCGAGTGCAGCTCCTAGCGATGCCGTCGCGCCGTACACCTCGAACCGTCGAGCCTCGTTGGCCTTGCCGCCAGCGAAGGCGTTGCCGAGAACGGACAAGAGCTCGGCCATCGAGTGGGACGCGTTCATCGGCAGGGAGAACAGCTTAGCAATGTCGCGCCCGCAGACGACCTGGTCGGCATCTATTTACGGACAGAGACCGGGACATGAATATTCACAATGCGTTAGTGTGACTCTCCGTTGACCACCCGACGCATGCGGGCTAAGGTGGCGTCCAGATCGAGGAGGAGCCCACATGAAACGCGTTTTCTACCGCCTATTGACGACTTTGTTCGCACTAGGGTTGCTCATTTCTTGTAACGAAAACGCCAAACTTGGTGTGGAGCGCGTGGAGCCGCCCGAGGGGATCAACGCTGGTGGCGATCACGTGAACATCATCGGCAGCGGATTTCAGCCCGGCAAGACGCAGGCGCGCGTGATGTTCGGAAAGCACGTGTGCGAGCAGGTCGTGATCTCATCGACCAACAAGATCAGCGTGGTCACGCCCAACGGGGACAAGGGGCCGGTCGACATCACGATCGACTTCGACAACGGCTCTCGGTTCAAGATTCCGAACGGCTTCCGCTACGTCGAGCCCAAGCAGACGGGTGACGTTCGCAAAGCCTTCTTCGGCAAGCCAGAAGACAAGAAATAGGCAAGAAGTAGAAGCAATAGAGCAGCGCAGGCTGCCCGAAAAGCAAAGAGCCGGCAGGGTTTCCCTCCGGCTCTTTTTGCGATCGGGAACCGCGGCTACTTGAAAGCCACGCGAAAGAGCTGCTGACCCATTAACATGAGGCTGCCGGACGGGACGCTCCGGCTTTCGCGAACCCGCAGGAAGGTGCCGTTCGATGAGCCCAAGTCTTTGATGAAGACGCGGCCGTCGCGGATCGAAAGCTCGCAGTGGGCGCCAGAGACATAGCCGTCCTCGGGAAAGAGAATATCGCCGCGCTCGCGGCCGAGCCGAGCTTTCTCCTCGAAGAGCGGAAACGCCGGACCGTCGAGATCGCGTCCGACCACGACCGACAATCGACCCCAGTAGCCCGGATTGGGCGTGCCGATGATTTCCGTGCCGTCGTCGAGCGGGGTAATGGGATTGATGGCATCGAAGCGCAACAGCTCTTGGCCGATGCGGAAGCTGTCGCCTGACGCCAGAGTTTCCTCGTCGGTAATGCGCACGAAGACGCCATTCAAGCTGCGCCGATCGCGGACTTCCAATCCTTTCTCGGTAAGTACGAATTCCACGTGCTCGGGCGAAAGATAGGGATCCGAATCGAAGAGAACTGCTTTTCCGCGGCCCACGACGCTGGGGCCTTCCTGCAGCGGAAAAACTCCGCCCTCGGTACCATCCGGGCGAATGAGCGTCAGATGGCCACGTGGTCCCATGCGGGCCGGCGTGGGGGCCACGGCGTCCGCACGTTGAATCGCAGCTTCTCCCACGGCGCCCGGCGCCGCCTTCATGCGATGCCCGCAGCCGCCGCAGAACGCGAATGCGGCCGCCACTGGTTTGCCACAGTGCGGGCAGGCGACGGTCTCGACGACGGGCGCCGAGAACGGCGCGTGTGCCGGCTGCAAAGCTGACGCCATCGGCATGCCTGTGGCGGGCACCGCCGTCATCGGCCGAATGCCGGCGACGGGGCTGTTTGCGGCATTGGGCCGCGTCGGGACCTGCATCGGCACCGAGCCGATTCCGATCTGCACTGAAGGAACGGATGCCGGCGCCGACGGCGGCGGTGTTGGCGCAACCGGAGGCGCAAAATCGGGAACCAGGGCTGGCGCGGCGGCGGGAACAAACGCCTGCGCCACGGCGGCGAATGTCTCGGGTGATGGTGGAGCGGTCGTCATCGCTGCGGCGGCCAACTCGGGTGGCGGCGTGGCCGGATATGCATCCGGCAGAGCCGCTGGTTTCGCAGCAGGAGCGGCCGCGGGCTGGAGCTTGGCGCCACAGCCGAGGCAGAACTTGTACAGATCCTGGTTTTCCTTACCGCAACGGGAACAGGTAATCACGAGAGTTCCTCCGCGTGAGTCGTTGGTGTTGGCTTTAGCATCGGGCGCTTTCCTTGCTAGGTGATTTCCACGCGGAAAAGCTGCTGTCCAACGAAGACGTAGTCGCCGTGGTTAAGCTGCGTCTCGCCGACGATGCGAATGAAGGTACCGTTTTTCGAGCCCTGGTCGACGATGGTAAACACGCCATCCGGACCGATGCTCAGCTCCGCGTGACGCCCGGAAATGAACGGGTCATCGGGAAAGTTCACGTCGTTGCCTTCTCGGCCGAGCGTAATGCTGTCGCCGCGAGCGCGCACGATAAGTCCGATGTCGCCGCCGCGCAGTCGCTGGATGAGGCGCATCTTGGAAGCGCGCTTGGGGCTCGCGTAGAAGTACGTTCCCTCGGCGTCGGGCTGCGGGCCGAAATCGGGCGCCAGTGCCTCGATTTGAAGCAGTTGCTCGCCCACCAGAAAGGCGGCTCCGGATTCGAGCCGGGCAGGGCTGTGAATGCGAATGAACACGCCATTGGTCGAGCCTTCATCGCCGACGAGCAGCTTCGAGTCGCGGTAGAAGAAGTTGGCGTGGCGAGGGGAAAGGAGAGGGTCGTCGGGGAAGAGGATCGCGCCTTCGCTGCGACCGACGACGTGCTCGGTGCCGCTTAGCTGATACGCCAGGCCATCTCCCGTGTCGGCTTTCACCAAAACTAGCTTGGCCAAACCCGCGGGTTGCACCCCCGAGAAGAACATCGTCTTACCCACGCCACCGGCGGGCGAAACTGGAACGTCGTCCATACGCGTTCCGCATTGGCCGCAGAAGCGGTCGTTCTCGGGGCAGTGGTTTCCGCAGTTCGGACAGGTCTTCGTGGACATGAACTCCTCCGGACGAGGGGCAGGTGGAATCGCAGCGGCTAAAGGAGAGGATGAAGTTGGCTCGCCGAGGGCCGACTCGCAGAGCGGGCAGTCAATTGCGTCGAGGCCGGCCAGTGCATCGCAGCGGGGACAAACCAAGCCGACGGGCATACTAATGACGCAATCTTGCGCTTGTCACACCGTCTGTCAAGCGCGGTGCTCGCGATCGCTGCGCGCTCCAGGCGGCGGTCGAGCGGCCCACAGCCCAGGCGGTCTCCGGGAACATCGCTACGGAACCTTTTTGTAGCGCTGCCGGAGAAAGTCACGCACTTCGCCGCGCACTCGCTGGGGCATCTCGATGGAAAGCGCGTCGCGGGACAACGTCGGCGTCTTCTTGTACGTATGGAAGAACCTGACGCATTCCGGGCAGTAGGACAAGTGGCCGTCGAAGCTTGCCTTCTCCTCAGGCGGTAGGCTGCCGCTCAGGTAGTCCATGCAGTAATCAACCAGCTGGCTACAACTGATTCCGATGACACGCTCGTAGGGCTTCACAGCTTCGCGTCCTTCGTTGCTTTCTTGTACCTATACTTATGCTAGATGCTCCGAGCACACAACATGGTTCACGTCCTTCGGCTGAATTTCAGCGGGGAAACGTGCCTTTGAGCTCTGGCCGACGGAGAGCTCGAACAGAATGTGCTCTGGTGTGAGCTCGCAGGTTCTGCCTTGACAGCCGATGTAGCTTCGGGGGAAGCCTTGGTTCGCCTATGGACGGCGATGCTGGAAGTCAGACCGACGACCCAAGAGCGCAGGGCCCGTGTGCCGCTGGCGTGTCGCTCATGGCGTTCGTGATGAGGGCGTCGCTTTCGCCGAGTACGACGGCGGTTCCGGTCTTGGGTGATGTGACAATCGCCGCGGAAGACCGGCAAATCCGCTTGGAGCAGGCGGCGAATCTGGCGCTTGGCTGCCACGGCATCGGGCTGTCCCTGTCTGGCGCGAACGCCGTGCTTTGGATTGAGAAAGGCCTCGCTCGCCTCGCAGTAGACGCTTTGCTGGGCAGGCAACCCTCGATCGGCATGGGCGGGCTAGAGCTATCGCGAATCGAGAGAGGCCTTTTGCAGGGCGCCGCGGCTGCTATTGCCATGGCATTCGGCCTTCCGCCCGCTATCGGCTTCGGTGGCGTCGCAGAAAGGCTCGCGTCAGGACCGGTCGTGGTGCGTGCTCGAGTCGAGATCGCAGGCACCTCTGGTCATGCATGGCTCTGTAGCAGCGAAGAATTCGCAAAGCAGGTCCTGACATCTGAAATGATCGCCCCTCAGCTGGTAGTCGAATTGTCTCGCACCGTCGTTGCGCGCGCGGATATCGCCTCGGCATCGGTCGACGATGCCGTTGTCTTCGATGAAGTCCCGGCCGTTGCTGCATCCGACCGCTGGCCTGTAGTTTTGCGAATTGGCAACAAGATGGCTCGTGCGGTATTGCTTCCCGATGGAAAGCTGACGGTTGTCGAGGGCGGGTGTGCACCGGAGCAGGCGACCAAGGTCGATCGTCGACACGGCAAATTGGATGCGGAACGCACGGCGGGAGGAGCGGAGATCGTTGCAGAAATCGCCCGCTTCGCGGGCGCGCAGCTCGCCTATCTGATCGACAAGCCCGTGCTTTCTCGCTCGACGGGCGTGACATTGCGAATAGCCGACGCCCGCTGGGCCGAAGGTCATATCACCGCCATCGATGGCGGTCTCGCCGTTCGCCTCACGAAGCGGCTGGCATCGTAAGGCAGATGCTCTCGAATAGTGCTGCGGTGGCCGCCCAGGGTGGCGCAGACTGCATTAGGCTCTTCTGCAGCGGCCGCCACACGTCAGGGTTGGCTCGCAATCCAGCGGCGCGGTGAACGACCGAGAGCCGTTCGTAACTGTCCTCGGGTTTGTAGAGCAGGCCGTTGCCGGTCTGCGAGGCGACGTCGTAGTCGACCATGTAGTCCGCGTACGCCGCGCAATCCGGAACCAGCGGCAATGTGCCGTAGCACAAAGCCACGCCCGCGGTGCGCGCCAAGTGGTTATCCTTATCAGCGAGCAACAGCACGTCCGCGCCGGCCAGAAGCTGGCGCTCGGTGGCCGCCGTCGCATCGGGGAGGATTGCGATCTTGCCCGGAGTCTCGATCGCCAGTCGCTTGATCTCGTCCAGCAGCGCGCGATCGCCTTGTCCGGACACGGCGAAGGCAACATCGGAACGAACCAGGCCCGAAATGGCTTCGATAATGGCCGGTCCACCGCCGGCCAGCGTGAGCGGTGCGGTGGCCACGAGCAAAGTCCGCCGTCCAAGGGCGAGCGATGTTCGCCGCGCGAGGGCCTTGCGGCACTCTACCTTTCCTGCCGGAGCACTGACGGAGAATCCCTGCGCAAGGACAGGATCCGTGGCCGGGTCGTGCGGCGCTTCGTTGCAGCCGAAGCGAACAGCTAGCACCGGCTGATCCGATGCTCGGAAAGAAAACTCGTGCGCCGCCGCGAAGACTTGGGCGGACGATGGGCTGGGAAATACCACGAAATCCGCATCGATAGCGCCAAGCCCGGCAAGAGATCCCTTCGCCATTGCCAGATCCGGTGCGTTGGGGTCGAGCGCGGCTCGCTCAGATGTGGACAGGGGCGGTCCCCACGTTCCGGTTGGCAAGACAAAGACTCGACAGGTGGCAGCAATGGCCGGCAAAACGGCGGCTGCCGCCTCGCCCCAGGCGACGATCACGTCGGGATGACAAATCTCGTCGCGAACGAGGGCAGAGGCTGCGCTCGCCAGCAAAGCCGCGCCGTGTCCCCGATCCACGGGCTCGGCCCCAAGGACGTGCAAAGCGCACTGACTAATCGCTGAGCGTCCTTCGAACATGGAACACTCGCGGTCCCCGTCCGCCAAGTGGGCTATGACGGTGCGCAGTCGACGCGCCATGCCGGGCAGCTGCGTTGCGCGCTCCTGGCTGGCCAGCGTGACGACCGTGACCTTGTGCTTGGCGGCCGAGAAGGCTCGCGCCAGCGCCGCTATGCACACGGCGGTTTCGCTGTCCGCGACCGGGGCGACTTCGTCGCCAACTAGCAGAATATCGGCCATATTATTGCCCGGCCGGCCCAAAACTGCCGTAGGCAGGCCGTAGGTCCAGGCGTGGCTTCAGAGGAAGCTTTGACAGCGTGGAAAGCCTATTCCGTAGCGCCGCGTTCGTCGTCTTCACCCGGAAACTCATTGACCGACGGGTACTTCATGATCTCCTTGCGGGAGATCTTCCACGCCTTCTGCACAATCCACGAGAGCGAGCGGTCTTGACGCGTAGCCTCTTCTTGGATTTCCTTCAGCATTTCTTCTGGAAAGTAGAGACTCTGTTTCCTCTTGTCAGAACCGGCCATGCAATTACCCCGCTTAGTGGATGGGACTCCCTGTATGACTTTTCGGCATTTAGGCAGTTATCGGCTAACCTGTCAAGGCGGCCGCGCCGCTAAATCATGTCAGGGCGGCCACGCGCTAAATCATGTACACAGTGGTTGCAAGCGAAGCTAGACTGGGCAAATATCACAAAGCTATTCTGAAGCAAGGGGATCCATGGAAGGGACCGGTCTCAAGAAGAAGGACCTGAAGAAGTTTCGCGACATCCTTCTCACTAGGAAGAAGGACATTCTGCGAAACGCACAACGTACCTTGAGCGAGGACATGACACTCGAATCCGACGATTTGCCGGACGAGATGGACTTGGCCTCATCGGAATACCTGCAGTCCTTCACGTTCCGTCTGCGCGGGCGAGAAAAGACGTTCCTGCAGAAGATCGACCATGCGCTCGAGAAGATCGAGGAAGGGACCTTCGGGCTGTGCGAACAGTGCGGAGAGCTTATCTCGCTCAAGCGCTTGGAGGCTCGCCTCGAGACGACGTTGTGTATCCGCTGCAAAGAGGATCAAGAGCGTATCGAAAAGGCCTACGGTTAAGAAGGGCCGGAGGGTCCGGATGTCCGCTGGGCCGTCCGCATGTTCATCGCCCGAGATTCTTCCTCAAGAATGAGTGCGCGCATCCCCCTGGTGGGCGCGCTTCTGGCGATCAGCATGAGCGCGAGCTGCGTGGGCGTCTTCGCGGCCGACCACAGCGCGTCGATCGGGTCGTCGAGCAAGGGCGTGCTCTTGCATGGCGTAGCCATGCCCTTCGCGGGAAGCGGGTACGAGATCCTTCCCGACTGGCGGGCGCGCGGGCACCGCTACACAACGTTGTCCAACCAGCGTTGGCTAGGGGACGTCTTTCGCGAGGTCCAGCGGAAGTTCCCCGGCAGCATCGCGTACATGGGAGATCTGTCCGCAAAGAATGGCGGGGACTCGACCCAACATCACTCCCATTCGAGTGGCCGTGACGTAGACATCTTCTACTTCGCTTGCGACAGCACCGGACGGGCCATTCACGACCTGCCGGCCATGCTCCATTTCGCGCCGGACGGACGGGCGCGTCGCTGGTCGGTGGGCAAGGTGGGGCAGGTCATCAAACGTCCGTTACCTGACGCTCAGTTCGACGTTCGTCGCAATTGGGCGCTCGTGCAGGCCATGCTTGAGATCCCGCCCGTGGAGGTGCAGTGGATTTTCGTCGAGCACGACTTCGGTGCGCTTCTGCTTGGGGAAGGTGCGCGCGCGGGGGCATCACCCGCGACCTTGGCTAAGGCGCAGGCCCTGATTCACCAACCGACGGATTCGCAGCCGCATGACGACCACATGCACGTGCGTCTATTCTGCGATGCGAGCGATCGCGCGCTTGGCTGCAGCGACAAAGGCCCCAAGCGCTGGTTGAAGAAGAACTGGAAGTACATGCCGTCGGCAGAGCCGATGGTCGCGTCGTTCGACCGCGACTAGAGTCTTCACGGCCGACAGAGTGTGCCGGCTCATGGGCTGCGAGCGCCGGCCGGTAGGGGCTAGCCCAGCTCGACGTCGTCGGCCAATTGGGTGCCGCCCGCAGGGCCGGGCCGCGGATCGCGGCTAGCGGGCCGCGAGAGCGTGGGCGAGAGCGAGTTCGTGTGGGGAGGCGGGAAGCCGGCTCGCGGGTCGCGTTCCGCTCCCGCTCACGCGAGTCGCCACGGGAGCCGCGATTCGCAGGTCGCTCACGCTACCGCGCACGCTGGCCGGTCTGCGCTGGCCGGCTTCGAAAGACACGTCCCTGCCACCCGAGTATCCCACCTGAACAAAGGACACGTAATTTAGTATATTGAATATATGATATCGAATGGATTACATTCGTTGTCCACTGATGGAGAAGCGCCAGAGCCAGGTTGCTAGCGAAGCCGCGGTCCCGAAAGGGCGCGTGGCTGGTCTTCTCGTCGAGGAAGAGCTGAGCGAGATCGAGCGGCAATGCCCGAATGGCCTGACCTCTCGTCAAATCGTCGACCTATTCACGGCACGCGGTTTCCGCTTTTCCGAAGCGACCCTGCGCAAGTACGTGCAGCTCGGCCTTCTGCCGCGTTCGGTGCGCGTCGGGCGCAAAGGCAAGCACCGCGGTTCGTGCGGGATGTACCCGGCCGAGGTCGTCCGTCGCGTGAATCAGGTCCGGGCCATGATGGCCGCCGACCTCACCATCGAGCAAATCCAGCATTCCTTCGCCCGCTTCAAGGACGAGATCGAGCACGTCGAAAAGGGCGTGCGCGAGCTGTTCGCGGGATTCGAGCGCCAGGCCAAGGAACCGTCGTTCGAACCCGAACGCCGCGCGGTCATCGAGGCCGAGATTCTTGCAGCGAAACAAGCCGCCGGCGAGCTCATCCGGCGGATCACGGGAGTTGAGGCGAGTCTTTCTGCTCGCGCCGGTTCGTCGGCGCCGGGTACTGCCGTCGGGAGCGGCAGCGATCTGTTTTGACGTGGGCCCCGACCACTGCGTCTGAGGAAAATCCTATGGCGGAAGAAAAACTGGAAAGCCAAATCGACGAGGCTGATAGCGCGGGACTGGCGGAAGAATCGCCGCAACCAGAGGTGGCGAAGATTCGCTTGAAGGTCCATCCGTCACGTGACGGACGCTTCCGATCGAAAACCATCGCGCCCAAGCGCCTCACCCGGGATGAAAAGCGCCTGGCACTGTCGCTGGTCTACCCCGAGGACATTGACCGTCCGAAGTTGCGTGCCGAGTGCCAGAACATGGAGCGTCCGTGTCCGTTCGTAAGCTGCGAGCATCACCTCTATCTGGACGTGAATCCGGAGAGCGGCGCTATCAAGCTCAATTTTCCGCACCTCGAGGTGTGGGAGATGGCCGAGACCTGCGCGCTCGATGTCGCTGACCGCGGTGGCATCACCTTGGAAGAGGTCGGCGCGATTCTCAATCTGACTCGTGAGCGCATCCGTCAGGTCGAAGTCCGTGGCTTGACCAAGATCCGCGTTACCAGCGGCGAGGCGCTAGGCATGAGTCCGTCGAGTCCGTCGTTCCCCTCGCCTACGAAATCGTAAACCCATCGCTGAGCGTCTTCGAGCGTCTTCGATCGTTTTCGCCCGTGATTCCCCTGGTACGCGTCCGGCGTGCAGGTCAGGATTGTCAGCCTTGTCTCTGAACGGCGAAAAGCATTTTCCCAGCACACCCCTCGACGCTATCGACCATCGCATGGCAGAGCGACTTCTCTCTGCGGCGCTGGCTTCGGGTGGAGATCACGCGGATCTGTACTTCGAGTACCGCTCGTCGAGTGATTTTTCGTTCGAAGAGGGGCGCGTGCGCACGGTAGGCCGTGCGGTCTCCTTGGGCCTGGGTGTTCGCGTGGTGCGGGGCGTGGCGACCGGCTACGCCTACACCGAAGAGCTCTCCGACGAGCGCATGCTGGAAGCGGCCCGCACGGCCGCGCAGATTGCATCGCAAGGCAGGGGGACGACGAGCGTCGCACTTACCGCGCGGGAGCTGCCGAGTTTCTACCCCGTGCAAGAGCTT
>Ga0066789_10001223_pt1 | contig 11031 bp, 12 predicted proteins | sample OrgsoiDNA2013049_FD_70960 | JGI IMG/M metagenome (GOLD analysis project Ga0066789, IMG submission 70960) | Permafrost soil microbial communities from the Arctic, to analyse light accelerated degradation of dissolved organic matter (DOM) -... | ecosystem: Environmental > Terrestrial > Soil >...
AAGTTGACGCGGCTCTCGGAGGTACCGCGCCGTGGCGCTTCGAAGAGCAGGCGAAGTCCCCGCTGACGCAGTGTTGCCGATACGGCGTCCACGTCCGCGACACGGTAGGCAATCTGTTGGATCCCTGGGCCGGATCGATCAAGGAACTTGGCAATGGTCGACTCCGGTGTCAGTGGCGCCAACAGCTGGATGCACGAGCCGGACGCACCCACGCCCATCATCGCCTCGTGGACACCCTGCTCCTGGTTGACCTCTTGGTGCAGCAGGGTCATGCCATAGGTGTCGCGGTAAAAGGCGATTGCCGCGTCGAGGTCGCTCACCGCCACGCCCACGTGGTCGATCGCGGTGAAAAGGTCAGCAGGCTGCTCTGTCATGTGAGCCAGCCTAGGCGATCGGTAGAACGACCCTCGGGCGGCCAGGACAGGTCTGGGTCTGTGATCACCACCCTTCGCCGAATGCGCCGCGCGGCTAGGATGACCGCAAAAGAGCTTGTTCGCAGGCTTCTGGCCCCATTCATCTTCTTATCGTTGGAGGCATTCACATGAGCGAAAGTCCTGTATCGGTGATCGTCGCTGGAGCGCGCACCCCGTTGGGTCGCATGCTCGGCTCCTTGAAGGGCTTTTCCGGGACGGACCTCGGTGGCGTGGCTATCAAGGGTGCCCTGGACAGGGCCGGTGTGCGAGGCGACCAGGTGGACTACGTGATCATGGGCCAGGTGCTGACTGCCGGCGCCGGCCAGATCCCCGCACGTCAGGCCGCCGTGAAGGCCGGCATCCCGATGACCGTCCCGGCGCTGAGCATCAACAAGGTGTGCCTGTCTGGCATTGATGCGATTGCGCTGGCCGACCAGCTGATCCGGGCGGGTGAGTTCGAGATCATCGTGGCCGGTGGCCAGGAGTCGATGTCGAACGCTCCTCACTTGTTGGAGAAGAGCCGTGAGGGCTTCAAGTACGGCGATGTCACGATGCACGATCACATGGACCGCGACGGGCTGTGGGACTCGTTCACCGATCAGGGGATGGGTCTGCTCACGGAGCAGGGCAATGCCGGTGACGTGCACTTCACCCGCGCCGAGCAGGATGAGTTCTCGGCCCGCAGCCACCAGCTCGCCGCGCGGGCCTGGAAGGACGGGCTGTTCGACGATGAGGTCATCACTGTGTCGATTCCTCAGCGTAAGGGTGACCCGATCGAGTTCAAAGCCGACGAGAGCATCCGAGCGGACACGACCACAGAGAGCCTTGCCAAGCTGCGCCCCGCGTTCAGCAAGGACGGGACCATCACGGCCGGCTCTGCGTCGCCGATCTCCGATGGTGCTGCAGCCGTCGTGGTGATGAGCAAGGTGAAGGCGCAAGAGCTGGGCCTGACCTGGCTCGCCGAGATTGGCGCCCATGGCGTGGTCGCCGGCCCGGACTCCACGTTGCAGAGTCAGCCGGCCCAGGCTATCGCCGCGGCCTGTGCGAAGGAGGGCATCACCCCCGCAGATCTCGACCTGGTTGAGATCAACGAGGCATTTGCCGCGGTGGGGCTGGCCTCCACCAGGCTTCTGGGGATCGACGCCGACAAGGTCAACGTCAACGGAGGTGCGATCGCGATCGGGCACCCCATCGGCATGTCGGGTGCTCGGATCACCCTGCACCTGGTCCTTGAGCTCGCTCGCCGTGGCGGCGGCACGGGTGCGGCGGCGCTCTGCGGAGGTGGCGGGCAGGGAGACGCACTAATCGTTCGCGTGCCACAGCGATGACGTTAACGTTGGCCCCTACGTCGAAATCTCACTGATGGCAGGCAGAACTGTTGATGTCGCGGCCCTGGTCGATGCGGCCAGGGCCGGTGCTCCACGTGCGGTTGCCCGGCTGATCTCGCTGGTCGAGGACGGCCATCCGGCACTGCGAGAGGTGATGTCGGCTCTCGCGCCGTACAGCGGCCGCGCGCACATCTTCGGCATCACCGGTAGCCCCGGTGTGGGTAAGTCGACCTTGACCAACGCACTGGTCGGTGCCTTGCGGGCCCGAGGCCAGCGGGTCGGCATTCTGGCGGTCGACCCCTCTTCGCCGTTCTCAGGCGGCGCCCTGCTCGGTGACCGGATCCGCATGCAGGACCATGCTCTTGACTCGGGGGTCTACATCCGTTCGATGGCCAGCCGGGGTCACCTCGGCGGTCTGTCATGGACGACGCCACAGGCGCTGCGCGTCCTTGACGCTGCGGGCTGTGACGTCGTGGTGGTCGAGACGGTGGGCGTTGGCCAGAGCGAGGTCGAGGTGGCAGGTCTGGCCGACACCACCTTGGTGCTTCTGGCACCCGGGATGGGTGACGGCATCCAGGCCGCGAAGGCTGGAATCCTGGAGATCGGTGACATCTTCGTGGTGAACAAGGCGGACCGTGAGGGCGCCGACGCGACGGTTCGCGACCTTCGGCACATGATCAGCCTGGGGGACCGCACCCAACCCGACCTTTGGCGCCCTCCGGTACTCAAGACAGTGGCGGCCCGAGGGGAGGGTATCGACGAGGTGATGACAGCGCTCGATGACCACATGGCCTGGATGCAGGGATCAGGGGCGCTGCGCGATCGCCGGGTGCGTCGCGCGGGCGACGAGATCGAGGCGATCGCCATACAGGCGCTGCGCGGGCGAATCGGTGACCTGCGTCATGGGCAGGGCGTCGATGAGCTCGCCGGGCAGGTCGTGGACGGTACGAGCGACCCCTACGCCGCCGCCGACAAGATCCTCGCCGCCGTCACCTGAGTCGCTCGGACATCGTCATATCGTTCGAGCTGGCGTGACCGACGGTCACGGGAGCCTGAACGCCCTCAGTAGCTGCATGCTCAAGCTCGAGCAGCGAGTCGTTCCGGCGCTCGGCCTCGAATGCGGCGCGACCTCCCCGAAACCCGAAGAGCCGCTTGGTCCACAAGATGTAGGCGACGGCAAACAGGTTGATGATCAGGGCGCTGACCCGTAGCCAGCTGACCAGGACCATGATCTCGTGGATCTCCACCGGGACGAAAAGGGACGTCGCGACGACGGCCACATACTCCCCCCAGCGTTTCTTGAACCACAGACCGTAGCCCTCGACCAGCTCGAGGATTCCGTAAGCCAGGACGCCGAGCGCGACCAGAAGCAAAGTGGAGTGCCTTACCGCGAAGGCTTGCTGCAGCAGGCGCACCGCACTGGTGTCTTCGAGGTCGACGCCGAATTTGTAGGCCAGTGGCTCGACCGCCGGCAGGAAGGAGTTCAAGACCTGCCTCAGGGCAATGCGGGATCCGTCGAATCGCCATATCCCGTAGGCCAGAGCTACCAGCAAAACGCCGCGGATGAAGCGGTCGACAGCCAGGAACCGCAGGACGAACGTGTCCCGCAGGGCCTTGCTACGCAGCACAATCGGCGCGGCGTCGGCGGGTCCTGAAGATTGAGGTGGGCCCAGTACGTAGGCACCACAGCGCAGGCAGCGCCATGCGTGTCCGGACGGAGTGCTCGCCTGTAACCTCGCGGCAAGGGCTGGCTCTGTGGGTGCGTAGGTGGCATGGCCGTGCAGCCCGCACGAACGCGAGTTCCAGTCGAAGTACTTCAGGGGACGCCAAGGCACGCCTATGAGACTACGGCCTACCATCGGAACATGCTGATAGCTTTCTCCGTCGCCCCATCCGCCTCCGAGTCTGAATCCAGGGGGTCGGTCAGCGAGGCCGTGGCAGCGGCCGTCAGGATCGTGCGTGACAGCGGCCTGCCCAACCACACCGACTCGATGTTCACCACACTTGAGGGCACGTGGGAAGAGTGCATGGACGTCGTCCGCCGAGCCTGTGACGCAGCTGGCGCGTTTGGTCCCAGGGTCAGCCTGGTCCTCAAGGCCGACATTCGCCCCGGATTCGAGGGGGAGCTCACCGCCAAGGTCGAGCGTCTGGAGAGGGCACTTGATCGCCAGCGCTCCTCCTGAGCGCGCTGCAGGGCGATGGCGGATGCGGATGGAGGTAGACGAGCCTGCGTCCAAGGTGGTCGCGGCCATCGATGATGCGGGGACGATCATTGGCCTGGCCACGGCCGGGGTCACCCGCGGTGAGGACGCCCAGACCCCCTGGGAGCTCTATTCGATCAACGTGGTGACCGAGCAGCAGGGCACCGGGCTGGCCGACGACCTGATTCGGATCACAGCCGGCGACAGGGATACAACGGTGTGGGTCCTGATTGAGAACAAGCGCGCCCAGAGCTTCTACAAGAGGCACGGCTTCAGGCACGAGGGCGCCACCACAGTGGACGAGGTCAGCGGAGCGTGCGAGATACGAATGGTACGGCGGTCTGTGGCGCGCTAGCGTGTCGTCGTGGCCAAGCCCGTCGCCCTCCCGTTCGATCCGATCCGGCGCGCCGCCGACATCTGGCGCTCTCGCTGGGGTGCAGGCTCACAGCCGGCTGCAATGGCCTCGGCAACCTCAGTCATGCGCGTGCAACAGTTGCTCCTTGGTGACTTTGACGCAACAGTCGGCCGGCACGGGCTGACGTTTGCGCGGTATGAGGCTTTGGTTCTGCTGGCGTTCAGCCGGCAGGGACGTCTGTCGATGAGCAAGATCGGGGCGCGGCTGATGGTCCACCCCACGAGCGTGACGAACATCGTTCAGCGACTGGTCGGTCAGGGCCTGGTGGAACGGACTCCCAACCCCGCCGACGGTCGCGGGATGCTCGCGACCATCACACCCCAGGGTCGTGAGGTCATGGAGGCGGCCACCAGGGATCTGGTGGCCGCCGGGTTCAGCCTGGGCGCGTTGACCGCCCGCGAGCACGAGCAGCTCTTCGCCCTGCTGCGCAAAGTCCGCGTCGCGGCTGGCGACTTCTCCGGGTGAGGCGCCCGTTGTGCAATCTTCATCCGTTCTGGCAGTGACAATTACTAGGACGTCCTATTAAATGACTCCATGACGACCGAGAGCACCCAGACCGCCGGAGTTCCGATGTCCGGACGGGACCGCTGGCAGCAGAGATATGACGCAGCGCTCGCCAAGGGCCTGGTGCGTGATGCTGACTTCACCACCCTGTCCGGAGTGCAGGTTGATCCCGTCTATGGGCCTTCGGGTTCCGACCAAGAGGTGGCGGCGGCCATCCCGGGTTTTGAGCGGATCGGCTGGCCGGGGGAGTTCCCCTTCACCCGCGGGCTGCACGCCACCGGACACCGCGGACGTCCGTGGACGATCCGGCAGTTCGCCGGCTTCGGAAATGCCAAGCAGACCAATGAGCGATACAAGATGATCTTGAACCGCGGCGGCGGGGGCCTCAGCGTTGCCTTCGACATGCCGACCTTGATGGGCCGCGACTCCGATGAGTCCCTCAGCCTTGGTGAGGTTGGTCACTGTGGAGTGGCGATCGACTCGGCTGCCGACATGGAGATCCTGTTCAAGGACATACCTCTGGACAGCGTCAGTACGTCGATGACGATTAGTGGCCCGGCGGTGCCCGTCTTCTGCATGTACATCGTCGCGGCAGAACGAGCGGGAGTCGATCCAGGGGTCCTGAACGGCACGCTGCAGACGGACATCTTCAAGGAGTACATCGCCCAGAAAGAGTGGTTGTTCGAGCCAGAACCCCACCTGCGTCTCATCGGGGACCTGATGGAGTACTGCTCCGCCAACATCCCGGCCTACAAGCCCTTGTCGGTTTCCGGTTACCACATCCGCGAGGCTGGAGCCACAGCCGCTCAGGAGCTCGCCTTCACCCTCGCCGACGGGTTCGGCTACGTGGAGCTGGGACTGTCCCGCGGGATGGACGTCGATGTCTTCGCCCCCGGCCTGTCCTTCTTCTTTGATAGCCATCTCGACTTCTTCGAGGAGATCGCCAAGTTCCGAGCCGCCCGAAGGATCTGGGCGCGCTGGATGCGTGACACATATGGCGCCAAGACGGACAAGGCTCAATGGCTGCGCTTCCACACCCAGACGGCCGGTGTCTCGCTCACGGCCCAGCAGCCCCTCAACAACGTCGTGCGCACCGCTGTCCAGGCGTTGGCCGCTGTCCTGGGCGGGACGAACTCGTTGCACACCAACGCTCTTGACGAGACCCTTGCTCTGCCGACCGAGCAGTCGGCGGAGGTGGCTCTGCGCACCCAGCAGGTGATCATGGAGGAGACAGGGGTCGTCAACGTCGCTGACCCTCTGGGTGGCTCCTGGTATGTCGAAGCCCTCACCGACCGGATCGAGGCTGATGCGGAAGCGATCTTCGACACCATCCGGACCATGGGGGAGCTGGGCCGCTCACAAGCTCCGGACGGCAAGGTCGTGCACGCGGTGGGTCCGATGACATCGGGCATCCTGCGTGGCATCGAGGACGGCTGGTTCATGTCCGAGATCGCCGATGCGGCATTCACCTATCAGATCGCCCTTGAGAAGGGCGAGAAGAAGGTGGTCGGAGTTAACTGCAACACCGAGTCGGTCAGTCACGAGCTGGAGATCCTGCGAGTCAGCCATGAGGTCGAGCTAGAACAGGTGGTGACGCTCACCGCCCGGCGGGCCGCTCGTGACGAGGCAACGGTCAGCGCTGCCGTGCGCCATCTGGTGCAGGTCGCTGGGACCTCGGAGAATATGGTTCCCGCCATGCTCGACGCGGTTCGGGCAGAGGCCACGCTCGGCGAGATCTGCAACGCCCTGCGCGAGGTTTGGGGCGTTTATCGGGAGCCGGCGCGCTTCTGAGCAGGCTTGGCTGGTGCTTGTCCTCATTGTCGATTTCTGTCATGGGCTGTCGAGATGTGTCATGGTGGTTCAAACGACTCGTAGGCACGTGGGCCTTCGTGATGACTATTCATCAACCTGAGGACATACTGTGCCAGCATCAACACGACGGGCTCTCGGTGCCCTCGCGGCCGCCCTGGGCATCGTCATCTTGGTTGTCGGGGCGTGGATCGTGGCAATCCTCGGCCCTTCGGGACAGGCACAGGTCAGTGCCACCTCGAAGGCCCCAGGGTCCATCGTGGTCACGCCCAACTTTCTGAATGCCGTGGATGTTCCGGTTCGCGTCACTGCGACCCGTCGTGACGGAGGTGCGGTTCTACTGGAAGTGGCTCCGAGTGCCGATGCCCGGGCGCTCCTGGCCACGTCCGCAGTCTCGACGGTCAGTGGGGTGCGTTATCCGGCGGGGGGGCTGGATCTTCACCCTTCGGGGGCCGGCGCGCTGCCCGACATCAGCACCTCGGATGTATGGCGCCTTGCCGCCAAGGGGGCGGGTTCGGCCGTTCTGGTGGTCGACCAGGCAAGGGCGCCTGAGACTCTGGTGGTCACCTCTGGTGATTCCACCGCTCTGACCGACGTCACCTTGACCATGGCCTGGGTCGATCGCGCCTGGTTCTTCGAGGCTCTCGCCATGGCAATGATCGGGGCAGTCCTGGCCGCGTTCGCTCTCAACGATCTGTGGCAGGGCCGGGCCACCCCAGCTCTTCATAGCGAGGCCGCCGATACTCAGGCTGCGGAGGTGACGACATGACCGGTCATGACTTGATGACCAAGAGTGTTGCTGCCATCAGGCTCCGCCGTGATGACCTGATCAGCCATGACTTGACCACCAGGGGGGCGGCGGCGTTGAGGCTTCGCCGCGAGGATCTGGTCCGGGTTATCAGCTTCATCATCGTGCTCCTGGTCTGCGTCGTCTCTCTGGTCACGATGGCCTCAGCGCCCGGTTGGGGTGGCACCCATGCCCTGCTGGGCATCCACGAGGCGCCGACGGCGAAGACGAACTCGGCTCCGTTGACCGTCGACCAGGCCAAGAAGATCCTCACCAGGGCCTTCACGGCCGCCTACCTGGGGGAGACGACGACGGGCGAAGCAGCCAACGCAGACCTCATGACGGCATACACGAGTGAAGGTCTGCGCGCGGCGAACGCCCAGGTCAAGCTGGCCAGTGTCCAGCCGGCCGCCTCGGCATCCCCGCTCTTGGCGCCGCATCCGACACTTTTGGCTGTCTCCCGTGGTTTCGGCTTTCCGCGGTTCATCGTTGCCCAGACCCTGGCGTCCGAGGGCGGCCTGCCGACCTTGCATCTTCTGATCTCTCCGGATGCTTCGACGCCATACCGGATCTGCATGTCGGTCGAGATGGTGCCGCCTGCCACGATCACACCCTTTGACCACCTGAGCCAGGGTTCGCCACTGGTGACTAGCGGCACGGGGCTGGCCGTGGCGCCAGCCACGCTGCTCAAGCTCTACGCTGCCCAGATGGTGTTCCCGGCCAAGAACATCCCGAAGCTGCCGTTCGCGGCGGACTCGTTCGCCAGCCAGCTGCAGGTCGGAGCGGCCGGGGTCGCCCAGGCAGTCTCGCCTCAGGCAACTTTCGCCCAGGTCCACAAGGTCGTCCCCAACTCGGTGTATGCCCTGCGCCAGGCCAGTGGTGACGCTCTGGTTTTCGGAGTCATGGAACGCACGGACTCCTTCGGGGTTAAGCCCGACCAGAACGTCAACACAGCCGCGAACAAAGCGTTTGTCCTGTTGACCGGCAAGAAGGTCATCACCAAGGCTGCATCCATCACCACGCTCGAGTTCGTGGTGTTCGCCGTTCCCCGATCCTCGGGGCAAGCCACGTTGGTTGCGGCACGGGAGCAGATTGTCGCAGGGTCGGGCTCCTGATCGGAGGCGGCTTCAGGGAGAATGTACTCATGACTTCGCATCCCATCAGCGCGGCCGCCCTTCGTGGTGCCGTGGACCTGTCAACGCTCAGCCAACCGAACCCTGCTACCGGCCCCACGGATGGCAAAGGGCTGGTGATTGAAGGCACCGATGGCGGTTTCCAGGCCATAGTCACCGGTTCACAGAGCATTCCCGCAGTCGTGGTCCTGTGGTCTCAACGCTCGCCGGCCTCGGCCGACTTCGTCGAGGTTGTGGCGTCAGTGGCATCGTCCTACGAAGGACGTTTCCAGGTCGTGTCAATCGACGTGGACGCCAACCCCGGCTTGCTGCAGGCCTTTCAGGTTCAGTCGGTTCCCGTGACCCTGGGACTGGTGGCCGGTCAGCCGGTTCCGTTGTTTGCCGGTGCACAATCAGCTGAGCAGGTGCGGGTGTACGTCGACGAGCTGCTCAAGCTCGCTGCCGAACACGGCGTGACTGGACGAGTTGCTGTCGCGGCTGCCGACGAGGCTGAAGTCGAGCCTGAGCTACCGCCGCTACATCAGGAGGCATACGACGCGATCGAACGTGATGACCTTGATGCAGCAGTCGATGCCTACACCAAGGCGTTGGCGCAGAACCCTGCTGACGATGAGGCCGCCGTCGGACTTGCCCAGGTCAAGCTCATGCAGCGCACCGCGGGCGTCGACCATCAGGCTGCGCGCGCAGCTGCTGCCCAAGCCCCCTCCGACATCACCGCGCAGATGCTGGCGGCTGATCTCGATGTTCTTGATGGCCATGTCGAGGACGCCTTCTCGCGCCTGGTCGATCTCGTTCGCGTGACCGCAGGAGATGAGCGCGACACGGTGCGTGAGCACCTGGTCGACCTCTTCGCGGTCGTCGGCGCACACGACGAACGGGTTCAGAAGGCACGTCGATCTCTCATGAGTGCCTTGTTCTAGGCCTCTTGTCCGGACCGTTTCGTCCATCCTGGGCTGGCCGGGTGCCCCGGCGCTAGAGTCTGGGCCATGACGGAAACACCGAAGATGACCCAGCCCACTGAGGCCGGGCGTGTGCGATTCGATGCAGTGGTCGAGGAGCTCGAGAACGAGATGGACATTGTCCCTACGTCCATGTTTGGTATGCCATCGGTCAAGCGTCGCGATGGCAAGGCGTTTGCGGGTCTCTACGGTGATGACATGGTGTTCAAGCTGGAGGGGGACGCACACGCCAAGGCGTTGGCGCTGGACGGCGCACATCTGTTCGAACCGATGGCCGGGCGGCCGATGAAAGCGTGGGTGCAGGTCCCGCCCACCCACGAGACCCAGTGGGCAGAGCTTGCCCGCAAGGCCGAGGCCGGCCTGGACCGGTGACCTGCCGGAGGCCCTGGCCTGAAGGAATTGGCGCACCTTCACGGCCCTGCCCGCTTGTGCGCCGTCGACCCGATGGCGAGAAGTTCCCTCGCGAACGTGTCGCCGGCAATCTGGTTGCCTGAGGCGCGATCGCTGGCGGCAATGATCGATTGGCGACAGGACCGGGTCGGCTCGGCTTTGCGCGGTCAGAACCCAACGGTGCTGGTTCGCCTGCCCGGCGGCTTCGCGGTGATGGGCGACCCCCAATGGCTTCCGGGTTATTGCGTCTTACTCACCGACCACCCCGAGGCGGAGGGGCTCTCAGACCTGTCGCAGGCAGATCAGTTCGCATTCTTGAGGAGCATGGCCGACTTGGGCGAGGCCGTGGAGCGGTCCTGCGGACAAGCCGATCCCGCCTTTAGGCGCATCAATCTGGAAATCCTTGGCAACGATGATGCTTTCCTGCACGCTCACCTCTGGCGGCGATACGAGTGGGAGCCGCCTGAGCTCGCGCATCGGCCCGTCTGGCTATGTCCGAGTCAGAGATGGCATGACCAGGCCACCGCCCTCAGCCAGGAGCACGAAGCCTGCGAGCGGCAACCAAGGGTTATCTGACCCGTGGATGAGGCTTGGGCCACCACCTGAGACCGAGCGTCCGGTCCGGCGCCATGGGATCGTCGCAGGCGGCGGTTGGGTGGTAACCGGTTACGTGCCGAGCGCGGCGGACACAACCTCTCGCGCCTCCGCCTGAACTTGCGCGAGATGCTCGGGTCCTTTGAAGGACTCGGCATAGATCTTGTAGACGTCCTCGGTGCCCGAGGGTCGTGCGGCGAACCATGAGCTCTGTGTCGTGACCTTGAGCCCGCCGATCCGTGCGCCGTTGCCGGGAGCAGTTGTCAGGCGGGCCGTAATCGGCTCTCCTGCAAGGGAATCGGCGCTGACATCGGCCGGAGACAGGTCCATCAGCTTGGCCTTCTGTTCCCTGGTCGCCGGGGCGTCCACCCGAGCGTAGGCAGGGTCGCCATGTTGGGCAGTGAGGTCGTGATAGTGCTGACTGGGGGACTTACCTGTGTTGGCAAGGATCTCAGATGCCAGCAGCGCGAGGATGATCCCGTCCTTGTCGGTGGTCCA
>Ga0066789_10001225_pt1 | contig 11028 bp, 7 predicted proteins | sample OrgsoiDNA2013049_FD_70960 | JGI IMG/M metagenome (GOLD analysis project Ga0066789, IMG submission 70960) | Permafrost soil microbial communities from the Arctic, to analyse light accelerated degradation of dissolved organic matter (DOM) -... | ecosystem: Environmental > Terrestrial > Soil >...
GCCCAGTAGGATCGCTGGGGATTCTGACGAGAAGTGGCTATGTTGCTAAGGAGATTACCGATCTTGCCTTGCGTGCCGGCGAGCTTGCCGCGGACAATGGCGCGGCGGTCCTCTATGTCTCTTCTTCGGAAGTCTACGGCAAAGCCGGCGTTCAACGAGAGGACGACGAACTGGCGGTTCCTGTGCAGACGGGAACGCGGATGGAGTATTCCCTCGGAAAGCTGGCGGGAGAGCATCTCCTGCGTAACTTGGCTGCGAGGTTTGGCTTCCGCCTGACCGTGGTGCGGCCGTTTAACGCGCTAGGCGAAGGACAGAGCGCGCGGATAGGATTTGTGGTCCCGACTTTTTTCCGGAACGCCCTGGCGGGAAAGCCGCTGCCCCTCTTCAATGGGGGAAACCAAATACGCTGCTTCTGCCATGCAGAAGACGTCGCCCGCGGCCTGGTCGCGATCCAGGAACGCGGAAAAGACCGCCACACCTACAATATCGGCAATCCAGGCAATGCCGTAACTATCCGCGAACTTGCAATGCGGATTCGTGAGCTTTGCGCTTCGGATTCACAATTAGAGACTGTGGATCCAACTCAGAGGTTCGGCGCACATTACCTGGAAGCCTCGGCGAAATCGCCGTGCATCGACAAGATAAAGGCCGACACCGGCTGGACTCCGACCATAGACTTGGACAGTGCACTGACGAGAGTCTACGACTATTTTTCAACTATGCGAGGGGGTAACTCATGCACCCCGTTCGAATTGGGTCGCTCACACTTAACATCAGCAGCCGAGACAACGCCCTCGACTTGATACGGCGCTCGGGGACTTCACCCTTCGCAACCTCCGCGTGTCTCGGGTATCTGAACCCTCACGTCTACAATCAGGCTGTAACCCATCCGCCGGTCGCTGCATTCCTGCAACGCTGCGACGCCGTTTGCCTGGATGGTATCGGCGCGACCATAGCGGCAAGCCTGTTTAGAAGAGCCTGCCTCGACCGCGTCATAATGTACCAGCTATTCGACTTCAGTATCGCGGCCGGATTGGTGCGGGGACCGGTCGTTCTCTTCGGCCTTAGTGCCGAGGAGATCACGTGCGCTGCCCGAGAGCTCCGCCGGGCTGCACCCATGGCAGATTTTGTCGCCACTCACCACGGCTTTGACCAAGAGCAAGAATACCGTGCCATTTTGCGAGATCACACCGACGCGTCACTTGTGTTGATCGGCATGGGCTCGCCTCAATCGGAGCGAATACTACTCTTGGCATCGGAGATCTGTCATCGGGCCCTGTGCTGGCATGTTGGCGGCGGCACGCTGAAGCAATGGGCAGGGACGAAACGTCGCGCACCGGCCGTCGTGGCGCAACTCGGTTTGGAATGGCTTCACCGTATGAGCTTCGAGCCGGAGACCAGGCCCCGCTACATGACCGGCATCCCCTTGTTCGTACGTCATCTGCTGAGTGCTGCCACCGCCTCGGGCCACGGGAGCGCCGAATGACATCCTCTGAGAAAAAGCCATCCATGCGGGTCCTTCTCGCCAATCCAGCTTTTACGCGAGACCTCGGTCACGGGTTGGAACGCTACATGCTGGGCGCGGGAATGCGCTACCCCTGGTCGTTGTTGAAACGCACGTGTGACCGGCCCCGCTACGCCATGTTTCCGCTCTTTTTGGCTTACGCTGCGGCTGTCCTGGAGCAGGAAGGGTTCGATGTCCGGGTCATCGATGGAGTACCGTTGAATTTGCGGGAAGAGGAGTTCCTGGCGCGAATTCAGGAGACTTCTCCAGATGTGATTTTCTTCGAGCCCAACGCGGCCGTTGTAGACGATACGCTCCGCCTCATAAGAAAATTGCGAGAGACTGTGCCGGCGACAATAATTTTAGGAGGCACACACGCAACCTCCACTGCACAGCACTTGATTGAAGACCATGCGTTCGTCGACTACGTGGTTATCGGAGAGTACGAAATCTCGCTCCTCCGGCTTATTGAATGTTTGCGCGACGGCGGATCCGTCGCCTTGCTTCGCGGGATCGCTTATCGGGACGAGCGCGGAAAAGCAGTCCTAAACATAAGGTCGGAAGCGATCGCTCCTCTCGACGACCTTCCGATCCCCGCCCGACATCTTTTTCCGGCTTATTTCGACACCGACATGACCGTTTACCACGACGGTTTTAATCAGCACAGCCCGTCCTTTCACATGCACACCAGCCGGGGCTGCCCGTTTCAATGTAATTTCTGCGACCGCATCCATGTTCTCTACGCAGACAATCGGCAGCGCTTCTTTTCGGCCGGTCGAGTCGTAAAAGAAATGCTGCACGTAAAGGCAGCAGGCGCTCGAGAGATTTATTTCGATGACGACAATTTCGCCAGCAACAAGGCCCACGTTATGGCGTTGTGCGATGAAATTGTCCGCTGCGGGGTTGATGTCCCGTGGTCGGCCATGTGCGACGCAATTGTTCTGACGCCCGATCTGTTAAGAAAAATGTCCGACTCAGGGTGCATCGGCATCAAGTTCGGCCTTGACAGCTCCGATACCCGGGTTCTCCATACCATTCATAAGCCACTCAAGCTCGAGAATGTAGAACGAGTCGTGGAAACTGCGAAGGCATTGCGCATCAAGACTCATGCGAGTGTTGTCCTCGGTCTGAGTGGCGAGACCAACGAGTCGTTGCACAATACCTTTGCCTATGCCTGTAAGCTTGATGTCGATTCGATTCAATTCAGTTTAGCCACGCCGCTTCCCGGCACGCCCATGTACCGCGACCTGGTGTTGGCCGGTGATTTGACGGCCAGCAGTTGGGCTGATTTCGACGGAGCCAATCATACTGTGGTTCGCTATCGGGACATCTCGAGAGAAGACATCGAGGCATTTATGGCGCAGGCTCATTCCGGTTGGCTGAGAGCAAAGTGCAAGGACCCCTACTGGGTGCTCAGGCAGGCGCGATTCACCGCGCGCGCAGCCAAGAGCCAGGGACTCGGCGGTGTCTGGTACCGCTTCCGGCGCGCGCTACAACTGGTTCGAGGCGATGCGCGCGTGATCAGCCATGCCGGCGAAGCAATGGTCATGAGGTACTGATGAAGGTCCTACTCTGCCATCCAAACCAGAAGGTCACCTTTGAAGGGATGAGGGCGCGGCCAATGGTCGGGCCGCCTCTCGGGCTGCTGATGATTGCTGGCCGCCTCCGCAGCAGCGGCTTGCCGTGCGACATCCAAATCTATGACGCCAGGTTGTCAGCAACCTCGACGGTTAACGAGCAAGGGGAGACGATTTTCGGCGATACTGACAACGATTCCGTCAAACGGATCATAGCCGAAAAACCCGACGTGGTCGGCATCTCGAACATGTTCACCGCTCAGATCGGCCGGGCTTATGCACTGGCCGATCTCATTAAGGCCGCGCTGCCGGAGACGATTGTCGTCATCGGTGGTCCTCATGTCACGGTCTTTCCCCTGGAAGCTCTTGCGCGCCCATCCATCGATTACGTCGTTCTCGGTGAGGGGGAGGAGCGATTCACAAGTCTTATCGCAAGCCTGCTCGGGGGTGACGAGCCTGCCGGGGAAGGCATTGTGGGAAAATCGGAGGCGACCGCTTTATCAAAGGATACGGGTGCCAACCCACTGCCGCAAGTCACCAGCATCGCCAGCGCCGGAGCCAACGTCAGCTTAAAGAAATGGCCCATTCGCTTTATCGCCGATCTTGATCGCCTACCCCTGCCGGCATATGACTTGGTCGATCTGGAGTCTTATTTCGATTTGGCTCGAAGGGGTTTTTCCCCGCGCTACCGTGAGTGGGGAAAACGCCCCATCACGGTGATAACAAGTCGCGGCTGTCCCCACACCTGTACTTTCTGCTCCATCCATACGACCATGGGGTACAAATATCGTACTCAGTCCATCGACTTTGTACGTCGCCATATCAACCATCTCGTATCCAAATACGGTGTCGACTTCATCCATTTCGAAGATGACAATTTCACGCACTTGCCGGAGCGATATGACGAGATCATCAAGGTCGTATCGACCATTCGTCCCCGTATCGGGTGGGACACACCGAACGGAGTGCGGGGCGACTCCTGGACGCGTGAGCGTATCAGAACAGCCAAGGAATCAGGTTGCGAATTCTTGACCGTTGCGATCGAATCCGCTGTTCCCCGTATCATGAACGAGATCGTTCACAAGAAGCTCGACTTGGAACGTGTTGAGGAGATGATCCGCTGGTGTGATGAATTTAGCCTTCGCTTGCACGCCTTCTATATCATTGGCTTTCCCGGGGAGACCCTGGACGAGATGAGGACTACGATTGCTTTCGCACTGGACCGGTATCGTCGCTACGGCGTCACGCCCTTTCTTCAGACCTTGATCCCGATTCCCGGAACGCCCATCTACAAAGTAATTCTCAAAATGGGCTTCTTCAAAGGCACCCTTCAGACCAAACACAACCAGGTGACCACCGCGGATTTCAATCCAGAGCAAGTCCGTAAGCTTTACAGACGGTACCACTGGCAGCGCATGTGTATCTTCGTATTGCGCACGCTGACCGCCCCCCGCGATTTTTTTTACAATACGCGACTGGTTCTCAAATATCCGCATGCGCTCCTGCAAGTCGCCAAGGAAGCGATCGGCGCAAGCCGGTAGGAGTCCAATGACTATCCTCGTCACTGGAGCGTCTGGCTTTTTGGGCCGCCATCTCGTCGATAGACTCCTGCTTCGAGATCATGCCGTTCGGACTTTGTCCCGCTCGCACGGCGGTTTCCTCCCGCCGCATGTCGAGCACTTCCAAGGCGATATCAAGGACGTAACGTTGCTCGAAGCGGCCGTGGCAGGCGTAGAAACGGTCTATCACGCGGCCGCGATGGTCCCGGGATCCGGCAGCGATAGCCGAATGTGGGACACCAATGTGATCGGGACCCGCAGCGTCGCACAGGCCTGCCTTCGCGCCGGAGTCCGGAGGCTTGTTCTGGTGAGTTCAGTAGCGGTTTACAAGGCGCCACTACCCGACCTCGTCTCGGAATCGGCGCCGGTTGGCGGGGGGCCGATCTATGGTCGCAGTAAGGCAATGGCTGAGGTCGTTGCAACCGACATTTGTCGAGGAGGGCTGGAGTTCGTCATCGCACGGCCGTGCCAGATTTTCGGCACTATGGACCGGACGGGCTACTCGAAGAAACTGTTGGGACTCGTCAAATCACCGTTACTCCCGGTTGCGGGGCGGCGGGGCCGTAGCTTCAGTCTTATACACGTGTCTGATGTGGTCGACGGACTTTGCGCTGCCGGAGAACGCAAAGATATCGATGGCGCCATCATCAACCTTGCTTCCAAAAAGAGAACTTCGTTAATAGATCTGGCGTCAATCTACTCCAAGCTTGTTGGGAAAAAAGCGCGCGGCACTAAGGTTCCAATTCCGGAATCGATTCTTCGCGCAGCGATGTCGTTACGAGGGGCCGCAAGAAACCTTGCGCAAGGGCGACGCGACTCGCCTTTCGGAACTTACGGAGCCAGGTCCACGCATGGGTCTATATTGCTTGGGGGGCCGCTCTATGATATCCAAAAAGCGATAACCCTCCTCGATTTCAGCCTTAAGATTACTTTTGAGCAGGGGCTACTCGAACTAATCGGCGAAGATGCAGTTAAGCGAGGTTTGATGAGCCGGCGCGGGGCTCCCGACAGCGTAGCGATGACACGGCACTAGATGTTAGATTCCCTGCGCATTCTCGTTGTCCAGAATCATTATATCGGCTTCGCGGGTGACGATGTCGTTGTTGCCAACGAGTCATCATTACTTTCCGCGAAGGGGCACGAAGTGTCCGTATGGTCAGTGCACAATAAGGATTTGACAACCCAGCGTAGCCTTATCCACACCGCGTTAAGCCTGACTTACAGTCGACAATCCAAGGCACGATTGTCCCGGCATATCGCTGAGTTTCGGCCCGATGTGATGCATTGCCACAATCTGTTTCCGCAGATTACAGTGTCCGCTTACGATGCGGCGGCGGAAGCCGGCATTCCGATCGTACAAACCCTCCACGATTTCCGATCTGTCTGCTGCGTCAATGGCTTCCTGTTCCGGAACGGCCGCATCTGCGAGCTGTGCGTCGGCGGCTCATCCTACTGGGGCGCTTGGCATCGCTGCTACCGCAATTCCTGGCTCGGCTCCTTCGTAGCGGCTCATGCACTCGATCGCCAGCGCCGTGTGGGAACGCTGCAACAGCGAGTGGGATGTTTTATTGCCTTGTCCGAACCGTCCCGGCGTCAGTTCATAGCAGCAGGGCTGCCGAAAGAGCGGATCGTCGTCAAACCGAACTTCATGCCCGATCCCGGTATCCCGCCGGCCTGCTCGCGCCACGGGGCATTGTTCGTGGGACGGCTAAGTCCTGAGAAAGGATTGCAAACCCTCGTTAAGACATGGGAGGGTATCGAGTTTCCGCTGCGCATTCTCGGCGGCGGGCCCTTGCGCCTCGACATCTCCGCGGACTCGAGCCGATGGATCAGCGTTCTCGGGCATAGGCCTCATGCGGAGATCGGACCCGCGATGCGACAGGCACGATTCCTCGTTATGCCGTCCGAATATATCGAGGGCTTTCCCATGGTGATCGTCGAAGCGTTCGCGAATGGTTTACCCGTCATCGCGAGCCGACTTGGCACAATGGCCGATGTCATCGAAGACGGCGTCACCGGTCTGCACTTCACGGTGGGTGATCCGGACGATCTGGCGGCCAAGGTTGCTTGGGCGATTACCCATTGCGATCGCATGGCCGAAATGGGGTCTGCCGCGCGCCGCGTCTATGAGACGCGTTACAGCGAGGAGACGAACTACCAGTCTCTTCTGACCATCTATCGGGACACAATTTCGGCGGGCGCAGAATCTGGAAAATTTGCTGGAAAAGCGGGCTGCCGGCGCTAGCATGGAAAATCGCAGGTGCTGCGCGGCAATGAATCCTCTCTCTGCAGACCGCACAAGCGGTGGGATCTTGCGAAGGATGGCGGCCAGCGCGAAATGACCTTGCCTCCAACTTGCGCCATTGCAAACAGTCCACACTATGCCAATTTGAAACACAGCGGCATGACATAGGCGCGGCTCGCGGGGTGTCATGCAGCAAGAGCAAATCAACCTGCGGAAATATTACGAGCCGAATGGTTACGTTGTTATGCCGGGGCTGATAACGACGGACCAGGTCGAGAGCTTGCTCAAGGCATATAGGGAACAAATCGTTCTCTCCAAGGCTAAGTTTTTTCGGCAAAACACCAATGTCTATGAGACCAATCGTTTTACGAGCGGTGGTTACGTAGCCCAGAGCTTTTTGGATATTCACAACTACAAGAAATTCCCTGAATTCCGAAAATCCGCCTTCGACATCTATTTTCCGAACCAGATGCTGCATTCGTTGTCAGACCTGATCGGCTCCTGTCGGTACAACCTCACTGGGCATGCTCAGCGGTCTATCCCCTCGTCCATGGGTGGATCAAAAGCTCCACTGCTCTCTGACCGACCAGAGAAAAGAGCGATTCAGGGGGAGATGAACTACTCGGAGAGAAATTCTCTGGTGGAAGGTTTGTGCGGAAATAGCCCGGAAATCGGGGAGATTCGCGTCATCTAAGTTATTAATAATGAACAACTTGACTCGCTGGCGGGGAACGAGTCATTCGAACTCTCGATAGAGGTTTTGCAAGCCGTTGAATTGAAAAGAGTTAAAGTGAAAACATTCTCCGCAGTGGAGCTTGAGCGAAGTCTCCGTCAGAGACTCTGGACCATCGAGAGCGCTCTATCCCTGGAGTGGCCCGACCCTCTTGAAAGAAACTGCCAAGATTTGATACGACAATCCACTTGCGCGCACTATCCAGTCGTCGATTGTCTAGCCATCTCCAAGTCTTGTGATCAGCGTCAAGTTTCACAAACGCGTGCGCTGCGACTTGAGCTCTCTTGCAGCTTCATTCTTAGTTTGGCGGCGAAAGTAATTTCTGCAGATCGCGTCATAGGCTATGAGGTGCGCGGTAAAATTCGCGTGTCTTTAAGACCCCATTTGTTTGTTCTGTGGAGGTTCAAATGACTGTTGCTTCTGCAAACTCAAATCAGTTCACTTTGAAAGCCTATTCTGGCGATAACAAGACGCTCCTGGCGTTTGATTTTACAAATGAGACGCTGGCGAAGAACTTAGCCGGATTTACGATTGCGTGCAAATTGCCCGGGATGGAGCCGGCCTTTTATCTATTCAACTTCCTTGCGTTCGAAAAGCCTCAGGATCATGCACAGGTGAGCGGCGAGCTGCCACACTCCACGGTAAACGCGCCTATCCAGAAATATCGGTGGGTTGACTTTGCGCATGCAGGGGCGAACGGCGGGGCACTTGTGGCCGGGAACTACGAGTACACCGTGACACCGCGATACTTCGATGAGAACGGGAAGATGTTGGCGATCGACAGCGCGAAAAGCGTGTCCGTGGCCATCCCGGTTGGGCCGTTTGTGAGCGGAGCGCTCAATCTCGGGTTTACGCGGGGCTACATGCAGTCGCAAGCCTATGCCCGGCACTTCGGCTCAAACACGCCTATTCAGCCAGCGAACCGAAAACTTCAATTTGACACCTCAACGAAGGCGGGGACGAACAAGGACGGCAAGGCGGTGACCTTCGCTGAGATCTATGAATGGATGGGAGAAACGGCAAGAGAGCAGATCTTTGATGTGTTGGATACGGTGGTTAAGGACGCCAGCTTGCAGCTGGACATGTTTGCTTATGACCTTAATGAACCCGACCTGGTATCTGCACTTCTGACGCTGGCCACGCAGGGCCGCATTCGCATCATTTTGGATAGCGCGCAGTTACACATCACTCATCAGGAAACGAACAAGAAGACGGGCGTGACTAAGACCGTCGTGCCGTTTGAGGATGACTTTGCGGTGGCATTTGCGACCGCCGCGAAGGGCAACGCGGCGATCAAGCGTGGTTGCTTTGCGCGCTACTCGCACGACAAGGTATTCATAGTGTCAAAGAACGGGATGGCGTCGAAGGTTCTGACTGGTGCGACGAACTTTTCGGTGAACGGGCTATATGTGAATGCAAATCACGTCCTTGTCTTCGAGGAGCCGACGGTGGCGCAGTATTACGCCAAGGTGTTTCAGGAGAGCTGGAATGTGTTGACTTCGCCGAAGGTATCGAAGAAGATCGCGGCGTCGTTTGCAGGGAGCACTTTCGCGACGACGGCATTTACGAGTAAGGCACCGAATGTGCCTAAGATGACGATCAATTTCTCGCCGCACACGACGGCAGACACAGACAGGATTCTGACGGCAATTCAGAAACGGATCACTTCAGAAGCCATTGCAACAAACGGAAACGTCTTATTTGCGGTAATGCAGTTGACGGGGACGCAGTCTCCAGTTTGCACGACGCTGATGAACGTGCACAGCATGCAGAGCTTGTTCAGCTACGGAATCTCAGATTCTCCCGGTGGCGTGAACCTGTATGCGCCGGGCAGTAAGACCGGTGTTTTGGTGACGGGCCAGCCGAAGCAGGTGTTGTTACCGCCTCCGTTTGACCGAGTGCCTTCGCCTCCCGGGCATGAGATTCATGACAAGTTTGTGGTGTGTGGTGTCAACGGCAAGGACCCGGTGGTATGGTGCGGGTCGTCAAATCTGGCGACCGGCGGTGAGGAGTCAAACGGGGACAATCTGTTGGAGATTCACGATCAGGATGTGGCAATGACGTTTGCGATCGAGGCACTGCTTCTGGTGGATCACTACAATTTCCTGGATCGCTACGCGTCGCCTCAGAAGCAGCAGGCGCCGACTGCTCCGACGGGTTCAAAGGCCGCAGCGAAGAAGGCGCTGAAGAAACTCCCGGCACGTAAGGCGGTTGCGAAGAAAGCGGCGGTGAAGACTGCTGGGGCAAATAAAGCAGGTGGGAAGAGGCCTGCTTTGAAACCTATTGAGACAAAGAAGCTCGGAGCGAAAAAGGCGGCGAAGAAGTCGGCGAGCAAACGGATGAGTGCGCGGACGGCATCATTGCGGATCCCCGCGCCGGTGGCGCGGATGGTGGCTCCCAAGAAGAAAGCCACAGGGAAAAAAGCGTCTGCAGGAGCTTCTGGCAAGAAAACCGCAAGTCGGACTGCCTCGTCGAAAAGTACCGGCGGCCGGACGAAAGTAATGCAAATTCCGCAGTCACTGGAGAAGGCTGCAAAGCAGGCAGGCATGTTCCTTTACACCAACGATGCCTGGTCGCTGCGGTACTTCGATCCCAAAGATCTTCATTCGTTGGAGCGGAAGTTATTTGGATGAGCGCTGGCGGTGGCCGTGCGCAAAACACGCAAACCATCCGAACACCGTATCGAGGGCGGGTCTGATCCTTGAGACGGATGAAGGGACGGGCCAAAAGCTCCACTGCTCTCTGGTCGACCGGAGAAAAGGGTGACTCACGGGGAGATCAACTACTCGAAGAGAAATTCTCTGGTGGAAGGTTTGTGCGGAAACAGCCCGGAAATCGGGGTGATTTAAGGCGCTTAAGTTGTTGATAATAAACAGCTTGACTCGATGGCGGAGAGTGGGGGATTCGAACCCCCGATAGAGCTTTTGACCCTATAACGGTTTAGCAAACCGCCGCCTTCAGCCACTCGGCCAACTCTCCGGCTATTCCCCCGATTATATAGCAGCCCCTTTTGGGCAACCCTTTTCCTACCCTTCTTTTCTAGGAAATCACAGGATTCAGCCCTCGCCGAGCGTGCATCGTAACCTTAGCGAGCGAATTCGCGCGGCCTAGCAGTCACGAATGGGCGAGACCTGCGGAAGGATCTCCGAAATATCGCTTCACGAGGATGCGAAAAAGATGGCACTCAATGAGAATAGTTTCACAAGTGATCTAGCGACAGAATCGCAAGTAGTCATCGGTCTCTTCAGCAACGGTAACGATGCACAGCAAGCCATCGGCGAGTTGCGGGAGCAGGGTTTCAGGACAAATCAGATTGGCGCGGCTTTCCGCGAAACAGCGGTTGGGTCGGAATTCAGCAACCCGGAGCACAATCGCGCTCAGACAATCCAAGGCATTCAGGATGTCAGCGT
>Ga0066789_10001226_pt1 | contig 11019 bp, 8 predicted proteins | sample OrgsoiDNA2013049_FD_70960 | JGI IMG/M metagenome (GOLD analysis project Ga0066789, IMG submission 70960) | Permafrost soil microbial communities from the Arctic, to analyse light accelerated degradation of dissolved organic matter (DOM) -... | ecosystem: Environmental > Terrestrial > Soil >...
CGCCACAAGCGGCCATTCCATGACCACTCATTCGGCGAACCTGAAAATAACCAGCCAATCGCTGACGATCAATCAATGCTCCGGCGGCTCTTCCCCCTGCGATCGGATTGCGCGTCAACGTTCCATAAGGCCAAGCATTCCTCGGAGCCCTCCTCCCTGATACGAAGGAATACGCAATCACCGTCGTTCGCCCGCTGCGCTAACGCATTCCGCAATTGGTTGCGGGTGATTTGGACCTACGAAACTAAGCCATTGATTTTGTTGGGGCGACGGTTCGATCTAAAAACAAAAACCCAAAGCAAACTATTGAGATTGCTGGGTTTTTGGTATCGATCTTGGTTGCGGGGACCTGCAACCAATTTTATCTACTCTTTGCAGCTCAAGGGCTTAGGCCTGGCCGAGGCCGCCGGACACCTGAAAAACGACCGGCAGCCACTTCCCGTCAGGTCGGAACAACGTAAGACGGAAAACGCCCCTGAGGCCAAGCGGCGGAGGCGGCGCGGTGGGCGAAGCGCCCATCGCCAAATGGCTGGGCCAAATACACCTCACCGCACAGAGTGCCCGCACTGCGAGAGTTGCTCTCCGCAGACATGCGGACACTTACGGCACGGTGGGTATCAGACTTTTTTGTGGGTTCTTGTTAAGCAAACACTCGGTCCGATATCGATTGGCACATTCACTGATTGCGAATCGGCAGATCCTCATGCGCTACAAGATTTTTGGAAAGCGAACTGGTCTGAAAGTCTCCAAACTCGCGCTCGGCACAGGGATGTTCGGTCAGACGTGGGGTTACGGCGCGACGCCTGAAGAGGCGAAGCGGATCATCGAGGGATTCGCCGACGCGGGCGGCAACTTTATCGATGCCGCCGACAACTACCAGCATGGCGGCTCAGAGACGACGATCGGCGACGTCATCACGGCGAACCGGGACAACTTCGTTATCGCCTCGAAATTCACGCGCGGCGCCTCCGGTAACCCTGCGCTCGCTCGCCTGGGAAACAATCGGAAGAATATGGTGCAGTCGGTCGAACCAAGCCTCAAGCGGCTGAAGACCGATCGCATCGACCTCTATTTTGCGCACATGGATGACTTCGTTACTCCAATGGACGAAATCGCGCGGCCTGGATGACCTCGTGCGAGCCGGCAAGGTTGTCTATGGAGGCCTATCCAATTTTCCGGCGTGGCGCGTGGCCACCGCCGCCAATTCTGCGGACCTCAGAGGCTGGACGCCTATCTCCGCGATCCAGATCGAATATAGCCTCTTGCAGCGCACTCCTGAACGCGAGCTGCTGCCGACGGCCGAACGCTTCGGGCTCGGCGTGATGGGCTGGTCACCCATGGCCGCCGGGATCCTCACCGGCAAATACCGGAAAGGTGAACGAGGTCGCGTAACGGAACTCAAGGCGAGCGTCAGACAATCCAAGAATGACGCCGTAGTCGCAGCGGTCACCTCGGTGGCGGAGGAAATCGACGCGAAGCCTAGTCAAGTCGCTGTGGCTTGGGTCAAGGCCAAAGGCGTCATGCTGGTGGTCGGCACGCGCGCATGGGAGCAACTCGAGGACCATCTTGGGGCCCTTAAGCTCACGCTAAGTGACGAGCAGATGCATCGGCTCGACGCAGCGACCGCAATCGCCCTCGGCTATCCCCACGACCTGAACAGATAGCCAGAGCAACGCGCGGTGATGACAGGGCGGCCGGCTCAATCAAATCGACTATCCGCCGCGAGTCGTACGCTGATGAAATCAAGGAGAAAGAGGTGAGCGGCACGAAGGTTATTGTGATCCGCACGATCAATTCACGGATCTTGTCTCAGTAGATCTCAAGCGCCCGCTATGCGCTACCGACTTGAGATTGGCTGATGCGGAACGCATATGGCCGGGCGCTCGTCACCGGCGGCACCTATGCGATCGGCGAGTAACCAACAAATCGGGAATCGATATGCAGTATTATCAAGTTCTGATTAGCGCGGAGACCACGGCGCAAGGTTTGAGCCAGCAGCTAGCGCTCGGCGGTCCTGCATTCAACGGTCCCTCGAAATTCCTCTGGAATTTCAGCTCATCGGCGGTGCCTGAAGGGATGCGAAAAGAGGGTCTCTATATAGATGAGCGCGATTATTGCTTTGCCGTCACCTACACTGGGGAGGACCTCAAACAGCGGCTTATTGAGGTGGCAGAGCAGGCATCGGTCGAGGAAGTATGCATGATCTCCTTTATCCCAATGGAGGGCAATGCCACACCGATCAAGCTCCTCGAGGGCACATTCGCAGGCCGCGAGGCTAGCTCTCCCCCACCCAAGCCCGTCGATGCTGTGGCCGCACTGACGTTCGTGCCATTCAGTGAAAATACCGTCCCGGAGCAGAAAATCGTCGTGATGCGCGGTTGACCGTCGTCGGCCGTGGCTCTCGTAGGCCACGGCGGACCCTCGAACATCATCGAACTCAACTCGGTTTAACGAGCGGCTCGCCCGTCTTGCATATGTCGGCTTCACTTTGAGCTCAGGAGGAAAAACGATGACAAACGCCAAATACGAGGGTTTTGACGCGTTGGGCCCGTTCTTCGCTTTGATCAAGCAAGCACTGGTCGGCACGATCGATGGCGAGCATTTTTTCGATATGTTCATCGAAGATGTTATCTTCGAGTATCCTATGCGCTCCCTGGCACGCTTCCTCGCATTGAAGGGCGCGCTAAGCTTGTCGTTGGTCGTAAGTTTCAAAATCATCGCGTTGCGCCAGATGGTATGCCGAGCCACGAAAACCAGCGATGCTTTGCGGACCCCGTCTTTGCTGACCTGCGAGCAAAAAGCCGCCGAGCGGCAGGACCGGCCTGCATAGGCAGGCCTCGAATGATTGAGGCTCAGTGTCGCAGGCGTCCGCGTCAATGAGATCGCCAGGCCAAATGTTATTTGGATCTCATTTTCTCGGGTTTTCGGCGTGGTGCATGTGTAGGCATACAGCACCTCGGTGAAGCCATGCGGCCCCGCATTGGCCATCGAGGCAACCGCTGTGTGCCGCCGATCGGATCACTGAAGGGCGATGTATCAAAATGCCTTTCCATCGCAACGGGTTGTTGTGAGGTTGGATCACACATCGCCGAGAAGAGATTGTTATCGTTGGAAAGGTAGCGCTCGACCGGCGGTTGTGGCGTCCGCTATTGCATCGCGTAACGCACTATGGTGGATTAAGGAAGCGACCAGCGAACACAGCCGTGCGATATGAGAAGATATTTGCTCCGCGCCGTGGTGATTGCCTGCCGATCTTTTTCGGCAACTTTTATGTTTGCATCAATTTTAGTGTTCGACATTGGGCCCGCGTCCGCAGGGGACCCCATGGTCGAAATTCCGCACTTCGTATTTCCGGTGCCCGCGGTTGCCGTCGGGGCCGATGACGGCGGAAGAGTTTTTTCCGACCGCGCGCAAGTGGTCATCCTTGCCAACGCCTGCGGCCGCGAACCTTCTTTCGCGACGCACCGGCAAACGCTCACGAATAGCAAGCTCGACGATGCAACGAGGTACAACGGACAGGGCGAAGACGTCGGCCCCCTGCTCTCCGCCAAGGTGAGCTGGCTTGTCGCCCACAAGTCCGACGAGATCTGCCAGTTTGTCACGACAATCAAGGCCAGCCAGACCGAAGATGACGATGACGTCACGGCGGTGCGGTCGCCCGGAATCGTTAGCGACCTTAGAGGCCGTGCGGCACTGAAGTACCAGGACGAATGCAGCGCCCTGAAATGGGCAGACATCGGCGGGGACACGAATACGGCGGATCGGCTGTGCGGCGTCGATGCCGCTTCGGTGGCGGAGCTTGGGAACGTGCGCCAGTCCGCGGGCTGCATTTCGTGGCACCTCGCCTTCAAGGATTCGAGCACGAAAGTGCCGCCTAGCGATCCAGGTCAGAAAGGTCAGATTACCTTTTTAGACGAACTTACGGTCACCTATGAAGTGCCATGGTCCTGCCTGAGGAGCCAGGTCAACGAGACCGTACAGCAGTTCAAAAAAGTCGGCCGCATGGGCTCGACTTTTCCGGGAGTATTTCCCGTCCTGCTGCCAATCGGAAATATATTTTGCATCGGGGCCGCCCAGGGTGAGTACGATGCGGAGCTCAAGGAGCATGTGCGGCTGCTGTATCTATCGAAAGCCGCGGGAAAGGTCGCCGACTACAACATTCTCGACAAGGCCACCGTCGACCACATGTTCGACGAATTGCTCTCGGCCCGCGGCGAGCCGGCCGGTGACAAGTTCAACGTCCTGACGGACTGCCAGAACACTGCCAACGAGAAAACCGGAAAGATCGAGGATATCGCTGATACCGACGAGCACGCCGACAATGTGCTTGGCGTTCTGGCGGGGGCCGTCGACGACGTGGTCGATACCGCTGGCGACATTCTCGGATTCCTGCCAAAACTTCTCGAATACGCGACGGAAGTGTTACAGAAAGTCGTCGTCATAGCCGTCGTCGGGAGCGTATTTGGCGGCCTGGTGCTCGGACCCCTCCTTGACGGCGGCCCGTGGGTTGCCGCGGTCCTGTTCGCGGCCGACCCGGCAGGTGCTCTCGGGCTCGGCGCGCCGTTTGACTTCAGACTCGAGGAGACCGAGAACCACCGCCTGATGATCGAGTCGTCGCGATATCTGATCAACACCGAGATCGCGCGGAGACTGCGGGATATCGGCGCGAGCAATGCGGACGAGTTCGACGACGACAACAAAGACGTGCGCGAGTGGTTGCTGCGGCGCCTGCAGTCCATCGCCAAGAACGATTTCGACGAATACAACTCACGCGCCTACACCCGCTACAGTCTTCGCGCCATCCGCAATCTCTATGACTTCTCCGGAAACCACGAGCTAACGACGGCCGCCAATATCGTTCTCGATCTCGCGGAATCGAAGTTCGCGGCCGGCAGCAATCTCGGGCGCAGAATGGCGCCATTCCGGCGCAGGGCGGAGGCCGATCTCTCAACCGAGGACGACTACTCAGTCGACCTCTACAACTGGGTCGAACACAGTGACGACCAGGTCGTCAACGCAACGCAGCTCTCGGGACAGACCCAGCTGCTGCCATGGATCGACGACATCAATAATTCCGGCCGCCTGGTCCCAGGCGCGACCAGCACCTACCGCCTTCCAAGAGCGGCCCTCGAAGCCATTGTCGAGCGGAAGCTGCCCTTCATCCAGGTCGTCAACCACGCAGGCAGCGAGTCCTACTATTCCAGCCCGGCCTTTCTCATGACGACGGGGGGAATCAGAACCCCGGCGAAGATCAGCCTGACCATACTTGGTCTTTCCGCCTCCAGCGACAAAGGCATTTCGTTGCCGACCTCCATCATGCTGACCGGCGCATTGTCCGAACCCTACGACGGCCAGAATTCCCGCAGCACGTTTCATTTTCGCGGCATTGGAACGCAGGACAATCGAACCGAAAACCTCTGCGGCTGGAAGGGATTTATCTGCGGGGTGGCGCCTCACTTTGCGGAATTCACCCCTAAGACAAGTAATACAGATCCCACTCCCGCCCCCAATCCCAGGTGCGACGATGAAAGCTTGCACGCGAATGCAAAAATCAAGGATTCGACGCTGCCCGTGCGGACGTTTATCTACAAACCTCTCGATTGCCAGAACCGGCCGGGGCCGCCCTATTTCATGGCCGGACGCTTCTTTAGCTGCGACGGCGTCATCTGCGATCAAGGCCAGCGCTATGGATTCATGGAGGTGGTCCCGGTGCCGCTGTCGCCCTCGATGACCGCGGGGGACAAGGAAAAATTGTTCGAAGTCTTCACATCGGAGCGGACATCGGCACTGAACGCGGTCAATCCGGATGCCGACGGCAACGCCACTTATGTCACCGCGGCGGGCGACGAGATTCATTTCAACATGAAGCAGGCCCAGCCCAAGGTTCTGACGGTCAATGGCAACGACGTCGCGGGCCTGCTCGGCGCCTCTGCCACCGGCTATTCCGGCGGCCTCATCAATGCGCATGATGGGGTTGGAACGATCGCGAGCCCCTGGGGCCGCAAGATCGTTGTATTCGATTTTTCCGATTTCCATGCGCCGAGCTACACCGAGCGGCCACGCCGCTTCGACGAAACCGTCGGGTTCTTTGCCGCGAAGAACGGGACCACATCGACGTTGCAGTTCTCCAAATATCTCGGCGTCGCTTCGCTGGCCGGTCTCGGCATGGCAGGGCCGGTGGACGTGCACCCGCCGCAACGCATGTTTGCGGGGCCGATACCATCCGTGGGCGCGCCCGTATTTTACACCGTGGATCCGAACGGCGATCTGTTCTGGCAGAGGAGCGATGGCGCCGTCGACGGCACAGACCTTTGGAAGAAAACGGACACGAGGATCGGAAACGGTTGGACCATCTTCGACCGGCTCATCGCCGGCGAGCAGGGGACTTTGTACGGCCGCTTCGCGCCAGGCCAAGAGCAGCCCGGCGTTCTGCGCTGGTACCGTCACCTCGGCTACAAGGACGGATCGGTGAACTGGATCGACGGCATCAACGTGGGCGATGCCGCGGAATGGAGTCGGTTCGATCGCCTCATCGCCTCAACCGACGGGGTCATCTACGGCATATTGCCGAACGGCGACCTGATCTGGCATCGGCATCTCGGTTTCATGGACGGGTCGATTGACTGGGCAGAGGCACAGAAGGTTGGCAATGGCTGGCTGGGATTCAAGGCGCTGATGTCGCCCGGTTGCGGGCTCATCTTCGCGTTGAACGACAAAGGCGAACTGCTGAGGTACCACCACAAGGGTTACCTCACTGGAGCCGTCGACTGGGACGGTCCCGCGGTGATCGCCACCGGTCTGAAGAGCATCAAGAGCATGTATGCCGTCATGCCGAATGCCAAGCCGGAGACGGACCGCTGCAATGTCCAGTAAGGGCGTTCACTTTCGGAGGGAAACATGAAGCGGTCGCGTGCCATCCTGGCGCTCGCCGGCTTTTTGCTGTCGGTGCCGGGCGTGGCCGCGCAGGAAGCGCTCACGACGGTCGTGGACGACTGCACGGACTTTTATTCCCAGCGCGGGCAGACAAATCTGAATCAGGCCATTGGGGTTGCCATCCGAAAGAACATTCCCGTCACCTTCAAATGTGGCGGCCCGGCGACGATCGGAACTCAGCTCGGCCGGCCCGGTTTGAGAATAACGCAGCCCGTGGTCATCGACGGCGGCGGCACCGTTACGCTTGACGCGTCCAACATCGTCGACACCGACCCGCTGTTCATTGCCGTGCCGGGCTCGCCCGCCGCTGCGGGAGCAGGCGTCGCGCTCAGGAACATCAGCATCAAGTTCGGCCTGCGAAAGCACGCTAATCCTGCCGGTGAGTTCATCTCCCATTTCGGCGACGGCAACACCCTTCCACCGTCCGTCATCTACGCGGAGATGGATACGACGCTGGACAATGTGACCATTACGGACAGCACCCGGCCGATTCTCGTCAATCACCACAATCTGATGATCAGTCGGTCCCAGTTCACCCAGAGCCGCTTTTCAGTCGCGGTCGAGACCGATGGAACATTGACCATTCAAGACAGCGCATTTTTATCGACCGCAGGCGATGCGGCCGTTCTGGCGCGCGGTCAGACCATGCTGGTTGGCTCGAAGTTCATCGCCAATTTCGTCGGCGTGAAGACATTTGGTGCTCGTTTGACCATCGAGCAGTCGCTGTTCCAGTCAAATGGAGAGGGCATTCAAGCGTTCGGGTCACCTTCGGTCACCGTGGATCGCTCGGTCTTCGATCATAATGATCGAGCGATCTGGGCCTTTGTCGATCAGACCGACGATCCTGGCAGTTGGACCCGCTCGGTCGCGATAAGCCACACCACGTTTAAAGGCAACGGCCAGTTCAAGGCCGGGGTGCCCGGCGGCATTGCGGCCGTGTTTCTCGTAAGCGGCGGGCATGACTTTACGAAGCCCGGCTTCGCGCCAACTCCGCTCAAGGTCGATCTGAAATACGACAATTTCATCCGCAATCTCGGCAGCGCAATCCGGGCTGAGGTCGATCCCGCCTTTCGTTCCGCGTTGAGCGTGACCGGCGGGACCTTCGACTACAACATGGGAGAGCTCGGCGGCGCGATCTCGTGGCTCGGCGGGAGCGTCACGGTGGCCAACGCCTTGTTCAAGGGCAATCAGGCGCAGACCGGATCGGCCATCTTTGCGAGGAAACTGGAAGCCGGCAAAAGCTCGTTCGCGAATACGCTGGTCGTCGAGAGCGTCAGCAAAGCCGGCGGCAGCGCCATCGACGTCGAAAACGCCTCGCTGTTCAACGTCACTCTCGCCAAAAGCACGGGCGGCGCCATCAAATTCCTGAATCCGGATGCGGGCAGCCGGATTGTCAATTCCATTTTCAGCGACAACAGCGGCGGAAACTGCGTCGGAGTATCTGCGGGCACGATCAAGGGCGGCAATTTGCAATTTGGCGCAAAGGATTGTCCCGACGTCCAGGTCGCCGACCCGATTCTCGACCGCTTCTACGCACCGGATCTCGGCAGCCTCGCGGCGCGCTCGGGCGACGTAAGCGCCTGCCGGTCGCCGCCGATCGACGGATGGGACATCATCCGTCAATCCCGACGCGACGGCCCGACCTGCTCCAGCGGCGCTTTCGAGAAACAGCCGGTTCAGGCAGCCATCAACGCCGCCACGCGCAAGGACGACGCCAAAGCCACGCAAACCTGCCCGAACGGAATGGTGATTGCAAAGGCCACGCCGTGTCCCGGCACATTGCGAAGCTGCAGCGACGGCTCGATTGTCCCCGAGGGCGGCGCATGCCCGCAGCCTGCGCCGCACCGCTGCAGCACCGGCGTGGTGCTTGGCGGCAGCGAGACATGCCCTCCCATTCCGTGCATGCACGGCGGCACGCGACCCGACGACGGCGTCTGCCCGGATTTCAGATGCCCGGAAGGCCAGGTTATCCAGGATAAAGCTTCGTGCCCGGCGCGGCAGTGCCGGCTGGGCGTAACGGTGCCAAATGGCCAGGCGTGTCCCATGCTGCCCTGCCCCGATGGCCGGCTGCATCCCGGTGATCAGGAATGTCCACGTAAGAAGTGCATAAATACTCCAAGCGTGTCCGTCTTTGTCGGTGAGGATTGCCCGCTGCACAAGTGCCCGGACGGTTCGCTTCTGAAGGACGGTGTGATGTGCGACTTCATCAAGTGAAGAGCCCTGCCTGTCCCGCGGCGAAGGCGGAAAGCGTGATGGCAAGCAAGATGGACTACGGGAAAACGTTAGGCGCACGCGGCGCGCTTCGGTGCCAGCGGTTGCGATTCCGAATCTCCGCTCTGATAAAGAAAGTACAGCTTGCCGGCGTTCTGGCCGCCCTCGGTTGGGCAAGCGCGTTCAGCGTCTCGCTTGCCCAAACGCCATCGGACGTCGTTTCGCAGGCGCTCAAGAACCGACAGGAGGCATCGGCCGAGAGCGCCCAATACGACGTCAGTTTTGCTGGCAAGAAGCGGCACCTTTCTTATGTGCGGCAGGGCAATGACAAGCTGGCCATCAAGACCACGACCGTCAACGGCGGGACAAGCGAAATCACGGTTGTCGGCCAGGCCATCTTTACGCGGTTAGATGGTGGCAACTGGACGCGCTCCACGCGCCCGGCTGCCCTCCCCGGCGATATAGCCGGACCGCCGCCGGCGCTTTCAAACCTCGCGGAGGGCGCGGCGGTCGTCATCGACGGACGCCGGCAACGAGTCTTTACCGGAGAAGGCAACTGGCTGTTCGGCACCACGAACGGGACCGGCATCTGGAAGATCACGATCGACGCGGCGAAAGTGCTGCCCACCCAGGTGGAGTTTTCCGGGCAATGCAGCAACCAGCCCTGCGGCTTCGTTCAGAAGTCGAGCTTTGGACCGGGCCTAACCGTCGATGTTCCGGCGATTGACGCGGACAACATCAGCTACGTGATTTACCGGCTCGGCCCGGACGGCACTTCCAGCTTCTTCCTGCATTCGGCCGTTCCCGGTCATGCCGGGACGCTGAAGCATGTCGGCGACGGCCGCTCTGATTTATCCGACGCTGCTGCGAGCACCGAGAGTCTCGGCGAACCGGCCATCTACGGGAAGAGCGCCGAGGGCTTTCTGTCCTGGCGCAGCATCAAGCCCGGAACGGACGGCAAATTTGCGGAAGGCTCCTCCGTGACGGTCGACGACGGCTGGGCGCGCTTCCGTGAGATCGCGGCGGGCGACAGCGGCGCCCTCTACGGCCGATACCCGGTCGGCTCCGACGCGACCCATGCATTTCGCTGGCGCCGCCATTTGGGATATCGCCTCGGTCTCGACAAATGGGGCTCGCTCACCTCCGAAATCGGCGACAAGAAGGAATGGGGCCAGTATCTCAAGGTCTTTTGCGGCAGCCAAGGCGCTGTTTACGGAATTCTGCCGAACGGCGATCTGATGTGGCACAAGCACGAAGGTTACCTCGACGGGCAGGACAAATGGTCGACCGACATACCGCGCGTCGGCCGCGGCTGGAACGACATGAAGGCGGTGGCGTCGGCCGGCAACGGCGTCATCTACGCCGTGAACAAGACCGGTCAGTTGTTGTGGATGAAGCATCGCGGATATCTGACCGGGGAGGATCTGTGGGACGGTCCCGTCGTAATCGCCAGCGACTGGAAGGACGCGGTCGGTCTGTACGCGTTCAAAAACCCCTGAGATTTTGAATAGCTATTCGCGGTTGCGGATTTAGTGGGCGGCAGGGGGATGATCGCCACTCACTACGAGGGTCTACCGATATTGCCCGCTCACGGCGGGCCGGCTCGCCTCTTGGTGCCTCATCTTTACTTCTGGAAGAGCGCTAAATGGGTCCGCAGGATTCGATTTATGCCTAAAAACGAGCGCGGCTTTTGGGAGTCATCGGGATATCACAATTACGGCGATCCCTGGAAAGAACAGAGATATGACGGGGACTAAGGCCAGTACCTGGCCTTCATCTACGCCTATAGCCGGATCTTCAAACGCCCCCCGGCCGAAGCCGACATGCGTCGCCATTTCGAGGTTACCGCTCCGACCGTCCACCAGATGGTGCTGA
>Ga0066789_10001229_pt1 | contig 11008 bp, 15 predicted proteins | sample OrgsoiDNA2013049_FD_70960 | JGI IMG/M metagenome (GOLD analysis project Ga0066789, IMG submission 70960) | Permafrost soil microbial communities from the Arctic, to analyse light accelerated degradation of dissolved organic matter (DOM) -... | ecosystem: Environmental > Terrestrial > Soil >...
CATAAAACATCATTGCCATTCCTTCCAGGCAACCAGTCCTTTTTATAAAAAAGTGCAGGCAATAGATGAAAATGCCGCTGCCTTGCATATTACCAAAGCGTAATAATTTTAAATGCTTATTCCGCGGGGTAAATCCTGTTCAAAGTCATGTTTAGTAATGATGTAACTCATTATTCTACCCAAACGAGCATATTAAATTTGTTGCTTGAAGCAGAAAATCTTGATTATTGAGGAAAATGTTGGCATGAGAAAAAATTCGGCTGAGGTCATGGAATTGCATCATTTTAGTGTGCTAACCCAAAAGCCAGTTGCTTTTTTATGCCGTGCTCCGCCGCTTTAATCAATGTGAAGGCTGAAAATGTCCATGCACTTGTAAAAGACTTTCCGGATTTTCAGATACAGAAGAAGGAGCGGTGGGATTAGCAAAAGTGGTTCGCTTTCTGTTGGAAGATGAACTGAAAAAACTTGGGGCACATTATAGTAAAGGAGCTGACTGGCCCTCCTATGCTGAACAGGATGAGCTATTGATTACCTGGTAGAATCCGGCATCTTCAAAAGCGGTTGCAAGACTTCTTCTAAAAATACTTATCATTGAAAAATAATTTTATCATTCAATTACAACAAACATGAAAGGATTTAAGGGCGATATCGAGAAATTAACTTTGGAAAATACGAATTTCCGTAAAGTATTATACACTGGTAAACATCTTCAACTTGTATTGATGAGCCTGAAAATTGGAGAAGAAATAGGGTTGGAGGTTCATTTGAACAACGATCAGTTTTTTCGGTTTGAAAGTGGAAATGGTAAATGTATTATCGACGCAAATGAATACAATGTTAAAGAAGGAGATGTGATAGTTGTGCCTGCGGGCGCAAAACACAATGTCGTCAATACAGGCAACAGGGCATTTAAAATGTACACAATTTACGGTCCACCAAATCACCAGGATGGGACCATCAGAGCAACAAAAGAATTGGCCGAAAGAGAAGAGGAAAAATTTGACGGGAAAACATCAGAATAGTTAGCGCGATAAATCCAGGCTTGCTTTTAATACAAAGATCATAGCCGACTATATAAAAGCGCTTCCTGAAATCTGCAATCATCATTTTGTGATGATCATGATCTGCCATACCCATTTTCGGATTTGTTCTATGCTGAATACAAATACAAAAACCGTTTACATCGCAACTTTGGGGATAAGAATGGAAAACCCAGCTACCTTGTCCCCCATCCGCCACTTAGATTTAGCTTTAAATGATGCCGTTGTGAGGGGGTCAATCTTGATGGGTTTTCCAGCCAAAGGACCGGGATCTTTTCCACTTAAAATGTCACTAACATTGCCGAGTCCGTGTCCAACAACCATTTGACTAGATAATTTAACGGGTGCGAACCCTTGATTCAAAGCCGACTGCTAGGTCGGTATTATAATTCATCCCATAACTTCCCATTTTTCAATTCCTCCTTTAGTCACAGTAAACATTTCTAAAGTGTCATGATTTTTTATACTCTTTACTTCTTTGAATTTGGTTGTATCTCTGGCTTTTAATTTTTTTAGTAAATGGAGTACTTCATATTCAAGCTGGCCATCGGTTACAGTTATTTTATCAGGTATAAATTTCCAATCAATTTTATTTCCGTTAAACTTGTAATTTCTATTTGTTGCTTCTTTATAAATCTCAGATAAGTACTGATTAATCACATCCAATGGCCTTTTTGCTTTTTTAAATCTTTCCAATTGGGGATGGTTTTTATATCCCTTTGTTTTATTTTCCAATACATGTTTTGCCAATAATGTTTCTCTCCAAACTGCAACCAGTCCTTTTATGTCAAGGTATTTTGGATGCAATGACCATATTCTCATTTCGTTTCTTTGTTGCTGAAAAATCCGATAAAGCGAGTGGAAGAATAGGAAATTTAATTTGTCGGATTACTCATTTTAATTTTTAGATTTGTTTTATTCAATTATGGATTTAAACGGTATATAGCTACGTTTAAGATTAATGCAAAACTCACCCAGCAGATATAAGGCAACAATAACCAGGCTGACTTTTTGTTGAGTCTGGAAAATGAAAAAATGGTTAATATGATAAATATCCACACCGCGACAATATCCACGAAGCCCAGTCCGATCCTATGAAAATAAAAGAATATGAAACTCCAGACAAAATTCAAAAACAATTGTATGGAGAAAAGCCATAAGGAATTTGACCGACCAAGGGAAGTGGGTTGATTCCAGATCAAGGAAAGAGCTATTCCCATCAGAATATAAAGTAGTGTCCATACGGGTCCAAATATCCAGTTCGGCGGATTAAAATAAGGTTTGGAAAGTGTGGCGTACCAACCACCGATACTTGAGGCGGTTGCCAATCCTGCAATTGCCCCCACACCCAACGTCAGAACTAAGGAATACAATAATTTCATAACTGTTTCTATTTCTTATACCACTTTGTATTTGCCGTTATTATTAATACTATCTGATTCGGTATCCGGAAGCCTGTTGTATGAATGTCTCAAAGGAAATGATTTATTAAATTTAAGATAGAGCGACAGATTAACGAGAAACAATTCAAATCCATAGATAAAATCTTCTACCGGGATTGTCATTACCCGAATACCCAGATTATATAAGGGACTATACCTGACGACGGGGGCCAAAAGGCCCGTTCCGGTCAGGATGCCGTTTACCAGGAGAAAGGGCAATATCAGAATGGCGAATACACTGACCGATTTTCCAAACCAGTTAATATTCAGAGCAAAATTTAATAACAAGCAAAGAATCGCCGTACTGATAAATGTAGATGACGTATATATTTTTTGCCTGAATATAATTCCCGTTATCAGCAGAACCATTGAAAACAGGAAGCAAAAAATATTCTCCACTTTTGGATTCCAGGAAAGATCATAGAATTTATCCAGGCAATACCAGGTAAACAGGCAGGAATAGGGTATACAGATAAAAAACATGAGTTCTTCAATGGGAAGATTGAACAGACAGATCCCCGTTATGTACCCTGGATTAAAGCTCCACACGCCGTGCATAGTAAAAATTGAATCAAAGATCAGGAAAGGAACAGCAGCGCATAAGACTGAGGTAAACAATGCTTTCCAGGTTTTATAGAAACCTATTTTTGGATGAAATGAAAAAAGCAGAGGAACCGCCAATGTAAGGATATCAATGGTCAGGTATAGTAATTTCATTTTTCCTATTGGATTTCATTTCCCGGAAATATTTGAACGGTACCCACAACATCCCGTAACATTCTCCATCTTCTTTACCAAAGTGTTTGTGGTGCATCTTGTGGGCCCTTCGTATGGCTTTTAAGTAGACAGCATCAGCATGTCGAAATATTTTTATGCGTTGATGGATAAAAACGTCATGCACCAGAAAATACATCAGACCATACAGGCAAATTCCAATACCCATCCAAAACAAAAAATTGTAGCCGCCCCGGATTCCGAATAGCAGCGCAGCAATTCCGGGAATGGCGAAGATCAGAAAGAAAAAGTCGTTGTGTTCGAAAAACCCATATGCTTCCTTTTTATGATGATCCCTGTGGAGATTCCACAGGAGACCATGCATCAGGTATTTATGCGATAGCCAGGCGACAACTTCCATGCCACAGAAAGCAAAGAGTATTGTGATAAATTTGATGAGAATATTTTCCATTTCACGCCCATTTGGTTTGCAAAAGACTATTAAACATAAGGCCTATTTTTTTGCCATTGTTAATTCTGACCCGTTTAATCAGCAATCCCTGTACGGGCAGCCTTTTTATTTTGTTAAAAAGGGATTGATAATAAATGTATGCCAGGTATACCCCCATTCTCGAGGAACGGGGTAGTTTCTTAATTCCCGGCAAAGCTATTGCAAAATCCATTTCAATATCCTGCTCGATTTCTTTTTTTGCCTGCTGAGTGAACTCCATCAGGTTCAAATTCGGAAAGTAGGTTCTACCGAGAAAATGAAAGTCATCTTTTAAATCCCGTAAAAAATTAACCTTTTGAAAAGCGGAGCCCAGTTTCATGGCGAAAGGCTTAAGTTCCTCATATTTATTTTTATTATTTTCTGTAAAGACGTGCAGACACATCAGTCCGACGACTTCAGCAGAACCTAATATATACTTTTCATAGGTATCCATGTCGTAGTTGGTTCTCTTCAAATCCATTTCCATGCTCTGAAAGAAAAGTTCAATCAATTCATATTGAATATTGTAATTGTGGAAGGTTTTCTGGAAGGAATTTAAAATCGGGTTTACGGAAATACGATTATCCAGGGCTTCCCGAGTTTCGGTTTTAAAATTTTCCAGCAACATCTTTTTATCGTATCCGTCAAAGCTGTCTACGATTTCATCCGCGATGCGAACGAAACCATAAATAGCATATATATCACCCCTTATTCTATTATTTATATAGAGGATCCCAAGGGAAAAACTCGTACTGTAAGAATCCGTTATGATTTTACTGGCCCGGGATGAAAATTGATCAAATAACAGCTTCATGCTTTTGGATATTTAAGTGTTTAATCAGTTGTGTAGCTGCGATTTTTCCGGAAATCAGGGAGGGTGGAACTCCGGGACCGGGAACAGTGAGCTGCCCGGCATAAAAAAGGTTCTTAATTTTTTTATTCTTTATTTTAGGTTTCAGAATTGCTGTTTGAAAGAGGGTATTGGCTAGGCCGTAAGCATTCCCCTTGTAAGTATGGTAATCATCTATAAAATCGGATACTGAATAGCTTTTTTTATAATCTATATACGGCCGGATGTCGGTACCCGTGTAATTTTCAATCCGTTTCATCATGATTTCAAAATATGTTTCACGGAGGTTTTCGTTGTCACAAAGAGCGGGAGCAATTGGCATTAAAAGGAATAAGTTCTCGTGACCAGCCGGCGCAACTCCGTTATCCGAACGGGAAGTGCAGCAAACATAAAAGAGCGGTTTTGTTGGCCATTGGGGGGCCTTGTAAATTTCTTTTGCATGTTGAGTCAGGTCCTCATCGAAAAACAAAGTGTGGTGATTCAGTTTATTTATTTTTTTTGATATACCGAGAAAATAGATCAGGCAGGAAGGCGCAAAGGTTTTTCTCTGCCAGTAAGATTCCCGGTAATTGGCTGCCGATTTTGGAAGCAGAACGCGTTCGACATACTGGTAGTCAGCCGTTGCCAGCACGGCGTCAAAAGGAAGATGGATACCATCTACCATAATGCCGGTGGCTTGGTTGTCTTTAATGAGTATTTTTTCAACCGGAGAATTGAAGAAAAATTCCACGCCGTTACGGTATGCTAATTCCTGCATGGAACTGATTACCTGCCCAAAACCTCCCAGGGGGTACCATGTACCGAGTTTTAATCCGGCATAATTCATAAGACTATAAAGTGCCGGAGTATCACGGGGCATGGCCCCCAGGAAAAGAATGGGAAACTCCATCAACGCGATCAGTTTTGGGTGTGTGAAATATTTCCGAACGTGGCTGCTGAAGGAGGAAAACAGATTCAGGCGCAAAGCGCGATGGATTGACCTGATATCTGCAAATTCTGCAAGAGAAAGACCGGGCATATAGGAAAAGGCTCGCATCCCAATGTCATATTTGTATTCCGCCTCCTCCATGAATTTGTCCAGTTGAAGACTGCTACCAGGTTCAATGGATTCAAAAAGAAAACGCAGGGCAGGATAGCTTTCAGGAATACCCATCACCTCCTTATTATCAAAAATGATATCAAAGGATGGATCCAGCAATTTCAGGTCGTAGAAATCTGAGACGGAGTAGCCGAAATCATTAAAGAACCTTTCAAAAATATCGGGCATCCAGTACCAGCTGGGGCCCATATCAAATGTGTATCCGTTGTCGGTTTTCAATTGCCGGGCTCTTCCGCCGGCCGAAGCATTTTTTTCAAACACCTGCACTTCGTGCCCGACAGCTGTCAGATATGATGCCGCACTTAATCCTGAAAACCCGGCCCCAATGACGGCAATTCTAGCCATTTTTATTTGTTTATATAAAAAGATGATTATTTGAACTGAAAGTTAAGAAAGGTTCATGACTAAATCTTCCGCGGAGTCAAGGAACAGTATCTTTTTTCCGGCTTTTAACTGATAAAATAACTCAGGATTGGCTGCCACATATATTTTATTTACCGGTAAATCCTTTCTTAACCGGTCAATATATTTTTGAATATTAATGATCGTGTCGTGATGCACGAAAGACAAAAGGAGGTTTTCAGGGTTTAGATCCTTAACCGCGATCCGGACAGACGATTCGGGAATATTCCCGCCCAGGTAAATAACGCGTTGACCCGAAAGGCGAATCAGATAGTTTGCCAGCAGTAAGCCGATTTCATGAAACTCATTTTCGGGTAAAAACAAAATCCAGAGGGGACTATCGGGTTTCGCCGGGGTCAGGGAATCGATGGCCGTAAAAAGCTTCTGACGAATCAGATTACTGATAAAATGTTCATTGGACGTGGGCAAAGAGTCATTTAACCACATCAGTCCGATACGATTCAATGTAGGATAAATCACTTGGGTGTACGTGTCTTTCATGCCGTACCTGAGCAGACAATGGGAAAAGATATTGACAAACTGAGGTTCATTATAAGTAAGCGCGGCAGAGATCAGCTGTGAAATAAAGTATTCCGCAGGAGCAGGTTTTTTTGCCTGCAGGATTTTTCGATTCAGGGACTTCAGTACCTCATCCGGCATCGTGCACAATTCAGAAACCCGATAGTCTGAATCAAGCAGGGCCGATATGTTCAGCAGTCGTTTCAGCTGCCGGGAATCATAATACCGGGTATTCCCCAATGACCGACTGGGTTTTAAAGCGTCATAACGCTTTTCCCATATCCGGATGGTATGAGACTTTATCCCGGAATATTGAGCCAGTTCGGAAATCGAGAACGAATCCATTCGGATTGTTTATATTTGTGTTGAAAAATATAAACACAAATCTAATACGATATTTTGATATAACTCGAATTTTGTTTGATTTTATCAATCGAGGTGCCCGCCGGGTGGAATGATATGCCATATTGTTATGTTAATCAATCCAATGGAGGTCAGATATGAGAAAAGGGACTGCAGGGGCAAAATTTGGAACCATTGCTTTAAACTTGAAATCGTTGGATAACTTAAAAATTTGGGTTACAAATACGTCCAGGTGAAGGGATTGACAGTGGACAGACACTATGTATATAGAGCCTCATTTCCTGGTATTAATACCTTTTAAAGAATTTTCTCCAGAAAGTGTTGACAAGGGAATTTATGAACCGATCGAAAGTGAATTGCTTCTTCAATGAGCTACGGAAGTCAACGATTTCACTGAAATATTAATCGCAAAAAAGCTTAATAACTAATATGGCGACTTTTTCATTAAAAACTGTTCAAAAGATTCCGACAGATCTGGAAAAGGCCTGGTCTTTTTTTTCAGATGCGACTAACCTGCAGGCCATTACGCCTGGAAATCTGGGGTTCACTATTTTATCCGATCAGGGTAATAAAAGCATGTACCCTGGACAGATCGTTGAATACATCATCAAACCGGTGCTGGGCATTCCTTTATATTGGATGACGGAAATCACCCAGGTGCGGCATCAGCTTTATTTTGTTGATGAACAGCGATTTGGTCCATATCAGTTCTGGCATCATCAACACCACTTTAAGGCTATTGATGGTGGGGTTGAGATGACGGATATCGTACACTATCGTAATTTGCCTGGGTTTCTTGGAAATATTGCAAATCGATTTTTCGTAGCGGGACAACTACGGAAGATATTCGAATTCCGATTCAGAAAAATTGAAGATTTATTTGGAGTATGGAATGGCGAAATGACTTCAAATGAATTTAATAAATCAGCTGACGAAAGTATTAGTTGACATTAATTTGAAATAGTGTACCGGCCCCCTATAAACTGGGCAGTTTTCTAAAAATGGTTTAGTGGTCTTTTTATTTCTAAAAAGGGATACGATTGCCCCTTGTGCATATGAGACAGTAGCCCATAAACTAAATTGGCCACAGAATATTATTGAATAAAACTTAGGAAAAGAAGGAACATCTTGAAGTTGAAAGAATTAGGCGTAAATTCATCGTAGGTTTAAAATATATGACCTACTGTTTCAAAAAATGATCTTCAAAAACGACGAAACCCTTACTCAGTAAGGGTTTCCTTGTGAACCGGATTGGACAAATGTCGAACCATTTTGTCGAGGATTTAAAGCGGCTGGCTACTTTATTCGCCTGAAAATTAAAGACTTGTGAGTATAAATTAAGGAGCAATCAATACATTTTATGCTAGGTAGGTAGTGTTAAGAACAGGCCCCTCACTTTCGCTTTTTGGGATCTGTGTTAATCCTTGTTTTGTCTCTTATTTATGCAAAACCAAGCGGCTCTTTTGTTAGCACATTTGAAAGCAGGAAATAATAATCTTTTTATACCCAAGGCAGGTGGGGAATAAGATTTCAGGAAATAATTCCTGTGATTTAATTGTAATTTCCATCTTTTAAGAGAGGAAATGAAAATTAATAGGTTCACGCCCTTCCCGGTATTGCATACCGAACGGTTGACTCTCCGGCAATTGCGTAATACAGACTGGCCCGACCTTCTTCTGTTACGCAGTGATCCATCCGTCAATAAATATATTGATCGCGCCAAACAAAACAACGGGGAGGAGATGGTCGTATTTATTGAACGTATCAATTCGAATATATCGGCCGGCCATTCCGTATACTGGGTAATCTGTCCGGAACAAAATTTTGATCTGATCGGAACCATCTGCCTCTGGAATTTTTCCGATAACGAAAAGACGGCGGAACTGGGCTATGAATTATTTCCAGCCCATCAGAAGAAAGGATTTATGAAGGAAGCGGTAGCAGCTGTGTTAACATTCGGATTCAATACCTGTTTGTTAACCAGAATAGAAGCATATACTCACAAAGAAAATATGTCCTCTAAGGAGCTGCTGAAGCATTTTAATTTTCGACTGGTTGAAGGTAAAACCGACTCCGACAATCTGAATAATGAGATTTATGAACTAAAGCGATGAAAGCTTTTTTCCCATCCAGGATTTATTGTTTTCTGTATCGGGAAATAATTTCAGAGTGAAACATACACCTCCCTCAGAATTTTATACTTCCGTGGTGCGCGATTTTATTTATCAAATGCTTTTAAACCCCACGTCGTAATTTCTTTGAGCTGCCTTGGGAGACTAGAAAAATTTTTTTGGGGTTCTATTTTCGAAATCGGTTAAAACGCAAAAACCGCTACTAGAGCGGCTTTTGGTATGTGTGAACCGGATTGGATTATCCTCGCTTCGCTCGGATGATCCAAAGACTCCTGCGAGGTGCTTACCCAAGGCCGTCCTACGCGCTTCGCGCGTTGCGTCTTTTTCATTGTCAGGCTCTCGCGAGCAAGCTCGCATCGCCTTCCAATAAAAAAGCCGGCACAACTTCGTTGTGACGGCCCCGTGAACCGGATTGGATTCGAACCAATGGCCTGCTGCTTAGAAGTTTTCAGACAAACTTTTACGATTCCTGAAACCCAAGCCAGTAGCGGATTTAACAATTCAAATTTACCTAAAATTGAATTTGAAATTAAATGCCGTGGCCAGATTCTGTGGCCAGATACGATATCATAACACATTCAAAATAAATGACTTGTAAATAATTATTTCATTTTACCACAGCATTTCGAAAGATTGTAAAGAAATCACCGAGAGTTTGTATAAGGCGAACCCGTTTGGTCTGTCCGGCGTAAATCTTGGCAAAAGCCTCCGTTACAAATGGTTTTGATATGAGTTTGTTTGTACGGATAATTTCCGTACATTTATACTACAATATTTATTCTATGCATACCTCACAAAAAACCCGTTTTGATACCCGGATCCCGAAAGATCAAAAGGATTTGTTCCAGCAGGCTGCAGAGTTGGGCGGTTTCAAGACACTCAGTGAGTTCGTCATTTACTCTGCCAAAGTACAAGCTGAGATCATTGTCAAAAAGCATGAGTCGATCGTGACCTCGAAAAAAGATGCCAAAATCTTCTTTGATGCAATCATCAACCCGCCTGCAGCCAACAATGAGCTAAAAAAAGCTGCTTCCTCATACAATAAGCGTGTCGCGATCAAATGAGCTTCTTAACAGTCCCACTGGAAAACGCCCATAAAAAAAAGAATTTTGATTGTGGTAAACCACCCTTGAATAACTATTTGCATGTTCAAGCGAAGCAAGATATGAAACGCAGGTTGTCTGTCTGTTTTGTCCTCGCGGACGACTTGAACAAAGTAAAAGGATATTATACGTTATCTAATTCATCCATACCTAGAGAATGGGTGCCGGAAGAAATTGAACGAAAATTGCCGCCTGCTTACGCAGATCTGCCAACCACATTACTTGGCCGCCTGGCGGTGGATGTAACTGCCAAAGGCAAAGGATTCGGAAAGGACCTGTTGATCGATGCGCTGAAAAGATCCTATGAAACTTCCAAAACAGTCGGATCTATGGCAATAATCGTTGATCCGCTGGACGAAGAAGCCGAAAGGTTTTACCTGAAATACGGATTTATCAAGCTTCCCGATAGCGGCAAAATGTTCATTCCAATGGCAACGGTAGCGACATTATTTACTTGATACTTTTATAATCCTAATCGAACTTTTTTCTCAAATAGGAGAAGAGAATAATTAACCAAAATGTGCCGGCATCCCTAACTCGTCCACATACTTTAATTAAGGTCTTTTGCCTACCCTTTTATTTGTAAGATAATTCATTTTGCTACAGGTCGGTGGGGACACTGACCTCGGGTGGAGAGTTTACACCAACCACGGAATCAGAAGACCCGGCAAGGCACAAGGACGCTTACACACTTGCCCGCCCCGCATCTTGCGCCAATGCAAGCGTTGAATAGTTTGAAGAGTTGCTTGCACCAAATGGGGGACACCGGATCTCGGGGGGCTTGTGGTTGCAAAATACCTACCGCGGGAGTAAAGTAATAGGGAAACATTTTACTGTTTCCCTATTACAATCTT
>Ga0066789_10001231_pt1 | contig 11003 bp, 8 predicted proteins | sample OrgsoiDNA2013049_FD_70960 | JGI IMG/M metagenome (GOLD analysis project Ga0066789, IMG submission 70960) | Permafrost soil microbial communities from the Arctic, to analyse light accelerated degradation of dissolved organic matter (DOM) -... | ecosystem: Environmental > Terrestrial > Soil >...
CCCTGTCCAGTTTTTTGACGTGGCAGGGTCCGGTGCTGCTGATACAGACCTTTCTAGGGTCTTCGAGCGTGACCGTCTTTTCACTGGCGAGAACGGTGTTTTCGATGGGCCGTCAGGCATTGGCAATCCTCAGCTTCTCCATCGGGCAGGAAATTACGCTTCTCATCGGGCAGCGTAATTGGCCTCAATTGAAACGGCTGTACGACCTGTCGGAACGGTTGGTCTTGCTGTTGGTGCCCATCTTCAGTGTAGGGGTTTTACTTTTGTCACCGTTCCTGTTCGCCGTCTGGTTACATCGTCGTAATCTTTATGATCCATCCTTGTGCTTCATAATGGCGGTGGTCTCTGCGGTTATGGGAATCAAAGAACATAAGTACCAATTCCAATCGTCGAGCAATCAACATGAGCGGCTGTCCAGATTCACGTTGGGCGCTTACGCCGTGATGTTGGTGGTTGCCGCATTACTGATGAAGCGGTATGGAATTTTCGGCTTTATGTTTAGTTGGCTTGCGGCCGAGATTGCGCAGACTATCTACATTTTGCGATTGAACGTTCAACTGTTTCCCCCGGACATGACCATCTCCATGGCACCGGTCGTCCGGCTCGTAGCGGTCCTCGTCATCGCATTCGGCCTTGCCGTGTGGCCGGTTTTTGCATCGGTGCAGTGGCCTTTGCCGGCCGTCGTGGCGGCGGCGGTGGTGCTGATGCTGGTTATCTCGACAGGATCGTATTTCGCGTTTGGTTTGGATGAAGTCAGGTTGCTGCTGCTGTCGAAGATCCGGCAGCGACTCTCGCCGAGACCTCAATCGTGACGCAAAAGCTTCGCCACCTGTTACTGGCGACTCTGGAAGATCCGTACAACCCGCGCTCGTGGAGCGGCACGCCATTCAATATGCGGATCGCGCTTGAAAAAAGAATCGAGAAAGTATCGGTGCTTGCAAATCTCAAGCCGAAGCGGACGCTCGTCAACGCAGCATTGCGCGGACTTTTCGGGGGAAAACCGCCGCGGTATCCCTTGTTCCTGACCGCCCCGGCCCAGCAGGAGTTCGCACGGCAGACGTTGCAAGCCGTTCGTGAATTGAAGCCTGATGCGGTTCTGACCATCTCGAGCCATTGCGTGGTGCGCATGGCCACGCCGCCGGTACCGACATTCATGGTTAGCGACGCGCCATGGCTGTCCTGGAAGGAGACTTATGGGAAATACCACCCCATGCCGCTGCTCGGACCGCGATTTGCTCGCCTCGAGGCGGCTGCGTCGCAGCGCTATAGCGGATTGATTTTTTCATCGGACTGGGCTTGCGCGGAGGCGCGCCGGCTTTACGGAGCACCGAACGAGAAGTTGCACAGTATTCCCTTTGGAGCGATCTGGACGCCGGACGTGAATGCCGACGAATTGCGCTCAATCATCGATGCGCGACCCACGGACCGTCTCGATCTTTTGTACGTCGGAAAGGATTGGCAGAGAAAGGGCGGACCGCTTGCGTTGGAGATTGCTCGTACGCTTCAGAAGAGCGGGGTGCCGAACGTTAAGTTACATATCGTCGGTTGCACCCCCGACATCGCATCGACCGATCGGAATCTCGTGCAATTGCATGGGTTCTTGAACGTTCGGGTACCGGAAGAGTCGGGCCGTTTGAAGCATCTGTTCCTGCATTCGCATTTCTTGGTCGTGCCCACCCGAGCTGAATGTTTCGGCGTGGTCTTCGCGGAAGCGCAAGCTTTTGGCCTGCCGCCGGTTTCCCGCGCGGTTCAAGCCGTGCCCTCGATAGTCATCGACGGAACCACGGGGATTTTGCAGCCTCTGGCCGCGCCCGCGTCGTCTTATAGCAAACGGATCCTTGCGTTGCTTCACGATCGAAATCAGTATCGGTCTATGGCTTGGGCCGCGCGTGAGCAGTTCGAAGCCAAGCTGACCTGGGAACGATTCGCCGCGAGGGTCGTCGAAACGATCGAAAGCGCACTGTTTTGACGGAATTCTTGGGAACTTTCATGAGTGAGATTGAAAATTCGGTAAGCTTTAGAAAACAAAGTTGGCGGGGGCCAAGAATAAGTCAACTCATGCGCTGGGTAGCATTGAGAGACATTTGGAAAATCGTTGGACTTGTTTTGCTGGCTTCGGTAGCGGCGCTGGCTGTCGAGTCCATTTCGTCTTATGTTCTCTACCGGCACTTTGCCCGATTGAACCGCAGCTTTTATCCGGTCGGGTCGGCGACGCTTGCATTGGCGCGCAATGTCATCGCCAAATCGAAAGGGCGGCACAGTGATGAAGTGGTCGTGACCATCGATCACGGGCCGCTATTCCGGGCTGACAACACGCTGGGTTACTCCATGTATCCCGGAAAATTCCGGATCACGGAAAGGCGCTATGCTCAGAGCCATGCGTTCGATTTGACGGTGGATGATTTCGGCCGGCGCGTTACGGCGGAAACGGCAAACACTTCCTCGAAGCACCTGTACATATCAGGCGACTCTGGGATGTTCGGCTGGGGACTGGACGACGAACAGACCGCGCCATGGCTGCTGCAGACGCGATTCCCGAAGTTCAATGTGGTGAATATGTCGCTGACCAGCTATTCCACGGTGCAAGCGCTGATCGAGCTTCAACATGCGTATCCCAAGGTGACTGCCGACGATATCGTCGTGCTCACCTATCATCCGATTACCAACGGTTTCAACGTCGCTTCCGATGAAATGCTGGCGTTTCTTAGGACGGGTTTCGAGCATCAGCTCGGCGATTCCGACCTCGTGCACGATATGGTCATCCCTTTTGGCTCCGTTGATGACCACGGCCGATTGCGTATCGAGCATTACGCGGTCATGGCCTGCGCCAAAGGCGGCGAACCGGCCGGCGAATGCCCGTCTCGTCAGTTGAGTACTGACGAGGCGAATCAAGTGACGGAGCGAGCTTTCGATGCAATTCTCGCCGCGCAACCGGGGCATGTTGTCATCGCGCTGCTGAGCGGCAGTGATTCAGATCCGGTGGTGGAACATTTTAGATCCAAGGGCGTCCTAATTGCGGATCTGCGAATGGACAAGAGCGATCCCGACGCGATCGATTTGGTGTCGATCGACGATCATGCAGGCCCGTTCTGGCATCGCTCGTTGGCGGAGCGCTTGGGGGCTGCGCTGAAGCGAGCTCGATTGGTCGAGTAAGCGCACAAGGTTGGGTGATTTGTCATCCTTACCGGGATGGTCGTGTAAATATTACCGCGCCAATTGCTACGAGTCAGCGCCGGCTGCTTGTCGCTTGTCACCGACATAAATGGGTTTGTCGCTGAGATTGAGATGGTGGAGACTTGAGTGTGGGGCTGCAACCGTGTTATGGGGTAGTGGGCGTTGCAATGGGAGCCGTTAGTCATGTTTAGGCATATTTATTGCATCTTTCGGGTGCGTATGCCTTTGACGTGCGCGGACTGCTTGAATCTTGCCTATTAGCTGGCTCTGATGGTAAAGCGAATGAGGATACTTCTTTACAGCGCGAACTTTGCGCCGGAGCCCACCGGGATCGGTAAGTATTCCGGCGAGATGGCCAAGTGGTTGGTCGAGCACGGGCATTCGGTGAGGGTCGTGGCTGCTCCTCCCTACTATCCCATGTGGAAGGTAGACCCGGCCTACGTTTGGCCGCCGTATCGGCGGGAATTGTGGAATGGCGTCGAGATTTGGCGAGCGCCTCTTTGGGTGCCTTCCACACCGGGCGGTGTCGCGCGGGTCATCCATCTACTATCGTTCGCCATTACTTCCTTTCCGGTCATGTTGCGCCAGGTGTTTTGGCGGCCTGACCTGGTCATTACCGTGGCGCCCGCGTTTCTCTGTGCGCCTGCCGGGCTTCTGGTCGCTCGGCTCGCGGGCGCTCAAAGCTGGCTGCATTTACAGGATTTCGAAGTTGACCTCGCGTTCCGCATGGGTCTGTTGAAAGGCAATCTATTGCAGAGGTTCATTCTTCGCATGGAACGCGGCCTATTGCGGCGCTTCGATAACGTCTCATCCATTTCCAGTCGAATGGTCGAACAGCTTCTCAAGAAGGGCGTGCAGATGGGGCGCACCCGGTATTTTCCGAATTGGGTGGACATCACTCATATCAAACCCACGGCTGCCAACTCGAAGTATCGCGAAGAATTGGGCATCGCCAAAAGCGATGTGGTCGTGTTGTTCTCGGGATCGTTGGGCGGGAAACAGGGCTTGATGGTCCTTCCCACGGTTGCGCGGCTGCTGGCTTCCCGTAAGGACATCGTCTTCGTGATTTGCGGTGATGGTGTCATGAAACCGCGACTGGAAGCCGCCGCCGAGGGACTGTCGAACGTCCGGTTCTTACCGCTCCAGCCCTTCGAGCGACTCGGAGAGCTGCTGTGTACGGCTGACATTCACGTACTTCCCCAAAGTCCCGGAGCGGCTGATCTGGTACTGCCCTCGAAACTGTCGGGAATGTTGGCGAGCGGCCGACCCGTTATTTCCACTTGCCGCCCGGGAACCGAGCTGGAAACGGTCGTGTCGAAGTGTGGCATGGTGGTGCCTCCTAACGATGATGCCGCTTTTGCGGCTGCGGTCTGCAGCTTGGCGGACAATTTGGCCGTTAGGGGTGAACTGGGGCGGCGAGCCCGTAACTATGCGGAAACCAACTTCGAGCGTGATGCGATCTTAGGCCGTTTGTTCGGACCGGCCGGCAATGAGGCATCGCGCGTCGATGCGATTGCGTAGCGTCGGGTGGTCGCGACCGGCGCGGGTTCGGCGTGATACATCGATGGCCACTTGTGCACGCTTGGAACTCGTAGATTTCGATAAAATATATTGCGTTAGGTGAAATAGCTAACGAAAACCTCGACAAATGGGTCAAGATGGGCGTTGCTTTGCTGCAACGCATGGATTAGAGCATTGAGATACGTCGACTTAGCGAGAATCAACGATGAGAATGACGAGCATGGAGCGCGCAGTGTCGTGAGTCCGACCGCGTTTAGTGTCAAGAGTTTTTACAAACACCTGTTGGTGCTGATCTTGCTGCTCGCGGCTAGCGGGATGGATCGTGCGCGCGCCGTGGAAGAGTACCTCCTCAATCCGGGCGACATCGTCAAGATTACGGTTTTCAAGAACCCCGATCTGAGCGTCGAAGCGCGGGTTTCCGAGACGGGAACGATTGGCTTTCCGCTCATTGGCGCGGTTCCCGTCAGCGGTCTTACTCTCACCGGCGTCGAGCGGAAGATTTCGCAAATGCTGAAAGACGGCGGGTTTGTTCTCAACCCGCAAGTCAACGTCTTGCTCACCTTGTCGGTCGGCAATCAAGTCGCCGTCCTTGGCGAGGTCAACAAGCCCGGTCGATATCCCATCGAGGGGGCCGGTGGGCACGTCTCTGGCATGCTCGCCACAGCCGGCGGCATATCTGCGAACGGGGCTGACAGCGTGGTACTTACCGGCACACGCGGTGGCAAGCCATTCCGTCGTGAGATCGATGTTGCCAAAATGTCGCAAAGCGGAAATGCGGCGGATGACCCGGAATTAGCGGGTGGCGATACGCTGTTCGTCAATCGCGCACCGCAATTTTACATATATGGCCAAGTCCAAAAGCCGGGTGGTTATCGTTTGGAGAAAGGCATGACAGTGATGCAAGCTGTTGCGACGGGCGGCGGTATCACGGGCAAGGGCACGACTCGTGGCATCGTCCTGCATCGACGAGATGCCAGTGGCAAGGTGAAAGACTCGCGGGTGAGTCTCGACGCCGAGCTGCACGATCAGGACGTACTGGACGTGAAAGAAAGCATGTTTTGATTCCCATTTGCGATGCGTATTCGTTGATATAGCCCCTACCACTTCAGGCGAGCAAACTCGGTTTTATGACTCTTAAGCAATTCGTCCTTGTACTTTTGGCCCGTTGGAAGATCGCTGCGGGACTCTTTTTCGGGGTGGTCGCCGTCGGTACTCTGTATACGATGTTCGCAACCAAGCTATGGACCGCGTCGGCGACGGTAGTGGTCGACGAGAAGGCGGATCCGGTCGCCGGAGTGGTTTATCAGACCCAGCTGCAGAGCGGCTATATCGCTACCCAGGTGGACATCATCAGCAGCGAGCGTGTCGCTGAGCGCGTGGTGAAGCTGTTGAAGCTCGATCAGTCGCCCGAATTTATTCAGAAGTGGCGCGAGGCCACCGACGGAAACACCGACCTGGTCGTTTGGCTGGGTCGTAAGCTTCAGAAGACCGTTGCCGTCACGCCGTCCAGAGACAGTAGCGTGATCGAAATATCGGTGGAATGGACGGACCCGAAAACGGCCGCCGTGCTGGCGAACGCGTTCGCCCAAGGCTACGTGGATGTGACCATTCAATTGAAAGTCGATACGGCGAAGCATTACGCTGCCTATTTCAACGAACAGTCTCAGCAATTGCGGGCCGATCTGCAGGCGGCGCAAAGGCGGTTGTCGGATTTTCAATCGGCGACGGGGATCGTTGCTACCACCGGTCAGTTGGATATCGAAAATGCCCGGTTGGTTGAACTGTCATCCCAGTTGGTCACGATCCAAGCGTTGCGGCAGGACAGCCAATCGAGACAGCACCAGTCGGGTGGCGACAACGGATCCCTGCCTGAGGTGTTGCAAAGTCCGCTGGTTGCGAGCCTGAAAGGTGATCTTTCCCGCCAGGAAGCCAAGCTGCAGGACATCGCGACGACGCTCGGCAAGAATCACCCCGATTATCAAACCACCGCCGCGGAGATTGCGAGCCTACGGCAGCGCATCGCGATGGAGAGCGCGAGGATAGCCGAATCCTTGGGCAATACGACGCAGGTGAATGTACGGCGGGAAAACGATATTCGACAGGCGCTGGAGGCCCAGAAAAAGCGAATCTTGGAGCTTCAGCATGAACGCGACCAGGCGGCAGTATTTCAAAATGACGTCACCACGGCGCAGCGAAACCTCGATGCGGTCTCCCAACGTTTGGCTCAAAGTAGCCTGGAAAGTCAGACCCAGCAAACGAATATCGCGCTGCTGACACCAGCGGTCGAGCCGGAAAAACGCTCGAGCCCGCGTCTCTTTCTCAATCTTGCGATTAGTTTGTTCTTGGGTTGCATGTTCGGCGCGACCGGAGCGCTGCTGAAGGAATTCAGCGACCGGCGCGTTCGCGAAGACATCGATCTGGCGGCGCTGGGCGGAATTCCGCTGCTGGTGAAAATTCCTAAGATCAAGGCCGAAAACCGCGCCGATCGAAGCCCGTCGCCCATGTTGGCGAGAGTCGAGCCGTCGGCGATATGAAACAGGTAGCTTCCGCCGTGGGCGAGATCCCGATGCCTTCCCGTGACCGAAGCCGTGCCTTCGGCGCAATCCTCGTCGAACAAGGGCGCTTAAACCCCGCCGACGCGGAGGAGATCCAGCGCTTCGCAGGTGCCAATGGTCTGAGGTTCGGCGATGCGGCAATTCGACTGAAACTTCTGACTCAAGAAGACATCGATTTTGCCTTGGCCCAACAATACAACTATCCGATTCTGCCCCGCGGGGGCGCCAACGGCGTATCGGATGACGTGGTGGCTGCATACATGCCGCAGAGCGACATGGTAGAACCGCTGCGGGCCTTGCGCAGTCAACTCACGCACCGGTGGTTTACCGACGTGGGCCATAAAGCGCTGGCCGTCACCAGCCCCGGACGTGGCGAGGGCCGGAGTTGGCTTGCGGCAAACCTGGCGACCGTCTTTGCCCAAATCGGCGAACGCACATTGTTGATCGACGCCGACATGCGGCATCCGCGTCAGCACTCGCTCTTCAATCTCAATAATTCAGTGGGTTTGTCGGCGTTGCTGACCGGCAGAGCTGGAAAGGAAGCCGCGTGTCGCGTACACCCGCAATTGCGGCTGTTCGTGTTGCCGGCCGGCATCATACCCCCGAACCCGCAGGAGTTGCTCGGGCGGCCGGTGTTCGATTTGGTCATCGAGCGCTTTACCGATCAGTTTGACATCATCATCATCGATACGCCGGCCGCCTCCGAGACAGCCGATGCCCAGATCGTTGCGAAACGCGTCGGTGGCGCCGTCATGCTGGCGCGGCGCGGCGTTACGCGCCAGGCGCATCTCACTGCGGCCACCCAAACGCTGGTGCAAACCGGCGTGAATGTGGTCGGCAGCGTTTTCAACGAGTTTTGACTGCTTGCCGTCATCCAGCATTTTCTAGGGTATCCGCCTACCGACAGTGCGCCGGAAGCCGCGCCGCGACACTGGGCTTGCTTCCAAACCCATGGGCGCCACACTCCTCGACGCTGACGGATCTGAATTGCAACAGGTAGACCCCGTGAGTCTTGCATCGTTATCCATTCTGTACCTGGGCACGCGCGACGGCACCAGCCTGGATCGTGCGAACGCCATGCTGAGGCTGGGGCATCACGTCCATCATATCGATCTGCGCCGTTTGATGCCCCAGACGGCATGGATGTATCGGGTGACGTGGAAACTGGGGGGGCAAGTCTTTGCGCCGTGGATTTTGCGTGCCTTGCCCAAGGCGTTGGCAGGCCAGCGCTATGATATTTGCTTCGTTGATAGCGGAGAATGGGTGACGCCCCGGATCATTTCGTTGCTACGCCGATACACCGACAAGGTGGTGAATTACTGTATCGACGATCCTTTCGGCGTGAGGGACGTGGCGCGATTCAAAGCCTACCGCCGCAGCCTTCCGTTCTACGATTTATGTGCGGTCGTTCGTCCCGATAACGTCATCGAGGCGAAGAACGCAGGCGCGAAGCGGGTACTCAGAGTGTTCATGTCGTCCGACGAGGTTACCCACGCGCCGCGCCTGTTGACCGAGGAAGATACAATTCGGTGGGGAACCGACGTTTTGTTCCTGGGCACCTGGTTTCCGGAGCGCGGACCTTTTTTGCTGCAATTGATCAAACTCGGGGTACCCGTGACCATTCGCGGGACGAACTGGAAAAAGGCACCCGAATGGCCTGATTTACAGTCGGCTTGGAAGGGCGGTCCCGTGCGGGGGGACGACTATGCGAAGGCCATCCAGTGCGCAAAGGTGAACCTAGGCTTGCTCTCCAAGGGTAACCGAGATTTGCACACGACCCGGTCGCTGGAAATCCCGGCACTGGGCGGCCTGCTGTGCGCCGAACGAACCAGCGAACATCTCGGCATGTACATTGAAGGGAAAGAGGCGTTGTTTTGGGATGATGCCGCGGAATGCGCGGCGGCGTGCCGTTGGGCGCTTGGCCATGAGGAGCAGCGCCTTAAGATCGCAGCGGCCGGCCAAGTGCGGAATATTGCGAACCGGATTCGCAATGAAACCGTTATAAGTGAGATACTTACAAGGGCTTTCGCGAATTATGAAACCCAAGAGAATCGCCCATGAGCGTCAAGTACGCCATTCTGAACGCGTTGATGTGGCTCACGCTGCTGGCGTTTCCGCTTCAGAGTGTGATTGATCCCTCGGCTGAGAACCTCGCCTCGGTCTGCATCGTCTTCGTTTCCTCTCTAGCGCTGCTTGCGTACATCAAATGGGGCGGTGCCGCCGACGACCAGCCGTTGTCGACGGTGGCCTTGTTCGGGTTTTGCGTGACCACACAGCTTGGCGCGTTGCTGGTGCAAACAGCCTATTGGACGCCCATTCGATTCTCCCTTTACAACCCATTGCTGACTTTCGGCACGCTGGCCTTCTACCTGGCTATCGCCACGCTGATGCACGTGATCTACCGCTTTTTCTCGCGGCCCAGTCGGGGCAGAGTCGGTTTGCTTCGCGGCTTGCTTGGTTGGATGGGGATCTATCAAGTACCCCGCAGCTCTGCATTGTGGTTCATGGGATTTTTCGGCCTCGTTAGCTTTCCATTCTCGGCCCATGAGGGCGTGGCCGCGAGAGTCGCCAGCGGCTTCAACTTCTTAACCTGGGCGCCGTTCCTGTTGCCGCTGTTCATACGTGAGGTTGGCCCCGCGTACTGCAACGCTCGCCGGAATAAAATTTTCTTGGCCGGTTACACCGGCATGGTCATCGTTCTCGGCATCGCGCTCAATGTGCGCGTGGTCATGTTCATCGGGTTGGTGACGGTTGCGCTTCTGTACTTGCTGATAGGGATGCGGTCGAATGCACCCTTGACTCGAAAAGCCGTCATGAGGCTTTGCACGCTGGCGGTGATCTTGGCGGCGCTTTCGCCGGAGCTGTCCAATTTGGCTACCTCCATGGCCATCGCCAGGGGTGCGCGCGGTAAGGTTTCTCCGATGGAAATGGTCAAAAAAACCATTTCCGTTTGGCGACGCCCGGCGTTGATTGCCGAATACAACCGCGAGCGGTCCGCGGTGTCGCGTTTTGCGGCGTACGACGAACACTACATCGCGAATCCACTCCTGGCTCGATTCGTCGAGACCAAGTTTCATGACAACGCATTGCATTTTGCGTCCGCGTTGACCACCGAAGCGTCCAAGGATCAGTTGCGCAAGGTCACGGTCGACGCGACTTGGTCAGCGCTGCCGACGCCGCTGTTGAAGGCGCTGCATATCGGGGTCAACAAGGACGCTATGAATTACTCCATGGGCGACTACTTGGCCTATTTGAGCCGCGGCGTGCCGCTGGGGGGCCGCAAGACAGGATCCATGTTCGCGCAAGGTATGGCGGTCATGGGCGTGCTGTTCCCCATCCTTTACGCTGCAATTTGTCTGTTGCTCTATGGATTGATGGATTTGCTCACCATCAGAAACGCATCCGGTAACGCCAGCCTGTCGCCGCTGGCGATGATGAGCCTGTGGATGTTTTTCTATCGTGGGATAACGTCGGACGCGCTCAGCAACGTGTTCGTATTCATCGTGCGCGATTTCGGGCAAACGGTGCTGATCTATGTAGTCATGTTCGGCATCGCACGAATCATGTTTGGCGGCCAGCGCTCGCGTCAGGCATTGCCGGTCGCGCCGGGGTGGCAGCAGGCGACCTAGGAGCCTGTCTGAGTATTCCCCGTGGCCGCGACCGCGGCAGATTTCGCTTCAGCCGAGGCGGAGCCGACGCGGTTGGGTCGAGACCCAATAAGGAGGCGACAACGATGGATGAAGCGAAATCTGC
>Ga0066789_10001232_pt1 | contig 11003 bp, 11 predicted proteins | sample OrgsoiDNA2013049_FD_70960 | JGI IMG/M metagenome (GOLD analysis project Ga0066789, IMG submission 70960) | Permafrost soil microbial communities from the Arctic, to analyse light accelerated degradation of dissolved organic matter (DOM) -... | ecosystem: Environmental > Terrestrial > Soil >...
GAACATCTCTTTGCCCGAGTTCGACGGGGCGTTGGTGATCGGAACGTGCTTGACCGTAGGAGCCGTCTGTGCCGGGGCCTGCTGCGCCACAGCAAATGTCGAGACCGCTACCAGAATCACAGCCAAACTGATGAATTTCATTACACGCATATCTTCCTCCTGGGCTTCGTGGCCCAAAACTGCCACAACAGTGCAGTCTAGGCGCGGGTCCGCGGAGCGGAATGTGACGAGAATCACAAGCAGTTGTGACCCCCGATTGGGCTATCCTGCTATTCGATACTCTGCCCTCCTGCCGCCGTTGCCTTGAGATTCGCCCTACGGAAACACGAAGCGCAACAATTCTCCCTCCAGCGTCAGCGCGGAAGGCTCGTGTGCGGGAAACTTTTCCTTCCACGAAGTCCAGGCTGGGGGAACCAGGCGGGTCTGCGCCGCAGGGACTTCCACCCAGCCCTCCGCCGTTTCGTCACGAAGAAAAACTGAGAACGCAGGACCCTGGGCATGAAACGATTCCGCTTTCCACTCAAACAGGCTCGCCGCCAGCTTCTCCGTCAGCGATTCGCGCGGATCGAGACACAGAATCCATCCCGTGCTGGCGGATCCTGGTCTTATGGGGAGAAGGTAGTCTCCCGGCGAGGCTCCCGTCCTGGCGTCCACGACTCTGGCACCATACTCGCGAGCAACGCGTGCCGTGCCGTCGCGTGAGCCATAGTCGATCACGAGAATGTCATCGCAAGCGTAGACCGTCTCCAGGGCGCGCCCCAGCCGCAGAGCATCGTTTTCCGTGTGCAGAACAGCAGTGATCGAAACCATACGAGGTCGGCCTGCGAAAAAGAGTGTACGCGAACCTGACGGGTGCTCGCATCATGACGCGGGGATTTCTCTACGCGCAGCCGCTCGAACCGGGATGAGCCGAAAGAAAGATGGAATACGGAACGGGCGTTCCGCATTCCATCCACTGTTGCCGCACTATAAACTGCGCAAAAAGTTCAGCAAATCCTGCTGCTGCGAAGTACTCAACGCGTTGTAGCTGTTGACCACTGCATTGGCCTCCGAGTTGCACGAGATGCTGTAGAACTCCGGTTCGTACACGCTGTTGCTGGTCAGCACATAGAACAGTTGCGCCGTCGAAACCTGTTCGCAGTACTGGTTCGTACTGTAGTAGTGCGACTGAATCGTCTGCACCAGGTCGGCGGTCCGGCCATCATGCAGAAAGAACAGGCGCTGCCCCAGGCCCCAGAGGGGTGCCGTGCGGAACTGGTCGGCCCCCGCCAGTCCCTGGTTGATGCCGTCGGCCAGTCCCGCGCCCATGTGGTGCAACGCGAAGTCCGAGTACGGGTGATACGTCACGTTCGACATCCCAGTGAAAGGGGAGGCGCTCGTGGTGAGACTGGTCGAGTGGCACAGGTTGCACCCGATCTGACTGAACAGAGTGGCCCCGTTGGTTGTGGAGGACGTCGATGTACCTGGCGTGGGTGGTGCCGCCAAGCGCATGAACGCCGCGAAATTCACGACGTCGGAAGACATCTCTGACAGCGTGCCGATGGTGGTTCCAAAGTTGGCGCTGCTCTTGTTGCCATTGAGGATGTTGCTGGCGTCTTCCGGCGTGGCATTGAAGACGCACCCGGTCGTGGTGTTACGCTCGTTGGGGAATCCCTCGTTGGTCACACCCTGCTCTACGTTGTAAGCCTCTGCCGCGAAGATCAGCAGCGACTTGTTCTGCGCTTTCCAGCCGAAACGCGTGATGGTGCCGTCGTTCCCGCTGGCATTGAAACTGCCGCCAATGCCGAGGCTGTACCGGGCGCTCGACGTCGCATTCAGATTCGACAGCAGCGTCGCATCCGGAGTGTTCTCCACCAGCCCCAGACCGAACAGCGGCGTGGGGATGCGGAAGATTACGTTGCCGTAGGAAAGCTGCGTCGTGAAGTTCGGCTGAGCCAGCGTACAGCCCTTGGCGTCGGTGCGTCCCTGGATGGTGTACAGGGCATGTACCCCGCCATCCAGCGCCGAATATGCATTCGTCCCGTCGGACGCAACAAAGCGTGCTTCGCGCACCGGACCACTGGCCGTGATAAAGGAAGGAACTGAGTTGGTTGCTCCATCGAGGGTTGCCAGCCCGACCTGCGGGTTGGAAATCGGGTTCTGCGGGCTCTTCTGACCCGGACTGCTGCCTCCCACTGCGGGCTGCGCGTGGCACATGGCGCAGCCGTTGCCGTTGAACGTTGGCCCCAGGCCAATGCCCGGTTCGATCGTTCCGGAGACGGAGTCGATCTCCTGAAATCGCGCGAGGGCCTGGGTGAAGAGGAGTTGTTCATTGCTGTTCAAGGTCGAGAAGAAACTTCCGGCGCCGGCTGCGCCTGTGCGCGGCCCCGGGTCCTTGCCTTGTGCCTGTGCGAGTGGGACAGACGTGAGTGCCAAACAAACCGACACTGCGACGATGAGAGGGAGTGAATCGCGAACAGCCTTCCCCGCTGGGGGAATGGACTTGCATGAGCGGAGCATGGCTCCTCCTTTGAGAGTTGAGTTGATGAAGCCCCAGAAATCGGAACGGCGCGGTTCCTGCGGCATCCTGACAGTGCGGGTGCAGGGGTGTCGGATGCCGTGGTAGTGCAGCGTTTTAGTCCGGATTGCTCCGGGCGCAGCAAAAATCGCAGGAAGTTACGGAGTCAGAACAAAGCCGCAATCTGCCGGAAGGGAAACGACCAGAATTTTGTTGGGGATAGACTCGCCTAACGATGAGGGATTCGGGATCGCGGAATGGTCGCCGTTTGCGCGATCCCGTTCCAAAACACGAAACGCGGAAGTACACGAGGGGTTTAAAGAAGCGGCTTTTGGGTGGCGCAGCGCTTTCAGCGCTGCGATAAGGCTTTCCTTTTTTGTAAGGGCTTTAGCCCCAGAGGTACCGCAACCGCGACCTCCGTCCCGGCGAGATCGCCTTGGCCCAACTCTCTACGCGGCTTACTTCGAATCTTCCAGCTTGGGCCGGTTCGCGTCCGCAGGCGGAGCCGGCACCACTGTGATCGGAGCCTGCAGAACAAAGTTCAGCACGGTTTCCGACGGCAGCTTAATCTGTTGGCCCTTGGTCGCGGCTTGCACGCCGCCTCCCACGCCCGCACCGGCCGCCGATCCGATCGCTGCGCCCTTGCCGCCGCCTGCGATCGCACCGATGATGCCGCCAATAATCGCGCCGCCACCAACCTTCTCCGCGGTATTTTTCCCGCGCGAACTTCCTTGCTTGCGGTATTGATCGGTTTGCAGACTGTACGTCTTGCCACCCGACGCGATGCTGTCGAGCTGCAACGCGACCACCGACTGCCCCGCAAACTTGCCCGCGCTCTTCACTTCCACCAGGTGTCCGGTAAGTTCGACGCCCGCCGGCACAGCCTCTTCCCCGTCCGAGGTGAGAGCAGCGTTCAGCGTCGCATGGAACGTGTCTCCGGTCTGGTTCTTCTCGCTGTCAATGGGATCGATCAGGCGCACCGTCAATTGCGTCCCCTGATCGATGATCAGCTTCTTCGGCGACGGCGGCGGAATGGTCTGCACCGCATTGTCGGGCGGAGGTGGCGGCGTCTGCGACGCAGAGTCAGGAGTCGGTTGGTTCGTTGCGCTTATCTGGTCGGTGCTCGACTCATTCCCGGCATTTACCATTGCGCCCGAATCCGCAGAGGCTCGATCCTTGCGGCTCTTCTTGCCCAGAGTTGCCTTCGGTTTATCGGCAGGCGGAGTGCTGGCCGCCGCTGTCGGCGGCGCGGTTTGCGCTGAAAGTGCCGCGACCGCCGCAATCGACGAATTGCCGACCTGCAGATTGTTAATCACCGTCTTGACCCCGGCAATGGACGCGGCCTGACGCCCCGCTGCCTCCCGCTGTGCATCGTTGTCGACCGTGCCCGCAATCGTAACGACGCCATCGTTGGCCTGCACCGTGAGTTGCTTGCTCGACAGTCCGGAATCCTGGCTGAACTTGCTTTGAATATCGCTGGAGACTTTTGCGTCGTCGGGTTTCCTGGCGCAGCCCGCGCCCGTCCCCAGAATAATTGCCAATATAAGGGAAGATACAAACAGGGAAGTTGGTTTCATACTCGACTCCTGACAATGGCCCAAGCATGGGCCAACCTACACCCACAGTTTAGATGCAGAAAGGGATTCTTGCAGATGTAAGTGCAAGGAATCGGAAGGATAAAAAGAGGTTGTACAGTAGCGCCGGCAGCCTGCCGGCTGTAGCGGGGCCGTCCCGGCCGCGCACCCTGCCTAGTGAATGAACTTGTAGTCGACGATCGACGCCGCCAGCGCGCCATTTTCTTGCTCAGCCGTATCCTCGGCCTGTGGCGCATCTTTGAAGCGCATCACGCGTCCCTGACACACGACGTTGCTGTTTTTCTGGCCGGAGATTTCTTCCGGCATCTCGAACACCATCTCGACGAGCGCATTCATCGGAAGTTGTTGTGGCCCGTTGAACAGAACTCCGCTCTGGCTGATGTTTTCGATAATCCCTTCGTACCACGTGCTGGTCTTGTTGACGCGATACCGCAAGGGAATGTCGAGCTTCAACCGGCGCGCCCGCGGCACCCAGGAAGGCCGCTTCTCGCGCAAATGGCTGCGGCGAATGCCCGACTCGGGCTTGGCGTGCTCCACGCGCTGCGTGCGGCGCATGGTCGTCCAATCATACTTGTACTCCGCCGCGCACAGCAGGCAGACCTGGTAGTAGTCGCCATCCACGCCACGGCGCGGCCAGGAAAACTCGTGAGAGCAGCGCCCAAGCATAAGCACATCCATGAATTTTTGCGGCATGATTGTTACTTCCGGGTCAGCGAAGCCTCCGGATGCAGGCTCATCATCGCGCGAAGTCCTGACTTTGGATAGGTTACTTTCGTGCAGGGTGGTCTAACTGCATTGACGTAAGTGACCGGAGCATAAGACCTTAGCCTGTGGAAACCATAGGCGGCCCGAAGCTGAATCGAGCGTTCCTCCCCGGAGGGGCGTCTGATAATAGCCCGGCGCTTCCAGCGCCGGGGAACGCGGGAGAGCGGGCGCCTTCCGGAGGGAACGCCTGAAGTTCTCACACCGTCTCGCGTTGGGTGCTGGGACCATGCCTGATCCTCCGCGAGTCTCTTGTCCACGCACCCGCTGGAATGTCATCCCACCCTATATCATCTCCCCATGGACGCTACCCCGCCCATCACCGCCTTCATCCTCGCCGGCGGCAAAAGCACGCGCATGGGCGCGGACAAAGCGTTCGTCGCGCTCGATGGGCGAACGCTTCTTCAGCGCGCGTTGGAACTAGCCAGGTCCGTCACCTCCGACGTGCGCATTGTCGGCGATCCCCAAAAATTCGCCCCCTTCGCCCCCACAGTCGAAGATGTATTCCCCAACTGCGGCCCCCTTGGAGGAATCCACGCCGCCCTCCGCGCATCGCAGACCGAACTGAACCTGATCGTGGCCGTAGACGTGCCGTTTGTGCCGCCAGCACTGTTACAGTATTTGATTGAGCGCGCGCGCAAATCCGCGTCCGCCACGGTAACGGTCGCACAATCGGGTGGGCGTTATCAGCCCTTGTGTGCGATCTATCGCCGAGAGTTCGCGATCGCCGCCGAGAAGTCTCTGCGCGCAGGCCGCAATAAAATAGACGCGCTCTTCGAAGCGACAAGCACGCAGTTGATCACTGATGGAGAGCTGGAAAGCGCAGGCTTCTCCCCGAAAATGTTCCGCAACCTCAACACCCCGGAGGAACTAGCCGAGGCGAGCGGAATAACCAACTCTCAGTGACCGAAAAACAACTCTTCCGCGGTCAACGAGTGCTAAAGCTGTTCGCAGTCCGAATCTTGCCGTATCATGTTCCGCGATGAGGGAACACGTGCAAAGGGTGGTGGCACCAAGGAAGTTGGAGAATAATCTCTCCACGTTCAGTATGCTTGGCGCATCAGGCACGGACACCAGGCGTTGTCGGCAGCCGCGAAAAAGGGAGAATCCACAATGAAAACAACTCTGTCATTGTTCGGCGCGTGCCTTTGCCTTGTGCTGGTCCTCGGATTCGCAGGTGTGCCGACAATGATGGCGGCGGACCCATCGCCAATCATCGGAAATTGGGAAGGGACCCTTGATCCGGGGGCTCAGCTCAAGAAGCGAATTGTCGTGCACATTGCCGCAGCCGAAGACGGGAGCCTGAGCGGAACCATCGACTACCCTGACGAGAGCGCTTCCGGGGCTTTGATCACTGCCATCAACTATAAAGAACCCGCCCTTCACTTCGAAAGCAATTCCGGCCAGATTTCGTACGATGGCACCATGAACAAAGAGAACTCAGAGATCGTGGGTACCTGGAAACAAGGCGCATCTCCGCTTAGTCTCACGCTCAAGAAGACCCCCTAGAGCCACCAGCTTCGATTTCCATTGTGCTGTGTTAACGAGTGCTATGGCCTGGTTACGTCACCTACGGTAGATTGCATCAGTAGACGCCTGCTTTGACGGTGCCGTCTTGATGTGGAACGTACGCAGAAATCACATCAGCACTGTCATTGAGCCATTGGGGATATTCGCCGACGGCGACTAGCTTTCCTCGCAGCCCCTCCAGCACTTGCTGCAACTCATCAAGCGACTCTCCCGCTTCGTGGTGAAACAACCACTGTTGCGTTGCCATCCGCGGATCAGTTTCTAGAACTAGAAATTCCGAACCCGCTGGTATAAGGCTCAGACATTTGCCGATGAATTCATCGTCAACACGGCCCCGCAGCGGTAGCTGAGGCTTTCGGAACACCGTTACACTCGTCTCAGCTTTCAACCGAGCCAGCCTCTCTCTCAGCGCAGCGAAAGAGGTAAAAAACTCGAAAGACTTGTTTCCTGCCTCACGGGAATAGCGAATGAGGATCATGATTTCTGATTGGCCGCGCAGCCAGTCTTCCAATGTTTTGAGAAACTTTCTATCGGTAGTGGATGGAAGAGTCGCATCCTCGACCGCACCGATGACCGTTAGGATGACTCCAGCGGCGATCACTATCAGTACAAACCAGTTGTTAAAGTGAAAGTGCCAAGCCGCAAACCCCGCGTACAAGACGTAGGGTCCTAACACAAGCTTGGGCAGTTTACCCCATGGAATCCAGCGCTCCCAAGGAAGCCACCACGTTATGAAGATAGGAACGAGGGGTATGACTGGGATCGCAATCAGGACATCGACCGTCGTCATTTTTATGCTCAGGTTCGACTGTTGAATTTCGGGGAAGTTTAGCGCGTCAGCTGGCGAAACATCTCTAAATTACGCTCAAAACCCCTCGCGGCGCTGCGTGCCCTGCACTTGGGAGGCGAACAGACGGCCGCAAGCTTGTGCTATGGCCTGATGGCGTCACATACGAAAAACCGCAACGAGCGTTCAGAAACTTGTACTCACCGTAACCTTCGCCGGAAGTTCCATCTTGGCGGAACATTTGGTAACGGGATCTTTCTTGTAGCGTCCTTCACTGACATACAAGTAAGTGACGATGAAGGTAGTCGGTTGGTGGTCAGCGAATTTCCAGGTGCGCACGCTCTTTACAGCCTCGTCCGCGAGCACGGGGTGGCTCGGCAAGACTTTCACATCTGTCACCTGATGGCCGTCAGTCGTGACCCGCATCTTCACCACGCCTTGCAGGCGCATCGACTCGGCCTTCGAGGGGTATTTCGGACAATCAAAGGCAGTCACGGTTGGCAAAGTCGTATCGGTCTGGGCAAGAGCAAAACATGCAAGAAGACAGAATATCGTCACCACGATCAATGATTTCCGCATGACGAGGTTTTAGCATACGGGCGGCAGGAATAGGAAGGGTCCCGAACTGTTGCAACATCGCCATAACACTCAAAATCCCCTTGGAACGGCAAAGAGACGGCGCAAGCTTGTGAAATGGGCTGTTCCACAACAATTGTCAGCAATCGGGCGGGAGTTGGATTTTCTCAGGCTCGTCAGCCAATTGTTAGAACCGAATCAACACACCACTGATGGTCAAGCACGATGCGCGCTGGACCGGAGAGATTCACCGACGTGGCGTGTCCCGGAGTGAGCGGCCTTGGACTGGGGACTTCGATAGCCACGACCAGTAAGCCATCATGAACGCCGTAGCAGGACATGTTTAGCCACGGATACCCTGTCTGCAATAGCTCCTCAAATCTGGCTTCGTACTCCAACGGCCTCAGAAGCGCATCACGCCGAACATGAGGCGTGCCAATTCCCAAACCAATCTCGACGATTCGCATATCTTGGGATGGCGGTTGGAGCCCAATGCTTCCCAGCCAATTAAGGAGCCTTCCAAGGTGGTCGGACAGAGCACTCATCAGCAATCCCCTCTACTCTTCACGAGATATCAGTATAGGGGCGGAGTCAACCAAGATACGTCCTCGCTGTTTGGCGAAACATCTCTGTTACACTCGAAATCCCCTCAAAACGTGTAGTCGCCTGGTTACGTCAGTTTGACTTGAGGCACAATAGCTGCATGCGATACCGTCTGACGTATTCAGCCCGCGTATTGGCGCTCATCCTAACGACACTCTTGGGTGTTGCCTTTGTGATCTGTTGCGTGGTGCTTGTTCGCATGTTTATCGAAATGCCGGGCATCATCATGCGGGAAGATGTAATCGAGGCTGCGGTCGTGGGCCTAGCGTTCATATGTGTTGCAGCGTTATATGTTTTCTTGGTCCGCAAGACTTCCCCAAAACGCTCCTGACATTGAACCTGTGGGCCTTCGACTGCTGCTAAACCGCGATTACGCTCAAAATCCCACCGGGGCAGGGTTTTGAGTGAAATGGCCTGATTTCGTCACAACCATTAGGTTTGACACCTTGCCCGGGTTCTAAAATCTAGTCCATGAACGTTCCTTGTCGAATCCTGATGGCGCTGACGACTGTCGCGTTGTTAGTGCAGATGGCGAACAGCCAGCAGAGAGTATCTGTCGATCAAAACACGACCTTCACCGCCCCTGACCGCGCGTTTTGGTTTTCCTATCCAAGCGACTTTCAAATTTGTAAGGCAGGGAAAATCGCCCCATGCCGGCAATCCTTCATACCCGCTTGCGAAGATGACGCGCTGGTCTGTGTTATTTATCCCGCCAAGCGGCTCGAGGACACGAATATCGGAGCGGTTTCGTTTCAGGTGAGAGAGATTCATAGAGAAGAGGCCATGATGACCCCCGATATCTGTGCGACGCCGTATCCGGTCCCGGAGTCTACGCCGTACCCGGATTTTCTTGTTTCCGCCGAACATCCCGTGGAGATGATCGATGGGTTCCAGTTTCTACACGGGGTCACCGGCGATGCTGCGACAAGCCATAGGCTTGGCGTTGACCTGTATCGCGGATTTCACAAGGAAAGATGCTTTGAGCTGAGAGTAAGCACGAGCGCGACAAGCACGGCAGACACCGATCCGCCGCTGAAGACGCTTACTCCCGCACAGCAGAAACAGTTGGATCAGAGTATGTCGCAGATCCTGCACAGCTTCCGCTTCTCAAACTAGCCCCTCTGTTGGGTTCGTTGTTGATAAATCCCCATTGCACTCATCGACGGAGTTCGTAGTCGGATAGCTCCTTCGCTGAAAACTCCGTCGCTCACAAATGACAACCGGGTTAAGCTATAAGCTAGCAGCTAGAAGCTGACCATGCCCGACGATCCCCAACCCGCGCCCTACATCGAATTCCGCGACGTCAGCAAAGCCTTCGGCGACAACGTCGTGCTCGATCGCGTCAGCTTCGACGTGCTGCCCGCGGAAACCGTCTGCATTCTCGGCCGCAGCGGCGTGGGCAAATCGGTGGCCCTGCATCACATCATGGGATTCCTCAAGCCCGACACGGGACGCGTCATTGTTGCCGGACAAGACATCACCGACTTCGACGAGCCGCAGTTGGAACTGATCCGCAAGAAAGTCACCATGGTCTTTCAGAACGGAGCGCTCTTCGACTCGCTCACGGTCGGCGAGAACGTCGCCTTCCCGCTGCGCGAAAGCCGCGAACTGAACGAAGAGCAGATGTACCAGATCGTCGACGGCCTGCTGCAGATGGTTGGAGTGCAGGAGATGCGCGACTTGCTCCCCTCCGACCTTTCCACCGGCATGAAGCGCTCAGTCGCCATCGCGCGTGCGCTGGCCGCACGCCCGGAATGCGTGCTCTACGATGAGCCCACAACCATGGTCGATCCGCTGATGGCACAGTTGCTCGGCGATCTCATCAAGCGCCTCAAGATCCAACTGAACCTGACCAGCATCGTCGTGACCCACGATATGCGTCTGGCCAAGAAACTGGCCGACCGGGTCGTGTTCCTGCACGAGGGCAAAGCCATCTTCTTCGGTCCCTACGCCGACATGGAAAAATCTGCCGAACCCATCATCCAGGAATTCCTCGAACTGGATGAGCTGAAACTGGAAGCGTAAGCAAGGTGCGTGAGTTTCCTGTGGCGTCATCCTGAGCGTAGCCGTTCTTCAGGCGGAGCGAAGGATCTGGCGCGGACTAACGCAAACTCGAGACTGCCTTCAGAACCCCTGCCGCACCAGGTCTTCCACGGTCAGCGAACTCTCGTCGGCCTCGCCCTTCATCATCTTCTCCACATATTTCGCGATCAGGTCGGCTTCCAGATTGATCGGATCGCCGGGCTTCAGAGAATGCAGGTTCGTCATCTCCACCGTGTGGGGGATGATGGCGATGGTGCAGCGATTCTTCTCCAGCTTCGCCACCGTGAGGCTGATGCCCTCGATCGAAATCGAGCCTTTATAAACGGTGTATTTCTCGACGTTGTCGGGCAGTTCGATATGCAGCCACCAGTTCTCCGATTCGGCGATGCGCTCGAAAGCGATCAGCTTGCCGACTCCATCCACGTGTCCCTGCACAATGTGCCCACCGAAACGCCCGTCGGCCTTCATGGGCAGCTCAAGATTCACCAGCGCGCCTTCGTGAATCCGCGAGAACGATGTGCGAATCCAGGTCTCGGGTGCGAGATCGGCGCAGAACGATCCCGGCTTGATATCGAGAGCGGTCAGGCAGACTCCGCTCACCGCAACACTG
>Ga0066789_10001233_pt1 | contig 11002 bp, 6 predicted proteins | sample OrgsoiDNA2013049_FD_70960 | JGI IMG/M metagenome (GOLD analysis project Ga0066789, IMG submission 70960) | Permafrost soil microbial communities from the Arctic, to analyse light accelerated degradation of dissolved organic matter (DOM) -... | ecosystem: Environmental > Terrestrial > Soil >...
TCGGGCGCTCCTACCACGCTGGAGTGAAGCCGCTCCTGATCTTTCGTCTCGACCGCTTCCTGCGCGGCGGCGACCACTATTCTTTCAATCAGCAGGGCTTCGCCGCCGTTCGCTTCAGCGAATTCCGCGAAGATTACAACCATCAACATCAGAACGTCAGGAGCGAGAACGGCCTCGAATATGGAGACCTGCCGAAATTTGTGGACTTCGACTATGTGGCCCGCGTAGCGCAGCTGAACGCGGCGATACTGGCCTCGTTGGCATCGGCTCCGGCGCCTCCGGCAACCGTAAAGATGCTGACCAAGAACCTCGAAAACGACACGACTTTGACGTGGGATCCCTCGGCGGGAGCGGCCGCCTACGAAGTGGTCTGGCGCGCAACGAACGCGGCCGATTGGGAGTACGTCCAATCGGTCAGTAGCGGCACGCGTGCAACCCTGAAGGTTTCGAAGGATAATGTGATATTCGGTGTGCGCGCGGTCGATGCGGCAGGACATCGCAGTCTGCCGGTTGTGCCGGAGCCGGAAAGATAGTAGTCGCCTAGCACAGCATTAGGAGTCCCCTTGGTTCGAAACCGCGAAATGACGCTGAGCTTCCCACCGTTTACCCGAGCGGTGATTTGGCTGCTCGGACTCAACACGGCCGTTTTCCTGCTGATGGAATTGTTTGGTTTGGTTTTTCCTGGTATTGATCGGTCGATATTCGACTATTTTGGCCTCATCCCGAGTCAAGTGACTCACGGCTGGATCTGGCAAATTGTGACGTACAGCTTCCTTCATGCCGGTTTTTGGCATTGGTTCGGCAATATGCTCGGAATCTGGATGTTTGGGTCGGCGCTTGAGGGGGCGTGGGGTTCGCGGCGTTTCTTGGAGTTGTTTTTCTTCGGAGCGATCGGTGCGGCAATCACTACGATCGTCGTGTCGTACGGTCATGTGCTCGGTGGCCCGAACACCATGACAGTCGGGGCTTCCGGCGGGGTCTTCGCGATTCTGATCGCCTTTGGAATTGTGTTTGCGGAAACCGAGATCATGATGATCCCGTTCCCGTTTCTGATCAAGGCCAAGTACTTCATAGCGATCTTAATCGTCGTGGAGTTAGCCTTTGCCATGAGCGGCGGCGGTGGCGTGGCGTACGTCGCCCATCTGGGCGGACTGTTTTTCGGTTACCTGTACGTGAAGTTCGCGTCGCGCGGGATTGGAAAACTTGGTCTTTCCGAACGCTACTACGGCCTTCGCAACTCGTACTTCCGTTGGAAGCGGAAACGTGCGGCGAGAAAATTCCAGGTCTATATGAAAGATCACGACCGCAAAGTTACCTTCGACGAGCACGGAAACTACGTGCCCCCCAAGGACGACGACAAGACGAACGGTGGGTCGAAGTCGGGCTGGGTGAACTAGAGCCTCTCCCCGCCGACACGCCGAGGGCGCGGAAACAATTTCGACAAAAGCTCTGGAGGGCGGGATGCTGCTCAGAATGTCCGCAATCGTGATTGTTCTCTTGCTCGGTTCGATGAGCGCGTCAGAATCCCCTGCCTGCAAGCCGGTGAAACATTATGGCGTCAGCGGGTGTGAGCTTCTGAAGGATCAAACTTGTCCTCCGGGCCACCACAAGGAAGCAGTTGGTCCGCCTGATCCACGAATGAAATCTCCTGAGTACCTCATGTGCGTAGCAGACAAGCCGCAACCGAAAGAGCAGCCGCCAAATACACCACCAAAGAGCAATCGCTAGGTTTTACGAATTTTCGGTGTAGCGGGCACCTCCTCAGAGCTTGATGTGCCCTAATAGAATCGGCTGGAACTGTGGGCTCGGAACACACGGTCAGTTTCGGTGATGCTGGAAAGCGGCGAGTATCTCTGCGGGCAGTTCCTGAACCTGATTTTTTCCTTTGAAGCCCAGGTCGTGACCGGCGCCTTCCACCCTCATTAACTCGTTTTTGGCCGGAATTAGCTGCGAGGCTTTCATCATCTCTTCAATGCTTCCGAAGGGGTCGCGCGTCCCGTGCACGAACAAACTCGGAGTGCGCAAGTTGGGCAGATGTTGAATACGAAGCTGTTCAGGTTTGCGCGGTGGATGCAAAGGGTATGAAAGCAATAGGAGTCCGGGCACGAGGTCTGGTTCGGCGGCACAGAGCACCGTGGCCTGGCGTCCTCCGTAGGAGTGGCCGCCAAGAAAGATTTGGCCCGCGACAGTCTTATGCAAAACTGCAACAGCGTTGCGCAGACCCGCGCGATCGCGTTCCGCCTTGCCGGGAAACGGCGGACCGAGTCGCCGCTCCTGGCGGAACGGCAGATCGCAGCGCAGAACCACGTAGCCATGTCCGGCAAACGTTTCGCTGAGCGCCACCAGCAGAGGAGCAGTGCAATCCGAACCCGCGCCGTGTGTCAGGATCAGCGCATCGCCGTTGGGGTTCGCGGGCGAGTGCAGAAAGCCGCGGACAGCGGGGTTCAGTGAGTCGTCGAAAAACGTGATTACCGGCTGCATCGGATCAAAGCTTCTGGATTCTGCATCATGGCCGGCGAAAACCAAAGCAGGTCCTTCGCTTCGCTCAGGATGACAAACTTGTTCATTCCCGTCTCAGCCCGCCGAAGGCGGTGGAAATGCACTGACCAGGTTAGCAGCTATTTCTTCTTCCGCCGCGTCGAGCGTGCCCGATCGCTTTCCTCCACCGTATGCAACCGCATGAAGTTCGTGGCACCCGAAGTGAGCTTGGTTCCAGCCACCAGACCGAGCACGTCCCCGGGGCGGAGAAGACCTTTCGGCAGCAGTTCCTTTTCGGCCGTCCTGAGCATCGCCTCCGCCGACTCCCACTCTTTTTTGTGCACCGGGTGGACGCCCCACAGCACATTCATACGATTGCAGACTTCCGGCTTGCGACTGAAAGCATAGATGCAAATTTTCGGACGATGTTTCGACAGCATGCGCGCCGTGTTGCCGCTTTCCGTGAAGACGGCGATCGCCCCCATGGGCAGATCTTCGGCGGCGTGTGCGATGGACTCGCAGATAGTTTCGGCAACCGAATAGCGATGCTCCTCACGGCGGCGGCGCGGCACCGCCGGCAGTTGCGCGATACTGGCCTCCGCCTCCAGAATGATGCGGACCATCATAGCCACGGTCTCGCGCGGATAGCGGCCGCTGGCGGTTTCTCCCGAGAGCATCACTACGTCCGTACCGTCAAAAATCGCGTTCGCCACGTCGCTTGCCTCTGCCCTCGTGGGCCGCGGGTTCTCGGTCATGGACTCAAGCATCTGGGTCGCCGTTATTACCGGCCTGCGCCACACACCCGCGCGCTGAATCACCAGCTTCTGTATGATCGGGACTCGCTCGGGGGGCAGTTCCACGCCCAAATCGCCCCGGGCAATCATCACGCCGTTGGCCACTTCCAGAATCTCTTCCAGGCGCTCGATGGCCTGCGGCTTTTCCAGCTTGGCGATGATGGGCACGGATTTCCCGAGCTCGCGCATCAGGCTCTTCGCCTCGCGGATGTCATCGGCGGAGCGAACGAACGACAACGCCACTACATCCACTCCATGCTTCAAACCGAACTCGAGGTCCAACCTGTCTTTGGCGGTGAGTGCGGGGATCGCCACCGCGGCGCCGGGCAGATTAATTCCCTGCTGCTCTCCGAGGGTGCCACCATTCAGGACTTCGCATTCCACATCCTCGCCGCGAATCTCCCGCACTTTGAGTTCAATGCGGCCGTCGGACAAAAGCACGCGTGCACCGGGCGCGACTTCGCGCGCCAGGCCGGCAAAATCGGTGGAAATCAACGCGGCCGTTCCCGCCACCTTGCGCGGCGTGATCGTCAGCACAGCCCCAGCCTTCAGCAGCACGGCCTCCCCATCCTTCAGGCGGCCCGTTCGAATCTTTGGGCCTTGCAGATCCTGCAGGATGCAGACGGTACGCTTCAAATGACGCGCGGCGCGCCGCAGCCGCTGGATTCGGCGGGCGTGTTCGGAGTGCGTTCCGTGGGAGAAATTCAGGCGGGCAACGTCCATGCCCAGGCGCATGAGGTCGCAAATCATCTCCTCGGAATCACAGGCGGGGCCAATCGTGCAAATGATTTTCGCGCGGCGCACGCGTTCGGGCAGCTCTTCCGGTGCAGGAGCGGAAGCGGGCAGATCGCCTTCAACCAGATCCAGTTTGCGTTTTTTCAAGTCGCGAATCCTCTCTCCAGAAACACCGTCGCATCGTCTTTCACGAGCGAGGGCTCTGGGGGCCGGAGACGCGGCAAGCCGTGTCTCTACTTCACCGTCATCGAGCTTCGTTGTCTACCCGCGGAGCCGGAGCTTTTGTAAGACCGCGAGGAAAGAGCATGGCATTAAATTCGGCGCCAATCAGCACCACCAGCGAGATCAGGTACATCCAAACCAGCAGCGCGATACCCAGACCGAGCGAACCGTAGATGACGCTGTAGTCGGAATAGTGCTGCAAATACCATCCAAACAACGCAGTCGAGATCAGCCACATGGCAGTGGCGAGAACCGCGCCCGGCAAAACGCTATGCCACGGTTGAGTGCGCGGAACCGCGTTGTGATAGATGAGCTGGATCACGGCGATGCTGGTCATGATCGCGATGGCCCAGCGGATGGCTCCCCACAACAACAGGATCAGAGGCCCGAATTCGTGCCCGATCAAAAACAAAATCCGCGTTTCAATGCGGCTGCCGAATGCAACCAGCATAGTGGCGAAAGTCAGCGGGAACCCTGCCATCACAACCAGCGAAATCGCTATCACGCGTTCCTGGACCAACCCCCAGGTCTTGGGAAGCTGGTAGGCGCGTCGAAAACCATCCATCCAGGAGATGATCACACCGGAAGCGCTCCAGACCGTCAACAACGAAGTGGAGACGAGCAGGCCAACCGGCCGGTGCGCGCTGCTCCTCAGGTAGGAAAGGACGGTTGAGCTGCCCGCGGGCAAGATGGTGCCCAGAGCGTAGGAGATCTCGCGAAGGTACACTTCGCCCCGGTTGAGGGTGGCGAGAATCGCGCCCAGCACCAGTAAGGCCGGGAAAAAAGTGAAGATGGAGGAATAGGCCGAGGCTTTGGCCGTCCCAAAAGCATCGTGCTCGAAAGCACGCCAGATCGACAATCGGAACAGCCGCCAGAAGCGCCCCAGTGCCGGGGCCAACACCAGTCCACCAGGAACCGGCTCCGGCGTCGGGTTGCGACCCTGGGGTTGCCCGGTCAGGCGCTGTGGTTCCAGTGCTAAAGACATGGGGTCAAAAAAACGTCACGCAAGAAAACGCCGCCCAGAAAATGAGGGGCGACTCGCGTCGCCCCTGTCCTGGATTCGTAACATCTTACTCCGCGGCGAGTTCTTCGGTCTCGCCTTCGTGCCGCATGAGTTCGAGCGCGCGCTCGGCATCTTCGTAGGCTTGCGAGACTTCCTCCTGCACCTTGCTCGCGGCCTCTTCCATCTCTGGAGAGAGACGCACGTTTCGGTAATATTCCATGCCGGTGCCGGCGGGAATCAAGCGGCCCACGATTACGTTCTCCTTCAGGCCGCGCAGATGATCGACCGCTCCCTGAATCGAAGCTTCGGTCAGCACGCGTGTTGTCTCCTGGAAGGAGGCAGCGGAGATAAACGAATCGGTAGAGAGCGACGCCTTGGTGATTCCGAGCAGCAACGGACGCCCGGTGGCCGGTTTGCCGCCTTGCGCAATCGCACGCTCGTTCTCCTCGTGAAAGCGGAACTTGTCCACTTGCTGTTCGAGCAGGAACTGGGTGTCGCCTACATCTTCGACCTTCACCCAGCGCATCATCTGTCGCACGATCACTTCGATGTGCTTGTCCGAAATGTTCACGCCCTGCAGCCGGTAGACTTCCTGGATTTCATTCACCAGGTAAGACTGCAGCTCCTTCTCGCCGAGCACAGCCAGAATGTCGTGCGGATTGAGCGGCCCGTCCATCAGCGGTTCGCCTGCCTTCACGCGCTCGCCCTCCTGCACGTTGATGTGAACGCCGCGCGGTACGGAATATTCCTTCTCCGTGCCGTTGTCAGCTGCCACGTAGAGTTTGCGTTGTCCCTTGGCCACTTCGCCGAATCGAACCACGCCATCGATTTCGCTGATGACTGCGGTCTCGCGCGGTTTGCGAGCCTCGAACAATTCGACCACACGCGGCAGGCCGCCTGTGATGTCCTTGGTCTTGGTCGTTTCGCGCGGGATCTTCGCCAGCACGTCGCCCGGGAACACCGTATCGCCGTCCTGCACCATGAGGTGAGCGCGCGAGGGCATCAGGTAGCGCTTGCTCGCCTTGCCCTTGATGACGATCGCTGGCTGACGCTTCTCGTCGGGCGAATCCGCCACCACGTGACGCGACAGACCCGTGACCTCATCGACTTCTTCGTGCAGCGTGATGCCTTCCTGCAAGTCTTTGAACTGAGCCGTGCCGCCGATTTCGGTAAGGATCGCGAAGGTGTACGGATCCCACTCGACGAGTGCCTGCCCAAGCTGTACCGGCCCGCCTTCTGTGACCTTGACCTTGGCGCCATACACTACTGCGTAGCGCTCGCGTTCGCGGCCTTTTTCATCCACGATTGCGATCGAGCCTTGGCGATTCATGACCACCAGGTCGCCAGTCTTGGATTTAACGGTCTGCAAATTGATGAAGCGCACGGTGCCGTTGCTCTTGGCATCCAGGCGTGACTGTTCCGAAACTCGCGACGCCGTACCTCCGATGTGGAAGGTACGCATGGTGAGCTGCGTTCCAGGTTCGCCAATGGACTGAGCCGCGATCACGCCGGTGGCCTCGCCGAGTTCGACCAGGCGCCCGGAAGCCAGATTGCGTCCGTAGCACATGACGCAAACGCCGCGCCTCGACTCGCAGGTGAGCACCGAGCGAATCTTCACCCGCTCGATACCGGCAGCCTGAATCGCGCCCGCCAGATCTTCGGTGATCTCGTGATTCACATCGACCACAACCTGGGCTTCATAGTCTTTGATTTTCTCCAGCGACACGCGGCCCACGATACGGTCGCGCAACGGCTCAATAATTTCGCCGGCCTCGACGATACCGGAAACGAAAATTCCGTCCACCGTGCCGCAGTCGTATTCGCTGATGATCACGTCCTGCGCCACGTCAACCAGACGGCGCGTCAGGTACCCCGAGTCAGCGGTCTTCAACGCCGTATCGGCCAAACCCTTGCGGGCTCCGTGCGTCGAGATGAAGTATTCGAGCACCGTCAACCCTTCACGGAAGTTGGCCGTGATCGGAGTCTCGATAATTTCCCCCGTCGGCTTCGCCATCAGTCCGCGCATTCCGGAGAGCTGACGGATCTGCTGTTTCGATCCACGGGCGCCGGAATCGGCCATGACGTAAATCGGGTTGAGCTGGCCTTCTTTATCCCGTCGCTGCATCTGGCCAAACATTTCATCGGCAACTTTTTCCGTGATGGACGACCAGATTTCAATGACCTTGTTGTAGCGTTCGCCGTTGGTGATGGCGCCGTCCAGGTATTGTTGCTGGACCGCGATCACCAGTTTGTCGGCGTCTTTCACCAGGATCTTTTTGTTGTCCGGGATCACCATGTCATCAATGCCGATGGAGAGGCCGGCGCGCGTGGCATACTTGAACCCGAGCGACTTGATCTCGTCTAGCATCTTGACGGTGACTTCGAGGCCGAACCGCAGATAGCAGTAATTGACCAACTGGCCAATGCCCTTCTTCTTGAGCAGGCCGTTGATGTAGGGCATGCCCACGTTAACTCCGGGCACTGCCTTGGGCAAATTGTCATTCAGAATGGCGCGGCCGACCGTGGTGTTCAGGAACTCGCGCTTAACGTGCACGGGTTCCGTATGGTTTACGTCCTGATCGTCGTAGGCCTGTGTCAGGTCGATGACCTCGCCGGTGTAGCGCAAGCGAATCGGGGTGAGCGTTTCCACTTCGCCCATTTCAAGGGCGATCACCACTTCGTCGATGTTTGCGAACGAACGGCCTTCGCCCTTTGCACCCGGTTTCGCTTTCGTCAGATAGTAGAGACCAAGCACCATGTCCTGTGTGGGCACGGTGATGGGCTGGCCTGATGCCGGCGACAGGATGTTGTGCGACGACAGCATCAGAACGCTCGCTTCCACCTGCGCCTCAGGCGACAGCGGAATGTGGACTGCCATCTGGTCGCCGTCGAAGTCGGCGTTGAACGCCGTGCAGACCAGCGGGTGGATTTTAATCGCCTTGCCTTCCACCAGCACCGGCTCGAAAGCCTGAATGCCCAGGCGATGGAGCGTAGGCGCACGGTTCAGCATCACTGGATGGTCTTTGATGACCTCTTCCAGGATGTCCCAGACGATCGGGTCCTGCTGTTCCACCATTTCCTTTGCCTGCTTGATGGTGGTGCAGTTTCCCGTCTGTTCCAGCCGGTGATAGATGAACGGCTTGAACAACTCGAGCGCCATCTTCTTCGGCAATCCGCACTGGTGCAGCTTGAGCTCGGGACCAACCACAATCACCGAACGTCCGGAGTAGTCCACGCGCTTGCCGAGCAGGTTCTGACGGAAGCGTCCCTGCTTACCCTTCAGCGTGTCGGAGAGCGACTTCAGTGGCCGGTTGTTGGCGCCACGCAGAACGCGCCCGCGGCGTCCGTTATCGAACAGAGCGTCGACCGCTTCCTGCAGCATGCGCTTCTCGTTGCGCACGATAACTTCGGGAGCGTGCAGGTCCATCAGCTTCTTCAACCGGTTGTTCCGGTTGATGACGCGGCGGTAAAGATCGTTCAGATCGGAAGTAGCGAAGCGTCCGCCATCCAGTGGAACCAGTGGACGCAGCTCGGGTGGAATCACCGGCAGCACGTCCAGAATCATCCATTGCGGCTTGTTGCCGCTCCTGCGGAAGGCCTCGACTACTTTCAGCCGCTTCGCATACTTCAGGCGTTTCTGCAGAGAGGTTTCGTGCTTCATCTTCTCGCGCAGTTCGCCGGAAAGCGACTCGACCTCAATGCGTTTCAGAAGTTCCTTGATCGCTTCCGCGCCCATCATGGCCTTGAAGCCGGCGGGGCGATATTGCTGATCGAGTTCGCGGTACTTGGCTTCGTCCTTGATGACCTCGCGGTCTTTCACCGGAGAGTCGCCGGGGTCGACGACCACATAGGCCTCGAAGTACAGGATCGCTTCCAGATCGCGCAGAGAAATGTCGAGCAGATGCCCGATGCGGCTGGGGAGCCCCTTGAAGAACCACACGTGCGAACAGGGCGAAGCCAGCTCGATGTGCCCGAGGCGTTCACGGCGGACTTTCGACAGCGTGACTTCCACTCCGCACTTGTCGCAGATGACCCCGCGATGCTTCATGCGCTTGTATTTGCCGCAGAGACATTCCCAGTCGGTGACCGGGCCGAAAATGCGCGCGCAGAACAAGCCATCGCGCTCCGGCTTGAAGGTGCGATAGTTGATGGTTTCCGGCTTGGTCACTTCCCCATGCGACCAGCTCCGGATCTTTTCCGGGGACGCCAGGCTGATGCGAATGGCATCGAAATCAGCCACGGGATTTGCCATATCGAACGGGCTCGAACGAAACATGTTCCTCCGCTTTCCTACGGCTGTACGCCGCCGTACGCGGCTCTCGGAAACAGTCGCTAGTCGATGGTCGTTAGTCGCTAGCGAAATCTCTGACCCGGAGCCTCAAGAGCGAAGACTGCGGGTCTGTTCTTTAGAACTGAGTCGATCTGCTCGTCGCGAACGACCAACGACTAGCGACCGACGACGATTGCTTTAATCTGCCGCTATCGCCACCGGCTTCTTCTCTGTGATCTTGATCAGCTCGACATCCAGGCAAAGTGCCTGCAATTCGCGAATCAGCACGTTGAACGACTCGGGCACGCCCGGCTCCATTGCGGCCTCGCCTTTGACGATGGCCTCGTAGATTTTGGTGCGGCCATACACATCGTCCGACTTCGCGGTCAGCAATTCTTGCAAGATGAACGCCGCGCCGTACGCTTCGAGTGCCCACACTTCCATTTCTCCGAAACGCTGGCCTCCGAACTGTGCCTTGCCACCCAGCGGTTGCTGCGTGATCAGCGAATACGGCCCGATGGAACGCGCGTGAATCTTGTCGTCCACCAGGTGCGACAGCTTCAACATGTAGATGTAGCCAACCGTGACCGGCAATTCGAACTTCTCACCCGTCATGCCGTCGCGCAGCGTGGTCTTGCCCGACGTGGGCAGGCCCGCGCTCGAAAGCAACGCCTTGATTTCCGACTCCCGCGCGCCATCGAATACGGCCGATCCCATGAACACGCCATTCTTAAGGGTCGGAGCCAGCGCTTCAAGCTCATCTTCACTCATGTCGGCGATGGTATCGGCCAGCACTGTATCTTTGAACAAAGCCTTAAGATCGCGGCGGATCGCTTCTACGCGAGTGTTCTGCTTCAGCAATTCCCCTATCTTCAGACCCAGTTCATGCCCCGCCCATCCGAGGTGGGTTTCAAGAATCTGTCCCACGTTCATACGGCTGGGTACGCCGAGCGGGTTCAGGACGATCTCGACTGGCGTTCCATCCTCGAGGTACGGCATATCCTCTTCCGGCAGAATGCGCGCGATCACACCCTTGTTCCCGTGCCTTCCGGCCATCTTGTCGCCGACACTCAGCTTGCGCTTCATGGCGATGTAGACCTTCACCAGCTTGATCACGCCCGGCGGCAGCTCATCGCCCTTGGTCAGCTTGTCTTTCCTTTCGTTGACGATCTTCTTGAGCACGTCGATCTGCCTCGAGGTCATTTCCTCGATCTCGTCGATCTGCTCGTTCACCCGCGGATCTTTGTCGGCGTACTTGATCCGCTTCAGGTTGCGCGTCGAAATGCGCTCGATCGTGTCGCGGTCCAGAATTGCGTCCTTGGTCAGCAACCGCTTGTTGGTGCGCTCGTCGTGCAGATCGGCTTGCACTTCCTTGCCGCCCAGCAGGCCTTCCAAACGTTTCAACCGCTCGTCGGTCAGAATTCGGATCTCGTCCGAAAGGTTCTTTTCGAGCTTCGCGATCTGGTAGCCTTCGATCGTCTTGGCGCGCTCGTCCTTCTC
>Ga0066789_10001235_pt1 | contig 10995 bp, 7 predicted proteins | sample OrgsoiDNA2013049_FD_70960 | JGI IMG/M metagenome (GOLD analysis project Ga0066789, IMG submission 70960) | Permafrost soil microbial communities from the Arctic, to analyse light accelerated degradation of dissolved organic matter (DOM) -... | ecosystem: Environmental > Terrestrial > Soil >...
TGCACGCCCGCGATCGATCGATGCGCTGCTCGCGGTGAGCGGCGGCGGTGTCGAACGAGGCGGGCCCGGCGGCAGCGGTGGCAGCGTCGCGGTACCGCCAAGCTTGTAGACCAGCATGCGGCTGATCGTATGCACGCGATTCTGCGCGGCGATTTCACCCAGGAAGCGCGGAAATCCGCCGCCCCAACCCGCCGCAATCGCAATGTACTGCTCGCCATCGACCAGATACGAGATCGGCGCGGCAACCAACCCCGTCTGCGCGTCCGCCTCCCACAGCTTTTCGCCTTTGTTTGCCGAATACGCGACCAGGTGGCCGTCGGCAGTGCCCTGGAACACCAGGTTGCCTGCGGTCGCCACTACGCCACCGTTGCCCGGTGACTTGTAGGGCACCTTCCAGACTGGCTTTTGCGCGACGGGGTCCCAGGCGGTCAGGCTGCCTTTGAACAGGGCAAGGACCTGCGCCGCGCCGGCGGGATCCTCGGGGGACGGAGGCAGCGCGACGCCGACATTCCAGGCGCTCGCCACGAACTTGGCATCGGGCGCGTTGATGTAAAGAAACGGCGCCTCGTTCTCCGGGATGTAGACGAGTCCCTTTTGCGGGTCGAACGCCATCGGGTTCCAGCTGTGCGCACCCATGGGCCCCGGCCAGATCAGTTTCGGTTCCTTCGAATAATCGGTCACTGCTGGGTCCTCGACCGGACGACCCGTCTTGGCGTCGACGCGGGTCGCCCAGTTCACCTTCGAGAAAGGCTCCGCCGAGATCAGCTCGCCGCTCTTGCGATCGAGCACATAGAAGAACCCGTTCTTGCACGCCTGCATCAGCACTTTGCGCGGGCGGCCGTCGATCGTGAGATCCGCGAGGATCAGCTGTACGGCGGCGTCGTAGTCGAAACCCTCGTTCGGCGTCGTCTGGTAGTGCCACACGTAGCGGCCCGTGTCGGCATCGATCGCGACGATCGCGGTGAGGAACAGGTTGTCGCCACCTTTGGGATTGCGCAGATAGCGGTTCCACGGCGACGCGTTGCCCACGCCGATGTAGAGCAGGTTGAACTCCGGGTCGTACGCCATCGAGTCCCAGACATTGCCGCCGCCGCGCCATTGCCACGCGACGTCGCCCTGCCAGGTCGCGGCGGCGAGCTGCATGGCCGCGTCGCCTTTGACTGACTGCGGCCCGGCGGGCACCGTGTAGAAGCGCCAGACGCGCTTGCCGGTTCGTGCGTCGTATGCGGTCACGTAGCCGCGGCTGCCGAACTCGGATCCCCCGTTGCCGATGAATACCTTGCCCTTGGCGACACGCGGCGCCCCGGTGATCGTGTACGGCTGCTTCGGGTCGACGGTCAGCACCGCCCACACCTTGCGACCGTTGCGCGCATCGATTGCGATCAGGCGGCCGTCGTACGACCCGACGTAGACCTTGCCTTCCCACGCCGCCAACCCGCGGTTGACGATGTCGCAGCAACCCTTGCCAAGCCATGCCGCCGGCACGTGGGGATCGTATTTCCACAGGGGATTTCCGTTGCGGGCGTCGAACGCGTAGACGATGCTGCGGGCCCCCGTCGTGTACATGACGCCATCGATGACGAGCGGCGTGGCCTCGGTGCCATGGTCGATGTCGAGCTTCGCGTGCCACGCGAGTCCGAGTTGTGCCACGTTGCTGTCGTTGATCTTGTCGAGCGGGCTGAAACGCTGCTCGGAATACGTGCGGCCAGTCGTCATCCAGTTGCCGGGCTCGCGGTCGGCCTGCCCGAGACGCTGCGCGTTTACCTGGGCAGGCACGCGCGGCGCGTCGCCTGCGCCGCTGGCGGGCGCTCCGGCTAGAAGGAGCAAGCCCGCAAGCGTGACGGCCAGCGCGATGGGAGGGATTTTCATGTCGTCAGGCGCGCAACGACAGCGCGAGTTCCAGGCCGGCCTTCAGGAACACGATGAGTTTCGCGAATTCGTCGTCGGAAAGCTTGCGCGCCGCGTCGCTGGCGCGATAGAGGTTGGCAAATTCACGCTCGCGGCCCGCCTGCACTGCCAGCCGGCCGATACCCAGGTCCTCGAGTGCGCGCCACACATCCGGGTTGTATGCCCGCGTAAAGCGCATCACGAATGAGACCGGGTCGCGACGGCCGAGAACGGATGCCAGGCGGAGAATGATCTCGAACGGCAACGCGGTCTTGCCGTTTTCGACCAAAGTGAGCAGCGCGGGATCCTTGAGGTCGATCGCAGCGCCGACTTCGCGCAGGCTCAAACCCGCTGTCTCCCGCGCGGAGCGCAGCAGCCCCCCGGCTTTCTCCAGGGCCTTGCGCTGCTCGGGCTTGGGCAGGATCAGCCGCGCGGCCGCCAGGGACGCATCGGCGGCCATACCAGCCACGCCCGCCATACCGAGCACCGAGTCGGTCCACGAACGAAGCTGCCGTGCCAGGCCGAGGACCGCCGATTCGCGAGCCCTTGGATCGGTGTTCGATTTGCCGGCCCTCTTCGCGGTTTCGCCTATCGGTGCGCGTGAGGTCGCCTTGCGTTTCGTTGGCTTGCGATTCGTCGTCATGCGAGACCTGCCAGGTTTTAGTCGAACGTAGGTGTGAACACGCACCGGCGAGTTTACGCTTGTCGCTAGGCGATGTACTTCCGGCGCAGGTAATTCACGTACTGTCGCCCGTCATCGGCGAGAAACGGGGTCAGCAGCGAGAGCACCTGATAAGCAGCGCGTCCGGGACCCGTGTCGACGTTTTCGGGCAGCATGCGAGCAAAGGTGAACCAGCACGTCGCGGCCAGCATCATCTGCAGCGCCAGAACCTCAATCTCGCTGCTGTTGGCGCGCAAGGTGCCGGCCGCGGCCATCTGACCACAGAGGCGCTCGATGGTCTCGATGCCGCGGCTGGTCAATCGCCGCAAGCGTGGCGTGAGTCGCGGATACTCGGACATGACGTAGTCGACGTCGCGATAGAGAAAGCGGTACTCGAACATCTTTTCGAAGGCCAGATGCAGGAACAGCCAAAGGTCGTCGACCGCGACCAGCTGCGTGTTCGAAGGCGCGAGCAGCGGTTCCGCCTGGTCTTCTAGCCGACGCAGGAGACGTTCGACGAGCTGTTCCTTTTTCCGGAAGTGGTAGTAGAGATTGCCCGGACTCATTTCGAGCTCGACCGCGATGCGGTTGGTGGGGACCTTGGCCGTACCCTCCTCGTTGAAGAGCCGAAGGGTTGTTTCCAGGATGCGATCGCGCGTTTTCACGATTACCCATGCCGATCGAATGCAGGGCCGCGGGCCTCCGTCGCGCTACGTCGTGCCCCTGCCCCGGGGAAACGCCGGGAAACGGTGCCTTTTAGGCTCATGTCTCTAGAAATCACCCGTAGTTAGGTTCCGCCGCCGAGGCGTTGGCGTCGAAGATGCAATCAGGCGCGAGTGCGTTCGCCGGCAAAAACCGCAACGTAGGGCGCTTGCACCATCCATCATTCTGATAAGGAGTCGTAACGTGCACAGCACACCAATGTCCGACCAGGCCAAGGAAGTGATCGAGTCTGCCCGTGAAGCGACGAAGAGCGTCATTGCCATGGGTCGCGGCGTTGCGCCGCGGGTACTGAGGACGTGCGACCACACCTGGCGCACAAACGCGAACACGCTGGCCAGCAATCCGGCTGTGATCAGCCAAAAGCTCAAGGACGATTTGATTTCACTCCCGGGCCAGGTAACGTTGATCGTCGGCTACTTCGCCAACCGCATGGCCGACAACACCGAACCGGTCGTCAACTATGTCGCCGACGTCGCCAACTCCACGGTGAATGCATTTGCGCCTAAAGTCGAGCGTCGCGCCTCCAAGCGCACGCGCGCAGCGGCATAGGTGGTCAAGTCGGCCGCAGCAAATCCGCGGCCGCACCGAATTCCTGCACGAGCCTCTGGCACAGATCGCGAGTGCTCGGCACTTCGTCGATCCCCGCGATGCCGTGGCCCGCGGTCCAGATTGTCTTCCACGCCTTGGCGCCGCTGTCCATCAGCTCGTCCGCGACGTCGACATGTTCCCTCGTCTTGCTCAGATCCACGCCGGCGTTGATCAGGCTCTGTGTCAGGAAATTGCCGGCGATGCCGGAAATCGACGATGTGTAGATCACGTCACTTGAATCCGACGCGATCAGCATGGCCTTGTAGGCGTCGGCGGCAAGCGATTCGGTCGTCGCGATGAACCGGGTGCCGATGTAGGCCAGGTCGGCGCCCATCAGACGCGCGGCTGCAACCTGGGCACCGGTGTTGATGCAGCCTCCAAGCAGGATCGTTCCATCGAACACGCGGCGAACGTCGGTCACCAGCGCGAACGGGTTGATCGTGCCCGCGTGACCGCCCGCGCCGGCGGACACGCAGACGATGCCATCGACGCCGCGGGCCGCGGCTTTTTCTGCTTGCTTCCGACTGATCACGTCGTGAAAGACGATCCCGCCATAGCCCTGAATGGCAGCGATCACCTCAGCATTGCAGCCGAGGGACGTGATGACGACTGGAACTCGATGCTTGGTGCACAACGCGAGATCCGGGTCGAGTCGCGGGTTGGTCTTGTGGACGATCAGGTTGACGCCGTAGGGCGCCGGCCGCTCGCCCGCAGCTTCTGAACGAGCAAGGCGCTCTTCGATCGTCGTGAGCCAGGCCTCGAAGCCCGCGCTTGTCCGCTCGTTCAGCGCCGGGAACGTGCCCAGCACTCCGGCGCGGCAGCATTCGACGACGAGGTCGGGGCCGGAGACGAGGAACATCGGCGCGGCGACCGCAGGTACGCGCAGACGGCCGGCGAGTTGGCGAGGCAACGGCATTTCTATAATTCTCCCGATTCCATCATTCGCTTGAGTGCACGCAGGTCGCGGTCGATCTCCGCGCTACGATGGCGCGACAGCGCGACCGCGGCGATGCGCACGACACCGCTCGGGTGACCCTCGACGACCGTGTCCACGAGCGTCGTGCGTCCGGCGCGCCCTTGCACTTCCGTCAACTGCACGCGAGTCTCGAACGTGAGCGGTCCGCTGACACATTGCAGGACGTAGCTCGAGTGCGGCTGGCGCTCGCTGATCTCGACGTCGACGTCGGTGCGCTTTCCGAGAATGCGCAGTGTGTGCTGGTAGCGGCTCCCTGCCCGTATCGGACCCGGTGTGAGCTTGCGCACGTCGAGCACGGCGCTCTGCCACTTGACATCGTTTTCCGGATTGCCGACAAAGTCGTAGATATCCTCGGCAGAACGCTCGATCTCGATCGAGAACGCTAACCGAAGCATTTTCTGTGCGGGCCTTGAATATTCATGTTCTAGTGTCGCGGCGGCTAAGACACGCGCCGTTCGCGGTCTTTCCAGTATTTCTCGCGCACCGATCGCCGTAGCACTTTTCCGACAACGCTTAGCGGCAGCTCGGTCACGATGACGATCGACTTCGGTGCCTTGTAGCTGCCGATGCGGCCCTTGACATGTGCAATTAGGAGCTCGGGCGTGATCACGGCGCCCGCCTTCAGAACGACCTCGGCGTGCACCGACTCTCCCCATTCGTCGCTGGGAATACCCACGACCGCAGAATTCGTAACTTCCGGATGCGAATTGATCGCGCCTTCGACTTCGACGGCGTAGACGTTGAAGCCTCCGCTGATGATCATGTCTTTTTTGCGATCGACGATGTACACATAGCCCTTTGCGTCCATGTAACCGAGATCACCGGACTTCCAGAAGCCGTTCGTAAATTCGCTTGCGGTGCCCTCGGGGTTCTTGTAGTAACCGCGAATCGTGCCGCGAGTACGCAGCCATAGCTCGCCCATTTCTCCGACGGGCAGTTCACGACCGTCAGTGTCGGCGACCATGACTTCCTCTCCAGGTGTTACGCGGCCGGTCGACGAAAGCCGTTTTGCATCTTCTTCGTTGGTGATTTCGTGGTCTGCCTTGGAAAGCGAACTCACTGCCACGGCGGCCTCGGTGGCGGCATAAATCTGTACAAAGATGTTCCCGAAACGCGCTTTCAGCAGTTGCAACTTGTCGGGGCTCATCGGCGCGGCGCCGTAGAAAAGCGTGCGTAGCGATGACAGGTCGTGTTTTGCGGCCTCTTCCAGGCCCAGTAGCCGGTAAAGCAGGGTGGGAACGAGAAACGAGCTGTCGATTTTTTCCGCTTCGACTGTGCGACACCACTGTTTCAGATCGGGAACGTTCTGCGTGACGAGGCAGCCGCCACGGAAGAACGTCGGCAGCAGCATCATCGCGGCGCCGTGGCTCAGCGGAGCAAATGCCAGAAGGCGCGTTTCGCGCGTGAACATGATGTCCGGCAGCGCAAGGTAGGAATCGCGACAACCGAGAAAGTTGTCGATCGTGTATTCGGCGCATTTGCCCTTGCCGGTCGTCCCGCCGGTGAACCGGTACAGCAGGATGTCGCCGTTCGTATCGTGGTCGACGTCCGGAAGCTCCTCGCCGACGTCCTCGAGGAGGTCCCAGAAGTAGTGCAGGCCTTCACGCGATTTGGGTGGCGGGTCCATACACACGATCTCGACGCCGCGCTGGCGAAGGAGGTCGTAGTAGCGATCGAGCAGAGCGAGTTCCAGGAACACGACTTTCGGCGCGATCCAGTCGATCTGCCAGGTGTGCTCTTCGATCGAGTCGCGGTAATTCGTGAATGCCGCTGCCGCCTCGCCCTTGAATATCGTCGTGAGGTGCAGCAAGCTGATGTTGTCGTTGTCGAGGATGAGCAGGTAGCGGTCACCGCGGGTCAACCCGAGCTTAGTGCGCATCATGTTGACAATGCGGTTGGTCAGCAGGTGGAACTGGTGGAACGTGTAGCGGCGCTTCCGCTCGACGTTGACGAGTGCCTCCCGGTCCGCGAACTGCCGTGCCATCGAGGCAACGACACGGGCGAAATTGGTTTTCATGGCGATGATCCTCCGGCGTTTGCTTGATATGGAACGCGAAATTCGCGTTCAGCCTTTGGCGGCTTTTGCGGTCGCTGGCTTCTTCTTGCGCGGCGCAGCTACGGCCGCGGGCGCCTTTGCCTTAGCCTTTCTTGAAACGGCTGGCAGAGCTTTGCGCACAGCCGCCGCAGCGGCCTTGCTCATTTCGGCCACGCTGTCGCGGAGGCATTGCGTGTATTCCGCGGGATCGGGCAACATCTCCGGCGTGCTCGTCGGCGAGATGATGAGTTTGCCGTCGCAACTCGTTACCGCATGGAAGAGACCCATGCCGTCCACGATCGGGGCCACGCAGGACCAGTAGCGCATCTGCGCGCCCAGCAGATAAATCGGCACCGTTGGACCGGGGACGTTACTGACGGACGTGTGGTGTAGCGGGAACGGCCCGGTGCCACCCGCGCCTGTCATAGTCACCAGGCGGCCCGCGAACGCAAGCGTGGCCGGCGGCGCGAACCTGCTGAGGTCGGTGAGTTCGCTTGCGCCAACTGCGCTCGCCGTTTCCTTGGTCTGCGCGGTTCCCTCGTGCACGGCGCGCAAGCGTTCCAGCGGCGCCGCGATATCCGTCCGTAGAGGGAACGTGACCACCGAAATGTTGTTTCCGCTGGTGGTTGTTGCCGACTTGTCGACCCTCGTATTTACCGGCGCGACGGCTTTCAGCGTCGCCTTCGGCAATTCCTTGTGCTTCTGCAGGAATTTGCGCATGGCGCCGCCGATGACGGCCAGAACCACGTCGTTGACCGTTGCGCCGGGGACCGCGGCTCGAATCTCTTTTACTTTGCCGAAATCGACAATGACGCTGTCGAATACGCGTTGCGACGACACCTTGGCATTGAAGCGTGTTTTCACCGCCTCGGGCATGTCTCCACTCAGCAAGCGACCGACACCCGACAATGCCATTGCGCCGAGTTTCGGCAGGACTTTGGCCGCGGGACCCGCCATACGCAGCGGCGCGGCGAGATTGTCCTGCAGCGCATGCATCAACAGCGTTAGTGTGGTCGGCGCGATTTCCTGGGTGATGACACTCCCCTTGCGCACAACCGGCGCCCGGTGCCCTTTTTTTGCCTCGAGGTCGTGCAACGCCCAGGTCAGTTCCGCGAACGCGCTCCCGTCCATCGCAGCGTGATGGCCCTTGGTGAGGATCGCAAAGCTGCCCTTCGGCAACCAGTCGATGTTGTCAAGGCCTTCGATGATGTGCATCTCCCACGGCGGACGGGAAAGATCAATCTGGCGCGCCTGAATGCGCGAGGCCAGGATGCAGAACTGCCGCCAATCGCCCGGCTTGGGCAGCGCTGAATGCCGGACATGGAAGTTGATGTCGAACTTGTCGTCCAGTGCCCAGTACGGATAACCCAGGCTGAACGGCAATTGCACGATCTTGCGCCGGAAGAACGGCGCGACTTCCAGGCGTTGTTCGATGTGGCTGAGGATCTGCTTGAAGCGAAGCGCCCCGCCCGGCACGCTTTCCTGATCGTAGATGTAGATCATCGTGCCGTGCGTGCCCGCATTCGGCTGATCGATATGGAGGAAAAGCGCGTCCTGACCGCTGAGTTTTTTCATGGTTGCCACGCCTGGAACGAAGCTGATGGGGGATGGTAGCCAGCGGCGTACCGGGCCGGCCCCCCCGGGTGGGGGGCGGGCCGAGGTACGCCAGCCGGCCACACTGGCCGCGGGTTGTTCAGTTATAGAGAGCGAAGGTCTGTGCGCGATTCACGGCCTGAACGCGATTCGCTACGCCTAGTTTGCCGAACATGTTCTTCAGGTGCCACTTCACGGTCTCCGGCCCGATCTGAAGCGAGCGCCCGATCTCCTTGTTGCTCAGCCCTCGGCCCACCAGCGACAGCACCTCGCGCTCCCGTGCGCTCAGCGGTTCAGCTAGCGCAGGTGTGCTACTTGCCGCCGGGCGCGTGACCACGGCAGGACGATCGCGCTGGGCCAGCTGCAGCACGCGATCGAGGTATTCATCGCGCAGGTCGGCTGGACGCCCGGTCGCGGACGCCCGCAACTCGCGCACGAGCGTCAGCGCCCAGTCGCCGCTATCGACGAAAGTCTGTGCAATCCCGAGGCTTTGCGCTCGCACGAGTGCGTGCCCCAGCACTTCCAGAGCACGGGTACGCTCGCCGCGCTCGTGCAGTGCGTGCGCCAGCAGAAGATTGGCGGTGACGCCTTCCAACGGCGGGGCAAGGTCCCAGATTTCGCCGGCGATGCCCTCCAGCACACGTGTACTGTCGTCGGAAACGCTGATCATCGCGCGATGAAATGCCACGCCCAAAGCACAAAGCCGCGCACCCAGCCACTGCGTGGAAAACGATTTGCGTGCAATCGTGGGTCCGATTGCCTGCAGGCGTTCGGCGAGGTGAGCCGCGTGTTCGGGGCGCGCGCTCCAGGTGAGGCGCAGCAGCTCGATGATCGCGGAAGCCTCCATGCGCACCCAACCGCGCTCAGCCCCAAGCAGCCGCATGCGATCGAACAGCGCAATCGCATCCGAGGCATTGCCTCGGGCCGCGCGGCTCCACGCGAGGGCGTAGGTTGCGCTCGCCATCAAGTCGGTCGAGCAAGCCTGTTCGAGCACGGCGATCCTGCCAGCCAGCGCGCGCTCCACACTGTCGAAACGGCCGCGCTCGTAGTCGAGGCGAGCCATCGGAATCCGCGGCATCATTGCCGCAAGCGAACGAGCGCCGGATTCGCCGTCGGCAAAGTCGGCGGCGGCTTGCCAGCTCGCCTCGGCTTCGGCGATATGTCCCTGATACCACCAGCTCCATCCGAACAGCACGAGCTGATAGACGCGTTTGAACACCGTTGTACAGGGGTAGAAGTCGCGTGCATCCGCGTACCGGCGATGCCAGATGTGATCGACGATGGCCCCGCACTTCAACACGTCGACAACCCAGGGCTGCGATTTCGCGCGCATCACGCGCGAGTCGCGGAGGAGCTTGCTCATTCGCTCCGAATCGTCCTGCACGTACGCTAGCGTCAGGCGGATCGCCCGCGTCTCCGGCTCGAACGCATCGGTCGTTGTTGTGGTATCGGATTCGGCCTCGATGCCACGAAGGATTGTCTGGACGGCGTCGCCCTGCCCGTTCAGCGCGAGTACCCAGGCCTCGGCGAGGCGCAGGGTCATGCCCTTGCGTTGCAGGCCCGCAGGCAACTTCGCCAGCAGCGTCTGCAACACGAAGTAGTCACCGTCGCGGACCAGATTCATGGCGCAGCGATTGGCGACATCCACGGCACGGGCGTAGTCGCCGGCCTCGACGGCGTGATGCACCGCCTCGCGCCAGAGCCCCTTGTCTGCGAACCATTCGCTGGCGCGCGCGTGCAGCTCGGGCACCTCCTCCGGGTGCCTGCGGATGAGTTCTGCCGAGAGAAAGTCGGCGAACAGGTGGTGATAGCGATACCAGCGTCGTTCGTCGTCGAGTGGCAGGACGAACAGCTCGCGCCGCTCGATCTCGGCAACAAGGTTGGCGGCATTCGGCACGTCGGCGACCGCGGCGCCGATGTCGGCGCAAAAGCGTCCGAGGATCACCGTTCGCATGAGGAACTCGCGAATCTCCTCCGGCAACGTGGCGAAGACCTCTTCCTGCAGATAGCCGCTGACAGTGCGCGCCGCGCCGCTGAACGACTCGATCAGGTTGCCGACACTACGCTTGCCGCGCAGCGCGATCGCCACCATCTGCAGTCCCGCGGCCCAACCTTCGGTACGCTCGCGCAACGAGTCGATGTCGCGCGTACCCAGCGTCAATTCAGTGGACGTGCGCATATACTCCTGAACCTCCTCGAAAGTCAGCGCGAGATCATTTGGTCCGATCTCTTCCACTTGTCCGGTAGCGCGCAGGCGTGACAGCCGCCGCGGTGGGAACGCGCGCGCCGCGACGACTATCGTCAGGTTCTCAGGAGCCCGGCTGACGAACTCCATCGTCCAGTCCTGAATCTGGCTGGACGCGAGAAAGTGGAAGTCATCGACGATCAATACCAGCGGGGTCTTCAAGTCTGCAATTGCATTCGCGAGTGGCGCCAGCAGCGTGGTCGGTGGTACCAGCTGACCGCTGCGTGTGATCAGATCGATGACGTCGCGCCCCACTTCCGGGCATGCGCGATTGATCGCGGCGGCCA
>Ga0066789_10001236_pt1 | contig 10994 bp, 9 predicted proteins | sample OrgsoiDNA2013049_FD_70960 | JGI IMG/M metagenome (GOLD analysis project Ga0066789, IMG submission 70960) | Permafrost soil microbial communities from the Arctic, to analyse light accelerated degradation of dissolved organic matter (DOM) -... | ecosystem: Environmental > Terrestrial > Soil >...
CGACCGGCGTGGTCGGCGCCTGTTCCTCGGGCGGTGGAGCGACCGGCGCGGGCTTGGCCCGCAGAAACGCCGCGGCGCCGAGTGCCACCCCGGCCACCACCACGAGGCCGGCCCAGACTCGTTTCTGCCTCGTCGGTTGCACGCTGATAGTCTACGCGGTCAGGGGCAGGCGTTCAGCGTCGCCATTTGCGCGTTGTAGAGGTTCTGCATCGGCGTCTTCATGACCGGCCACGCCGTCGGCGGGTTGCCGCCGTTGTCATCGTTGGTCTCGTAGTTCCAGGCCCAGGCACCGTTGTAGCCGTTGGTGTAGAGGTTCGTGTACAGGTCAGCGCCGTTCACCCCGTCGGTCGTGACGGCCCAGAACTCGCCCATGACGAGGTTCTTGTCCAAACTCCAGTGCGACGCCGGATTCGTGAAGGCCGAGTTGGAGGCGCCGTTCAACGCGTAGTAGTGAACCTCGTAGAAATCGAGCGTGCCGTTCTGCTTGCTGCCTGCAGCCCGCAGCGCCGCGTCCGAGTAGAAGTTGCTCTTGCCGCTGGCGCTCGAGCAGTAGTCGAAGGTCTGCGCGCCGTTGGTGACGCGCGCCGCAGGGTCGGCGGTGTGAATGGCGGCCGCGAACCAGTTGACCGTCTTCTGGATCATCGCCTCCGGGACCGACAACCCATTGTTGGAGCCACTGGCGGTCCATCCATGCTCCGTCGTCATCCCCTCGGGCTCATTGAAGATCTCGTAGGAGTAAAGACCCGGATTCCCCTTGAGCGCGTTGACCAGGGGGGTGAGGACGTTGTCGATATAGGCTTGCCGGTTGGCGTCGACGGTCAACAATTTTTGATTGTTGGTGAGCGTCGCCGTGGGGATGTTCTCTCCGCTGCTGGGCCCCTGCAACATGTCGAATGACCAAAGGCTGATGTTGAGCGCCACACCCGCGGTGTGCGCCGCATTGGCGAGAGCGACGACGTCGCTGAGCGCGCCCGAGGTGAGCGACTTGGCCAGTCCGTTCGAGTCGTAGCCCGGCGTCACGGTCCCGTTGGTGTGGAACCACCAGCGAATCACGCGCCCGCCCACCGAGGCGCTGTTCGTGAAGATCGTGTTGAAGGTCGCGAGATTGGGGCTGGGGATGTCGTTGGCGAAGTTCACCCAGGCGACGTTCAGGCCGCTGGCAAACTTGCAGATCGCCGGGTTGCCGGCGCCGCCCGCCCCCGATGTCCCGCCTGTCGCGGGTGTACCGCCCGTCCCCGTCGCCCCGGCCTTGCCGCCCGTTCCGCCCGTCCCCGTCGTTCCAGCCTTGCCGCCCGTGCCGCCAGTCGCAGGCGTGCCGCCCGTCCCGGTCGCCCCGCCCGTTGCCGGCGTGCCGCCTGTTCCGGTCGTCCCGCCGGTACTCGCGCCACCCGTGCCGGTTACGCCGCCGCTGGCCGGCGTCCCTCCCGTGCCGACGTTCCCGCCGGTCGCGGTGATCCCACCCGTGCCGGTGGTCCCACCCTTCGCGCCGCTGCTTCCACCTCCGCTGGAGCCGCCGGTTCCGCGCCCAGCGTCATCGGTGCTCGCGGACGACGCGCAGGCGCCCAGGGCCAGGGTTAACAGCAGCGGGAGCAGGCGAGCTGACTTCATGGTCTCTCCGATAGGGGATGGTCGCCGGGCACAGAGAACGGGGCGATTGTAGCCGAGGAACGTTGGCAACGTCTCGCCCGACCAGATGCGATTCGGATATCGTGGCCTGGCGCGTGAAGCGCTTCTTTCGCTCTACCCCTTCCGCGCCGCCGCCAGCAGGCGCGGCAGATCGCAGTCGCAGAAGTCGCCGATCCGCGCCAGCGTGATGTCGGGGGGCGGGAAGTCCGCCACGTCGGGCGCCAGCGCGTAGTGCCCCTGGCGCGGAAAGACGGTGGTGAGCCGCTCCCCCCAGATCTTCTTCACGGCGGTCAGGATCCGGATCTTGTCGTCGACGAGCACGTAGTGATCGGCGGGGTAGCGGCGCTCGACGTCGTCGAGCTCGTGCTCCTTGTGGATGTAGATGAGGACGCGCTTCTCGACCGCGTCGAACAGCCCCGACCGCTCGACCTTGCGCGGCTGAAACACCACGTCGCCGTCGGAGAGGATGACCGTCTGGCCGAAGCCGGCCGCGTGCTCGACGGCGTCGAGCGAGCCGGGGAAAAGTCGATTGGCGAACGGATAGTTCACCAGGAACGACGATACCGCCAGCAGATGCGGATCCCGCGGATGGACCAGCCGGTATTGCTGCAGGGCCCCCAGATAGTCGGAGTAGCCGAGCTCGGTGCGCAGCGTCTCGAAGATGTCGAAGTAGAGCTCGGCCCGCGCAGCGCCAACCTCCTTGAGCAGATAGCGGCGGAGGTCGGCGCTCACGCGATCGTTGTCGAGCAGCGTGTTGTCGACGTCGAACAGGAAGACGACTTTGTCCGGGTGGCTCATGCCAGGTCCGAGCGCTTGAGGACGTCGACGTGGCCGTCGGGGTACCCGACCAGCACGCGCTCGGCGGTGCCGAGGAAGAGGCCGGTGTCGACGACGCCCGGGATCCGGCAGATGGCGGTCTCCAGCGTTCGCGCCAGCGCCGGCTCGGCGAGCGGCCGCGAAACCGCGCAGTCGAAGATCAGGTTGCCGTTGACCGAGATGAGCGGCCCTCCGACGACCGCGTCGAGGCGCTCGACGGGGTGGAGGCCCAGCGCCTTCAGCCGGCGGATTGCCAGACCGGCCGCCATGGGGATGACCTCCACCGGGAACCCTTCTTTCGCGCAGAGCACCGGGACCAGCTTCTCGGGGCTGATCAGGATGACCTGCCGGCGCGAGGCCGCGGCGACGATCCGCTCGCGCACGAAGGCGGCGCCCCGCCCCTTGACGAGATCCAGATTGGGCGACACCTCATCGGCACCATCGACGGTGAGGTCGAGCAGCGTCTCCTCGGTGATGTCGATGAGCGGAATCTCCAGCGAGCGGGCCAGCCGCTCGGACGCCGCCGACGTCGGCACGCCCGACACCTTCAGTCCCCGTCGCGCCCGGGCGCCGATCGCCGCGATGAACGCCGAGGCGGCGCGTCCTGAGCCGAGCCCCAGGCGGGCGCCGTCGGTGACCAGCTCGGCGGCGCGGGTGGCGGCGGCCAGGACGCCGGGATCGGTCGCCGCGCCCGGTGTCCCTTTGGCGGTCCTCTTGTCGTTCATCGAGCGGCCTATCTTAAACTGGTCTTGGACTGGTCTTGGACTGGTCTTGGACTGGTCTCAGGGCAACGGAGCATGCCAGCCGCCGACGTCGGCGGTGAGGCGCGCGGCGTCGGGCGGTCCCCAGGTGCCGGGCTCGTACTGGTGAACGGAGGTGGCGCCGGTCAGGATGGGGTCGACGATCGCCCAGGCCGCCTCGACGCCGTCCTGGCGCGAGAACAGCGTCGCGTCCCCCGCCATCGCATCGCCCAGGAGGCGCTCGTAGGCGTCCATCTCGTCGGCGTCGGACTGGTGCATCACCTTCAGCTCGGTCGGCTCCGTCACCATCTGCTCGCCCGCCTTCTTGATCCGCGCGCCGAGCGCGATGATCACCTCGGGGCTCAGGCGGAAACGCAGGTGGTTGGTCTCCTCGGGACCGAGCCGCCGGAGCGGCGGACGCTTGAGCGTGACCATGACCTCCGTCGTCGAGACCGGCATGCACTTGCCGGCGCGGATGAAGAACGGGACACCGTCCCAGCGCCAGGAGTCGACGTGCAGGCGGACGGCCGCGAAGGTCTCCACTGTCGAGTCGGATGCGACGCCGTCCTCGTGGAGATAGCCGACGAACTGCCCGCGCACGAGATTCCCCGGGTTGAGCGGCCGAATGGCGCGAAAGACCTTGACCTGCTCGTCGCGAATCGATTCGGCGTAGGTCCCGATCGGCGGCTCCATCGCCAGAAAGCCGACCACCTGCAGCAGGTGGTTCTGGATGACGTCGCGGATGGCGCCCGCCTCCTCGTAGAACCGTCCGCGCCCCTGGACGCCGAAGCTCTCCGCCATCGTGATCTGCACGCTCTCGACGTAGTGCCGGTTCCAGATCGGCTCGAGGAACGTGTTGGCAAACCGGAACAGCAGGAGGTTCTGCACCGACTCCTTGCCGAGGTAGTGATCGATCCGGAAGATCGCCGATTCGTCGAATCCGGCGTGCAGCGTCCGGTTGAGCGCCCGCGCCGACGCCAGATCGCGGCCGAACGGCTTCTCGACCACCAGCCGGGCCCCCTTGGCGGCGCCGCAATTGGTCAGCCCACCGACCACTGTCCCGAAGACACTGGGGGGAATCGCCAGGTAATGGGTGGCGCGGGTCGCCTCGCCCAGCTCGCGCCGCAGCGCCGCGAAGGTGGCCCCGTCAGCGTAGTCGCCGCGCACATAGCGGAGGCGGCCGAGCAGCTTGCCGATCACCGCCTCGTCGAGCTGCTTGACGTGCTCCTTCAAGCTGTCGCGGGCGCGGGCCTGAAACTGCTCCAGCGTCCAGGGAGAGTTCGCCACGCCGATCACCGGCATGTCGAGGTGCCCGCGCCGGGTCATGGCGTAGAGCGCGGGGAAGATCTTCTTGTAGGCGAGATCTCCACTGGCCCCGAAGAAGACGAACGCATCGGAGCGCGGCTCGCTCATGCGGGGAGTATAGGGACGACTAGGTGCCGAGGAACAGGGGTCGAATGTGCCGATCGAAGAGATTTTCGCTCACGCAGCGCCCGGCCACCTCGCTGGCGGCGGCGAGGGCGCCGGTCCATTCGGCGCCCATTTCGGCGGCGACCCGGAAGGCGACGTGCACGAACTGGCGCAGGTGGAGGTCGTAGGCGGGGTTCGATTGGTCGTGGCGCAGGCGTGAGACGAGCTCGCCGGCGGTCCAGCGCTCGACGGCCGCGGGGGTCGGCAGCTTGGTGCGGTCGATCTCGACGACGGTCGCGTAGGGCTTGCAGAGCTCGTCGAACCGAGGCAGCGCCGTGAGATAGATCTTCTTGGCGACCGCCAGGCCGCCGGGGCCAGAGAGCGCCACGCCGATCACCTCTTCCAGCCAGTTGGTCCCGGCCGTCTTGAGGTGGAGCCCTGCCCCGTGCTTGGCCAGCGCGCGGTTGATGATCGGGTAGAGCGAGAACTTGTCGCTGCCGGTGTGGACGCTGATCTTGAGCGACGCCGGCAGGCCGAACACGGCGATCGCGTGCTTGACCACGGCGAGATCGGCGTCGATCTCCCGCGCGAAGGCCTGCGTGTCGCCGACGTAGTCGATCCCCTTCAGGAACTTGCCGGAGAACTTGGGGGCGATCGTCTGGACGGGGACCTTCTCGCGCGCCAGCGCCCCCAGGATGAAGAAGAGCTCGAACGGCAGCTGCGGCTCGGTCGCCTCGTCGGTGGAGACCTCGGCGATGAAGTTTCCTTCGCCCTTGGCCGCCAGCACCCGGCGATAGATCTTCCCCGCCTCCAGCACCGCCGCCAGATAGCTGCGGCCGATCTTCTCGAGGACGGCGTCGGTCACCTCGAACGAGGCTTCGACCCCCGGAATGCGCAGGGTGCCGCGAAACTGCGCCATGTCGCGCACGAAAGCCGCCAGCGCCGTCTGGTCTGGTGACTCTCCGATGAAGTCGGCGACGTCCAGCGTGTAGAAGTCGCTGGCGGCCAGGAACCCGTCGACGGTCTTGACACCGATGTGGTCGGCGTCGACGTGGTAGGGGTGCTTCCATCCGCCGCGCCGGACCGCCTCGTCCGCCTCGGCGCGGACGTCGTCGGGCGTGGTGCCGATGAGAGAGTGTTCGCGAAAGGACTTGTTCCAGACCGGCACCACCACGACGCCCGCCTTCTCCGCCTGCTGGACCGCGCGGAGCTGAGCCAGCCCCTCGCGGCCGAACCGGTCGCCGATCCCCAGCGAGAACTTCTCGATCTGCATCAAGCCCCTTTCAGACCCCGGAGGTCAAACGACGTAGGCGGACGACGCCGTGTCGCCCCCCCGCCCGGTCCAGTTGGTGTGGAAGAACTGTCCACGCGGCTGGTCGAGCCGCTCGTACTGGTGCGCGCCGAAGTAGTCGCGCTGGGCCTGCAGCAGGTTGGCCGGCAGCCGCCCGTTGCGGAACCCGTCGAAGTAGGTGAGCGCCGTTGCCGTGGCTGGGATCCAGATCCCGTTCTGCGCCGCCGTCGCCACCACCCGCCGCCAGCTCTCCTGAACCGCCTCGATCTTCTGGGTGAAGAAGGGCGCCAACAGCAGGTTCGACAGCTTGGGATCCTGGTCGTACGCCTCTTTGATCTTGCCGAGGAACTTCGACCGGATGATGCAGCCGCCCCGCCACATGAGCGCGATCCCTCCGTAGGAGAGGTCCCATTTGTACTCGGCGGCCGCCGCTTGCATCATCTCGTAGCCCTGCGCGTAGGAGATGATCTTCGACGCGTAGAGCGCGTGGCCGATATCGGCGATGAACGCCTTGCGATCGCCGGTGAACTTCGGCGTTGGCCCACGCAGGATCTTGGAGGCCGCCACCCGCGCCTCCTTGCCCGCGGAGAGCGTCCGGGCGTAAACCGCCTCGCTGATAAGCGTCAGCGGGATCCCCAGGTCGAGCGCCGTCACGCTGGTCCACTTCCCGGTCCCTTTTTGCCCGGCGGAGTCGAGGATCTTGTCGACCAGCGGCGTGCCGTCCTTGTCCTTGAAGCCGAGGATGTCCCGCGTGATCTCGATGAGGTAGCTGTCGAGGTCCCCCCTGTTCCATTCGGCGAACACCTCGTGCATCTCGTCGGCCGACATGCCGAGGAGATCCTTCATGATCTGGTACGACTCGCAGATGAGCTGCATGTCGCCGTACTCGATCCCGTTGTGGACCATCTTCACGAAGTGGCCGGCGCCGTCGTTGCCGACCCAGTCGCAGCACGGCGTTCCGTCTTCGACCTTGGCGGCGATCGCCTGGAAGATCGGCTTGACCGCGGGCCAGGCCGCGGGTGAGCCGCCCGGCATGATCGACGGCCCCTTGAGCGCGCCCTCTTCACCGCCCGAGACGCCGGTGCCGATGTAGAGCAGCCCTTTCGCCTCCAGGGCCTTGGTGCGCCGGATCGTGTCGGGGAAATGCGAGTTGCCGCCGTCGATGATGATGTCGCCCTTCGACAGGAGCGGCGTCAGGTGATCGATGAACTCGTCGACGGCCACGCCGGCCTTGACCATCAGCATCACCTTGCGCGGCGCCTTCAGCGACGCGACCAGCTCCTGCAACGTATGGGCGCCGATGATCTTCTTCCCCTTGGCCCGCCCGGCCACGAACTTGTCGACCTTGTCGACCGTCCGGTTGAAGACCGCCACGATGTAGCCGCGGCTCTCCATGTTGAGGATGAGGTTCTCGCCCATCACCGCCAACCCGACGAGCCCGATGTCCGCCTTTTCCATTTTCGTGTTTGTCCTTTTCGTTCCGTACGAAATTCTGTTGATGTCCCGAGTTCAGCGCTGGATGCGCGCCGAGCCCCCCTTGGCGAAGGCCCGGACCTGGTCCAGCGTGGCCATGGTCGTATCGCCTGGGAAGGTTGTGAGCAAGGCGCCATGTGCCCAACCCAAAGAAACGGCCTCCTGGGGGGCGGCGCCCGAGAGCAGCCCATAGATGAATCCGGCCGCGAAACCGTCGCCGCCACCGACCCGATCGACCACGTCCAGCTCCGCGGTCGGCGCCTGGTGGATCTTGCCGTCGAGCCAGGCGACGGCGCTCCAGCTGTGGCGGTTGGTCGAATGGACCTCGCGCAGCGTGGTGGCGACCGCTTTGACGTGCGGGTGCTTGGCGACGACCTTGTCGATCATGTCAACAAAGGCCGAGGGATCGAGGTTGGACTTGGCCGCCACTTCGGGGCCGGCGATCCCCAACCCTTTCTGCAGATCCTCCTCGTTGCCGACCAGCACGTCGACGTTCTCCACGATCCGCTCCACCACCTCGACGGCGATCTTCTGGCCGCCCCAGAGGTTCCAGAGCTTCTCGCGGAAGTTGAGATCGAAGCTGGTCACCGCGCCGGCGGCCTTGGCGGCCTTCATCCCCTCGGCGATGAGCGCGCCTGTCGTCTTCGACAGCGCCGCGAAGATGCCGCCGCTGTGGAACCAACGGACGCCCACATTACCGCCGAAGATCGTCGCCCAGTCGAAGTCGCCCGGCTTGAGCTCCGCCGCCGCCTCGTTGGCCCGGTTGTAGAAGACGACCGGTGCGCGCATCCCGGCCCCGCGATCGCTGTAGACGGTCGCCATGTTGGGGCCGTTGACGCCGTTGTGCGCGAAGCGCTTGTAGAACGGCTTCACGCCCATGGCGCGCACGCGCTCGCCGATGAGATCGCCGATCGGGTAGTCGACCATCGCGCTGGCGAGGCCGGCCTTCATGCCGAAGCAGTCGGCCAGGTTGGCGGCCACGTTGAACTCGCCGCCGCTGACGTGGATGTCGCAGTGGCTGGCCTTGCGAAAGGGGATGATGCCGGGGTCGAGCCGGTGCACCAGCGCCCCCAGGCTGAGAAAGTCGAGCGCCCCGTCGGGCCGGATGGACAGCTTCCCGTGACTTCTTTCGCTCATGTCTGGACCCTCGTCGTGAACGGATCGTTCTTCAAGCGGTATAGCGTCTCGCCGGCCTTGGGGACGTACAGAAGACCCTCATCCTCCCGGTCTTTCCAGGCCGCGACGTCGATCGTCCGGTGATCGCGGTAGCCGAGGTTCACCGCGCGACACTCGTCGGGGCCGATCCCGGTCGCCAGCGTGACGGTGATGCGCGGTGTCTCGACGCCGTCTTCAAAGCGGCCGATTCCTTTGACGTGCGTGGAGTGCGCCAGCACGCCGCGGGGCACGCCCGGGAATCGCCCCGGCTGCTTCAGGAAGTAGTCGCGCACGTGATAGCCGATCCGGCGAATCAGCGCGCCGTGCACCACGGAGATCTCCTTGATGTGCGGGGCGTAGATGACGATTTCGCCGCCGTCCGCGACCACCGGTTCCAGCTTGTAGGCACACTTTCCGCCCACCCACAGCTCGTCGTACATCGCGGGCGCGCACGACAGGACGCTGTCGTATGCGCGGTCCTTGTAGATGACGTGAATCTGGCTGGAGAGCTCCGCTGCCGCCGCCCAGGTCTCTTCGGGCACGCCGAGATAGAGCCCGGCGAGAGAAGTGCCCTCGACGACCAGACTGGCGCATTTGCGCTCGACCGGGACCAACGCCGCCGCGCGATCGACGACCGCTCGCACGGGGGTGTACTTGGTCCCGATGATCGACGGGTTGGTGATGAGCGCGCCCAACCAGTGGAACATGTCCAGGATCTCCTGCCCGCCGATCCCCGGAAACAGGTACTTGTTGCCGCCCGAGAACCCCACCACCTCGTGCGGGAAGGTCGGCCCGATGATCAACAGCAGGTCGTAGCCGAGCGCCAGCTTGTTGATGGTGACGTCGACCCGCTCGCGCATGAGGCCGCCCGAGATCTCGGCGACCTCCGCCTCGCTGATCGTCCCAATCGAAGCCAGCGCGTTCGGATCGTTCCAGGCGTGGTTGAAGATCTTGGTGCGCGCGTACTTCCCAGCCCGCTCGGCCGGCGTCAGGCCGAGCCGCCGGTTGATCGCCTCCTCGCTCATCGGCGGGTGCGTCCCGAGCGCGATCAGGACGTCGAACGCCGTGGCGCCGGCGTCTGTCGCCAGCTCCTGCAGCACGCGGAACATCAGATCGATCGGCGCCGTCCGCGTGTGGTCCGGAACAATCGCCAGCACGCGCTTGCCGGCAAGCCCCCACTTGGCGATCTCCTCGCCGCAGAGCGCGCGCACGGCCGCTTCGTCGAGCTTGGTCCCTTTCGCGCCCCTTCCGGTCATCTTGAGGCCCTTCGTCAGACCCCGGAGTAGGCGGTGAAGCCACCGTCGACGGGGAGCACCACGCCGGTCACGAAGCTGGCCGCCGGCGACAGCAGCCAGAGCAGCGCGCCCGTCAGGTCCTCCGGCGTCCCGAAGCGCGCCATCGGCGTGTGCTCCAGGATCTTCTTCCCGCGTGCGGTGAGCGCGCCAGTCTCCTTGTCGGTCAGCAGAAACCGGTTTTGTTCAGTCAGGAAGAACCCCGGCATGATCGCGTTCACCCGGATGGTCGGCGAATACTCCTGCGCCAGGTGGACCGCCAGCCACTGCGTGAAGTTGCTGATCCCCGCCTTGCTGGCCGAGTAGGCGGCGATGCGCGTGAGCGGTCGCGAGGCGTTCACCGACGAGACGTTGAGGATGACCCCCTCCTTGCGCTCCGCCATCGGGCGCGCGAACACCTGCGACGGCAGGATCGTCCCCAGGAGGTTCAGGTTGGTGACCGCCTGCCAGGCGGCGACCGGGACGTCGAAGAAGCGCGCGTCGGCCGTGGTCGTGGCCCGCGGGTCGTTCCCGCCCGCGCCATTGACGAGAAAGTCGATCTTCCCGTGCTCGCCCAGCACGCGCCGGCAGGCTTCGTCGAGAGCCGGCCGATCGAGCACGTCCGCCGCCAGCGCCAGGTGCTTACCTGGCGAGCTTGAAGGCGATTTTGAGAAGCTGGCGATCACCTGCTCGGCGCGCGCCACGTTCCGCCCCAGCAGCACGACGTCGGCGCCGCAACTGGCCAGCGCGCGTGCCATCTCGGCCCCCAAGACGCCGGTCCCTCCGGTGAGAACGGCCGTCCGACCGGTGAAGTCGTACAGCATGGTCAGCGCGCCCCCGCGCGGGTCATCGATAACTGATGGATCATAGAGCGAGCGGCGCCGCGGCGCCAAGTGCAAGGCGCAAGGTCAGTCCAGAGGCGATCCCTCGACTTGCCTGCTACTTGCTACCTTGGAAGTGGCCGGACGCCTTCGCGAAGGCTCACGCCGGCCCTGGGACATCCGCCGAATCAAGACGCACGGCCTGCGAAACCTTCGCGCAGCACGCAACTCGGCGCCTCCCGCGCCGAAGACGGAACATGCGCGGAATCAAGTCGGGACCAGCTCGGCAGATGCGGCTGCCTCTTGCGGCGGCGAGAACGTGGGGCGGGGCTCGGAAGGGCGCCGGCCGTAAGCCGCGCGGCCGACCGTCGATGCCGCACGTCACACGACC
>Ga0066789_10001237_pt1 | contig 10991 bp, 10 predicted proteins | sample OrgsoiDNA2013049_FD_70960 | JGI IMG/M metagenome (GOLD analysis project Ga0066789, IMG submission 70960) | Permafrost soil microbial communities from the Arctic, to analyse light accelerated degradation of dissolved organic matter (DOM) -... | ecosystem: Environmental > Terrestrial > Soil >...
CAGCGCGTGCCCTGTCCAATGTGCGTCGCTCGCATGGCCTGCGCCCGTTTGCATCGGTTGATTGCGCGCCAGCCCGGCTTCATAGTACCTGACATCAACGAGGTCAGCTGAATTAGGCCTCACCTGGGCGGAAATGACCGATGATCGATGTAACGACAATTGACGAGGTTTCCGGCGACGCCCGCGCGCGGTCCAATGTGATGCGCCTCGCGGCGGCACAGGCGCTGACCGGTGCAAACTCGGCGGTCATTTTCGCCACCGGTTCGATCATAGGGGCAACCTTGGCGCCGTCGATCTCGCTCGCGACGGTGCCGCTGTCGATGTACGTGGTTGGAATCGCCGCCGGTACGCTGCCGACCGGCGCCATCTCGCGCGCCTATGGCCGCCGCGTCGCCTTCATCGTCGGCACCGGCTGTGGCGTGCTGACCGGCCTGCCTGGGGCATTCGCGATCCTGCGCGGTTCGTTTGTGCTGTTTTGCTGCGCGACCTTCCTCGGCGGGCTTTATGGCGCGGTGTCGCAATCCTATCGTTTTGCCGCGGCCGACGGCGCCAGCGCCGAATTCCGTCCCAAGGCGGTGTCGTGGGTGATGGCCGGCGGCGTGTTCGCCGGCGTGCTCGGCCCGCAGCTCGTGCAGTGGACGATGGATATCTGGCCGCCCTATCTGTTTGCCTTCAGCTTCCTGATGCAGGCGCTTGTCGCGTTGATCGCGATGGCCGTACTGGCCGGCGTCGATGCCCCAAAACCTGCGCCATCGGATCTTCACGGCGGCCGCCCGCTGTTCGAGATCGTGCGGCAACCGCGATTCCTCGCGGCCGCATTCTGCGGCATCGTGTCCTATCCCATGATGAATCTGGTGATGACCTCCGCGCCGCTGGCGATGAAGATGTGCGGCCTGAGTGTGAGCGATTCCAATTTCGGCATTCAATGGCACATTGTTGCGATGTACGGGCCGAGCTTCTTTACCGGCGCGCTGATCGCGCGCTTTGGGGCGCCGGTCGTTGTCGCGTTCGGTCTGTCGCTTGAGGCTGTCGGCGCGATGATCGGGCTCTCCGGCCTCACCGCCATGCATTTCTGGGCCACGCTGATGGTGCTTGGGCTGGGGTGGAATTTCAGCTTTGTCGGCGCCTCCGCGCTGGTGCTGGAGACGCACCGGCCGCAGGAGCGCAACAAGGTGCAGGCCTTCAACGATTTCCTGGTGTTCGGGATGATGGCGGTGGGATCGTTCTCGTCGGGCCAGTTGCTGGCGAATTACGGCTGGTCGGCGGTCAATATGGTGGTGTTTCCGCCGGTGCTGCTGGGGCTCGGCGTGCTGGCGGTGGCGTCATTCGCGAAGCGGCGCGCGGCGTTACAGCAAATTCCGGAATTTCCCGATCCGCGTATCTGATCTGCTATGCTGCAATGGTTGCCCGAAGCGTGGGAGGTTTGATGCCGTCGCGAGCCCGTCTCGATGAGTTCATCGCCGTTGTAGAGGCCGGCGATCATGCCGGCGCCATCGAGCGCTATTACACCGAGGATGCCAGCATGCAGGAAAACGCTGCGCCGCCCCGCGTCGGCCGCGATCTGCTGGTCGCCCGCGAGCGCGGCGTCCTTGAGCGCATGTCGCATGTTTATTCCAAGGCGATGTCCTCGGTGGTCGAGGGCGATCACGTCGCCATTCACTGGATCTTCGAATTGACCGATAAATCCGGCAAGGTGCGCCGGGTCGACGAGGTCGCGTTGCAGGAATGGCGCGGCGACAGGATTTTTCGCGAGCGTTTTTTCTATGATCCGTCCGGGCCGAAGACCTGACCGGCACGCCTGATTGATGCTTCGACGATGATCGAAGCATTGCGGTTTATGATCTGCTGGTTGCTATAAATCTATCGTCATGCCCGGGCTTGTCCCGGGCATCCACGTCTTGTTGGCATCTAAAGTAAGAAAGACGTGGATGGCCGGGACAAGCCCGGCCATGACGGCGTTGAAAACCAGAGAGATAAATGTTGGATAGCCTCAGCGAACAATCCGTCGACGAGACTTCAGCCCGCTACGACGGCTGGCGGATCGTCGTGGTCTGCTTTCTGGTGGCGACGTTCGGCTGGGGGTTCGGCTTCTATGGCCAGAGCGTCTATGTCGCCGAACTGCACCGCCTGCACGGCTGGCCAGCCTCGCTGGTCTCGGGCGGCACCACGTTATTTTATTTGTCCGGCGCGTTGCTGGTCGTCTTTGTCAGCGAAGCGATCCGCAGCTTCGGCCCGCGCAATTGCCTTTTGGCCGGCGTGTTGGCGCTTGCCGCGGCGGCCGTCCTGATCGGTCAGGTCACCGAGCCGTGGCAGCTCTACGCCGCCGATGTCATGCTTGCCTTCGGCTGGGCCGGGACCAGCCTCGGAATCATCACCAACACGCTCAGCCTCTGGTTCGACAAGAAGCGCGGCATGGCAATCAGTCTGGCGCTGAACGGGGCGAGTTTTGGCGGGATTATCGGCGTGCCGCTGCTGGCAGCCGCGATCGGGAATTTTGGGTTTCCCCGCGCCATGATCGCAGCGGCGATTGCGATGGTCGTGCTGATGGTTCCCATCATTCTGATGTTCGTCGGACGGCCGCCCGTCCATTCAAGTGCGAAGGTCGCGGCGGCGTCAGCGGATGCGCCGTCCGCGACGCTGATACGCGCCCGGGCGTTTCGCGACGCGGCGTTCCTCACCGTATCGATTGCGTTCGCGCTGGTGTTGTTTGCGCAAGTCGGATTCATCGTCCATTTGATTTCATTCCTCGATCCCGTGATCGGACGGGAGCGCGCCGCGATCGCGGTGGCGCTGTTGACGGCGATGGCGATGGCCGGCCGCGTGCTGTTCTCAACCGTGATCGACCGGCTCAACCAGCGGCTGGCTTCGGCGATCTCGTTCGTCAGTCAGGCCGTGGCGCTCGCGATCATCATCAATTCGCGCAACGATGTGGTGCTGATCGGGTGTTGCGCGCTGTTCGGATTTTCGGTCGGCAACCTGATTACGCTGCCGTCGCTGATCGTGCAGCGCGAATTCGACCCGCGCTCGTTCGGCTTGCTGGTCAGCCTGATCACGGCGATCAATCAGGTGACCTATGCGTTCGGTCCGGGGATCATCGGCCTGCTGCGCGATGCGTCGGGAAGTTATTCGTTGCCGTTTTATGGCTGCATCGCGCTTGAGCTGGTTGCTGCTGTCCTGATTCTGCTGCACGGACGGCGCGGGCGGGCAGGGATGTCGGCCTCACACTAACAACCGTCATTGCGAGCGAAGCGAAGCAATCCATGTTCGCCGGGAAAGATTGGATTGCTTCGCTTCGCTCGCAATGACGATAAGGGTCAAGGCTCCCGCTGCCGCAGCAACTCATCAAGATCGAGCCGGTGCGTGAACATCGCCAGCGATCCGTCTTCCTTGCGCGGCCATTTCTCCTTGGGCCGGTCCCAATACAATTCCACGCCGTTTTCGTCGGGATCGCGCAAGTAGAGCGCCTCGCTGACGCCGTGATCGCTGGCGCCGTCGAGAGGAATGTCCGCCCGCATCACGCGATGCAGCGCGTCCGCCAGCGCGGGTCGGGTCGGATAAAGGATCGCGGTGTGAAACAGTCCTGTCGTTCCCGGAGGCGGCGGATGGCCGCCTTTGCTTTCCCAGGTATTCAGGCCGATATGATGATGATAGCCGCCGGCCGAGATGAACGCAGCACCCGAACTCAGGCGCTGTGTCAGCTCAAACCCCAGCACGCCGCAATAAAACGCAAGCGCGCGATCGAAATCGGCCACCTTGAGATGAACATGCCCGATCCGCGTTCCCGCGACGATGGGCGATGGGTTGTCGGGCATGGTCTCTCCGTTCTGCAGCGATCGTCTCAGTCTCGATCTATGCAGTAACTATGCTCACGCAAGCTCCGACACTTCCCCTTCCGGCAGGCCGAACTCGAACGTATTCAGCGTCATCGACACCATCGTGTAATAGCCGCACAGCCCGATGACTTCGACGATCCCGCGCTCGCTGAGCACCTTCACGGCCTCATCGTAGAGGGCCTTGGAAACGCCGTGGCCCTCATGCAGCGATTTACTGACCTCATAGATCATCTGCCCCTTCGGATCGTCGAATTTGGGCGTGCGGCGATCCCGGATCGCCTCGATGATACCAGGATCCATGCCGCCCTTCAGCGCCAGCTGCTTGTGGGCATACCATTCGTAGTGCGAGGTCCAGTGCCGCGCGGTGACGAGGATCGCAATCTCGGACAGTTTTGCCGGGAACAACGTATCGAACCGCAGGAATCCGCCCAGGCGGGTAGCGTGCCGCGCCATCTCCGGGCTGTTGAGCCACGCCATCATCGGCGGCGGCGGCTTGCCGCGCTTGCCGGCGATCGACTCGTCATAGGTTTGTTTCTGGTCTTCGCTCATTTCGCCAGGCGAAAGCAACTTCAGGCGCATGTCGGTTTCCTCTTGTTTTTCAATCATTGCGGCTTTGCCGAATACACCGGTTCGGGGGTTATGACCACATCCGCGGCCGCATGGGTCGTGCCAGAGATATATTGAATTCCGCGATGCGATGGCTAAGGTCGATCCGACAGTTGAGGAAACGCACATGCCCGATCTGGAAAACTTTCGCCGTGAAACCCGCGTTTGGCTGGAGGCCAATTGTCCGCCGGAGATCCGGCGCCCGATGACCTCGGACGAAGATACGTTCTGGGGTGGCCGCAACACGAAATTCTCCTCCGAGCCGCAGCGCGTCTGGTTCGAGCGGATGCGCGACAAGGGCTGGACCGTGCCGCATTGGCCCAGGGAATATGGCGGCGGAGGCCTCGATCCGGAACAAACCAAAGTCATGCGCCAGGAGATGGCAACAATCGGCGCGCGCCAGCCGCTGACCTCGTTCGGCATTTCCATGCTTGGACCGGCATTACTGAAATACGGCACCGACGCGCAGAAGAAGGAACATCTGCCGAAGATCGCGGCTGGTCTCATTCGCTGGTGCCAGGGCTATTCCGAGCCGAATGCCGGATCGGACCTCGCCTCGCTGCAGACCCGCGCCGAGAGCGACGGCGACGATTTTATTATCAACGGCCAGAAAATCTGGACTTCCTACGCCAACTACGCCGACTGGATTTTCTGCCTGGTGCGCACCGATGCCACCGCCAAGAAGCATGACGGCATCAGTTTTATCCTGTTCGACATGGCCTCGAGGGGCGTCTCGACCAAACCGATTCTGTTGATCTCCGGCCGCTCGCCATTCTGCGAGACCTTCTTCGACAATGTGCGGGTGCCAAAATCTCATGTGATCGGCACCGCCAACCGTGGCTGGGATGTCGCCAAGTATCTGCTGCAGCACGAGCGCGCGATGATCTCGGGTATGGGCGAGCGCGGCGTCGGCCGGCCGCTCGGCCAGGTCGCCGCCGACTCCGTTGGTACCGATGAGCAGGGCCGTCTGGAAGATCCGATGCTGCGCGGACAAATCGCCACCTTTGAGATCGACGAGGCGGCGCTATCCTGCGCTGCCGAACGCGCGGTCGATCTCGCCAAGGCCGGTCAATCGCATCCGGCGTTTTCCTCGGCGATGAAATATTACGGCACCGAGCTGAACAAGCGGCGCTACGAGATCTTGATGTCGGCGGGCGGCATCGACGCGCTGGAATGGGAAAGCGAGCGCTCGAAAGGCGGCGCACGGCCGCGCGCCTGGTTGCGCACCAAGGCCAACTCGATCGAAGGCGGCACTTCCGAGGTGATGCTCGGCATCGTGGCAAAGCGGATTCTGGATTTGCCGGGGGCTTGAGGCTTCAACTTACAATAACCCGTTATTCCGGGGCGACGCGAAGCGGCGAGCCCGGAATCCATAACCACCACCGGGAGTATGGATTCCGGGCCTGCGCCAAGAGGCGCATCCCGGAATGACGATTTCAAACACTTGGCTCTAACCGGAACCGCTGCCATGGCCCTCGTCCTCAACGAAGAACAGTCGATGCTGCGCGACAGCGCGCGCGGGCTCATCAGCGACAAGGCGCCGGTGTCGCATCTGCGGCAGTTGCGCGATGCCAGGGATGCGACGGGATTTTCCCGCGACCTGTGGCGGGCTTTTGCCGAAATGGGATTTTCCGGATTGCTGGTCCCAGAGGATTTCGGCGGCAGCGGCCTCGGTTGCGTCGAGGCCGGCGTGGTGATGGAGGAGATCGGCCGGACCTTGATGCCGTCGCCGTTTCTGAGCACGGCGGTGCTGGCGGCTTCCGCCTTGTCGCGCGGCGGCAGCGCCGCGCAGAAATCCGAGTATCTGCCAAAAATATCCGATGGCTCGCTGCTGGCGGCGCTCGCCGTCGACGAAGGAACAAAACATCGCCCGCTCACGACAAAGATGCAGGCGGTGCGTTCCGGTAATGGTTTTAGGCTGAACGGCGACAAGGCCTTTGTGGTCGACGGGCACACCGCCGATCTCTTCATCGTCGCGGCCCGCACCGCGGGCGCAGCCGGCGAACGCGACGGGTTGACGCTGTTGCTGGTCGATCCCAGGACAAAGGGCGTCGAGACCGTGCGCACGGCGATGGTCGATTCGCACAACGCCGCCAGAATCGTGTTCGACAATGTCGAGGTCAACACCGACGGCGTGCTCGGCGAGGTCGATCAGGGCTATCAGCTGTTGGAAGGCGTGCTCGATATCGGCCGAGGTGCCGTGGCCTCGGAAATGGTCGGCCTCAGCGAGGAAGTGTTCGGCCGCACCATCGGCTACCTCAAGGAGCGCAAGCAGTTCGGCAAACTGATCGGCGAATTCCAGGCGCTGCAGCACCGCGCCGCGCAGCTTTATATCGAGATCGAGATCACCCGTGCCGCCGTGCTGAAAGCGCTGCAGACGCTCGATGCGAATTTCGAGAATGCCGGCGCCGCGGTGGCGGTCGCAAAAGCACGCGCCGGTTCAACCGCGACGCTGGCGATCCAGGAAGGCGTGCAGATGCACGGCGGCATGGGCATGACCGACCAGTTCGACATCGGCTTCTTCATGAAGCGCGCCCGGGTCTGCCAGGAATTGTTCGGCGACAGCAATTTTCACGCCGATCAATTGGCGCGGATGAAGAGTTATTGAGACGAGCCGGGCACAGACTGCGCATCGCAACAAACGGTCATCACCCGGCTTGACCGGGTGACCCAGTAATCGCAGGCGTCGGTGTTTACTGGATCGCCCGGTCAAGCCGGGCGACGACGGGTATGGCGAGGCGCTTTGGCCTGAAGGCTGTTACCTGATCGGCGGCGCGTATTGGAGGCCGCCGGCGCTCCAGAGCTGGTTAAGCCCTCTGGGAATGCCGAGCTTCGATCCCGAGCCGACATTGCGCTCGTAGACCTCGCCGTAATTGCCGACATGCCGGATGATGCGGACGGCCCAATCCTTGGTCAGGCCGAGTTCCTCGCCGTAAGCGCCTTCGGTTCCGACCAGGCGCATTACGTCGGGCTTCTTCGATTTCAGCGCCTCGTCGATGTTTTTCGAGGTAACGCCGAGTTCTTCGGCGTTGATCATCGCATACAGCGTCCACTTCACGATCAGCATCCAGTCGTCGTCGCGCTCCCGCACCACAGGCGCCAGCGGTTCCTTTGAAATGATGTCCGGCAGGATGACGTGATCGTCGGGTTTGCCGAGGTTCAGCCGCAGCGCATAGAGCTGGGAGACGTCGGCGGTGAAGGTGTCGCACTGCCCGGAGTCGTAGGCCTTGATGACCTCGTCCAGCTTTGCGAATTTCATCTCCTGGTATTTCATGTTGTTGGCGCGAAAATAGTCGGCGAGGTTGAGTTGCGTCGTGGTTTCCCCCTGCACGCACACCTTGCTGTTGGTGAGATCCAGCGCGGAATCGATCTTTCGCGCCCTTGGCACGATAAATCCTTCGCCGTCATAGTAAGCCACCGCCGGGAAATAAAGATCGTAGGAGGTCTCGCGCGACATGCTCCAGGTCGAGTTGCGCGAGAGAATATCGACCTTGCGGTTCTGCAACTCCTTGAAGCGCTCGTTGGCGTCGAGCGGAATGAACTTCGCCTTGCTCGGATCGTCGAAGATGGCGGCTGCGACCGCGCGGCAGAAATCGACGTCGAAGCCGGTCCAGTTTCCCTTGTCGTCGGGAATCGAGAAGCCTGGCAGGCCGGTATTGACGCCGCACAGCACTTCGCCGCGCCGGATGGTCCGTTTCAGGGTCCGCGTGTCATAGCGTTCATAGGTGATGGCAATAGCCGCGACCGCGATTGCGACCGCCAGCCCAATCAGCAGGCCGCCTCGGAATGTGCGCATGATTTGTCTCTCGCAATGATCGGAAAAATATCTCGGCCGTAAGCGCGGCTACAGTTCCGGCTTTTGTCGCACGATCACCTTGGTGCCGACCGGGACCCGCTCATAGAGGTCGGCCACGTCGGCGTTGACCAGACGGAAGCAGCCGGACGAGACGGCGGTGCCGATGGTGTCCGGCCGATTGGTGCCGTGGATGCGATAGACCGTGGTGCCGAGATACATCGCGCGGGCGCCGAGCGGATTGCCCGGCCCGCCGGCCATAAAGCGCGGCAGATAGGGCTGGCGCGCGATCATCTCCGGCGGCGGGGTCCAGTCCGGCCATTCGGCCTTGCGTGAAATGTTCAGTAATCCCTGCCACTGGAATCCGTCGCGGCCGACGCCGATGCCGTAGCGCAGCGCGCGGCCGCCTCCCTGGATCAGGTAGAGATGGCGCTCGGCGGTCGAGATGATGATGGTGCCGGGCGCCTCCGTGGTGCGATACAGCACCGCGGTGCGCCGGTATTCCGGCTCCAATTCCACGGCGTCGTCGGGCAGAAGTCCCGGCTGGTCGCCGACATCTGGCTGCTGTGCAAAGCTCTGCGAGACCGAAAGCATCAGGCTGGCGGCGGCAATCATTATCCAGATCAGGTGCCGAAATGTCTTCATCCAGAACTCTCCTCGTTCAGCGCAATGACAATGGTCTACCATCCCCGGCGAGGCACCGGAACCACCAAAATCGCGGCCGCCGGGGGCCGATCATTTCGGGGCGATCCACAGCCGCAGGCCATAAGCCACGACGGCCAACGTGCCGACGCCGCCGAGCCAGAGGGCGATGAACCATAACAGGCGCTGCGCCAGCGGTCGCGGGTTTTGCTCGGCTGGCTTCAATGATAGCCGCTCCCGGGCCGGACCTTGCCGCGAAATACCCAATAGGCCCAGCCGGTATAACCGAGAATCAGCGGCACCAGGATGGCGACGCCGAACAGCATGAAGACCTGGCTGTTCTCGGGCGATGCCGCCTGCCAGATGGTGATGCTCTGCGGCACGATGTAGGGCCACATGCTGATGCCAAGTCCGGCATAGGACAGCGCGAACAGCGCCAGCGACAGGAAGAACGGCTGGCTGTCCTGCTTGTTGGCGAGGCTGCGCAGCAGCAGAACCGTAACGGCGGCGACCGCAATCGGCACCGGCGCGGTCAGGATCATATTCGGCCAGGAGAACCAGCGTTCGGTATACTGGATATGAAGGAACGGCGTGGCGATGCTGACCGCGCCGATTGCTCCCAACATCGCAAACAAAAGCAACCAGCTCAGGCGATAGGCCTTGTCGCGAAGCTCGCCCTCGGTCTTCAACACCAGCCATGTCGCCCCCAGCAGGGTGTAGCCGACCACCAATGCGAGGCCGGTCAGGATGCTGAAGGGCGTCAGCCAGTCCCACCAGCCGCCGGCATAATGCCTTCCCTCGACATGCACGCCCTGCAGGATGGCGCCGAGCGCAATGCCTTGCGCCAGCGCCGCCAGCAGCGATCCGCCGGCGAAGGCAATATCCCAGCGATTGCGCTGGCTTTGCGTTGTCCGCCAGCGAAATTCGAAGGCGACGCCGCGAAAGATCAGGCCGATCAGCATCGCGATCATCGGCGTGTAAAGTGCAGGCATCAGCACCGCGTAGGCCAGCGGAAACGCCGCCATCATGCCGCCGCCGCCGAGCACCAGCCAGGTTTCGTTGCCGTCCCAGACCGGCGCCACGCTGTTCATGATCACGTCGCGGTCGGCTTTGCCGGGAAACAGCGGAAACAGCAGGCCTAGGCCGAGATCGAAACCGTCCATCACCACATAGACAAAGACCGCGAACGCGATGATGAACGCCCAAATGGTTGCGATGTCGAAGACGGCGGTCATCAGGCGGACCCCTGCGTTGCCACGCCCGCTGCCGGCGTGATGCCGGCGGCGCGCGCCGGTAGATCGCCGGACGGTCCTTGCTCGCCATGATGCGGCGACGATGCCATCAGCCGGAACAGGTAGGTCAGGCCGGCCGCGTAGACGATGAAATAGACGATGACGAACCCGAGCAGCGACGAGGCCACCGCGGGCGCGGCCAGCGGCGAGGCGGAGTCAACCGTCCGCAACAGGCCGTACACGGTGAACGGTTGGCGGCCGGTCTCGGTGGTGATCCAGCCGGCGAGCACGGCGATGAAGCCCGCCGGGCCCATCGCCATCGCGAACATGTGCAGCAACCGGGATTGGTAGAGCGTGCCGCGCCAACGGTTCCACAGGCTGAACAGGCCGAGCCCAACCATCAGAAAGCCCAGTCCGACCATGATCCGGAACGACCAGAATGTGATCGGCACCGGCGGCCAGTTTTCGCGCGGCACGGTGTCGAGGCCTTTGAGCGGTGCATCGATTGAATGTTTGAGGATCAGCGATCCCAGCCTCGGAACTTCGATGGCGTATTTGACCCTGCCGGCGGCCTGGTCCGGCAGGCCGAACAGGATCAGCGGTGCGCCGTCCGGGTGACTCTGAAAATGGCCCTCCATCGCCATGATCTTGGTGGGCTGATGCTCCAGCGTGTTGAGGCCGTGCTGGTCGCCGGCGAGAATCTGGATCGGCGCCACCAAGGTGGCCATCCACATCGCCATCGAAAACATCACCCGTGCCCCCGCCTGATGGGAATCGCGCAACAGGTGAAACGCGCCGACCGCGCCGACCACCAGCGCCGTGGTGAGATAGGCCGCCAGCACCATATGCACGAGGCGGTAGGGAAACGACGGATTGAAGATGACC